>Ga0206962_1013_pt2 | contig 41385 bp, 38 predicted proteins | sample Alteio_BWOrgHeat_27_FD_153241 | JGI IMG/M metagenome (GOLD analysis project Ga0206962, IMG submission 153241) | Enriched cells from forest soil in Barre Woods Harvard Forest LTER site, Petersham, Massachusetts, United States -... | ecosystem: Environmental > Terrestrial > Soil > Temperate forest >...
TTACAATTATAAGGGGTGGAAAAGTATAACAGCTGACGAACTATTAGAAATGGTCAGTTGTTATACTTTTCCACCCCTTATAATTGATACCAGCATAGTTACCAGTATAATAGTTACCAGGGCCTGGCAAACAAAACGGATTCGCAATAGGCCTTTCATCATAATTAAAACAATATTGTTAAACACTTTTGTTTAGCAGTTTAACAAAAGTGTTTAACAATATTGTTATTACTATGATTTATGTCGTATTGTGAATCTGTTTTGTGTGCCAGGCCCCGGTTCATCATAAATAAAATTATACTGATTACAATTATAAGGGGTGGAAAAGTATAACAGCTGACGAACTATTAGAAATGGTCAGTTGTTATACTTTTCCACCCCTTATAATTGATACCAGCATAGTTACCAGTATAATAGTTACCAGGGCCTGGCAAACAAAACGGATTCGCAATAGGCCTTTCATCATAATTAAAACAATATTGTTAAACACTTTTGTTTAGCAGTTTAACAAAAGTGTTTAACAATATTGTTATTACTATGATTTATGTCGTATTGTGAATCTGTTTTGTGTGCCAGGCCCCGGTTCATCATAAATAAAATTATACTGATTACAATTATAAGGGGTGGAAAAGTATAACAGCTGACCATTTCTATATAGTTCGCCAACTGTTATACTTTTCCACCCTTATAATTGATACCAGCATAGTTACCAGTATAATAGTTACCGGGCCCTGGCAAACAAAATGAATCAGCAATAGGATTTTCATCATAATTAAAACAATATTGTTAAACACTTTTGTTTAACAATATTGTTATTACTATGATTTATGCCGTATTATGAATCCGTTTTGTGTGCCAGGCCCTCAGAGAGCGAAGCGAACAAGCCGCTAGGCCGGTTCATCATAAACAAAATTGTACTGGTTACAATTATAAGGAGTGTAAAAGTATAACAGTTGACCATTTCCAATAGTTCGTCAGCTGTTATACTTTTCCACCCTTATAATTAATATCAGCATAGTTATCAGCATAGTAACCAACATAGTTACCAGTATAGTAGTTACCGGGCCCTGGTAAACAAAATGAATCAGCAATAGGACTTTCATCATAATTAAAACAATATTGTTAAACACTTTTGTTAAACTGCTAAACAAAAGTGTTTAACAATATTGTTTTAATTATGATTCATATCATATTGTGAATTCGTTTTGTGTGCCAGACCCCGGTTCTATCTAGGTGAACTCTTTGAGTAAATCTGTCCAGGTAAACTCTTTGAGTAATCCTGTCCAGGTGAACTCTTTGAGTAATCCTGTCCAGGTGAACTCTTTGAGTAATCCTGTCCAGGTGAACTCTTTGAGTAATCAAGAGGCATGTGACCATTCCATATAGTCAAAAATGATAGTACGGTAATATTATGAATACTGGGTATTATCTTACGGTCAGTATAGTAAATGAAATAATAAAATTTATACTATAGATTGGTATAAATTTTGATCCTGAATCGCCCCCCCCCCTCACTTTTTTTCTCAATATAATATATATAAATGACTAAACGATCTTGTGATTGTAAGAACAAAAATGAGAGGCATGGTTGTGGATGTAACTCTACCAACGTTGATCAATGTAAAATGAACAAGGCCGGGCAAAATCTGATCTTGACTAAGTCAGGAAATTACACTCTATCCGAAAATGTGAAGGGTACGATAGTTGTTGCCGCAAACAGTGTATGTATTGACCTTTGTTGTCACATTTTGGATGCGAATGGTGCTGCCAATGCAATCATAGCATCCGGTTTCAGTGACTTGTCTGTGTCGAATGGGACCATTAAAAATTCGAGTGCAACGGCTATCATGGTGGATACGTACATAAATGTTACATTTGAGAACCTCAAGATTCATGATTATATTATGAATGGTATTGACATTACCAGTTCGACCAACGTGGTGTTGCAAGATGTTGCATTGTCGAATAAGAACAGTGGAGAAAGAGCTCTATTCTTGAGTAAAGTCAAGAACTTCTCCTTTGTTCGTGGTTCAGCAACTGGTTTCTTGAGCACTATGGCCGCAGTTGTGGAAATTGACATATGCAAAGACATTACACTGACTGATGTTAATATCTTTGAAAACACAAAGGCTTACACAATTGACACATCATTCAATGTTGCAAGAGGGAGTATTATTAGCATTAACTCTTCAGATGGAATCTCATTGACAAGGCTAAACGCTAATCGAAACATAATCAATCCGTCAAATGCTGTTACTGGTACAAGAAGATCGACAGTAATGAACATGTTTCAATCGACAAACATTACTGTTCAAGAAAGTGAATTTTGCAGTAATGTCGAAGCAGGAGGTGGTCTAAATGCACGCACATCTATTCTCAGGACTGATTCATGCAGTCACGTGACCGTAAAAAACACAAAGACGAACAACAATCACGCCACCGCGCCCATTGTCAAGTTTAGGATGAACGAATTTACGGCCACCGTAGCAAACGGAACAAACTTGGTCGTTGAATACGCTCAAGCCAATGAAAACATTGCTGACGAACTCGTTGTCACTGCTGCCGGCAGCGCAAATTCTGAACTTACTGGGTTTTTCGTCGGTTCCATCGCAGGGTTAGACGGTTTAATGAGATACTGCCAAGCAAACGACAATGTCGTAAAAAATGGAGGAAGCCCCCGCACAACGACATTGGGGAACCTCAACCCGATTGAAATTGCGGCAACTGGAGTAATCGTGGACACTTTTCAAGCAAGCAACAATGTTATGAACACAATTTTGCCAAACCAATTTGTCAATGGCATCATTACAAACGGATCCACAGACATAGACATCTTGAACTCTACTGCCGATAACAATAGTGGCGGTTTTGTGGTTTATGCATTTCAAACCTTTTCCGGATCAGACCGAATTACTTTGAAAGGTTGTTCTGCAAGAAACAATCGGGGATATGGTATTGCAATCGGTGACCCATTGTTTCTGGATGACTTTTCGAACAATGTAACAATTGTTGACTCTTTCTTCCTTAAAAACTTTCATGACACAATCGAGACATTTGGCATGTTTCTCAAAGGAACAAATATCTTGGTAAAGGAAAGTGAAGTCACTGGAACAAATTCAGATAAGGCAAATGCAACCGGGATCAAGGCTTTTTCTGCGAATAATGTAGTTATCCAAGACACAGATGTTTTCACTACGACGGCCCCAGGATTTGTCGGATCTGGAATTGTATTTGATGCTGTCGTTGACTCAAAGATTTTACGTTGCCAAGTTCATGAGAACCAAAATGATGGTGTTCAATTGACTACCACTTCTCTGAATAACTTGGTTCAAGATGATTATGCAGTTTCCAATGGTGGAATTGGATTCAATGATCTTTCTACTTTTGCAAATGTATGGCTAGGTAATAAAGCACAAGCGAATGTTGGACTAGCATATTCTGGTGTTGCTTCTGCGAATATTGCGATATATTCAAAGAGTAGTGGTATGTATATGCCCGTTGTTCCATCTACTCCGATTTTCCCAGGATTAACAAACATTTCAGTTATATCTTAAAGTTGATTTGTATTTTTCTTTTATTATATTTTTTATCATTAAAAAAGTATAATAAATAAATTAAACTTAAAATATTTGCCCACTCATTATCAACAATATGTTCGATCCATCATTACAAACTATAAGAAAAGCGGATTTTTATTTTTAATAGATATATTGTTTTATCTCTATTGTTACCTTTGATAATTCATAGATACCAAAATACTTTTCTACCTTTTCAACAATCTTTAATGTATTATCATACCCATCTTTCCCTAACTTCTTTTCTTCATCTTTTTCAAATGTTTCGGCCAACTCATCATATTCTTTTTTAGTAAGTAGTTTCCTGAAGTCTTGATAAATGACTGTATCCTCTCTAGTCTCATGGATCCGATACATTTTAATATAATTACAAATGTGTGATATGAGTTTAGTTTTATTATAGTCTTTTACTTTTGTCAAATTCATTATATTATCAGTTAGTTGTCTACCTAAATTGTGCTGTTTAATGAGCTCTTCAACTTCTTTAACCCTGAGGCCATTCTCAACTAATTTAGGAAAGACATAATTCTCCTCAGTCTTTTCATGATACTCTTCAATAAATTTCCTAATGATTTTAGCTACATAGTTTATTATGTTATTATCTACTGGTATATCTCTTTGGATCCTCCTTACTATTTCTTCATAAATTAACAATAGGCGATTGAGTAGACCATGTTCTCTCATTAAATCTTCTATTGCTGTCACTTCTGGATGATCTGACATTATATATTATAAAATGATATAAAAATATAATTATTTTATTGGATAATAAGATGCAATGTCCTTTTTGTGAAATCATAAAAGATGACAAGTATGGACAAATTATTTGGAAAGGGGACAAGGTATCCGCAATAAAGAAATTGTGTAAGCCAAGGAATGTGAACTTTCTTATCATATCCAATGAGCATATAGTGAATTTGAAAGGATCAGAGGCTAAAGAATATAAACATTCAGTAGTTACTGAAATGGTTGACTTAGCTAATTTCCTATCTAAGGGTAAAGATTGGTCTATTCATATCAATAATGGGCCTAAAGCTGATCAAACGGTGTTTCACCTTCATGCACATATCTCTTCTAGAGAACCTCTTGAATCTTGGTTCCCTAAATATTGAGTTATGATAAAAATTGATAAGTATTCAGAATTATATAAAAAATAAATATATATAATATTATTATTACTATTATATACCTTATTATGGATTGTCGAAAGGTCAAGGCCCAAATTGAAAATATTACGATTGCATCATCATCTTACAATAAAGATGGTACCAGGAGCTATACTGTGACAGGCTCAACAGGAAAACAATATAATGTTGAAATAAATGAACATCCTTGTTGCTCATGTCCCGATTTTGTATCAAGGGGAAGTCGATGTAAGCACATTTATTTTGTTCTCAAGAAGTCGCTGAATGTTTCAGATAAAGAATTAGATACATTTGTTTTAAAGAAGGTGGTTAAGAGGACAGAACTGATCTATGAAAATTTGTTGTCCAATACATTTACTTTTGTTAATTCTACTGAGTTGACTGATCCAATTGCCGGTATAAGTGCATTTATTGAGAAAACTTATGGTGAATCAGCGGCAATCAATTTAGTCAAATTATTCAAAGATGAAATGAAACAAGAGGATATTTTAAAGGATAAAAAGTTTGCCGGCCCCTATTTGGTCAAGGTCAATGATGGACTCTATGATTTACATTTAAGAACAATCAATAAGGTGAATAATGGTTGGCTGTTCGACAATATTATTGAGAAGAGAAAATCAGAGAGGGTGGGCCGATTCATATTTGTCAAAGAAGAATGAATGACAAACATATCTAGGTGAACCCTTTTGAATAAATAAAACATAATTTTTTTTATAGATATATTTCAACGCCATAATGTATTGAAATGATGACTAAGATACTTTGATATAATTATCAGTATTACCATTTATAATGAATATCTTTTATAAGAAATATACTTGGACACTGTTCTTTTAATAATTGTAATCTATCAAAACTATAATTCGAACATGCTTGAAAAGATACATTTTTGTATTTGTTGACATAGTCTATTAACGCATTCGTTTCAAAATTGCAGGCACACATAGTAATAGATGGAACATTCCGTATATAATTTAATCCATCAATTGTTATCTTGCTACATCCATAAATGTTAATAGCTTCAATATTTAGAAAGGTAGCAAGTTGTTCTAAACCATAATCATTAATGCCACTACATTCTCTTACATTAAGTGTTTTAACTGATTTCAAGAGTATTAGATCTGTACCTATTATTTTACAGTATGATAGATCCACATTTATTGCTTTATCTAAATGTTTTAGACCAGGTCCTTCAATTTGATAGCAGCTTTTGAGATTAATGGTTCTAACATTTTTAAAACTTTCTAAATGTTTGTCTTTTATTTTGTTAGACCATTGAGTTACATCTATTTTATATTTCCATAAATTGTCATGATATACTTTATGCCATTTTCTACATGTACGGCTAGCCCATATCAGTTGTTTTGTATCAATGAACTCATAAATTATGCTGAGGATGTCTGGCAATAAGGCATCCATTTATATATCTTGGTTATCCAATGGATTCACCTGTACAGGTTTATTCTATTAAATAATATTATTGTTGATTATTTATCAATTTTTTCATTTGATAAATAAAAAATGAGGGTGATTGATGATCGGTCCTAAATAAAAGTAATATCTATATACTGATAGTTAAGTTACTCATTGAGTCACTTTGTTTTGTCAAAGGGTTTAGATAAAGGGTTCACTCTGATTATCATCTAATTTCATAATAGTAATTAATGGACATCTTTCTTTAAGTAGTTTTAACTGCTCAAAGTCTGTATTCACACAATTATAAAAAGTGACATTGTTGACCCGATTTTCCACTATATCTTTAATAATGACGCGGCATGCACACATTATTATATTTTTGGCATTTTTAATATGGGAAAGGCCTTTGCTGGTTATCTTTATAGAGCCATAAATATTTAAGTATTCAATAAAAGGTATATATTCTAAACAATCGTTTGTTAGTTGTGTATTCTCTGCCAAATTAAGGGTCCTAACTGACTTTAAATATTGTAAATCCTTATCATTTATTTTACTATGTGATAAATCGATATTAGTTGCTCTATCTAAATATTTTAGGTATGGACCTGTGATTTGGAAACATTTGCGAAGTTTTATGGTTTTCACATTTTGGAAGTCTTTTAGGTCTGAAGTTGTAATTTTATTGCAAAAAGGTTCTAAATTAATAGTATATTTCCATAAATTATCCTGGTATACTTTTCTCCATTTCTTACATGTTCTTTTGGCCCATATAAGCTGTTTTGTGTTCAGATACTCAAATATTAGGCTGAGGATTTCTGGCAATAATGTGTCCATTTATATTACTTATCATGTAATATTACTCATATTATAATAATTATTTTTTATTAACTGATTCACTTCATTTATCAATTTTTATTTTTATCTAAGGATCATTTCATTAACATTATTCTAATTATTTCTCAAATAGGTCATCATTTTAATCATTGTCAGATAATTCTTTATATAGTTTCTGTGCTTTACTAGAATACTCTTTAAAAGATAGACAATCGGATAAATTAATAGTTTTTATTTATAATAGTTATATTCGGATATTTCTCTTTAAAAGATTGTAGCTGTTCAAATGTATAAAGTGGACAAATACAAAACACAATATTATTACAGTTCTTTATAACTTCATGTAATTCCATAGGGAAAAAGCATCTACATATTATAATGCTTTTTGCATTGATCAGATAATTTAAACTTTCAATTGTGACAGCTCCACATCCAAAAAGATTGATATGTTCGATATTTGTGGCAATATATTTTAGACCATTACCGTTAATAAAGCCACATGATACCAAATTAAGTATCTTAACTGATTTCAAGAATCGTAAATGGATATTTTCTATTCTACAATATGATAGATCGATAACTGTTGCATTTTCTAAATATACTAAACCAGGTCCTTTAATTTTTTCACAATGTTTAAGGCTAATAGTTTTAGCATTTCTGAAACTTTCTAAATGTTTGTCTTTTATTTCACCAGCCCATTGTTCTAAATTGATAAAATACTTCCACATATTGTCAATATATACTTTTCTCCATTTCTTACATGTTCTTTGAGACCAGATTAACTGTTTTGTATCAAAGTTCTGGAAAATGATACTGATAATGTCAGGTAATAGAGTATTCATTATTTTACCTTTGTCATGTATACAATAATAATATTGTTGTTGATTGTTATTCAATTTTTATAGAATCATTTTTTTATAATGAATTAACATGACGGTTTAACAATTTTCATTCATTATAGATATTTTTGGATATACCTTTTGGACACTTTCCAACATTTCATAATCTGAATCTTCACAAATACGAAAAGTTAAATTGTTAAATTTTGTCATAGTCTTTTCTGTAAAGTTATCTATACAGCAGCCACACAGAATCAAAGAGCAATCTGTTTTGAAATGAGTTAGGCCTAATTCACTGATTCTATAACAACCATATAAGTTGACCATCTTACATTCTTTAATATATTCTAAACCAGAATCTGTAATATTATAGCATTCTTCTAAATTAATCTGAATAACCGATTCTAGTTCTTTTAAACCAATATCAGTAACATAATAACAATTAGTCAGATCAATTATCTGTGCATTTTTGAGATATTTTAAAGCCATGTCTGTTATTTGACAATTCTGTAGACTAATTGTTCTGACAGTTTTGAAACTTTCTAAATGTTTGTCTTGTATTTTATTAGCCCAGGATGTCAAACAGATATTAAATCTCCACAAATTATCATGGTATATTTTCCTCCATTTTTTACATGTTCGACTGGCCCAGATCAGTTGTTTTGTATCAAAATGGATAAAAATGATACTGAGAATGTCAGGCAATAAAGTGTCCATCAATATATCTTTGATCCAATAAAGTACAAAGAGTTTTTTTTGTTAATAATTATTTATCAATTTTTTAAAGGAAGGGAATCAGATGAATCTTCAAATAAATAAACGTATGTCTCATTCATGCCAAAATCTTTCTGATAATTATTTATTTCAATGATTATGAATTCAATTGGTACCCTTTCATATATTAGGGCGTCGGCCAACAAAACTGTTCTACAATCGTTATTCCTTATTCTGGTATAACGATTGCTACACCATTTTGTTGGCCTTTCAGTCATAGACTGAAAGCCCTAATATTATACAGTAACACAAATGATACGATCATATATAGCGGGCGTTGGCCAACAAAATGGTATTGCAATCGTTATACCAGAATAAGGAATAATGATTGCAATACCATTTTGTTGGCTAACACCCGCTCTATTATACAGTAACACAAATGATACGATCATATATAGCGGGTGTCGGTCAACAAAATGGTATTGCAATCATTTAATATAGCAATTATAAAGAACAAGCCATACATATATTCATCAATATGCTAATAAAGAATGGGTTCTAAATAAAGTATCATATATAAAATAATTACACTTCTATTTTCAGTATAGAAATGTTCGGATACTTTTCTTTAAGCAATAGTAAACTATCATATTTATAATTTATACAGTTATAAATAGTCAGATTATTAAAATTATTTGATATCAGATTTTGAATAACTCCATAACAAGCACATATGATAATGTTTTTTGCATTTTTAATATGGTTAAATCCATTGCTAGTCAAATTATAACATCCATATATGTCAATAGTTTCAACATTAGATACATATTCTAAAGCATCATCTGTTAAATTAACACATTCTCTTAAATTTAGAGTCTTAACCGACGTTAGGTATTGTAAATCTGTACTTTTTATTTTACAATGTGATAAATCGACATTAGTTGCTTTATCTAAATATTTTAGACAAGGACCTGTAAGTCTTATACACTTTTTGAGTTTTATGGTTTTCACATTTCGGAATTCCTTTAAGTGTTTACCCAAAATTTGATAGCCCCAAGATTCTAAATCAATGGTATACCTCCACAAGTTATCCTGGTATACTTTTCTCCATTTCTTACATGTTCTTTTAGCCCATATGAGCTGTTTTGTGTTCAAAAACTCAAATATTAGGCTGAGAATTTCTGGCAATAAGGTGTCCATTTATATTATTTATATTATAACAATACTCATACCATAATAATTATTTTTTGTCAACTGATTCACTTCATTTATCAATTTTATTTTTATCTAAGGATTATTTCATTAACATTGTTCTAATTATTTCTCAAATAGGTCGTCATCTGAATCATTGTCGGATAATTCTTTATATAGTTTTTGTGCTTTAACAGAATACTCTTCGGTCAATTCTTTCTTAAATAAGGCATCATGGTTAAACTTTGGTCCAACAAAAATCAGGACCCGGGCTTCCACATTGATATAATGGATACCATTGATCAAGTTATAAAAAGTAGGATGATGACAATGACCATAAATATGAATTAAAGGTTTATATTGATCAACAACTTTGAATATATCAATGTCGCCAATATATCGGTCACCACTCTCATAAAAGGCTTCGATTGACGGTGTATCATGAGTTAGGAGAATACGCGGCTTCTTCTCTAAAGTTTGAATTAATAATTTGATAAATGCTGGACCAGGCATCTTGTAACTATGGTTGCTATCCGAGATGATGCCATTGATACCGCCAATAGATCCTAGCAATGATTCAATAATAGTTCCTTCTTGAATATTACATAATTTACCTTGCCTGTTCTTTAACTTTTTCTCTAACTTATTTTTGCTAGGTAGATCATGGTTACCTTGAACAAAATAGAACTCATTTGCCCTATCATTTAAATACTGATATTCTGATATTGGGTTTCCATCAGAGCCTCTGACATAGTTGCCGGCCATATCTCCACAAGAAATAATGGTAAACTTATCCAGATTTAATAGGTCAGAAAGCATTACAACAAGCTCTGGTGTCTGAGAATGAATATCGGACATAGCGACAGTTGGTACATTATTAAATAAATCAGTCTGTAGGAGAGAAATGGTTATTCGACCATATTTATGTCTGGGTTCTTTTCCTTTTGATATTGTTGGTGGAAAGTACCAATGTACTGTCTTTATGGTTTTCATTTTTGTTAATTAGTTTTAGAAAATATAAAAGTATTACAAAATAATCAAACATCAATTTTTACCATTTGTTTCTCTAATAAACTGGCCTAGCGAATAAGCCGCTAGGCCGGTAACCATTATATTAATAACTATACTGGTATCACTTATAAGGGTAGGAATGTATAACAGTTGACGAACTATTAGAAATGGTCAGCTGTTATACATTTCCACCCTTATAATTGTAATCAGTATAATTTTGTTTATGATGGACCGGCCTGGCGGCTTGTTCGCTTCGCTCTCTGAGGGCCCTTATCACAAAATGGTTTCACAATACGAAATAAATCATATGAATGATATATTGTTAACCACTTTTGTTATACTGTAAACAAAAGTGTTTGACAATATTGATTAACTTATGATGGAATCCATATTGCGAATCCATTTTGTGTGAAGGGCCCCGGTAACTTATAAAAATGAATATACTGGTTACAATTATAAGGGTAATGCTAGTATAACATTTGACACAATGTGCTATGTCAAATGTTATACTAGCATTACCCTTATAATTGTTATCAGAATAATTTTGCCCATACTTATTACCGGGACCCTTCACACAAAACAGATTCACAATATAATATGAATCATATGATAACTATATCGCTAAACACTTTTGTTAAACTGCTAAACAAACATGTTTAACAATATTGTTTTTATTATGATGGAATCCATATTGTGAATCAGTTTTGTTTGCAAGGGCCTCAGAGAGCGAAGCGAACAAGCCGCTAGGCCGGTAACTATTATACTGATAACTATACTGGTTACAATTATAAGGGTGGAAAAGTATAACAGCTAACCATTACTATATAATTCGTCAGCTGTTATACTTTTCCACCTTTATAATTGTAATCAGTATAATTTTGTTTTATGATGGACCGGGCCCTTATCACAAAATGGCTTCACAATATAGTCTAAATCATATGATAACTATATCGCTAAACACTTTTGTTAAACTGCTAAACAAAAGTGTTTAACAATATTGTTTTATTATGATGGAATCCATATTGTGAAACCATTTTGTGATAAGGGCCCCGGTAACTATTATACTGATGACTATACTGGTTACAATTAGAAGGGTGGAAAAGTATAACAGCTGATGAACTATTAGAAATGGTCAGTTGCTACACTTTTCGACCCTTATAATTGTAACCAATATAATTTTGTTTATGATGGATCAGGGCCCTTATCACAAAATGGCTTCACAATATTGTATAAATCATATGAATCATATATTGTTAACCCCTTTTGTTAAACTGGTAAACAAAAGTGTTAAACCATATCGTTTACATTATGATGAAATCCATATTGTGAATCCGTTTTGTTTGCAAGGGCCTCAGAGAGCGAATAAGCCGCTAGGCCGGTAACTATTATACTGGTAATTATATTGGTATCAATCATAAGGGTGGAAAAGTATAACAGCTGACGAACTATTAGAAATTGTCAGCTGTTATACTTTTCCACCCTTATAATTGTAACCAGTATAATTTTGTTTATGATGCCCTGTTAATCATAATCAATTAACTGATACCTATTTATAAAAAAGTTGAAAAGCAAATATTATTATAAATTAATTAGGAGAAGAAGAAAGAGAAAAAGGAAGGATAAACAAATTGTTGAAAATGCAAAGACCTGAAGTTACTCTTATCCAACCGGATTCGCTATCGCTTACTGATTTACATAAAGTCATTCATCATCTTCAAGCTGTTCACTCAAATGAAGACATTATAGCTTTTATGAAAAAGGTTCTAGAAGATAACAACATTAAGTTACCAGAAAAAGAGAAAGAGGAAGAAGAGAAAGAAGAAAAGGATAAAGATTCAATAAAAAATATATTTCTAGGCTTTGATACTGAATCGCCTAAATCTGTAGCAGAATTGAGGAGGAGGATTGAAGCAAATGGCCAAGGAACTAAAGAACAGATTGATGCAGCACACAATGCTATTATTCAGATCTCTAACTTGACCAAAAGACAAGTAGGTGTAGAAAAATGTAAAATCACGAAAAATGAAGCAACCTATAGTCAATTGAGATCAAATAAACCAAAACATATTTTGACAGATAAACAAATAACAGTACTTCAACTATTTCTGGATAAATTAGCACAGTTGAAATTTACAGAAAATGATCCAGGAGGTATCGATGAGAATACTATAACGATATTTTTACATTATCAAGGTTGGCACTCAGAAACGACAGGCCCTAAATTATTACAATTAAATATAACTAAAGAAGGTCACTATACTCTTAGAAAACACAGGCAAGATGATCAGCTTTGTTTAATTGAAGAGGTAGGCAAAGGCATTCCTGATATTAACCAAATTGAAGCTTTACTGATTTCAGAATCAATGTTGTCTGTGGAGCTTACAAATGGATCTTCGATAGTTATGGAATATACCTTTTAATCTTTTTTTATAAATTAATATTTGACTGTCATTTTCAAATCAACAGGTTCATTTGGAACTGGATCTAAGATACCTGGTATACCTGGATAAAGATTACCGATTTCGATTAAGCCGCCAGTTAAGAGAATATCATTGTTACAATTCTCTATCAAACAATTATCAATAATTGGTTTATCGTCAAGACCAGATAGAATTATAGCTGAACTATTTGCATCTGTACCATGACAATTTGTTATGATACAGTCTCTCAAAGTTATATTGGTCAGAGAATCGGCATATTTATAAGGAATATATTTGAACATAGGTTTATTACCAGCATTATTATCTCCATTGAGGACTAACATAGATACGCATAATAAGGCATCTGATGACGGAAATAATCCTTTATCAATTATGAAACCGGAACCTAAGCCATTTTCTGTTTTTATATTAATTGATCTACATGAACTGAATTGAATATTGGAACAATTTACTGTATCAGTTAAAGTCAAATCTTTTGGATCTTTACCTGTTTCTTTATATTTGTTGAATAGACCAGGATTGTAAGAAAATGCTGATGCAATACCCTTTTCTGTTTTAACATTTGCAGAAGAACAATTGTGGACAATTAGGCCGGATAGATTGCCCCTTCGGTTATCCTCTTCCTGATCTAAAGAACAAGTAAAAGCTCTACCTCCGCAAAAGATAAAGCCAATGGCCTCTGGCACTATTAGGGGTAAAGTTCCTGGATTAATACCTCTACATTTAACATTAAAGCTTTGACAATTGCTAATAACTGTATCTTTTGTCGAATAGGCTATTTCAAAGGATGATACTATGAAATCTCCGATGCTAGTATAAGATATACAATCTGTCATTTTTATTGTGTTTGTTATGCCTAAACCATTATTTAGAGTGTTAGCTGAACTATGGAAATTCTCATTGAAGTAAGTACCAGAGGATATTGCATTGATAAATCTGTTACCTTTTATTATTGCATTTGTGAGGCCGGCGACCAATAGATTACAACAGAAGAATGCATTAGAATTGACAGGGTTCATAGATATACTATCCTGAATTAAACAGTCTTTGATAACAACATGGTCAAATTGAAAAATGCCTAAGCCGAATAGTACACCTCCTTTACATAATACATTACTTTCTACTTTTTTAAAGGTACATCTCTGAATAGTTATATTGTTACCTCTTTTTCCTAGGATATTTGCTGATGCTTTACAGCGAATATCGACTGATGCAACAATTAGAGAAGGAATATTTGTGTAAATGTTTTCAATAACAGTATCTTGAATTATGATATGTTGATCAGCTGAAATACTGATTCCTTTATTCTTACAATTTGTAATTGTGATATTGTCTATTTGGCCAAAGGATACTGATTTGTCTTCTCCTTCACCTAATAATTCATTACCTAATTTTATACCGGAATCAGTTGAGAAAGATATATCGGATAGGTTAAATCGACTATCAGAACCACAATTAGATATATGTATATTAGTAATGGTAAACTTTTCGTTTGGTCCTTCAAAATGAATTGCTGATCCATTGAAACCATTGATTTTACCATTAATAATATGTATATTATTTTGACCGGGTGTTACTTTGATGCAAGTTGTTAAATATTGGTTACCTTCTTTCTGTTTTATTTCATAATTGGTTAAGTCAATTGTGATATCATTTGTTTCAATGGTTATAGCGGTTGTATTTTCTGATAAAGGATCATATGTAAGATTATCTTTAAATTTGTAGGTTGCTGGCCCAGTTAGGATGCAAGGTAGATCAGAGTTATTTATTATGATGATTTGTTGGTTATCCATTAAGTTTTGAGTCAGTGAGTTGATATATGTTCTTATAAATATGGCATATTATTAACAAATCAATTTTTATGTTTGTGAATCATTAAGATTATCGGGCCCTGGCAAACAAAATAGTTTCGACAATATGGCTTACATCATGTAATAAATATATTGTTAAACTGTTTTTGATTACCAGTTTAACAAAACATGTTAACAATATCGAAATCAGCATGATGTAAGCCATATTGCCGAAACCGTTTTGCTTGCCGGGCCCTGGTATCATAATTCGATAACTATAATGTTAATTTACCATGATTACCAGGCCCTGGCAAACAAAATGGTTCGACAATATGGCTTACATCATGTAATAAATATATTGTTAACCGGTTTTGATTACCAGCATAACAAAACCGGTTAACAATATCGAAATCAGCATGATATAAGCCATATTGCCGAAACCGTTTTGTTTTCCAGGCCCTGGTAATCATAATTCGATAACTATAATGTTAATTTACCATGATTACCAGGGCCCTGGCAAACAAAATGGTTCGACAATATGGCTTACATCATGATAATAAATATATTGTTAAACCCGTTTTGATTACCAGCATAACAAAACCGGTTAACAATATTGAAATTAGCATGATGTAAGTCAGATTGCCGAAACCGTTTTGCTTACCGGGCCCTGGTATCATAATTCGATAACTATAATGTTAATTTACCATGATTACCAGGCCCTGGCAAACAAAATGGTTCGACAATATGGCTTACATCATGATAATAAATATATTGTTAAATCGGTTTTGATTACCAGTATAACAAAACCGGTTAACAATATCGAAATCAGTATGACGTAAGTCAGATTGCCGAAACCGTTTTGCTTACCGGGCCCTGGTATCATAATTCGATAACTATAATGTTAATTTACCATGATTACCAGGGCCCTGGCAAACAAAATAGTTTCGACAACAGGGCTTACATCATGATGATAAATATATTGTTAACCCGTTTGATTACTAGAATAACAAAACCGGTTAACAATATTGAAATTAGCATGATGTAAGCCATATTGTCGAACCATTTTGTTTGTCAGGGCCTGGTCTAACTACTTGTTTGTTAACTCATTGAGTAATCATAATTCGTTAACTATAATGATAATCACATAATTGTTCATCATTAGGTGAATATTGTTATCAATTTATCAAATTTCAATATTAGTTAATCATTTCAAAATGAAATGGGGGAATTACATCCCTAATAATTATTATTTTCTGAATATATAGTATTATATAATGGGTTGTCATTGTAAAAACCGTTCTAATTGTGTTAATTGCTCTAAGACAAAGAGAGTAGACAATTTACAAGTCGATTGTGATTTAGAAGTTAAAGGGAATACCATTTTGGACAAAGATCTGTTTGTTTTAGGCAATGAGACAGTAAACAAAAATCTGACAGTTGCTGGTACTACTAATCTTTTAGGTTCAACCAAGTTACAAGATGTTGAAGTATTTGGTACATTGACTGTCGATCGGCCTATAAGACTGCTGCCCCAAGGTGAGAGGGTTATCACGGTTGGTACACCTGGTTTTCCAACAATTCAATCAGCAATCGATACTTTTAGAGGATTTAATGCTGGTACAACTACAATTGTTATTCCTCCAAACATTTATGAAGAGTATGTTGTTTTAGAAGGATTCTCATCGGCTATTAATGAACAAGTTAGAGATCCAAATCAAAATGACTTTTTGTTAGAGAATGTTCTCAGAGGATTACAAATTATAGGAGATAATCGTGTATTTATTCCTGGTAAAGCTTATATCAATGGATATGAAAATGCATCATCTTCTACCAGAGGTGTAAGATATCAAATTACAACGACTGATCCGACTTCAGGACCTTATGATGCTTTTATAGCTGCAAGTTTTGGAACTATTGGTGGTATTGGTCCTTCTGGAATTCAAATTGCTAAACCATTGGTTGCTGATAAGCCATTAACTAATGTATTTTTGCCTAATCAAATTGCTCTTATTGAACGAGGTACTGTCGGGTTTGCAACAAAAGCTCTAAATGCACAGAATGGTGGAGGTGTTGGTGCTGTAGCGGCAATCATCTATAACAATAATCCGACAGGTGGTATTATTTTTATGGGAGGAACCAATAATTTGGTCACCATTCCTGCATATTCCGTTTCATTTGATACAGGTGTAACTCTTCAAGCATTAATTACGGCGAATCCAGGGATTCAAATCACTATTTCACCGGTTGATCCTATTTATGATCCGCCACTTGGAACAAATTATGCCTTTTCTCAAATTGTAATTAATGATACAAGAGATCAACTAACTATTAATATGGTTGGACCATTGCCAGATTATGATGACAATATTGTGGCTATACCTACTGTTCTTGTTAATCCAGATTTTAATAATGAGAAAATTAGTCTTGTTCCTGGTGATCGTATTGCTATATCTGATTCAAATCTTTTGGGAAATTTAGGGAAGTCATTGCATACAATTGTTTCAGTCAATGGCAATACAATTACTATTGATCCACCTGTACTTCCTGTCATAGATGGTGGAGTTGATTTTTCAGTTATAGGTTCTAGTGTCACATTTTTACCAAATGTATGTATTTCTCCTCCTTTTATTCAGGATAGGCCGCTGACTGCTGCTTTTAGGTCAAATGGTGTCAGTTTTAGTATGAATGGAATATGGGTTGACCAAAATGCGGGACAACCGTTTGCCAATATTCTTCAAGCATTTTTATTTGTAGATGGTAGTGTTCTAGTTAATAATATTGTTGCTACAGATTTCTTTAGCACAAGTTTTGATCCAGCAATTGAAATGGTCAATGGTTATGCAACTATTGAAGATGGCTTTAGAGCTACAGTGAACGGTCATTGGTCCGTAATTGGCTGGGGCCAAGGTATCGGTATAATTACAAATTCATCATTGGGCTTTGGTAACGTCTTTGTAACTAACATTTTAGAGGGAGCGGGTATCGAAGCAAGTTTAGGTAGTCAAATTGGTATTGACAATCTCCAAATTATGGGTTGTCAAGGATTATTCCAACCTGATAATGGAGCCGGTATTTTATTAGGAGGGGGAGAATTATTTGCTGATGCGACCCTTAATGTAAATAAACTATTACATGTTGCTGATGTATGGGGTCCAGGGATAGCTCTATTTAGAGATAGTACTTGTCTTGCTAGTAATCCATCAGTTCGAGTTGAACGTTGTATTAATCCAGCAAATGGTACTAATTCAACGGGCGCTGGTATTAATGTTTCTTGTGGCTCTCAAATGATTATTTCAAAGGGAACCTTTTATTCAACAGGCGGCTTAGCATCACAACCAAGATTAGTCTCTATTATTAGAGATATGACTAATCCTTTTTCTCCTGATACTTTACCTAATGTTGGTATCTTAGTTGAAGAAGGAGGTGCTTTTAGAACAGGAGGTGGACTTTTATTTATTGATAATGATTTGAATACTCAGACACTTCAAGATGCTATCTTTTCAGCTCCATACAATGAGGTCGTACCAGCAACAACAAATAATGTATTACAAATTTTAGCCTCAGGTCCTCTTGATTCAACATTTTTGTTACAAGAGTTTATTGGATTAGCAAGCAATATGACTTTAGATCCATCAGCAATTTATAATTTAGACAAGTTATATTGGGGGAAAACATTTACAGTGTTTTCTGGAAACTCAGGAACAAATACTATTACTTTGACTAGTCCGGCAACCTTTATTGGAATGGCAAGTGGAGTTACCGCAACATTCAATGGATTAGGATCATCAATAACTTTCCGTATATTGAATGATACTCAGGTTCTTATTTTATCTCTTAATAATGTAATTATTTCATAAATTTTATATTTTATATTAATAAATATAAAACTCTAACGCAATATTAATGTATGACTGATTGTATAATATGTACCAATAGTAATTATGATGGTTATGAGCCGGTATACATTTGTGATAATTGTATTGATGATGATATTTTGACAAATGATAACCCAACAAACTTAGGTTTTGCTGACAGTTGTTGTTATATTGTCAATTTAATACCATATTGTCAGATAACACATGTATTTTCGGTTAGCCATTATTTTGATAAGTGTTTACTCTTTTTTAAAGATTATCCTGATAAATTAAAAAAGATTAGGTTAGCAAAAGAGTTATGGGAAAATCGGAAAGAAAAGAAGAAACAGTATGATAGCAAAATAGATAACATTTTAGAAAATATAAAAGGTAAGTTTAAATTGATTGACATGCGGTCTAATACTGTGACTTCCATTGTAGTTGATATGGTCAATATTTTTGGTATAAATAATATCGTTTTGGGAACTCACATTTGTTTTGAATTAGAGTCTTATGAAAAACTCATTGTAAATTATGGAACTGAGCTGATAAGAATTAGAGAAAAGGTCTTAGATAATATTATTGATACTTATTTGGCCAAGTACAGCTGTCCTATAAAGAAAATAGAATCATTTAAGAGACAATTGAAAGAATATCCTGAAGTTAAAAATATATATGACCTTTTTTGTTGTCAAGATAAAGGTAATTTAAGACGAATTAGAAAGGCCCTGACTAATATTTTAGATGATGTTGGTTATTCTTATATTGCTACTCTGATTTTGCAAAATGATATCCGAAAATATTGTATCACTGTTTAGATATAACAATATTTCTATACTGCGACATCATTATTTTATAATTTAATATAATAATGATACGCAAATATTTATCTGTTGATTTAGCATCATTACTTCTTGAAGGGTTAACCTTTAAAGATGAATTGATGCTGATGGGTAATGTATATGATGATGCATTCTCTGACATAAATGTTAGAGGAGCTTTAGGATGGATACCTGGATTGAATAAAAGAGTTTCTGAATATACAAATAGTAATAGTCTATTATTCCGGTATGATTCTGCGGATAGTTTGATATTTGATAAGAGGAATGATCCTTTGGCAAAGAATGGAAGTAATATACCTATAAAGATTAGCAAAATAGTTCTATTTGTTAATATCTCACCAAGTAGACCAGATGGTTTAACTACAGTCGGTGATAGAGCATATGGTTTCAAATATTTATTAGTCCATGATGATTTATTTGATCATAAATTTAAGTTCTGTGAGCCCTTATGTCAAATATGTGAGGATGACAGTAGACTGACTTATAAGTTACAGAATATTATGAAGAAAACTGTTCCATTCTCTCTTATTCCTAAAAGGGAAGGGGTAATAATCTATGCTGAGAAACAAATTATGGATATTGACTGGTCTAATATCTCAGTCTTAAAAAGGTTACAGAATAAGAAAAATGAATTAGATAAAGAGGTAAGTGATTTCATTGATATCCATTTATCTGTTTTAGAAAAGGAAAAGGATAAAATAATACTTGAAGATATGAGAAGGTCTTATGAAGAACAATTGATTGAGTTGAGAATTAAGCAAAGAGTTTTAGAAGAAGATATATATAGTTTAGGTAGACAAGTTGAACAATGTTCAGAGAAATTATCTGACTGTCAGAAGAAAAGAGATGAATTAGCTCCTGTCTTTTTAGATTTAATCAAAGGATTCACCTTGACAGATTTAATAACTAAGTAAATTACTTTTTGGTCAATTTGGTCATAGTACATAATGATAGTAACTGTTGCCTAACCACTATTATTTTCAATTACTAGCTATAAGAGCCATACATCCGGCTTTGATTTCAAAGGCTAAATCTAACATTATACCTAATCTCATTGTCTTATACTCTTTGTTTATTTTATCTTCATTCTTTTCATGCAAAAGAGTTTTATGATTTGATAACTCCAAAGTATTGTCATAGTAGATTATATTTGTAGACAGTTTGCCATTACAATAGACCATATAGGCTAACTCAACACTTCTCCAATAACAAACAAGATGAACAACAGTGCCTTCCTTATTAGCATTTCTCTTTCGGAAAACTAACTTGTTGTCTGTATTCATAATGTTATTTAGCTGAACCCTTTTGGTAAATAATATTTTTATGGTCTGACAATGAATCAGCTATTCAATTTTTATAGGATCTTAATGTGTACAATAGTACTATTATCTATTATATATGTTTTTGGCTGATTGAGTCTTTCTTCTAATGATACAGTTCTTTCTATCACAACTATTCCATTGATGATCACAGGGTCTTTTTGTCTTTCATATAAGAAGTTTTTGATGATCTCTTTCCTAAAATCTGAATATTTATATAATAAGTCATTGATAATGAATTCTGTTAGTTCATTATCACAACTGATCATAATATTTTTATTTTCAGGAAGATCTATATTATATAACATTTTTGCATTATCTTTTGTAACAGTATATGACTGAATATTATAAGATCTAATCTCTAATTGACTTGTCTCATTAACCTTTACTGAATTATTATATGAGTTACCCATATCTTCTTACTTTTATTTTTAACATAAAAAAATATATATCAAACTATTATCAATTTTTATTTTTTCATACAATCATAAATGGCAATAGTTAGCCACAATATAAAACATAAGCCGGATAAAGCCATAAATATGATACCGGCAATTAATGCTGGCTTTGTATCACTGAGCCCAAATCTCACAGTTAAACCATTGTAATAACAAAGTTGGGTTGTATTGATCGGGTACAATGATTCTAACACATTTTCAATATTGGTATTATCAGTTAAACCTTCAAATAAATCCCGGTAACCAAACTGTTGGATAAAAGTGAATACTGTATAATGAAAACAGGTTGCCCAATAGCATGTATCACATCCTGGTGGTTTTACTGAACAATGACAGTTATAAGGACAGTTAGTTTTATTTTGGATATTGTATGATATGTAAGTACACTCTGTTTTTGTGAATTGACTATTACTGTTTTGTGGTATATTGTATATCAGAGCCAAGACAAATATACCGATGAAAGCACAGATTAGAGCGCTAAATAGAAAGGAGCCTTTGATCAGAATATGTGTCATTATAACCTGTTCTTATTAAAAATACATATATGGATTCGCTTTATTTATATATATCAAATTTTATACTTATTATTTTGACATTCGGATTGGCTATTCTTAATAGGTTTAATCCATTATTTGTAATGTAAGGACCACAAGAATAAAGTGTAATCTGATTTACGCCTGCTAAATAGGATAAACCGATATCTGTAATGTTTATACAATGTGATATATCAATAACTTTGACTCCTACTAAATAGGATAAACCGGTATCAGTTATCTCAGGACAGTGACTTAGATTAATACTCTGCACACCTCTTAGATATGATAACCCGAAATCAGTTATACGATGACAGTTAAAAAGGGAAATAGTATGAACACCGGTAAGATACATTAAACAAGAATCTGTGATTATATAACAATTAGTTAGCCTTATTGATTTCACTCCTTTAAGATGTGCAAAACCTTTTTCTGTTATATTGTTGTTGAGCCAAAGATCGATAATAGGGATTCCTTTCAGTTTTTCTAAATGTTCATCGGTTAGGTTACAATCTCCAAGACAAATAGATATTAATCCTCCATCTTCTGTTATACTGGCTAGACCTGATGCCGTGATCTTTTTACACATGGATAAGTCAATATGTTTTACACCTTTTAGGTATATTAAATGATTATCTCTTATTTTATCCGACCAGCGCCACAAAACAATCTTGTATTTCCAAATATTGTCTTTGAATGCTTTTCTAAATTTCTTATTTACTCTACTTGACAATATTAATTCTTTTGTTGATAAATATTCAAAAAGGGTACCAATGATATCACCAGACAAAGTATCCATACATCGACTTATTATGGTTATGGAATGTATTGAATAAAGAAAAGATTATTAATTGTCTAATTATCAATCTTTTTCTTAAAAAAATGATTTTATCTCTGAATTCAGTATGACAAGATTGTATAATACTTTAATCCTTTATCAAAGATCAATAATTATTAATGACTTCTATAAGTTTATCTTCTGATACTCTTATCATAATATTTAGTAAGTTGATAAAAGAACATACATGTGCTAAACATTTTTGTAAATTGGAGAAAGTTGATAGACAGTGGTGGGAAAAAGCGAATAAGGGCTGTTCATGTAAGATTCTTAAATTGCTATCTTTGGTATGCAAAACATGGTATACTATTTTGCATAAAAATACAAAACGGATTACAACTGACTATTCCTATAATTATTATGGATGTAATTTGGCATATCAGTTATCTTTTACCTATGGACTGAAAACAATAATTGTTGATAAGAATCAACAATTATGTGTTATGTTTATGAGAGATGTGAAGAAAGGTAAATGTATTTTGGTATTAGATGACTTGGATACAATATTCATGGAGAACCTTTATAGATCATTTAAAGTATGGCATAAAGGTCAATCATGTAATTCAGTATGTGATTTACCAGTATTTAGAAAGATAATAAATGGTTATGTGAGAGACAGTGTTATAAATTTTAAGATAATTGATGTTTAAAGAAGAAAGGATGAATAATAAATGATTTTTTATTAAAAGTAATCTTTGAATAAGTGTATTATCTTTGTTATCTTTCTACTATTTCTATTACGACATCTTATGTTTATGCATGATTTCAAACTCTAACACTGCTAGTTTTAGGGTCTAGTTTTACTAAATTTGATTAAAATTGTATTTTTGTCATTTGGATCCTGTATTCCATAAATGTAACCACTTTTGTCATTATGATTCATAAGTAAGGCAAGTTCTTCACGTAGTTTGTTTCGGATCATTTGATGATACCGTTTTACTTGTTTCTCAACTGAAATATAGTACCATCGTATTGTTCGGCCTCTTTCTGTTTCTGTCATTGTACAAAGTGGTTTGAAGCATTCAGGAGTCACTACTATTTTCTCATTACTGGTTTCTGAACCATCAGTATTAATAGTTTTTATTGTCCTGATAAAATAATCATAATTCTCTTCAAATTCATATTTGAATAATAGCTGTTTCAGATTTTCTTTAGGTACCTGTAACCACTTTACTGCGACTTCAAAATCTATTTCATTTTTATTATAAAAATAGTTATGCTTCTCCGATTTGGTTACTGAGAAAAAGTCAGTAATAAAGAGATTGGGAATGTCCGAACATATCTTTAAGAGTTCGTCCATTATAATATTAGGAAATATATTTATTATACTGAATAAAATATATTGGTTTTATGATGAAGGATGAGATGTATGGTGTTTAATATTATAGATTCATTATTTGAGAGGCTGAATAATAGTATGGATATTGGTTAGGAAAAAGTTCTGAACCTTATTTTGAATTAAGAATCAATTTACCATATCATTAGAGAAACTATGAGTACCAGGGCCTCAGAGAGCGAAGCGAACAAGCCGCTAGGCCGGCAAACAAAATGGATTAGCAATACGGCTTCTATCATAATGCATTCAATATTATTATTCTCTTTTGTTTAACAGTTTAACAAAAGAGGATAATAATATTGTTTAAATTATGATGAAATCCGTATTATTGATCCATTTTGTTTGCCAGGGCCCAGTAATCATAGATTAAAAGAATACTGGTTAACTATTATGATTAAAACAGTCAGGGGTAAATTTTTGACCCCTGATCAAAATTTCTATTGATGGCGCTGATCGCTGTATCTAATAGGTTATGCAATTATATGGTACTTAAATAAGACATTCATTCTGTTTTTATGTTTTGAAGAAAAGTTCTGAACAATATTTTGATTAGGAGTCAGTATCACTAATATATTGTATTATTAGAGCATTTATATGTACCAGGGCCCGGCACACAAAATGGATCAACAATATAGATTCTGTCATAATGAATTCAATATTATTACTCTCTTTTGTTTAACAACTTAACAAAAGAGGATAATTATATTGTTTAAACTATGATTAAACCCGTATTGTTGATCCATTTTGTTTGCCAGGCCCTGGTAATCATAGATTAAAAGAATATTGATTAACTATAATGGATAAAACAGTCAGGGGTAAATTTTTGACCCCTGATCAAAATTTCTATTGATGGCGCTGATCACTGTACCTAATAGGTTATGCAATTATATGGTACCTAAATAAGATATTCATTCAGTTTTCATAATTTGGAGAAAAGTTCTGAACAATATTTTGAATTAGGAGTCAGTTTACCATATTAGAGGAATTATATGTACCAGGGCCCGGCAAACAAAATGAATCAGCAATATAGATTCTGTCACAATGAATTCAATATTTTTACCCTCTTTTGTTTAACAGCTTAACAAAAGCGGCTAGACAATATTGTTTAAACTATGATGAAATCCGTATCGCTGATCCATTTTGTTTGCCAGGGCCCGGTAATCAGAGATTAAAAGAATAATGGTTAACCATAACGGTTAAAACAGTCAAGGGTAAATTTTTGACCCCTGATCAAAATTTCTATTGATGGCGCTGATCACTGTACCTAATAGGTTATGCAATTATATGGTACTTAAATAAGACATTCATTCTGTTATTATGATTTGAAGAAAAAATTCTGAACATTATTTTGAATTAGGAGTCAGTATCACTAATATATTGTATTATTAGAGCATTTATATGTACCAGGGCCCGGCAAACAAAATGGATCAACAATATGGCTTCTATCATAATGAATGCAATATTGATAAACACTTTTGTTATGCTGTTAAACAAAAGAGGTTAACAATATTGTTTAAACTATGATGAAATCCGTATTGTTGAACCATTTTGTTTGCCAGGGCCCGGTAATCATATAGAACAAAAGAACATTGATTAACCATGCTGGTCAAAACAATCAGGAGATGAGCCCAAAAACAATATGATTATATTGTTTGAAACTTCATACTGATATCTGTTTATAAAAATATTATTTTCACCATAAAATGATATTATGATGAAAATTTGAAAATGAAATCCTTTGCTACCCCTTATTATTTATACAGACTAGCAATAATAATGTCTGAATCAAATGTATCTCCTTCAGCTCCACCACTCTGTTTAATGGATGATAAAGATCTGCTAACGGCTCTCGACAATCCAGCATTCTTGGACAAATTGGAAACTGTATTACGGAAAAGAGAAATAAAGAAAGCTGATGAACAAGAAAAAAGAATCAAGGCTGAAAATCAAATTGCAATCAATAACAAGAGAATGACAAGGGAATATGAAATGTCCCTCTTAGGTAAAATTATTGGTTATATTTGGCTACTCTATCTATTTGTCATTTTGAACCTATTCCTAATATATTTTTTCAGTGATCATATACTTACCTATTGGCAACATGACATAATTAAGAATATCAGTTCTAATACATTATCTTATACATTCAAACTTGGTTTAACAATCGCTGTACCATTTTTCATATTGATGATTTTTGCCATGATACTTTTTGCTGACTTTTAATCAGGTGAAGCTTCAGCTACCTTATTTAATTTATTCCTAATTTTCCTATTCCTCTTCTTATTACGGTTATCTCTCTGTTTCTTTAACTTATCCATAGCGTTTTGGGCCCATACTAATTCTCTATTATATGCTTTAGGATCAGGAAACAAGTTGGACCAGACACATGTGCTAATCGTTCTAAGGATATCCTTTTGGGACATTCTTGGTGCTGTTATCGCATTATGTTTATTCTTATTGATGATGTAAGAACTGTAAAAGTTGTCTATTATAATTATGATTAGATATTCATCAGGTAACCTTGTTTTGGCTAATATACTTTGGGCCAAGACCATAAAATCTTTATCTGTGACCTGTGATAAGGGTAACCATTGAACAATACTGTCATTCTCTAAGTCCAATTGTTGCATCAAGAATTCAGTTGCTGAATCATAATTGTAAAAGAAGAAACCTGGTTCAATCTGACTATTTATATTGGATATTTGGAGGAAGAGAGATGATGCATGTGTATTCTGCTCTAAGATTATATCATGGTATTTACTGACATTACCATTATTAAGCCTTAAAGTCTCAAGACATACTGCTAATATTTTGCTGTCATCCATTTTCTCTAATTCATCGAAGGGTATCTTGTTAGAATGTTCTACTAATTGTTGTATTCTTTCTTCTTTCTCTATTATGGATTTTATTTGTTTTTCTGTAATGCCTTGTTTTAGTAAGGTATTAGTTAGAGAGGCTTTACATGTTGGACATTCAATGATAGCTACACATTTCAGACAGGATAGGTGAAAGGTGTGATTGCAATCTGATAAGATAAGGATACCTAAATTAGATAGACAGAGATGACAATTTTTATCTTTGTTATCATGCATGGTTATATCTGATAGAGTTAGATCTTCATTGTATTCTGGGATTAGTGAGGGCGGATCATTTATTAATTTTATATAAGGACTAATTAATAGATAATTGACCTCAATGTAACTGATTATATCATTGTTCATTACTAATCTGAATAGGCTAATGAATCCTTTCTCTTGATCTAAGGCTTCATGACCTTTTGCAAATCTGGATTTCTCATCAACTAATACATTGATAATCTTCTGTCTGTTGACTCGACCTGGCCTTTCTTCAGAATCTGTATCGGTATCAGAATCTGAATCTGATTCTTTATCTAAAAGGTTCATATGTATAGGTTTTGATAAAGAGCTCATTTGACTGGGTTTGAGCAACGGGTTCATCTGCCCAGGTTTGGTCAAAAGGTTCATCTGCCCAGGTTTGACCTGAGTAGTCAGCTTAGATTCACTTCCTTTATACTTTTTGTTGTCTATGTATGATATAATAGCATATGCTATTTGAATATACTCAGGGAAGTTCTTTTCTGTGAATGTTTTTTGGATGATTGTCCTATTATGACTATTTGCTATAGTAATATCATCAAAGAGTTCATTGGATCTGTACCAGTAGAAATGGTGATTCCGTATTTTGCTATTTACAATCTCTGATAGATATAGGGATCTAATATTAGTTATTTTAGGGGATGGTGACCCTATTTGGTTATACATTATTTTATAGTTATTATTATAATTATATATGTTATCTTTTTATGTATTTTTATATTAGTTTTCAATTTTACTGGATGATTGAATGGGGCAACAATACATAGATTATTATCGCTTCACCCTGACGGAAAAGCCTAGACCTGGTGATTGGGCAAAGTTTCCTGATAGTTCATTGACTATTATACTTTTTTTACCATAATTATTACCAGTATAATTATTGTTTATTATGGACAAGGGCCCGATACACAAAATGGATTCACAATATTGTATAAATCATAATGATAATGATATTGAAACCTCTTTTGTTAACCTGATAAACTAAAGTGTTTAACAATATTGTTTACATTATGATGAAAGACTTATTGGGAATCCATTTTGCTTGCAAGAGCCCGGTAATTATATACTGATAACAATTAGAAGGGTGGAAATGTATAACAGCTAACCATTTCTAATAGTTCGTCAGCTGTTATACTTTTTCACCCTTATAATTGTTACCAGTTTACTTTTGTTTATGATGGACAAGGGCCTGGTACACAAAATGGATTCGCAATATGGTATAAATCATAATGATAGTGATATTGTTAAACACTTTTGGTATGCTGATAAACAAAAGTGTTTAACAATATTGTTTACATTATGATGAAAACCTTATTGTTGATCCGTTTTGCTTGCAAGGGCCCGGTAATTATATACTGGTAACTATGCTGGTAACAATTATAAGGGTAGAAAAGTATAACAGCTAACCATTTCAAATAGTTCATTGGCTGTTATACTTTTCCACCTTTATAATTGTTACCAGTCTAATTATTGTTTATGATGAACCGGGACCCGACACACAAAATGGATTCGCAATATGGAATAAATCATAATGATAGTGATATTGTTAAACACTTTTGTTTCAGCTTAACAAAAGTGTTTAACAATATTGTTTATATTATGATGAAAGCCTTATTGTGAATCCGTTTTGCTTGCAAGGGCCTTGTAATTATATAGGTAACAATACTGATAATAATTATAACTGCTAACTATATCTAATACTTATCATAACCGTCATCCTTTATTATCTCAATAATATACTCCTGTTCCGCCTCTCTTTGTAGATAATGATTCTTTCTCTTGGTAACATCAAAGATCAAATTATTCCGGCTAATTTCAAATTCTTTTGGCTCATGTATCTTATCTAATTGTCGCCATAAAGAAACAGTTGTTGACTTGATGGGTAACTGATATGTATCATACATGTATAGACAGGCTCTGGCAACTGCTCCTGTATGAATGGTCTGGTCAGTGGAGAATAGGAAATCTTGACCGAATATCTTATCTGTTTTGTCTAAATTTATTTTGGAACAACAAGGATATAAGTTATGGAGATCATTTGAGACTTTGTTTGGGAAACCTGATTTCCGGATAAAGGCTTTAGGTATGACATGATCAACCTCTAAAGGTGAACAGAGGTTTGTACATTTACAATAAGATTGAGGGCCCGGTAACCTCTTTATGAAACTTTTATACATATTATAATATAGATGGATATTATAATTTGCTACAAAAAAATTGGGTCTTGATTATTAGGGTGTGATAATCAAATTAGTCTCTCACTTATTAGCCGGTTTCACAATTTTCCTTTTAATTCCCATTAAAGCGCCTTGTAAATTATTGGCTCTTTTACATCTATCATATGTCAGATGTCGTTTAGCATCACTCATTAGGATGGCCCAAGTATGTTTAGTACCATTATAAAAATTATATGTTTTAACAAAATCATCTTTATGTATTCTGTCAGCATCTGAACCAGTAATTTCATAATGAGTCTCAATAAAAGATTTCATTGTATCATTTTCATCACATAAATTTTCGAAATCATCCTCAATATCATTAGGTACTATAAACTTTCCTTCATAATATTTTTTGGCATAAGGTATCAAAATGGAAATAAAAGCCATTGCGTATGGTTCTGTCATAAACTTATCATCAATTGTTTTATCTTCTAAATATACCCCTTTTTTATCCTTGTTTTTATTATATTTATTTGTTTTATAAAATTTATTAGTTAGCGTTACCAACAAACCTCTCCTTTTCATTCCTTCATCGGTATCAAAAACAGGATCCTTATTACTTGCGAAATATAATTTGCTATGAATATCTATATTTTCAGCTGTTCCATATAATATTTCATTACCTCCTATCTTATCACCATCAACAAAATCCTTTAATCTTTCAGTATCTAACTTTTTTTGATTAAGCTCTTCCATAAATACAAATCTAACAGGTTTCTTAATTAGACTAAATTGTTTATGAGCATTAGTATAGTCTAGATTAAATGTCCGTTTGTCCGGTTTCGCACTATAAATTGGTAATGCCTTTGTAAACATTTTAGCCATTGTAGATTTTCCATTTTGGGCTCCATATCCAACGACAATTAAAAATTTCTGTAATGCGGTTTCTCCGGTCAAACAATATCCTAAATAGCTTAAATTAAATTCTAAGAGTTGGGGGTCATCGTTGGCAATTTGCTTCAAGATTTTAAGAATTTCAGTTTTGATAGGAACGTTAACTTTTTCAGCATAATCTATTTCTAAACATTTACTAATAAAGTCATTTTTCTCTCTTTCTCTAAAGATACCCAGTCTCAAATTATATATACCATTTTTAAAATTTAGAGTATGTCTATCACTATCAATAATCTTTTCAAATTTATTATTTTCAAGTAGTGGTTGACAGTATTTATATATGCATTCTATAAATCGTACATCTGTATATTTTGCTAATAGATTGCTTAACATCTGTATTTTCCTATACAGATTTTTAACTGTAGCTTGTTGAATATATTTTTCAAATAAGATTCCGATGTAATCAGAAATCTTTATTTTGATAGAAGGAGCACCACATTGTTCCCATAATCTCGTATGATTATTCCACGCATAAATATTTGAACTGGTAAATACTATTTCATCTTTATGATTTTCCACAAAGAATTTTGCTATACTTCGATGGCCGTTAGCGAATATAGTAATAATGTCATTAAACTTATACTCTTTATTAGGTACAGCCTGATTGTTTTCTTTTATAATTTTATCGTATTCTACTTTGTTATCCATTTCAGCATAATATAACAGTAATCCTAATTCTAATCCATTATCTTTATTTTTCATTTTCCGCCAATAATACTCACAACAGTTTTCAATATATGCTAATGATTTCTGACTCCAATCTTTCCAGACATTAAAATAATTAATTTGATCTTTATTATTTATTGATGCATTGTGAAGAATAAAACCAATTTTAATCCATTCACTAAAATTATCATTTCTTTGATTTGATAATATATTAAGTAATTTAAAAATGAAGGCCTCATTCGTATAATTTATTGACTTCAACTTATTTAATGAAACTTCAGAAGAATACTTTTCATCTTCGAATGTTAGCCCATTATAATAATCCATTATGAAATCAGCATAGGTATCTGATTTTATGCTCTGTCCTGTTTTGTTTCTGAGAGACAACAACTTAACTATATCAACTAATTTCATACCATTAATATCTTTAAGTTGCAATTTACTGTTATAAATATCATAAATGATAGACGGTTTTGTATTAGGTTTAGTTGACATATACATAAACCAATTATTACCTTTTATGACACTTTTATCATAAATCGCATAGAGATAGTCAATTCCGGCAGAAATTTCAAAAAGAATTTCTTTAATGTCCTCTTCCATATTCAAATTAATATATTTTTCTCTGAGAGCATATTGATAATCATATGAAGTAACAATATAAGGAAACATAATATGAATTTCGTCTATGCATTTCTTTGATTTTTGATCTTGATACATTTTTTCTCTTTTTGTTACAATACATGTAAACTCTTCCGTTTTACTGAAACTCTCTTTGACAATCTTAGTAATGTTTTTTATTATGTTTGATATTGCCGACTCTGTTAATCGACTTTTCAAACTTCTTGAGTATTTAAATGTAAAATTGATAATAATTGGACCATATTTATCTTGCTGTTTTTCTGTAATAGACATATTCCTTTTGTAATTAACAACTTCATCAGAATACAAAGTATAAAACAAATCCAATTCATTATCAGGAATTAACCATTTAATACCTGCAAAAGATACATGAGTGTACTCATTGTTTGTAATATGTGATTTCATGAAAGAATCAAAATCAATTTCGGTTATTGATTTCTGTTCCTCCTTTTCTTCTTTCTTCCCTTCTTCATCATCTACTTCCTCATCTTGTTCATTATCTTGTAAAATAATGGAGTTTGAATTGATAAATGGATAATCAGTTCCATTAATAATGATCTTTTTACCATTTGGTTTTATTGGATCAGGTAAATGTGGGCCTAATTCAATAGGTGCATATTTCATGTTCACACAACAATAATTACCTCCTCTAACATTCTCCCAGCCATATTGTTTCATGTACCATAATGTAAGATTATGCTCATCTTCTTCTGTACCTTCCATACATTCAACAAGCTGTATTGGCTTGTATTCCATTGTCCATTTTGCTCCTTTACCAATAAAATGCTCATCAAACCTTTCTCCATTGCGTCTGTTAGTATAACCGATATACCACTTGCGATTTTTCAATAATAATACATAAATCATGTGTTTTATGTTTTTTAATATATTACAATACATAATATATCTTTAAGTTATTTTCACAGTATGAATTCATAAAATCGATATAAAGAAGTATTCATTATTGTACCTAGTTATGGATTATATAATTGTCAAACAACTATTAACTGCTATTAATAAACAGCAATTTAATAGTAAGAATCTAAGCTTATTACTAATATACATTTATGAAAATGATATAAAAAGCCGAAGTGAATTAATTTCACAATTAACGAAACATCATTTAGAAATTCATACAAAGATTGGGCAAATATATGCTATTTATAATGAGATGTTTGATAAATATGGTGAAAATATTCTTAAGTTGGGATTTACTACTAATTTGCAAAAAAGACTAAAGGCATATGTGACCTGTTATTTTAAACCATGTATATTGAAATATGAATCTGTGAAAATAAGTTATCCAAGTATTGCTGAATCTGTATTATTTGTATGTCTGAGTAAACAAAGGTTAGCAAACAATAGAGAATTTTTTGATTGTGATATAAATATTGTTAAAAGTACAATGACCACTATAATAAAAGAATTCGAGACACTTGATATTATGGATATTATCAATAAATATAGTATTGAGATGGCAACAGTTAAAGAATTAAAATCTAATATATTAAAACTTTTAGATAATTATGAAGATAAACTAAAAGATTTAATAAAAGATGATATTAGTAGATCGACAGGTAGTTCTATTATTAATACATATGAGAAAATAATAGAATCGGCCGATATCACGGATGAACAGTTTGCTAAATTCAGTTTAAAAACATTAGATGAACTTGATAATTCTCAGAAATATGAAATAGAGAAATATACAATTAAAAAAATGCATAACATTAATACTATTGATACTGAAATTCTTAATAGTAAATACAAAGAAACACAGACGCATTTAACTATTAATTATTTTAAGGGAATATCACATATTTTAAGAAATAGTAAAGAATGGATTTTGAAAAAACAAATGATTGACGATGTTATAAAAAAATTAGGATTTACTAATATTGGTAATGGTGTCAAATTAACTAGATCAGTTTTTAGTGATAATATTAAAAAGGTAATCAATGAATGTGAATTATTTACAGATATTAATAAAAGTCAACCATTATTCAAGTTTAACAAACCTGTGTTTAATAATAAAACAACGATAAAACAATTTATGGGATTCATAAATACTTTATTGAATAAATGTGGTTTTATTATAAAATCAAATAAGAAAAATAAAAAAGTAAATAAAAAAGTAATACAAATAATGAGTTATAGTTTAGATTATATTTAAATAAAATATGGATGATTTGAAGCATTAAACTTAATATATCAAATACATCATAATATATATTCATATTATGATACGGCTACGTTGAATCAAACTTTTGTGTTAACACAAATTATCAATATTACTCTACAATTATGATGGGCTAAATCAATTTGATGTTACAAAGTAATGAAGTCAATTATTCGGTGACAATATAACAGAATAATTGTTACACATGATATCAATTTATTGAAACAAAATAATGATTGCAATTTCTTGAAAAGTCAAGCGGTCTATTGATAAAGGGTATCATTCTCTTATTTTATTGAGGTTTATATGCTTAATATGATAACCTAAATGCTTTAAACCAACTCAGATACGGTATGATTATATCGTTTTTGCTGAAAACAACATAATTTACATATTTTTGGCCTACCCATGTATTGGTTTCTCAAAACTGTTCATCAATACACACTCATTATTATGGATATCATATTGTTGAACCATACATTGGCTTTATTATAGGTTGAATCAATTTGATGCTACAAAGTAATGAAGTAAATTATTCGGTGACAATATAACAGAATAATTGTTACACATGATATCATTGTATGAATAAAAATAATGATTGCAATTCCTTGAAATGTCAAATGGTTACCAGCTCATTAATAATAAAGAACAGATAATTCTCATAATTATTCATCAATATACGTTCGTTATTATGGATAATATATACCAATAAAAAAATTATAGTATGACGCAACAACAATCATCATCAACATTCTGATAATTATTATTGTTGTAACCATTCTGATCCAAATTAAAGTATGACTTGACGAATGTCGCTAGCAAGATCTTAATTACATAATCCGTATAATCGAATTTGAAGGCTTGACCATTAGCCGCTTTCACACGTCGCACCTCATCCCTATAGTCCTCCGTGTTATCAAAATTCCTTAGTTTATTATCCCACACATCAAGATAATCCATATCCTCTTCTTGATCTGTGCATTCAGCAAATGAAATATGGATATTACCTAGGTTAGTTAACTTTCTAATTTGATCATAAAGATTCTGTCTAGGATTACTTGTGTTATCTGTTGGCTCTCCATCAGTTATAACCAGAATTAGGAGCTGTTTATTTTCTGTCAATTTATCCCTTTTATCAATATATATTTCTTGTAACTTTGCTGTTATATTTGTTGAACCGTTAGGCAAGACAGAAAAGGTTGCTGATAGGTTAGCCATATTGTTCACCCCGAAAACGGTATCTCTATTCAAAAAATATATATCCAGACCCTCTGGATTGGTCGCAGTAATGATATCAATTAGGGCCGCAGCTAATTTCTTTAATTCTAACCATCGAGTAGTTTTTTTCGGATTGAATGGATCAGCTCCCTCTTCTGAGATTTGACTATTCATTGAACCAGAATCATCACACAGTAATACAATTTCACATGTGGTTAGAACTCTTTGTAAGTCATCAGCGACCTTTTTAGTGAGTTCATGTTGTTTAACCAGTTGATTAAACCGATCTAGGCTTGGATCCTGATTCATTTTAATCTGTTTTGATTGTTTTTATCAATAGTATTTTATGAATGTGTTATTTACATTTGTATTCAATTTTTCTGGTTTTTAATGATGGATTCAGTATGTTTGATGCTACAAAGTAATGAAATCAATTATTCGGTGTCAATATAACAGCATAATTGTTACACGTGGTATCATTATATTGAAAACAGAATAATGATTACAATTTCTTGAACAGTCAAATTGTTAGCGGCCTATTGATAGGGAGGGCATCATGCTCTGATTTTATTGAGGTTTATAATCTCAGTATAATAACCAGAATGTTTTAAACCGGCTCAAATATGGTATGACTATATCGTTTTTGCTGAAAACCCCAGAATTTACATATTTTTGGCCCACCCACATATTGGTTTCTCAAAACTGTTTATCAATATATATTCATTATTCTGAATATCATATTACTAACTCATTTTGTTTTAACCATACATTGACCCTAAATAAATAAAAAACTTAATAGCCATACCTTGATCCATATCTCCCTTGATCCAAATTAAAATATGATTTAATAAAGGTAGCAAGCATTATCTTTATAACATAATCAGTGTAATCAAACTTGAATGATTGACCATTAATTGTCTTCACGCGGCGCAATTCAGATCGGTAATCATCATTATTGTCAAAATTCTTCAACCGGTTATCCCAATCATCTAAATAAGCCATATCCTCTTCATTATCAGTGCATTCAGCAAAGGAAATATGAATATTACCCATACTTGTCAATCTATTTATTTCATTGAACAAATTTCTTCTTGGACTACCTCCATAATTATCAGTCGGCTCCCCATCTGAAATTACAATGATTAACAATTGTTTCCCTTTCTCTTTAGCTAATAGATCTTTCTTATCATTGTATATTTGAGTCAGTTTAGAAGTGATACCAGTATTACCAGCCGGATCTTTTAAGAATAGTGCTGATAGGCCAGCCATACTGTTAACTGATACTTGTTTTGGTCTATTCAAAAAATACAGATCTAATCCCTTCTCATTGACACAGGTTGAAATTTCGATGAGAGCTGCTGCCAATTTTTTCAATTCTGCCCATCTAGTTGATTTTTTGGTTGATCCAGGTTCAGAAATTAGTGAAGACATTGACCCTGAATCATCACACAGTAAGACAATTTCACATGTAGCTAACACTCTTTGCAAATCATTGGCTACTTTTGCTGATAATTCATGCTGTTTTACAAATTGTTCAAACCGGCTTGGTTCTGGTGCTGCTGCGACAGACTGAAAAACCTGTACGGGTTCGGCCGCAACATATTGAGGTATCTGTACTGATGCTGCATATTGAGGTATCTGTACTGGTTCGGCCGCAATATATTGAGGTATTTGTATTGGCTGTACTGCTGTATATTGAGGTATCTGAATTGGTACTGTTTCTGCTGTATATTGAGGTACTCGTATTGGAACTGGTTCAATGGATTGAGGTGCTTGAACTGGTCCAATATACTCAGGTATTACTTGTGAAACTAATCCTTTTTGTAAAACTTTTGATGACCTAGTACCACAATTTGGGCATGTTCTGGCTCCAGAATAAAAGAATTTGTGATTGCAATTTAAACAATACCTATCACTCATTCTTTTTCTTTTCTGTAAAGATACTAAGTATAAATGAAAGAAGGTAATATTGTATTATATTTTCAATTTTTATTATAATATATGACAGCCCTTTGCTTTTCTTCCTCCAGAATTTGATTGCTGCTGTTGCTGTTGTTGCTGTACTCTTGGATAAACCTGTTGGTATACCGGCTGGGCCTGTGGTGCTTGGTATACCGGTTGAGTTTGTGGTGCTTGATATACCGGCTGAGTTTGTGGTGCCTGATATACTGGCTGAGTTTGTGGCGCTTGATATACTGGTTGTGGTGCTTGTTGATATATCGGTTGAGTATTTGTCGGTTGATATACTTGGCTAACATATTTCTGTTGCGCTGGTCCTTGGCCCTGAGAAGAGTAGACCGAATTGGTAACCTTAACTTGATCCAAATTAAAGAACCAGCGAACGAATGTCGCCAATAAGATTTTGATAACATAATCAGTAAAATCAAATTTGAACTGTTGGCCCTGTATTGTTTTTATTCTCAAAAGTTCTTCGCGGTAGTCCTCCGTGTTGTCAAAGTTCTTCAGCCGTCCATCCCAAGCATCTAAGTATTCCATGTCTTCAGCATTATCTGTACATTCAGCAAATGAGATATGGATATTGCCATTACTGTTTGACACCATGTGATCAATAGTATCATACAAATTTTGTCTAGCATTGGAACCAGTATTGTCATTTGGTTCTCCATCCGAAACTACTACAATCAATAACTTCTTATGTTGGAAAACTGCTCTCTTATCATTATAGATACTATTTAGACCTTCCATTAAATTGGTCGAACCGGTCGGTGGTACTGAGAATACACTTTGGAGGCCGGCAACAGATACAACATTAGTGACTTTCGGCCTGTTGAGAAAATAAATGTCTAACCCGGAATCATTGACAGCTGTAACAAATTGAATGATTATCGCGGCCAACTTTTTTAATTCTAACCATCTAGTCGATCTTTTTGGTGAAAATGGATCGGTCCCTTCTTCAGCAATAGGTAAACTCATGGAATCTGAATCATCACATAGAAGGACAATTTCACAAGTTGATAATACTTCTCTTAGTTTGTCAGCAATATATGGATTCAGTTCATTTTGCTTGACCAACAATTCGAACTTTGATAAACCTTGGTTAGGAGAAAGAGAAGGGACAGTTGGATCAAGTTGTGGTGCTGAAGGTTGAGCTGATGCATACATTTACCCACAGGTTTATCAACTATTACTTCTTATTTTACTCATTATTTTTATTGTACTACTCTTACTGTTTGAATATCAATATTTTTTGGTCAATACTTATAAAATTGATAATAAAACATTATAGACCTTATAATCATAATTATAAGATCACAACACAAATATGGCTAACCCAGATAGATTTGCTTTAATTGATATAGATAAGATGGTTTATAGAGGTGGCCAGCCTTCAGAAGAACATTTACATATGTTAAAGGATATTGGTATTAAACATATCATCAATTTGAGAAAAGAGGATATCAGTGAAAGAGTCAAGGAAAAGAGCTTATGTTTGAAGTTAGGTATAAATTATCATGCTTATCCGACTTATGGAATCTTTGGTTTAAATAATCAATTTATAAATGAAATTGTTGATTTGATAAACTCTTTTGATGGGCCAACATATATTCATTGCAAAAATGGTAGGGACAGAACCAGTATTATTATTGCTTCATATTTGGTCAAGTATAAGGGTAAGGATAAGGATAATGCTTGGAAAACCGATGTGTTAAAATATGATCATGATGAAAATGATAAGTACTATGCTAAATTCAAAGAATCTTTTTATGATTTCTGTAATTCTTTAAAATAATAAACAAATAAGTTAAGATATAATACATTTATTCTTTTCGGCTTCTTCATCTTCTTTCTTTATCTGTTCTCTCAGTTTATCCATTTGTTCTGAACCTTCTGGCATTTCTGATAGGATCTTTATGAGTTCATCATTACTATCACCATAAGTCTGATAAACATCATAACATTCCATTAGTCCGAATTAAATATGAGCGTGAGTGTTGCTAAACCCACAATTACCAGTAAAGATTCAGATCAGTACAAAGTTTCATTAAGAGTTGTGAATAAAATTTTGGTAAAATTAGGTAAGAATCGAATTACTGATTCTTACCTAATTTAAGGATATTGAACGAAAACAATTAGTATCAGATAATATTAAACAGGTATTGCCTGATATGGAAGAGGAATTGCTTGAACATTTAGGTAAAGTGAAATATGGATACTATAGAAAATCTACGGCGAAGGATTTACTATTGATTTTCATGACAGGCATGTGCTTAGATTTAGGGTTGCAATATACATCGACAAAAAAAAGATGTTAATAGAATAATTAATGGTGAATCATTAAGGAATACTTGGTAGGTTTATTCTTTTACAAAACCAGAATAAATTATCATTAAAATAATAAATATATAGATTCTATTAAAAATCCATGTAAAATTATTGTTAAAATAATAAATATATAGAAATTTATTTTGATGCGTTCATTCACGAAAAATTTTATTATAGTTCCATTATATATACGCTCGATATACATGAATACGGCAAAAACCGAAATTCAGTTAGGTGGGAAAAATGGAGGTACAGCTATTGTTGATGAAGAATGGTATGATGAATTATCTAAATGCAGTTGGAGCAAAAATGATGAAGGATACGTTAGCGGAATCGTTGACGGACAAAACAGACTTATGCATTCTATTGTCATGGGCGCTAAGAAAGGTCAAAAAGTTGACCACATAAATGGAAACAGAAGTGATAATAGGAAAAGTAATCTCCGATTCACAGAACCATTACCAAACGGTCAAAACAAAAGAAAATACAAGACAAAAAAAACACCTACCTCTAAATTTCGTGGAATCAATTATCGTGCAGGCAAGTATCATGCAGCTATGAAGCTTGATGGCATACAAAATTATTTAGGTGGCTATGATACTGAGGCAGAAGCCGTTGATGCATGGGAAATGTTTGTAGTACATAACAAATTAGATCACATTAATTTAAATTATCCAGAAAAACGTGCTGAATACCTGGCTAGAAAGTATGTACCATTCATATCACAACAAAAGAAAAGAGAACATGTAGGTATTTATTTGTCTGGAAATAAATTTTATGTAGTAATTACAATCAAGGGGAAACAGGTACCTATTGGATCTTCTGATAATAAAATTAAAGCGGCTGAAATGTATGATGATTATATTGTACAAAATAAAATATTAGAGAAAAAACTTAATTTTCCTGATCGTCATCCGAATTATTCTAAAGAGAAAAAGATTCGGACTTTATGTGAAGAGATAAATAGTACGACTGTTAAATTATTACTCATTTATAAAGATGATAAGATTGCAATAATTGATAAAAGTGAATACAATAAGATTAAATTTTATAAATGTCATATTAATGTTGAGGGTTATGTCATTATAAAAGTAAATAACAAGCAATTGCAATTACATAGATTTTTAATGGGAGCTACTGATCCAGAAATTCCAGTGGATCATATTGATAGAGATAAATTGAATAATAAATTAAACAATTTAAGAATGTCGGATTCCACTAGACAATGTCAAAATAGGGATAAATGTGAAGGATTAACATCTAAATATTTAGGGGTATCATATAATCAAGATAGACAAAAATGGCGTGGTGATGTTACGGTTAATTATAAAACTGTATTTACATGTCTCTTAACTGATGAAGACTTTTGTGCCCGTTCTCGCGACTTGTACATCTTGAAAAATTTAAAAAATGAACATTTCAAATTAAATTTTAAATGGGATGAAAAAGATATAATTGACTGGGAAAAAAAGCTGAAAGATATCGAACGCACTTATACTTCAACTTATATTGGTGTTACGTTTTTTAATGAAAAATGGAGATGTATAGTTTGTATTAAAACAGAGAAGGAAAAACAATTAAGTAGATGTTATGATAGTGAAGAGCAAGCAGCTAGGGCTAGAGATTTATTCTTGCTAGAAAATTTTGAAGATGATGGTAGATTTAAGATGAATTTTGAATGGACCGATGCTGATCTTATTAAATGGAAAAATCTACTTAATGATCAGAGCGAAAAAGCATATACAAAATGTAAATACACATTTACTGGTAAACGTTTTAATATAAAAAAATAATATTATTAAAAATACATCTGTTTTCAAATGGATGTATTTTTTATATAAAAATCCTTTTTGATTTCTATGATACTTTACATAAATAGGTTAGGATATTACACATTTATTCTTATCAGCCTCTTCCTCTTCTTTAACCATTTGTTTTCTCATTACCTCCACTTGTTCTGAACCACCTGGTATTTCGGCCAAGATCTTTATTAATTCATTATTATCCAAGGCTATTGTTGCTCTATTTGCT
>Ga0206962_1059_pt2 | contig 41210 bp, 23 predicted proteins | sample Alteio_BWOrgHeat_27_FD_153241 | JGI IMG/M metagenome (GOLD analysis project Ga0206962, IMG submission 153241) | Enriched cells from forest soil in Barre Woods Harvard Forest LTER site, Petersham, Massachusetts, United States -... | ecosystem: Environmental > Terrestrial > Soil > Temperate forest >...
AATATTCTCGCAAATGCTCTTCAAACAGATCCGCGAAAAAGAAGGGAAGACCTACGGCATCGGTACCCAATTTTCTGAGGACAACAACAATGGTACCTACTTGGCTGCCACATCGGTGCGAAACGAGGTGATGTTAGGCACCATACAGAGTTTTGATAAAATATTGAAGCAGTATTATGACAGCGGGGCACCCCAAGAGATTTTTGAAATCGCCAAAGCCCAATTTACAGCTAACCTGAAACGGGCCGAAACCCCTGGCCAGATCATGGAAATATTCAACCCCCAGCTATACCCCGATTTTGAAAAGCGCAAAAAATACCTGCTGGGCTTTGAAAGCATAGACCGGGAACAGGTGAATAAGATCGTGAAAAAGTACTTCAAGCCAGACAACTATAAAATGGTGGTAGCGGGGAACGAAAAAGACCTCGAACCCCAACTGAGCCAAATACCCGGACTGGTGCGCATGCCCATCACGGCCATTGAAGTGGATGACGCGAAGTAGGCAGACTATTTGTTCACCAAAGTAACTACAGGCACCAACATTTCTTCAATGCTCAGGCCGCCGTGCTGAAAGGTATTGCGAATGGCAATAAGGAGGCTTTGCGAATGGCAATAAGGAGGCTTTGCATTTTTTCATATTTCCAAATGCCCATGACAAATGCTTATATTTGCCTAAAAACGCAAAGGAATTATCAAATGGCAAGGTTGCTTTTGAAAAACTTCGGGCCAATAAAAAGTGGCTTTTCCAGTGAAAGTGGTGATGATTTTATGAATATTTCAAAAGTCACGATTTTTGTTGGGAATCAAGGATCAGGCAAAAGCACTGTTGCCAAAGTGTTCTCTACTCTGACTTGGTTGGAAAAAGCACTAAACAGGGGTGATGAAGACATTAGTAAATTTCATTTTGCAAGGCTTGAGGTACTTTTCGATTATCAGAGGATAAAAAATTATTTTAAACCTGATACTATAATAGAATATATTGGCGATCGCTATACTATTACATGCAAAGGAAATGCAGACGACCCTACGCTGAATATAAAACTTAATGATTCTAAGCCTTATTCTGTTCCTCAAATAATGTACGTGCCTGCTGAACGAAATTTTTTGACCGTAATTGAAAGGGCAAATGATGTTAAACATCTTCCTAGCCCACTTTTCGATTTCGCTCAGGAATTCAGTAACGCGCAACGATCATTTGCCAAAAAGAATGTTCCACTGCCCATTAATAATGTCTCATATAGATATGAGGATTCTATAGATGCTTCCTTTTTGGTTGGAGAAGATTATGAAGTCAACTTACTGGAAGCATCAAGCGGCTTTCAATCCGTGACCCCGTTATTCATAGTTTCAAAGTTCCTTACAGAAGAGTTAAACAGAGTAACTACGGATCCAAGGCAAAAACTTAATGTCAATCAAGCGGTTCGGTTTTCAGATGAATTCTCCAAAGTAGCGTTTGACCAAGATTTGAATATACAGGAGCGTGACAAAATAATGAAGGATATTATAGCAAAATATCTGAATGTTTGTTTTGTAAATATCGTAGAAGAACCAGAGCAAAATTTATTCCCATCTTCCCAATGGGAAATCCTTAAACAACTGCTGGAATTTAACAATAGCAGGGAAATGAACCAATTGGTTATCACCACGCATAGCCCTTATATCATTAACTATTTGAGCCTTGTGATACAGGGTAATCACTTGGCCAATGCAATTTCCAAGAAAAAGGCCAATACCCTTTTTGATAAATTGTATAACATCGTTCCCATGGGCGCATTAGTTCGTCCAGAAGATCTTGCTATTTACCAGTTTAATGATACCAATGGCACAATAGAACTGCTCCCTGATTTTGAGGGAATTCCATCTGACAGCAATTATCTTAATAAGAAATTGCAAGAAGGCAATGAGATTTTTGATGCGCTGCTTGAAATAGAGGAGGAATTGTCCTCATGAATTTTTTCGATCCAGCTTGCTATGAAAATATGGTTCATTATGAAGATCAATTTGGCCTATGTGATGACAAGAACGGCGCTAAGGCTTATGTGGATACATCGAATCAAAATAAATGGATTGCGACAGTTATCAACGAAACAGATATTGGGATAACCTTTTCAGCCGTTGACAAATGCGTGATCCGTGACGATGAATATCCAGGTAGAGGGCGTTGTGATTGCATGCTCACTTCATCGACGAATGAGCATTTGTATTTTGTTGAATTGAATACATCCATGAAGGGTTGGGTTGAGGAATCACTCCAACAACTAGAATCAACTATAGCTTTTTTCAGAGAGGCCCATGATTTGGCCAAGTACCGGCATAAAAAAACATATGCTTCAAACAAAAGGTTTCAAGCGTTTCATTCAAATTATACTGAACAAATGCAGAGGTTCTATCGGAAAAATGCAGTCCGTCTTGAAATAGGGAATATAATAAAAATCAAGTAAGTATCCTAGTCGCTACTTGTTCACCAATGTAACTACAGGCACCAACATTTCTTCTATGCTGAGGCCGCCGTGCTGAAAGGTATTGCGGTACTGGTGCACGAAGTGGTTGTAATTGTTGGGATACACAAAGAAATAATCTTCCTTGGCAAAGGCAAAACTAGAACTCACATGCTGCTTGGGTAGGCCCACTTCCTCTGGGTGGCGCACCGCAAATACTTCCTTGGGGTTATAGTTCAGGTTCTTGCCGTTCTTGTACCTCAGGTTGGTGGTGGTGGCCCGGTCGCCAATGATCTTGCTGGGTTTGCTCACCAATACAGAGCCATGGTCAGTAGATACCACTACATTGCATTTCTTGTCGCCCAGGCGCTTGATGATCTCAAACAATGGGGAGTGTTGGAACCAGGATTTGGTCAGTGAGCGATACGCCACCTCATCCTCTGCGAGTTCTTTGATCACGTCCATTTCCGTGCGCACATGCGAAAGCAAGTCCACAAAATTATATACGATCACATTCAGCTTGAATTTTTGCAGGTTGTTCACATTGTCCAGCAATGTTTTTCCGGCATCCAGGTTGGTGATCTTGTTATAGGAAAATTTGATGTCTTTGCGCAGACGGGTAAGGTAATCCTTCAAGAACAGTTCTTCGTGTAGGTTTTTCCCACCTTCTTCTTCGTCATTCACCCATTCATTAGGGAAGCGCTTTTCAATTTCAGAGGGCAGCAAGCCGGCAAATATAGCATTCCGGGCATAGTTGGTCGCAGTAGGCAATATGGCATAGTAGCAGGTGTCTTCCTGTATCCTGAAATGATCCGTGAACATGGGTTGCAGGGTCTTCCATTGGTCATAGCGCAGGTTATCTATTACGATAAAATAAACGGGTTCCTCATTGTCAAGCAATGGCAATACCTTGTTGAAAAACAGGGTATGCGACATGATCGGCGCGTTGCCGCTACGGTTCTGGATCCAACTGGCATAGTTTTTATCCACGAACTTGCAAAAATTGCTGTTGGCCTCGGTTTTTTGAGCCTCCAATACCTGGCGCATCCCGTCAGAGTCTGATTTGATGAGCTCAGTGTCCCAGAAAACCAATTTTTTGTACACGTCTATCCACTCGTTTTCATCCAGCCTTTCATTGATGTTCATGCTCAGGTTGCCGAAATCCTGCTGGTACTGCTTAGTGATTTTCTCACTTACAAGCTGTTTGTTCTGCAGCAGTTTTTTTATGGAAAGCAATATCTGGTTGGGGTTCACCGGCTTTATCAGATAGTCTGATATCTGGCTGCCAATGGCATCTTCCATCACAAATTCTTCCTCGCTTTTGGTGATCATTACAATGGGCACTTCTGGGCTCAGGGCCTTTATCTGTACCAGCGTTTCCAACCCGCTCATGCCGGGCATGTTCTCATCCAGGAAAACGATATCAAAAAAACCGTTCTGGCATTCTTCTATGGCATCGTTCCCGCTCTTTACGGGGGTCACGGCATAGCCTTTTTCTTTCAGGAACATTATATGGGGCTTCAAAAGCTCAATTTCGTCGTCGGCCCAGAGTATTTTTGGTGTTTGCATGGTATGTGTGAGAAGTGGTTTTTTAGTTTGAAATTTGAAATCAGTTATTTGAAATTGGGTAACCCTTTATTCGTGTTTTGTTTTTTCAGTTTCGCAGAAGTTAAGACTTATGGCCAAGTACTCATTACCCAAGACTCATGACTCACGACCTTTTGCGCTTTCCTCAAACTGCAAATTTCGTGCATTATTGTATTGGGTGGGTAAGCTATTTTTGTTTTGTGCGTTTGAAGCAAGCAAAGCGGCATTTTTTCATTTTTTAATTGTCTAATTTTGCCAGAAACGATGCGGAGAAGAAAGTTTTATAATACTTCTTGTCCCTCACTTCTTAGCCCATGGAAAACATCATAGAAGCCCGCAACATCTCCAAGACCTATGAGCGGAAACAGGCATTGAAACAGGTCAATCTTACCGTCCCAAAGGGCAGCATATATGGATTGCTCGGCCCCAATGGTGCCGGGAAAACGACATTCATCCGTATTCTCACCCAGATCATCGGCCCAGATGAAGGAGAAATCCTGTTTCATGGCAAGCCCTTGGTGCGGGAGGATATAGAACGTATGGGCTATATGCCGGAAGAACGCGGCCTGTACCGCAAAATGAAGGTAGGGGAGCAGATAGAGTATTTTGCAAGGTTGAAGGGATTGACCAAAGCCGAAAGCTATGAGGCCATCAGATATTGGTTCACCGTTTTTGACATCAAAGATTGGTGGGGCAAAAAGGTGGAAGAACTATCAAAGGGCATGCAGCAAAAGGTGCAGTTCATTGCCACGGTGATCCATAAGCCGGAAATGATCATCTTGGATGAACCGTTTTCTGGTTTTGATCCCTTGAATGCCGAGATAGTCAGGGATGAGATCATCAAGCTACGAGACAATGGGGCTACGATCATGCTCTCCACCCACCGGCTGGAGTCGGTTGAATCACTTTGTGATCATTTGTCACTCATCAACAATTCACAAAAAGTGCTCGAAGGCCGCATCCATGATATCAGGCATTCGTACAAAGAGAGCATTTTTGAATTGGTATTGGCAGGCAAGGAACATGTGCTGCCCGATGTTTCTGCCTTGGGGTACGAGCTCATTTCATCGGTAGCGGATGATGAGGAGAATCTCAGCCTGCGCTACAAAGCCGCAGAAGGAACCACCGCCAATGAAGTGCTGCAGCGTTTCATGCCGGTTGGCAATATTGTTTCCTTCAAAGAAGTGTTGCCCACCATCAATGATATTTTTATCAAAATCGTAAGAGAATCTGCCAAATGAAAAAGATACAGCTCATCATAGCACGCGAATACATTACCCGTGTCAAAACCCGTGCCTTTATCCTTTTGACTTTGCTTGCCCCGGTATTGTACGGCTTGCTTATCATGATCCCCATTTTGGCTTCAAGATCGGGTGAACAGTCAAAACAAATAGCGGTGGTGGACGAGAGCGGGATATTCCATGATATCACATCAGGGGATAAAAACCTGGTATTCTATAATGAAAACGGTACCCTTGCCGAAGCGCAGAAAGGGTTTGTGGCCAATAAAGAAAACTATTATATCCTGCATATCCCCAAGGACTTCGATATTTTCAATCCAAAAGGCGTGGAGATGTTCTCCTCCAAAAATGCGGGTATTGGGTTCAAATCTGCCGTTGACAGTATCCTGGAAAACCGGATCCGTGACCTAAGGATGGCAGCCTACCATATCCCCAAGGCAAGAATGGATTCTTTGCATGTGGACATGGATATCCCCGTGCGGAAAGTGACCGAAAAAGGCATAGAAAACAGCAGCAGTGGTGCCAATACCGCAGCGGCGTTTGCAGGAGGATTCCTTATCTATATTTTCATTTTCCTCTATGGCACCATGGTTACCAGAGGTGTGCAGGAAGAAAAACAGAGCAGGGTGGTGGAGATCATCATCTCATCCGTAAAACCCTTTCAGCTCATGATGGGGAAAATCATCGGGATTGCCCTCGTGGGGCTTACCCAGTTCGCCATGTGGATCATCCTTACCATGATACTCACCACCATCACTGGACAGCTCGCCGGGGGTGCACATGCCGCGCCAGATATGCACGGTATGCATGCGCACATGGGGCCTGGGGCAGGCGCAGGTGGAGGCATGGCTGGCGCAGTAAGTGCTTTGAGCACCCTTCATCTACCGATACTTATTGCCTTGTTCCTATTCTATTTCTTAGCGGGATACTTGTTGTATAGTTCGTTTTTTGCAGCCGTGGCATCCGCCGTGGATAGTGCCAGTGATATGAGCCAGTTTATGCTACCTATATCATTGCCCATCATATTCTCCTTTGCTTTCATCAGCAATGTGGTAGAAAACCCCGATGGCCCTATTGCATTTTGGCTGAGCATGGTACCGCTTACTTCACCCATCATCATGATGGCAAGGGTGCCTTTTTTGGTAGATTCGCCAGGGGGTGCTTGGCAGATTATTCTGTCCATGGTTATTTTGATCCTCAGCTTTATTTGCTCTACCTGGATGGCAGGCAAGATATACCGGATAGGCATATTGATGTACGGTAAAAAGACAAGCTGGAAAGAACTTGGTAAATGGCTGTTCTATAAAGGATAGCCATTTATTAAAAACCCGCGGCAGCGATTAGGCCACCGCGGGCCAAACCGGGAACTCAAACGTCCTACCACCTCTATCTGCCCCGAACAAGTCGGGACTGTTTTTTTGCTCCAGGTCTATTCATGTTTCGATGTAAACGTCTTGTTTCGATAAGCGATATGCTGTTGTTTGGAGATAGAACGGGGCTTATGAAGTTATCGTATGCCGTGTGCGAAGATTTTGAAAGAAAAATCGGATTGGTTATGTATCTTGTTCATTGACAAGGCACAAAAAGAAGCCCCGGCTGGGAGCCGGGGCCTAAAGGGCAATTGTAGCCAGGAGAGGGGAAAAAATAATTAGCCCTAATTCTTTATGATCTGTCTGCCGATCACCTGGGTGCCATCATCCATTTTCAGGATGTGCGGACCCTGTTTCAGGTTATCAACGTCAATATTAATATCGTTATTGCCTATCGAATATTTTGTGTGGATGTCTTTCTCAACCCTACCTTGCACATCCGCAATTATCAAGTGCAAATATCCCGCTTTATTTCCATAAAAAGAAATATGCAAGCTGTTTTGGAACGGATTGGGCATGATCCTGAGAGTTTCCGGGACTAGGGCTCGGGCAACACCCGTACTCGTGTCAGTGTTCAGCAATTTCACAAAAGTGGTGACGAAAGCAGAATCAACACAAGACTGTTTTGATTCAACGATAAGCCATATGGTATAGTAATAATCGTTTGGATAGGTATGTGTTGGCTTAGCAGCCGTGTCTGAACCGCCGTCGCCAAAATTCCATTTACGTTTAAAATCATTTGACGAGGTATCAGCAAAGCGTACCAGTCGGCCGGTATCCAGCGTAAAGTTAAAGCCAGCCACCGGAGGGATATATTTATGCATGATAATGGCATTGGAAGAGTCTGAAAAGCAGCCCTGCAACTTGCCGCGGACTACCACCCTGTCCCCATCCTTGAATTTGGTGCTTTTGTAAATGCCCGAACTATCCCTGGCCACTTGCACACCATTTGCGAATATATCGTACTCATCATAGCTGCCTGATTCCGTGATGGTTGATGCCGTATTCAATCCGCAATAATAGGGTTTATCGGAGTTGATGGACATTTTGAGATCAATGGGCACGATTTTTACAGGGACATCAATGCTAAAGGCACCGCATACGGATTTGAGTGAATCATACATGGAGAAATGCACAATAGTATCCTTGATTGGAGAAAAACTGAAGGCAGTATCTTTTGCAGTGTTTCCGTTCACGGTTATGCTGAAATGCTTCGCACTTATTTTGGAAAAAACCACTTTGGCTGTTGTATTGGGGCATATCATACTATCCACACGTAGGGAATACGTGGTTTGTGAGCAAGGCAATGAGGAAACAATGATGTTCTTGGTAAGACCGGGGCAGGGCTGGTCCTTGGCACGCACGAGGATGTTGATATAGGTATTGGAAGGAAGTCCGTTTTGGGTATGCGTAAGGGTGCCTGATGGGGCTTTCCAGGTCGTTCCACTATCGGTGCTCACTTCATAGCCCTTGGCTCCTGATACTGCGGTCCAGTTTACGGTGACCGATTGGGTGGTAGATGGGCCCGCAGTAAGGACGGGTGCCGTCAACCGAACGTGGATCACCTGCCTATATATCTTGCTGGTGTCAGATATACATCCGAGTGAATCTACGGCCAAGGCAAATATATGGTTGGTGTTTCCAGCCAGTGTGGCATTTTTGTACACCAGGCCGGATGATTTGGGTAAGCTAATGCCGTTGTTATAAAATGAATGCGTAACGCCGGAGGTTGTTAACGTATAAGTAAGGGTATCACCCTTGCAAATCGTATCTGCATCAGGGAACCTTGTCAATGCTATACTGGGCTTGGGAAGCAATTTGATAGTCACCGGTTTGGTCACCTTGCTGCATATGCCATTGGTGACCGTGCAATAATATGTCCCTGCTTTTTTCACGCTGATTGCCTGAAAGGTGCTCCCATTTGACCATTTGAAGGTGCTGCCTGCAAAGTCAGCCGTCAATAGCACAGAATCCCCATCGCAAAAAGTGGTTGGGCCGCTCCTGTAAATCGTATCACTAGGCTGTTGGATCACAGAAACTGTTTTAGACACCGGGCCTGATGCTCCGAATTTATTGGTCGCTACCAAAGTCACTTTATGACCGCCCCAGACGTTGAATGCCACTTTGGGGTTTTGCAAGGTAGAGGATGAAGGGGACCCGCCCACAAAAGTCCATGCCCAGGAAGTAGGGCTGAGCGTAGAAGTATCCTTAAAACTGATAGAGTCTTTTTCGCAGATGGAGGATGGTGAAAAAGTAAACCCTGCAACCGGAGTGAACAGAGGCTGGTGCGAAAACGTAAAGGTATTGGCATATACCACATCGCCCGTATTGTTGGCATCACCATTTGCTGCATTTACGATCACGTAAAAAGTAATGGTACCCACGTCTGTATGGGGGGCTTTCCACGAAAAGCTCCAACTCCTGCCTCCGCTGCCGCTTGTGCCGCTGGAAGTATGTTCCACGTAAGACCTTGACTTGCCCGAGATGGTGGCCGTGGTGGTCTGTACATCGCTGGTGGATACGCTCAAGGTACCTATAGATGTATTGGTGGAGTCCTTCAATGCAGTTGTCTCAAATCCCCAAGTGGAGATGCCCGATTTACTGGCCTTTACCACAATGGTATAGGTGGAGTCTGTTTTATATTTCAGTGTTGAGCTGCCGTTGGCCGTAAGTGATATGAGTGATGCCCCTGTTGTGAGGCTAGTGCCTAAGTGACAGTTCGCACAGTTACTTTCGCTTGGGGCGTTGGAATATCCTCCTCCCGGGCCAAATGCGCTTGTGGAGCCTTTTTGCCAACTTAATATGATACCTAAAAACACTAGGGCAAAAACGACTGATTTGATGATGGTAGTTTGTTTCACGGAGGGGAATCTGCTTAATTTTGATGCAAGTTATTGTGCGGCACCATCAGCAGCAAGGGAAAAAACCGGGAAATATTACGCGTTCAAACTTCTATTTTGGATGGCAATTACCCTTGGATTCACAAAAAATCTATGGGGTTATCATTATTTTTCGGGCAATGGCCTGCCTTCCATCATTGATCACCAGATAGTAGATCCCTGGCGCTACATCCTCTAAAGGGATGACAATGGCATTGTTCCCTTCTGTCATTTTCAATATACCCGGAAGTTTTATCAGTTCCCCGTTTACATTGGACAGGGATAATTTAAGCTGCCCTTCCGTTTTACTAAAAAATGTTAAATTGATTGAATTCTTACACGGGTTTGGCATCAATAACAAACTTTCTTGGTCAATTAATGAGGTCCTGATCCCCGTAGTCGTGATGGTTTTGCTGATGGAATCCATGCATCCCCCATCCCCGCTTATCACCAACCATACCGTATATATTTTGTTGGTGGTATAGGTATGCGATGGGTTGGCTGAGGTATCGCTGCTGCCGTCGCCAAAATACCAGGTTCGCTTCTTGTCAAAGTCTGATTTGTTGATAAAAGTAAATAACCCCTTACCGCCATTTTTATAATTGAAGTCGGCCACGGGGGCATCATACTGCAATAGGACAACAGCATTGGAAGAATCAGTGACGCAGCCTTGGAATTTTGCTTTCATCACCACCCGGTCCCCGCTTTTGAAACCCGTTTTGGTATAGGTATTGGTTACATCGCTTTGCACCAAGCTATCATTATAATACACATCATATTCCTCGAAGTTCCCACTTCCTGTGACAGTGGCAGGTAAGTTTCCTCCACAATACACGGATTGATCAGCGGAGATACTGAGCGGTGGGAATTTGATGGTCTTGATGTTCACGTCCACAGGTGCCGTGCCGCAATTGGATTGCAGGGAATCGAACAATAAAAAATGAACAGTGGTGTCCTGGCCTATCTGAAAAGAATAGTTGCTGTCGCGGCTGGCATTCCCATTCAGGAAGATGCTGTATTTTGATGAGTTGATATTGGAAAACCGGATACCGCTTGTGCTTTTTGGGCAGACCAAGGTATCCACGCTAAGCGAATATGTTTTTTTGGAGCATTGAAGACTTGTAAGCACAATGGTGGAAGGATAGCCGTTCACACATGCCGAGGGATCTTTCGCGCGTACTTTCAGGGCAATGGAGGAATTCGAGGGCATGGGAACTTGATAATGTGTCAAAGAGGTGTATCCACTCCATGTCTTTCCGCTATCGGTACTTATTTCATAGCCTTGGGCCCCTTTGATGGAAGTCCAATCCGCGGTTACGCTTTGCGTGGTGGGTTTGCCAGCGGATAGTGTGGGGCCGAGCAAGGTAGCACGCAATACTTCAGGGTATATGGTACTGGTATCGGGTTTGCAGCCGAACGAATCATAGACAATGCTGTATATCCGGTTGCTACTGCCAGTAAGCCCCGGCAACACCAAGTTAAGGCCCCTGTAATTGATCAGGGATCCATTATTGTAATAAAATTCGATCCTGCCGTTCATCTTAAGATTGAATTTTGCCGTGTCTCCCGTACAAATGGTATCCCCACCTTGTATGCGGGTAAGGATGTTCTGGGGCTTGGCATGTTCTTTTACCTTTACTACCTGGCTTTTGCCGGGGCACCCATTAATGGTTACGACGACACTATAATTGCCGGAAGTTTTCTTCGTGATATTTTGTGTGGTTTCCCCGGTTGACCATAAGTAGGAATCGGAGAGGTATGCTTTGAGAATGGTGGAATCACCCGGGCAAAATTCAGTAGGTCGTACCCGGTACACCGTATCGGGTGGGGTAGGGTTTACGTATAATGATTTGCTATAAGCCGGTGCGGTGCCGACTGCATTGGAGACAACCAAGGTTATTTTATGCCCACCCCATACCTTGAAAACCACTTTTGGGTTTTGCAGGGTAGATGAAGATGGCGTGCCGCCCACAAATGTCCAGTTCCAAGAAGTAGGCTGCCGTGTGGAAGTATCTTTGATGGTGACAGTATCCCCTTCGCAAAGGTTGGCAGGGCTGGTGGTGAAACCAGCAATGGGATAATGTGGCAATGGTTTAAGCTGAAAGGTGTTGCCATAGATATTGTCCCCAGTCACCAAATTATTGCCATTGGCGCCGCAGACTGTTACGTAAAAGGTGATGGAACCCACATTGGTATGGGGTGCTTTCCAAGTGAAACTCCAACCCCTGCCTCCCGTACCGGCATTGCCACCAGAAGTATGGGTGACGTAGTATCGGGTTTGGCCAGCTATGGTAGTGGAAGTTACCCCAACGGAGAGGTTGACCGAAGCAAAGGTGCCCGAAAAAGAATTGTCAGAATCTTTGAGTGCGGTAGCCTCAAACCCCCATTTGTTGATGCCTGATTTGGTGCCACTGATGGCAATGGAATAGGTGCTGTCGGGCTCATAATAAAAGGAAGTGCTCCCATTTATGGTGAACTTGATAACCGAAGAGGGTGCCGCATAAGATCCTCCTGTATGGCAGGTGGTACAATTTGCCTCACCAGGGGCCGCGGTGTACCCACCGGCAGTACCAGAACTGTTGGTGAAGCCATGATAACCACAAAAAGCCACGAGTGCGGCTGTGAGCAAACCTATACCATACCTAATTGCACGTGTCCTGCGCATTTTATATACCACTTCGTATCCAATACCTTTTCAAAGTGCAATATACGGAAAATAAAACAATTTCTTAACACCCAAAGCCAAAAAGCTGACGGTGAAATAAAAAGAATTAGGAGATGAATAGTGAAAAACTAACCTTCTGTGCGCACCAAGCCATGTTTTATGGCGTACATCACCAACTCGGAAGCCTTGTTGAGGTTGAGTTTTTTCAGGATGTTTTTGCGGTGGGTACTTACGGTGTGCACGCTGAGGAAAAGGGAATCTGCGATTTCGGTATTGGTAAGTCCTTTGCAGATCAGTTGCACGATTTCTATTTCACGGGTACTGAGGCTTACCCCTTCGCAATTATCGTTTTTGGGGAACCGTTCGTCCAGGATGGCATCTATCACCTTACCACAAAAGAAGCGTTCTTTCTTGGCGGTGGCATATAGTGCACTGATGAACTCCTCCCGGTCGCATAGTTTCAGGATATAGTTGTTCACCCCGTATTCCAGTACTTTCAGGATATCGGTTTTGTCCTGGCTGGTAGAAACCACCAATACATTGGCATGGGGGTAATTGGCATAGATCAATGAAATATCTTCCACGCAGAAATAGCCCGGCAATTGGAAATCCATGATGATGACATCAGGTTGGCTGCGGCTGATATCCGAAAGCAGCGACGCGCCCTCTGATACCTCAGCTACTACCTCAAAACCACCCTCTGTAGCCAACATGGCCTTTATCCCTTCCCGTACCAGTACCTGGTTATCCGCTATGAGTATCCTGATCTTATCCATTTCGGGGCAAAGATAAGGTTATTTAGAACAATTCCAAATAAGGAGTGGATATACCTGTTTAAGCTACCTCGCAATAATTAATCTCACCTCGGATTTTAGATGAGCAGATTGGAAAATCTATTCTGAGACAATTACTATGTCAAAATAACCTTCGTTGTTTGTATAGTCTGCATCGTTTATGGCTATTTGAAGCCTGCCACTTACCGGAGCTTCGTAGGTATTTGCTGCACCCATATATGCCCATTTCTTATTGATGCCAACCATTACAGAACCGTGTGGGAATTCTGGATCCACACTATAAGATTGGTAACCATACACCCCACCGGGTCCACCGGAAAGCATTAAACCCAATTTTACATATCCGTATGAGTTTACTTTTATGGTTTGGCCCTTTTTTAAAGACAATTCCGATAAAAAGGTTGAGGTTACCGTTCCCCCATATATTTTTTTGCCGCCACTTTGGTACATAAATTCAAGGCCGTTGATAACAGGCTGTTGCGGTTTCATGCGACTTTTAAGCCAAATGTCCAAGGCGCTTGTCATCATGCCACCAATATAATCTGGCTCCCCTGACTCTACGGTATATGACCCATCCCAATTTTCTTCAACTGTATAATAGGAAGGGCTGAAATCTGCATTCTTCAATATGTCCAAAAAATCATTTGCAGCAGTATTCGCTGCCGGTTCTTGTTTGTTGTCTATGCCCCAAAGTTGTGCTTGATTGGTCCAAAAACGTGATTTGATAATGTTTTTTTCTGCACCATCACCCTCGCCGTACATGTATGCCAAAAGTGCCATGCTTTTGGCACTGCCCAGTTCAGCCGATTTTTTTGCCCAAAAAAATGCCTTTTTTTCGTCCTTGGGAATAGATTTGCCTTTACCGGCATTATACAAAAAAGCCAAAACCGTCATTGCATTATAATCACCAAGGTTGGCAGCAGCTTTAAATAGTGAGACTGCATTTGGGATGTTTTTTGGAACACCGGGCCTGCCGTTTAGATATATGTTTGCCAAATAATCCATCGCTACTGGACTATTGGTTGCAGATGCCTTTTTGGCGTAGGCAATTGCTTTTTTAGCATCAGGTTCCACCTCATCTTCCCCATCAGAATATAGCCTGGCCATTTGCATCATGGCATCAGGGTCGCCAAAAGCTTCTCCTTTTTGATACCATTCAAGCGCCTTGTTGGAAGACTGTCCCACAAAATAGCCTTTTTGATAGAAATAGCCTATGTTTACGGCCGTTTTTTGCACTCCATTGTCATAGCATTTCTGTAAAGTATTATAGCTTTCTTCATAATTTTTCTCATTGTATAGTACCAGGGCATAGTCAAACATAGCTGGCGCAAAACCTGCATCTGAGGCTTTTTTCAAAAATACGGCGGAAGATTTTTTTGCACTCGTTTCGCCAAGGCCCATTTCAATCGCATAGAAAAGAAGGTATTGTGCTTCTGCATCCCCGTTTCTGGCACCTGAGACAACATCATTATAGGATTGTTTTGCGAGCTGAAACCCTTCATTTTCGTTAGGGACAAACTCCCCCAAACCCATGTACTTGAACAATCCCTTCCACATTGAGGCATATTGTGTCCCATTTGCGATCAATTTATCCAAACTAGGAGATACAGGCGAATATGTCGCTTTGTTGAAGCCATAATATCCTTGCAAAGCTGACATTACCTTGGAAGAAGCCTTACTCACCTCAGTTTTGTCAGTATGATAAAATGGCATTGTTGCCAAGGCAAAATTTTGAGAAAACAAAAGAATGCCATTACACGTACCATCGATCGAAAAGCGTACTGAATCAGAAGGAATGTCAAAGCCGGATGTAAGTGTTATGTTTGCTTTTTCTGTTTGAGATTTTAAAAGGGATATACTACCTACATTTCCCTCAGCACCTTGTATGTCCGTGCTTTTTCCTTTGGCTATGAAATTGACATCTATTTTTTGAAAATCTATTTCCGTATTGTTCGTCAATGTGAAATTTAACTGCCCCTTGTCATTGAATTTTATTTGGTTTTGTCCATCCACGCCTGTATAACTTACAGAACTTAGGGAAACGAATTCTTTGATCATGTATTTGGAATATTCTTTGGGAAACTTGTTGTTTGTCTTTTCAAATTCGAAGCTAACCTTATCAGACTCTATTAATTTCTCCTTCCCTTTTATCTGGACATAGTTTAAAGATAGGTTTTGTGTTTTCCAATTCTTTACGTTGCCTTCTGTTTCAATGATCCCTAATTCAGTAAAAGCAAATGTGTTGTTCACCTGGCCTCCTAGTATCCTATATTTAACCCCAGGCCGTGTTTCAAAGAGGTCGGTTTTAACATTGGCTCTCAGATTGTTTACATTAACATCAACAGACACCTGTTTTTTTAAGTATGAAATACCTATGTACCCGTTGTTATTTGACTTTGAGAGGTAGAGGGTATAATCATATTTCTGCCCATTGATATCTTGCTCTCCCTTCCAAGTACCTGTTAAGTCTTGGGCCTGTAAGTGGAAACCGATAAGGCATAGCCAAAGAATGGATAAAAGTTGCTTCATGACTGGATTTTTTATAATAGACATTAACGATTGTAACTATTTGATTGATAAATTTTTGTTGGATCGCTGCTCAGATTGATTTTGATTGATAGCATAACTTGGCGAAGCTAATCATATTTTTAAATATGACGGGTTGAAGTCTTTGTTATTTTTTTGGGACAAGTATATAAAGTTGTTAATTTTGATTATGTTTGCCATTGAGAGGTTTGTGTCACATGTCAGTAAACTATTTGTATGGCCACTTCATTTGAAATCGAAATAATAATTCCAGAAGTCGAGACTGGCACAAAATTATCTGAAAATGATCTTTTTGAGCTGCGAAATTATTTGAATGAAAACCTTCAGGGCGAAGGTTTGAACTTTCAAGTAAAAGAAGCGCCCATGAGAGAGGGCCAGATGGGTGAATTGGCGGAGTTGGTTTTATCAGGAATGTTACATGCCAGCATGGCAGTGCCCATTGAATTGTTTTTTGCTAAAGTATTGGCCCCCAAAATTGAACACTGGGCGAAGGAAAGGTCTAAATCAAACAACTTGCCAAATATTGAAGTTAGATCATCGATAAAAGGGAAGGGATTTCAATCCGCTTATCTCTCAGGAAGCAGTGGCAAGATTCAGGAATTGGGACATGCTACCTACTTAATTGAAGACGAATATACACATGCCATTTTGATTGGATGTAGTGATTATCACGGTAATTTTCCGGCAATACCTCCGGTAAAAGCCAATATTGAAGAAATGTACAAAATCCTTTCTGATAAGAATTTCTTGGGATTGCCAGAAAAGAACATCGTTACTTGTTACAATCAAACTTCGGTAGAAATCCAGTTGGCGTTAAGCAATATAAGCCATGAGCCAAACATAAAAACCCTAATAATTTATTATGCGGGTCATGGCCATTATACCGATACGAATCAACTGTATCTTACCGCTACGAACACACAAAAAAGTCATGGAAACATTATCGGTGGCATTGACTTTAATTTTATCAGGAAGGATATACTCATGAGATCACCAGCTAGGCAGAAGATATTATTTATTGATGCCTGCCATAGTGGAATTGCAGTACATCCTGCTCATAACCCACTTTATGAAATTGAAGGTAAGGGTAAGCACGCGAACCCGGAATCTTCAGAGAATGAGGGGCCAATAGGTTTTTACACCATGACATCATCTGCTTCAGATAAATTATCGTACTTTAACAATGAAAATGATGATGACCCTACCTATTTTACTGCCTCAATAGCGCAAGCATTAAAGAATGGTGTAGATAATGATAACGAATACCTTTCATTAGATGATGTTTTTGAGTATTCCCAAAAAACATTAACTCTTGATTATAAACTACCCTCTCCTCACAATAAAAATGTATTAGTTGATTATAAAACTGGGATGTATTTCTCTCCTTCCAATTTTTTCATTGCTAAGAATGCAGCTTTTTCTAGTGAAAAACTAAAGACCGCAGTGGAGCAAAACATCAAAGACCTTGTGTTGTTTGAAGCAAGGCTAAAAATTGAAAAACTTCGGAAACAATTTAGATACGATGCAGCAATTCTTATATGGGCCGATAATCGCGAAAGATTTTTGAATTTTCTGCAGTTCAAAGAAAATGGTGATGCCGAATTTGGCATAGGGAAATATTCAGATGCTGAAAAAGAGTATGTGATGTCATTGCAAACTCTTATAGATGAGGAAGATGATCCAAAGAGCAATCTCAGGAATGAAGTGAAAAGTAAGCTAAATAAATGTCGAAAGGAAATTTTGGCAGGTGGATCAATGGGAGGAGGCAGTAAAGGTTTTGGAGACCCTCCGCAACAATTAAATAATAATAAATTCCATAAAATTAAAAATATGTTTATGTCAAATTGGAAGAAGATTGCAGTAATTGCAGTTCCTGTCTTATTATTGGGGTTTTTTGCTTTAAATGGCATGATTCCTTGGAAGCATTCTAGTGAAGATGTCAAAAATACCGCTGGCAATGATACAGCAAATTATTTCCTTGGTTCCTTTGTCGCTCCCCCAGTTGATATCATTGATACGAACAATAGCAAATTAAAAGCAATTGTTGAGATGGGGGCAACGGGGTTTGATTATTCAATCATTCGAATAAATGAAAAGAAGCAATGGGAGTTGTTTAAATATAAACCAGGATGGAGTAGGGCTTATGAAGGAGATGCAAATTACGATTCCATCTTAAAAAAAATCAATAAATATATCGCTGAAATACGGAAATTTGGCGTTAGTTCTAGTGATATTCACTTTGTTATAAGTTCAGGGGCAAATCAACAAAAGAATGTTCAAACTATGACTTCTGCCTTAGTGACTTTAGGTTATGTAGTTAATACGGTTACACCCCAAGAAGAGGCAACATATGCTTTAAATTGTGCATTGCCTAATATGTACGATGGCAAAGGATTTGTCGTGGATGTCGGGTCTTCCAACACTAAAATTGCATGGACAGATAACGGAAAAGTAGTCACACAAATAGCAAATGGCTCAAAATATCGAATAAGGAAAATTGATGACAATGAAGTTTATAACTCCATAAAAAACAGTCTGAAAGATATGCCTGAAGAATGCAAAAAATGTTGCTTTATCATTGGTGGCGTACCTTATCAATTAGCCAATATAGCAAGAGTAGATAATGAGCGATACACTCAGTTAAAGTCCCCGAATCATTACAGCCCTGCCTCTTTCAAATTAAAGCCGGATGACTTGGAAAAGTTGAAGGGTGGTTTAAACATTTATAAGGCAATAAGTGATGGGGCTGGCTGCAAAAGTTTTGTGTTTGATTGGGGTTCCCATTTTGGGATTGGCCTTTTACTTAAACTGCCTTATTAACTCATTATTGACCAAGCATCAATCTCTTTTTGATCTGGCGGCCACAATCCTTTCGAAGGCGCGGGAAAGGCCTTGCATGGTCTTTTCCCGCTTGTCTATGTACTCAATCAGCTCTTTTCCAGTCAATTTGGACATGTGCTTTCGCCCCGCTTCTGAAAACGAGGAAGAAGCAAATCCCTTGATTATGGCATCTATGCTCTGAGTGTTGATGGGCATGGCTATCGCTTTTGGGAGGATCTTTGGGTGCACTGAAAAGGTTTTTATTGTTTGGCAGGGATAATATCTATCAGAACGGTACGGTTATAGGCACGCTCTTCAGGTTGTCCATTCCGAAATGGGGCGAGTGTTTCATCGGCACCGTACCCACGCAGGCTAAATGTCACATCGGTCCTTCCTGTTTTTGTCAGGCTGGCTTTCATGATAGACAAAACATCGTTGGCGCGATCCAATGAAAGTTTTCGGTTGTATGCTTCGTCCCCGATGATATCGGTATATCCATGGATGATCACTTTGCCGCCTTTGGGTATCTTGGGGGTAACCACATCGGTCAGGTATTTTTCATAGATACCTATGGCTTTTGCGTCATTGAATTCATAAATGACGCTGAAGCGCATCACTTCTTCACTCGTGGGCGGGGTCCATAGCACCAGGTGCACGGTGGTATCGTTCTTCACGGTATTGCCTCTTTTTGTGGTTCCGGTTATGGTCACCTTATAATTGCCTTCTGCATGGGTTCCCAGGATTGATTTACCGGGTATGCTTATGTTTTCTTGATAATAAGGGCCATAGTGCATTGCCTTTCCATGTTCGCCTTTTATTTCCATGGTCCATGACGCGAAAGAGTCATTCCCTTTGCCGGCACTGAAACTGATATAGCTCTCTACAGGGGCTTCTTCCAAGGCAGTGATCTCCACAGGTTTCAAAGGGGCATCTGGCCCGCTCTGAAACTCCATGAGCATAGATGGTGCGCTGCTTTCTATGGATACCCTCCTGTCTCCCTCGCGGAGCATGGCCAACTCTTTGGTGCCGTTGGGTTTTTCTGAAGGGATTTTCGGTTTGTCACGGCCTTCTGTTTTGATACGGGCCCCGGCTATGCCAAAGACCGATACCAGATAATGTTTTACCGATTCTGCCATCGCTTGACCATCCAGCGGCCCGCTCTCCGAAGAGCCAACCAAGTTGATATTTGAGGAAGGGTTTTTGCCCAAGCGGTCGCCCAATATGTTCAGGATATTGTAATAAACCGTCATCTGACGCGGTGACCGGCCCGACATGTTTTTAGGGGCAAACATCTCAACCTGCTCTTCCTTAAAATCCTTTACCTGGTCTTTTTTTAGCAACATGTAGCGATCGGGAATGATGTTTGAGCCCAGATCGAAAAATACATAATTGCGCAATGGGAACATTTCACGTACTTTTCGCTCAGCGGGAATAATGGTAGGCACGGCCACAGATACTTCAACCTTTGGCTCTGCAACAGGTATTGCCGCACCAACAGGGACAATCTTCCCTCGCCCAAACTTGAATGCAATGCCTGCACGCAATGTCGTCACGTTCCAGGTTTCAATGCTCCTGGGTTGTTGGCCGAAATAAGGCTGGAAGGAGACAAAGGGTGATAAAATGAACTGGTTTTGTTTGCCTTTGCTGGATAAATGAATATCATATCCCGCGCCGATCTGCATGGATACCTGCACCTTGTTCATATCGCTTAGGTTGCCCTTCATGTCAGGCGTACTTGCCTGGTTTTGGCTTTCGGGGTTGGGTTTTTGTTTATAGATATAGGAATTATCCACTTCAAAGGCAACCCTTGGACCTGCGAACAGATATAAATCAGATTTGAAAGGGGCGAACCTTACGCTGGGCTCCACGGTAATGTAGCTAAGGTTGGTGGACAAATCCCTTGGGCATCCGCAAGGGGCCAATACTTCCTTGTAGGTGCCAGCACGGTTGTCATAACCTGCCTGTAACATGATCCCAAAGCGGGAATCCACAAAATGATATTCGACAAGAGGAGCGACATAAAGTCCAACACCGGTGCCTGAGGTGAACGGAACCGGGGCGGTGAAATTATCATCCAGTTTTTGGGTAGAACCCCGATAAAAATTGACGTTGACCCCTCCGGCCACCCCATACCACCAAGTGGGTTCGGTGTATTGGGGGGCTATTTGGGCATTGGCCTGCGCTTGCAAAAATGTAAGCACAATGGCAAATACCAATTTTATCTGTCTGCTCTTCGAGAACAAGGTCATTACCCGTTCTTTTATCGTGATATATTTATATTTCAAAAGTTTGATTTTATGGTTTGTAAATGAAGTTGGTATCGGTGAGGGTCACGGCTGCGTTTATGGTCAGCATCCTTCCGGTTGCTGTGGAACCAGAATTCATGGTGATGGAAGTATAGGCCAAGATGTTGCCTTTGAAGATGGTATTGTCACCAATGGTTGCGGAACTGCCCACCTGCCAGTACACGTTGGCTGCCTGCGCACCGCCAGTAAGGATCACGTTGCCACCTGCACCGCCCTTTGTCGTAAAGCCTGAAGCAATCTGGAATATCCACACGGCATTGATGTCCCCTTTGGCATCTAGGGTAAGGTCACCAGAACTGATGCCAAGTGTGGAGGTGCTTTTGTAGATACCTGGGGCCAATGTCTTGCCGCCCTGGTCGCCTGATACGGTCGCTGGGGCAGGGGATGAAGCACCTTCGGCACTGAGATAAGCATTGGTAAGGTCCAGTTTAGCTTGTTTCAGCATCGCTGCTACGCCTACAGGTAACAAGTCATCTGAGGCATAAATGGCACCATTGACGATAGTGGCAGGTGGAAACCCTGTTACAGAAGCACGTACGCCGGGATAAATGCCCACATCCATATCATGAATCACGCTGAAACCAGCATTGTTGGTGATACCTGTTCCTGCAATAATCCCGAAACGCTCAACGGACTTTAAGTCTGGTGCTTGTGGCCCCGTATGTGCCATGGTACTAAAGGTCCAGATATAATCATTTGCCAATGGATTGCCTGACATATCCTTGGCACCGGTAGTAATGGTAGCGGTATAAGTATTATCCGATAACAGGTTCGCAGAAGGGGTGAAAGAAGCCTTGGTGCCCGAGTATGAAACAGAACCTGAAACAGAGGTTGTCCCTTGTTTTACGGTGAAGGTAGCCGAGGTAATGGTAAGTGGATCCATTGCTGTATTGAAAGACGCGCTGATTACTTTATTGAGAGCCACACCAGTTTCCTTATTGGCAGGGTCAGTAGAGGTAACACTTGGGCCAGAAGGTGAACCTGTTGTGAATGACCACACATAATTATTTGCCAATGGAACGCCTGCCAAATTTTTGGCTCCAGTAGTTACTGTGACAGTATATATGGTATTGGGCAAGAGGTTAAGTGATGGTGAAAAAACCGCAGTATTGCCTGAATAACTAACCGAGCCAGTGACTGGGTTATTGCCCTGCTTCAGGATCAAGGTGTTTGAATTGATTGTCGTGGGGTCCATGGCCATGCTGAATGTGGCACTTTCTTTCTTGTTCAATGATACCCCTGTAGAATTATTGGCCGGGTCTGCCTGGGTCACGGTAGGCGCTATTGTCGAACCTGTGGTAAATGACCATACATAATTATTGGCCAATGGCGTTCCTGCTATGTTTTTTGCCCCAGTAGTTATTGTAGCGTTATATAAGGTATTTGGCAGCAAATTGGCAGCAGGAGAAAAAACTGCGGTGGTGCCTGAGTAACTTACGGCCCCAGGAATAGGGTTGTTGCCTTGTTTCAACGTAAATGTGGTCGAATTGATGGTGGCTGGGTCCATCGCCATGCTGAAGGTAGCACGCTCGGTCTTGTTCAATGATACCCCAGTGGAATTATTGGCCGGGTCAGCCAGGATTACCGTAGGTGATGTTGATTGACTCGTTGTAAATGTCCACACATAATTATTGGCCATGGGAATGCCTGCCAGGTTTTTAGCCCCAGTGGTCACTGTTGCTGTGTAAAATGTCCCGGCAAGTAGGTTAGTGGATGGCGTAAAAGTTGCCATAACACCCGAATAGGAAACCGTACCTACCACCAATACATTGTTTTCTTTCAGCGTAAATGTAGTGCCATTGATCGTGCTAGGATCCATCGCCGTATTGAAGGATGCGGTTACCGGTTTATTGATGGCCACATCTGTTGAAGTGGGTGCCGGATCTGTTAAGACAACCGTGGGGGCCGCGATGGCAGATCCAGTGGTAAATGTCCAAACATAATCATTGGGGATGGATGTGCCAGCCATGTTTTTAGCCCCTGCAGACATAGTGGCCGTGTATAGGGCATTGGGATTCAGCAATGCACTGGGTTGAAAGTAGGCAGCATTTCCTTGATAAGATATGCTACCAGTTACAACATTGTTGCCTTGTTTTAAGGTAAATGTGGCATTATTGATGGTGGTTGGATCCATCGGACCATTAAAAGTGATGGCCACTATCTTGTTTCGGATCACATTGGTGGCATTGTTTGCCGGGTCAGTGGAAATAACCAATGGTGCTATGGTGGCACCCGTGCTGAATGACCAGATATAGTCGGCCTGCATGGCATTGCCCATCGGGTCTTTTATTGATGATGAAACAGTGCCCGTGTAGGTAGTATTGATAATCAATGGGAGAGCGGGCGCAAATTTCAAAGTACTGGTTGCATCATCATAACTAACGGTACCTGCTATTTTAGCCGTGCTCTGGTTACTTTGCAAGGTAAAGGACGCCTGCGTGATGGTAGAGGCATTGATCTTTTCATTGAAGGTAGCTGATATTACCTGGTTCAGGGGCACATTCACGGCATCGGTTGTAGGGTTGGTAGACGCAACCACCGGGCACTTGCTGGGTATGGCGACAAAATCGTCTTTTTTACATTCAGTGAACAGGAAAACCGAAGCGAGAGCCAGGGTTGCTAAAAACTTTTGTGTTTTGATAATAAATTTTGTTTAATAGTGTACGGCAAGTCCTGCCGTAAAAGCTGCACTTGTTTGATAGATAAGTACGGTATTTTGGGATTGCGGCTGAACTGCCATCCATTACAACCTGAAATTTGGGTTTGTGTTCACTATCGACACAGAATAAGGGTAGAATGAACCCTGGTTGTACCTGAACGCAACATAATTGTTACCATGCATCTATTATCTAAAGCTGCGCGACGGAGAAAACGTGAGCGTGAAAGGGATTGTGGTGAATTGAAGAATGATACTTACAACTCATACGTAAACCAGGCGATGGTGTCAAACTCACCACCTGTTGCTATGTAAAGTTTTTTGGCAGGTTCGTTGTCCTTTTCTGTCCCCACAAATATGGTTTTTATCCCTTTCTCTTTACAGGTTGTTTTCAGGTGTTCAACCAGTTGCCGGGCTATTCCTTTTTTTCGATGCTGTTCTTGCACGCCAATCTCATATAAGAACATTTCTGTTCCTTCCTTTGGGAACATGTGTAGTTCATATGCGGTGAGTCCACCCACCACCAACCCATCCTCCTGTGCCACATATACATGGAAAGTGTCCGATGCCAGCAGCTTTTGTAAATAGGCATTGCTGGGAAGGGGAGTATCCAGTACCCCGTCATCTTCCTGCCATTGCAGGATGAGTTGCTGGGCAAGGTGTAAATCCTTTGCTGAGAGTTTGGTGATCTGCATAGGAAAGCAAAATAAGGATTAATAATTTATCTTTGATCCGAAATATGAAATTCCCCCATGAAAAAGTCAGTTATCCTTTTGTTTTTTGCCCTTTTGGTTTTTTGCGACTTATCCTATGCCCAAATTGTGATGCGCCAAAGCGGCGATGACAATACGGTACACTATAACCTGGAGCGCAACTCCCCCAACGAACTGCCCAAGCTTACCGTAGGGATCAACCCCTTGGCTTTTTATTTGGGGTATTACGGCACATTGGCCTTTGGAGGAAATTTAGATATCAATTATGCGGTATCGCCCTCGCTGTCAATATTTGGTAATGCTACCATCTCTTATTTGCCCGGTGGTGGCTCTTATTCCACTAGCCCTCCACAACCCATTGACCGCTACCATGAAGCAAATGCGGGCGTATTGTATTATTTTTTGAACATTACCAAGCAACTGCCGCAACCGGTGATTATCAGCAGCGTATCCTATGGCAATTACCGGACCAATACCTATGTCAATGTGCCGGTGGACAAGGTAAAGAAACTTGGACTGGAAGGAGGGTTCAACAACCTTGATTGCTATCTGGGTGGGACATTTTTCTGGGGCAAGATATATGCATACCCGATAAACGACCCGAGCCAGAAAAGATATACGCTTTATAATGCATCGTATTCAAGTTTTACCGCCAATTCAATCTTTATCGGACTCAATTATACCATGTTGAATGATTATTTGGTGAGTTTTCGTGACAACGCATATCCAAAAAGGAACATCTCCAACCAAACGCAGATTTATTTGGATGTGCTTATTCCATTTACAGGCAGTTATACCAATGTCAATACAAAGGATGACATCATTGGCGGCGCACCCGACGGGGAATATAACCTGAACAAATACATGCCCAAAAACAATATAGGTATCCGGGCCGGGTACAAATTTACCAGCAAGCATTTGGTGGGTTTTACCTGGGGTGCTGAGATGGGCGTGGCACCTGGGTTTTCATCTTCGTTCTCTTACTACAATGCTATAAATGTGGGTATCGCGCTGAGCAAGTAGAAGTTTTTTCTTTTTGAACTTTATTGATTCTCCTATAAAATCAGACGTGGTTTTTCATTATGTTTGTGATAGTGTGCTTACCCAAATATAGGTAAGTGCTAAAGTAAGCTCATGTTAATCCAATGAGAGTTGAGGTCAAGGCATTTTGTTTTTTTGTTGCGATGGTTTTCTGCGCCTGGCATGCCATGGGTCAAAAAAACAAAACCTTTCAACGTAGTTATGGGGGGCAATATGCTAGTAATAGCTATTCTATTATTGTATTGCCAGACAAGGGGTTTATATTGTCTGGGACAACAGATGATTATTCCGTTTCAGGCATCCGTAATATCCTTCTTATTAGGACTGACAGTACAGGTAAAGAGATATGGTCAAGGAGTTATGGAGGTCCTAAGTATGAAAGTATAAATGGAATTTCAGTAGAAAATGTGGACTTGGTTTTGACACCAGAGGCCGATATCGCAGTATGCGCGTCTACAAATAGCTATAGCAGTGGCCAAGACGATATTTATTTGTTTGAGATTGACCTGAATGGAATGGAGAAATGGTCTAGAACCTTCGGCGGTCCGTATGAAGATTATGGAATGAGTGTGCTGAACGATGTCCGCGGCGGATTTATTATTACTGGAGGAACATGCAGCGATGCCTCGGATAACAGTGATATATTTCTTCTCAAGACAGACAAGAATGGGAATCTTGTATGGGCAAAGACTTATGGAATCCCAATGGCAGATGAGGTTGGTTATAAGGTAATAGCCGCACGGGATGGGGGTTATCTCATTTGTGGCTCTTCGTATATAAGTTTTATTTTGGACAGGAGTGACGAGGTTATCATGAAAGTGGATGTAAACGGGAACATGTTATGGTCTAAGGTGTATGGGACATCCAGCATATATAGTTCCTGCGAAGCAACAACGATTGTGGAACTACCTGACCGAAGCATATACGTGGGTGGTATAGAGTCTGATACGCTATATGATAAAAATCCCGTGGGCATCATCACCAAATTGGATAAATCCGGGAACCTGATTTGGGCCAAAACCTATGATTCTACGTCCCATAGTGCTATTGGGACATTATTGTATGACAGTACCCATAAATGGTTTAATACCAGCATCACACTTTCAGACCAACAGACGGGTATAATGAGGATTGATACAGCTGGCCATTTTATTTTTGAAAAATTTTTCGCTGCTAATATTTTAAAATATATCTGGGATTCTGGACATGATGACATCATTCAACTACCCTCAGGTGGTTTTATGAGCTTGCTAACTTATTATAATAGCCAAGCGCATCAAGGCCCAGATATTTACCTTGTAAAATCTGATACGGCAGCCAATCCTGGCCCATGTTTTCTTAGCGGCGCAGCCCTACACCCGTTCTTGCTCACATCTTTTTTGGCGGATCATTCTTATATGCTACCCACCCAGGCCTATAATCCAAATATAGACACCGGACTTGCGGTTTTCGTCAATGATATACGAGATTCAGTGCTTTGTCAGCCTTTTATTGCAGATTTTAGATCTCGAAACTTATGCTTTGGCCAAAATGTGCAGTTTATTGATTCCTCGGGCAGCAACCCTATCACCTGGCTTTGGGATTTTGGAGACACGGCCTCAACTTCAAAAACTTCCACGTCTCAAAATCCGGGGCATCTATTTTCTGCACCTGGCAGTTTTAAAGTGAAACTTGTAGCTGGAAATGGTGCTGGTGAAACCGATTCTATTATCAAAACAATTATTGTTCGTAGGTCTCCAAAACATCAAGCATTGACAACATTAACGATATGCCATGGCGAGTTTGCGGAATTGGAACTACATGGCTTGGGTGGTGATACCATAAATTGGGGCATACCCTTTGAATTGAATGACAGTGCCATTCCGGTAAAACCTGCCAATGATACCCTTATCATAGCCAAAGTGACCAGCCCATATGGATGCGTGGATTTTGATAGTTTCAGCGTGAAATATAGAACGAATATCATAGACCTTGGCCATGATACCACATTGTGCCCGGGAGAGGTGATGCTGTTTAAAGCCACGGGCCTTCGTGGCACCAAATTCCTTTGGAGCAATGGTAGCAGCGATAGTGTATTGTTTGTGAGCAAGCCAGGCAAATACAGTGTGAAAGTGCTCAGTGGCAATTGTGAATATGACGGAGCGGTGAACATCTATTATATCAGTTTCCCGGACAAAGTATTGCCACAGGATACGGTACTTTGTGATGGATATAGTATCCATATTGATCTGAATAACTATAGCGATACCATGATATGGCAGGATGGCAACCAAAACCACGTATATGACATATCAGCCGGGGGAGTGTATAGTGTTGTGCTAAAGAATGGTTGCGGGCAAAAAAAATATACATTTACCGTGCGGGATAGCGATTGCGCCTGCACGGTATTTGTTCCCAATGCATTCACCCCGGGAAATGACGGGCATAACGATCAATTCAAATCGGTTTCAGCTTGTGTGCCGGTCAGCTTCCAGTTACAGGTCTTCAACCGCTGGGGCGAAAGGGTTTTCCAGTCCAATGATATCCAAGAAGGTTGGGATGGCAAGTTTCATGGCGCCGTCTGTCTTGACGGGGTTTATTTCTGGCAGATATACGCCAAGTACCCGGCCGCTGCCGCCAAGTTGCTGTATGGCACTTTGAGCCTGGAAAGAAAGTAGATAGATAATAGCGGAAATTATTGGAGGGTAAGGGATGTGTGCATACTTTCCGTTATATTTGTGATAGGGGCGATAATTTATAAGCTGCTAAGGGACATAACAAAGGGCACGATCATTCAATGAAAAGGGGTATCATATTATTTGTTTTTTTGATGGCATCGTTCTTGTATGCACGCCATGCCGATGGGCAAAAAAACAGAACTTTCCAGCGGGATTTTGGTGGGCCAAACAATGAATTCGGATCTTCCATCGTGCCATTGCCGGATAAAGGATTTATGATATCCGGCGTTACCAACAGCTATGGGGCCGGAGGGTATGATATCTTGCTTATCAGAACTGATAGTACGGGAAAAAAAATTTGGTCGCAGACATACGGAGGGCCTTTGGATGAGGGCATTGATTCTTTTTATGTCAATTTTAGCGCTGATCTCGTATTGGCACCCAATGGCAATATTGCAGTGTGCTCGTCCACAAAAAGCTATGGCAGTGGCAAAAACGATATTTATTTTTTTGAGGTGGACTTGGATGGTAACCAGATATGGGCCAAGACATTCGGTGGGTCCAATGAGGATTATGGTATGAGCCTTTTGAACGATCCGCATGGTGGATTCATAATAGCTGGGGAAACTTTTAGCTATGGGGCTGGCAAAGGCGATGTATGCTTATTGAAAACAGATAAAGATGGAAACCTGATATGGGCAAGCACCTACGGTAGTTCTTCTGTGGAAGAAGCGGCCTTTAGAGTAAGTGCGTCCAGGGATGGCGGTTTCCTGGTTTGTGGGTTTTCATTGACAAAGTTGGACTTGTACGACCAACTTATCATGAAAGTGGATGCCAGTGGCAACTTGGAATGGTCTAGGGTGTATGGTACCACAAGCTATGACCTGGCAACTTCCGTAGTGGAATTGCCGGATCAGAGTATATATGTGGGGGGTGTTTCTTTCGATTCCATCTACCGGCAAAATGCCATTGGCATCGTAACAAAATTGGATGGATCGGGGAATAAAATTTGGTCAAAAACCTATGATCCCATGGCACATAGTGGGATCAGGACCATGTTGTACGATAGTATAAAACATCAGTTCAATGCCAGCGGTTCGTTTTATACAAGTCCTGCTGTTCAGCAAGTTGGAATATTAAGAATAGATACTGCCGGGCATTTTATTTTTGACAAGATGTTTGGCCCGACATTAAATGCGAATTCCAACTATACCTTGGGGATGGGACATGATATTGTCCAATTGCCTTCGGGTGCGTTTATGAGTTTGCTGTCATACACTTTCAACAATCAGCAATGGGACTGTTATCTTATCAAATCTGATTCTGCTGCCAACCCGGGCCCATGTTTCCTCACCAATGTTGCCTTGCATCCCTTTTTAGCCACCCCATTTATTGGTGACCATTCGTATCTGTTTACCAAGCAGATAATCAATCCAAATATTAGCAAACCATTTGGTTCCAAGGTCAACAATATAAAAGATACACTGCTATGTATACCATTTGTTGCTGATTTTGGTGTAGAAAGCCCATGTTTTGGAAAAAATGCCCAGTTCTTTGATTCCTCGGGCAGCAACCCTACTACCTGGCTTTGGGATTTCGGAGATGCAGCCTCATCTTCAAATACTTCCACTGCCCAAAACCCGGTACATCTGTTTTCTGTGCCTGGAAATTTCAGGGTGAAACTTATCTCAGGAAATGGGTCAGATAAGGATTCCATTATCAAAACAATTACGGTCCACGGGGCTCCCACACATCAACCATTGACCACAATAACGATATGCCATGGCGAGTTTGCAAAATTGGAACTGCATGGCTTGAGTGGCAGTACCATAAATTGGGGGATACCCAATGAATTGAATGACAGTGCCATTTCGATAAAACCCACGAATGATACCCTTATCATTGCTAACGTGACCAGCTCGGTGGGTTGTGTTGATCTAGACAGTTTCAGTGTGAAATACGGGACATATACCATTGACCTTGGACATGATACCACATTGTGCCCGGGAGAAGTGATGCTGTTGAAAGCCACGGGCATACGCGGCACAAAATTCCTCTGGAGCACTGGAAGCAGCGATAGTATTTTGTTTGTAAGCAAGCCAGGCAAATACACCGTGAAAGTGCTCAGCGGCAATTGTGAATATGATGGAGCGGTGAATATCTATTATATCAGTTTTCCCGATAAAGTATTGCCGCCGGATACGGTACTTTGTGATGGCTATAGTATCCATATCGACCTAAATAACTATAGAGATACCATGATATGGCAGGATGCCAACAAAAACCATGAATATGATATAACTGCTGGGGGAACATATAGCGTGGTGTTCAAGAACGGATGTGGGCAAAAAAAATATTCCTTCAGCGTGCGGGATAGCGATTGCGCGTGTACGGTATTTGTGCCCAATGCATTTACCCCGGGAAATGATGGGCACAATGATCAGTTCAAAGCCATTTCAGCCTGCGTACCGGTCAGTTTCCAGATGGAAGTGTTCAACCGATGGGGCGAAAGGGTGTTCCAATCCAATGACATCCAAAAAGGTTGGGACGGCAGGTTTCATGGCACCATTTGTCTGGACGGGGTATATTTCTGGCAAGTATATAGCAAATACCCAGCTTCCCCGGCCAAGCTGCAATATGGAATGCTGAACCTGGAACGATAGCGTTGCAGTACAGGTAACGCCATCCCTGTTTAAGTACCTATCCTTTCAAGGTTTCGTTTATTTTTTTGGCCTCGTTATACCCATCGTAGGCAAAGCTGAATTGCATGATCACCAGCCCGATGAACAATATGAGCCATTTGCTATCCACCAAGTGTGTCAAGTAAATTGGGATTTCACCAAAGCGAACCAGGAGCCAGCCAATGACCAGACCAACACCAAAGCCAGTCCGTTGGCCATTATAAATATACCCGCCCCCAAAAAACAGGAGGTTTAGGATTGCTGCGAGCCAAGGTTTTTTCATGACTAGGTTATTTTAAGAAGTGATTGATGCATTTCGTTCCAAAGATAAATTGTTTACTTGCATTTTGCAAGTAAACTTATAAAATTCTTTTTTCTTATAAGATGCAGACCATAAACGATCTGTAATATTGCCCACAAAAGCCGAGCACTTCTCCGAAAACCACAAAAAAGGCGCCCTGATAACAAAGCACCTTTTCTATTGGATTTTTTGTGCTGAAACTACCTCTTGTACACCAATTTAGATGTGGTCGTGTTACCCGATACCACCTGTATGGTATATATGCCAGTAGGATATGCACTCATGTCCAATTGCTTGTGCATCATCCCGCTTTCATTGATGGTTTCACTATGTACGACCGATCCATTGTCATTCACGATTTTCAGAACCGCATTTTCGTTTGTGGTGCCCATCCAGTTGATGTTCAGTTGACTGGAAGTGGGATTTGGGAACAAGTCCATGCTTATTGGGCGCGCAAGCAGATTTACGTTCCGGATCCCAGAATATTCAAATGCGCCATTGAAATCCACCTGTTTTAGCCGATAGTATATCGTGCCCGAAGCAGCAAGTTCGGTCACATTATCCGTTGAAAAATAATGATTGGTCACCAAAGAATTGCCATGCCCTTCCACTCTTCCGATAGTGATCCAGTTTTGGCCATTGGTGCTGCGTTCTATATTGAAATAGCTGTTGTTTATTTCCGATGCGGTGTTCCATTCCAACTGTACCAAGCCAGAAACATAAGCCGCACTAAAATCAGTAAGAACTACGGGCAATGCACTGAGCGCACCCCCACCCACACTGAAATTATATACATCGCCTGCCACGATACCTATACCGGTCAAGCTTTGACTAATGGTGGGATCGCTGCCTGTTTGGGGAGATCCGGCTCCAGCGGTCCAAGTATTGGTATGTGTAATATCCCTGTGGGCCACAAATGCATCGGCGGTATTGAAATCAGCACCGATAAGGTCTGCCGTTGCCCATTGCGGGGCTACTGTAACGGTGGATGAACCCGTAGAACTTACTGTCCACGTCCTGTTCACCGCCCAGTCTGTCACGGCTGTTACTCCGTCGTTTTTGGTGACGCCATTGGCCACCCCCACGGAATAGGTATTGCCAGAGGGGTCAGTTATCATTATCGGGTTATAATCATCTCCCACTGGGAAAACTGTTCCGCCGCTGCTGGCCTTCATCGTGAGCTTGCCAGTGCTGTTGGTGTACACATAATTTGAACTGCTATATCCTGTTATGCTGCCTGAGGTACCAACAATCAGGTCATTGGCGCCCAGTGCCAGCATACCGCCGGTAAAGTGCAATGTACCATTTACTGTCGTTGCTCCAGTCAAGCTTGCCGTGCCGCTGCAGCTTACCGTAAGATTGTTAAAGGTATGCGTATTCACATTTTGGCTCGCACCGTTCAGCGTAGTGGTTGACGATCCAGTTCCCGTAGTAAGTGTGGTAATAGTGGTATTGCCGGCAACGGTCAGATTATGCGTACCTGGCGTTAAAGTACCGGAGCCGGAAAGAACACCTCCAACGATAATATCACCTGTCATGGTGGCCGTTCCTGTTACTGCAAGATTATAAACAGTATGTGCGCTTGCGTTGCCGGTTCCGCTCAGGGTTACTGTTCCACTAAAAGGCGTAAATCCGGTTATGGTAAAATTTCCTGCTGTTGATACCGCGTAGTTAGATGATGAAACAGATAGGGTACCTGTGCCGGTAAGGTTTCCATTTACAGTAATGGCGCCGGTCAAAGTGGCTCCAGTGCTGCTGTTTACCGCAAGGTTGTTAAAGGTTTGTGCATTCACGGTCTGGCTGGTTCCGGTAAGGGTAACCGTTGATGCACCTGTACCTGCGGTAATCGTGGTGACAGTGACAGTTCCCCCGACAGATAGATTGAAAGTGGCCGGATCAAGGATCCCTGCTCCGGAAAGAGTACCGGTTACAATGACATTGCCACTCTGGCTCGTGCCTGTCGTGTTATCAATAATCAAAGCCAGGTAAGTGAGAGCGGGAACTTTCTGCGTGGCGCCTGAGCCTGCAAAGTCAACGATAACGCCAGTAAGAGCAGCCACTCCGGTGTACTGGGCCGTCAAATCATTTGTGGCATGTCCGGTGTGTGAGCAGTATAATGTTCCTGAACCTATTATTGCATTCGCGCTAATTGTTGATCCGCTGGATGGTATCAACTTATCTGTAGAAAGAGATATCGTTAAGGTACCTGTGATAGTTATCGCCACATTGCTGTTAACGTTCAGTGTCTGGTTAAAAACCTGTAAGTTTCCGCAGCTTATCGGCGCGTTTATATTAAACGGTGCGGCCGCAGCATAAAAAGTCAGGCTTAGATTTGTCAATGTTAAAGTGGACATGGCATATTGAAACGTAAAATCATTGGTATGCCCTGAAGCCCTGATATAAATGGCACCCGTGCCGGTTAAAGTCCCTGTGCCGCTTATGGTACGAGTGGGTGCCGGAAACAGGACGGTTGATGAACCTACTGTTAATGTTCCGTTAACCACAATATTGCCGGTTGGGGCAGTATTGCCGCCACTGGTTGACAGCATTAAATTATAATAAGTTACCCCGCTCAATGTTGGCCCATTACCTGTCAGGGTTACAGTTGATGTATTGCAGGTAAAATTTGTTACTGCAAAATTACCGCCTACAGAAATGTTGAATGTGGAACCCACCAGCGTACCTGACCCCGTGAGGTTATTGTTTACAGTTACTGTGCCGGCCAAGGTGGTTGATCCATTTATGATCAATTTATAAAAGGTATTGGTGCCCAGGCTGGTTGTGCTGCCCAGTGTGACTGTGGACGTACCGCAGGTAAAAGGGGCCGTAAAATTTCCACCCACCGAAAAAGTTTGGGTCGTGGCTGTCAAAGTTCCGGTTCCCGTCAGGTTACCGTTGATCACCAGGCCGGTAGTGCCCGTTAAGGTAGCCCCGTTGCTGCCGATAATTACATTTGGCAGTGTATTATCTGCAATTTTTTGAGATGAAGCGCCTTCAAAATCAATGATAGAACTTGAGAGAATGCTGTTGGCAGGATTGTATCCTGTGTATTGTGCTAAAAGATCATCCGTATGCCCGGTGGCTGTCACCCTGATGGTGGCAGCCCCGAAAGAGATAAGGCCGCCGAGTGTATTCCCGGCCGCTACTATCAGCGTGCTGCCATTGCCTACAATGGTCTGTGTTATAGAAATATTCTGGCTTATAGTGAGAGTTGAAGTGCCGTTAGTTTGGATATAAGTAGGGGTTACCACAGAATTGAGTATCTGGCTGGAGGCACCGTTAAAAATCAGGTTTGATGGAGAAGAATATGTCATCGTGCCAATATACTGGCTCGTGAGGTCATTTGCCGTACCGACCATAGATACCCATTGAAGCCCCGCGCATGTGCCGGTGCCGCTCCAGGTTATGGTGTTGGTCGCTCCGGGTATGTACTGTGCACCTGCATCAATAGTGAAATTGGTAGCGATTATATTTACACCCGAACTAACTCCTCCACTCGTAATTTCATAATTATAAAAGGTATATGCCACAGTCGGGCTTCCGGTTGATTGCTTCACGGTAGAGGTACCGGCGTTAAACCCAGCTACAGACATGGTAACAACTGATAGCGTGGTAGCCCCTGCGTTTACAGTGCCTGTGCCTGATAAGGTGGCATTTACGGTTACATTTCCTGTAAAGGTAGCGCCCGTGCTGCTGTTTACCGTCAGGAAAAAAAATGTTTTCGCACTTACATTCTGGCTGGTGCCATTCAGGAAAACCGTGCTGTTTGATGGCGTATAATTGGCAAGTGTAAAATCACCTCCTACAGTAAGGGTATAGTTTGAGTTGGAAGCCAGTAAGGTACCCGTACCTGCGAGCAAAGTGGTAACCACCAGTGCACCGGTTTGCGTAACCCCCGAGGAATTATTAACATACATGGCATAGACAGTACGGGCCGATATTTTCTGAGCACTGGCACCCGTATATACTAAGGTAGCCGTAGTATAGGGTACGGTTCCGGTGTATTGGGCAGAAACATCATCAGTCGTGCTGCCAACATGAGATACAACCAATTGGCCTGCACCTGTAATGGTACCGCTGATTATGGTACTGGCGCCGGGTGTAATAGAATAGGTATTGGTAATGGTACCAGAAACCGATATCGTAAATGCGCCGTTAAAATTTACGCCAAACCCATTGTTTACATTAATATTGGCGCAGCTGATATTATGATTGGTATGGCTGCCCGCATCATCAAAAACAAGGGTTAAATTTGTTAATGTCAGGGTATTTATAGCATATTCGTAATACAGGTCATCCGTCTGGTTGTTGATAAAAATATGCAGGTTTCCGGTGCCTGTCAGGGTACCTGAGCCCGCATTGTCTATCACCCTGCCCCCATGCCCATTGGGGTTTAAGTCCCCGTTCACGGTGGTGGTACCTGTTACGATCAGCGTAAACCCAGTATTTACCGTAAGGGAACTGCTGGCATTAATGGTTAAGGTGGCAACGCCATAGGTAAGGTTGGAATTGAGAACCGGCTTGGGAGAAACATTGGGGATGATAACGATATCGTCTCCTACGACATCACTGTTGCCGGGGAAATCTGATCCCGTGCTTGTCCAGTTGGTGCCTAGCTCCCAGACCGAACTTGATGAACCGTTCCAGGTATAGGTAATGCCCGTGGCCCCCGCTTTGAAAACAGTGAAGCACATGGCCACTACGGGGAACAGTAGCGCCAGCTTCTTGAGAAAGGTGAAAGAATTTTTCATGATTTGCTTAATTATGTAAAGTGTAAGTTGTTGACATGGTTTGTCTTGCCTTTAGTTTTATGGATTTGGAAATGACATAAAAAATGGCAAATAAATAATCATCATAAAAAAATGATCCCAAAGAGGATATTTTTTTACACAATACTTTTGAGCAAACCAAGCTCATTAACCCCAAATAGGGCAACAAGCAATATGCCTCATACTGGCCAAATTTCTACGTGTTGCTACAGAATAATTTCAAGATGTTCTCCCTGCTATCCCTGCTCCCCAACCTGGATAACAATTTTTTATCAAAATTCCCGACGCCAAAAAAACAATGACGTATTATACGTCCCTTATCGCGGGTAAAGATAGCAAACTTTTTTATACTCCATCGTTTTTGTTTAGTATTTGCAATTATTGGAAAAAGGATAACATTCAAACCGGTTCAACCGTATGCTTGTGACGCTTGCGCCAGGTGAGATACTAAACCGCCCCGCCTTACCGTTGTCCCTTTTTCAAACCGAACAGGAACATGAAGCGAACCATTACAATCATCTGTACGGCCATGATATGGACGGGCACCGGCACCCATGCCCAATCCAAAAAGCACCAGGGCTTTGACCCCAACAGCATCATGTGGATACCGGGTGGTACGGCTGCGGTAAGGTCCTATTACGATCTGGTGCTTACCCCAAAAGACAGCACCCTGCTGGCACCCAACGAAAACAAAAAAATCAAGGTGAACGATTTTTATCTCAGCGACCACGAGGTGACCAATGGGGAATACCGCGAATTCACGGATTGGGTACGCGATTCCATGGCTATGACCCTGTTGGCTGCTGCCGACGCAACCTACTATGCCGAGCCTGCCCACAAAACCCTGAACTGGAAGCGGCGCAAGGATATCTGGAAAGAAGCCCCGGAAAAGATGAAATTGCTGGCCAGCATGATGAAGGCCGGGGAGGTAAACGATAAAGAGAAAACCATAGATACCCGTACCCTTATTTATACGTACCCGGCTGGCGCGGTGCCCGTGTATCCCGATACATCCATCTGGGAAAATCCAAAGCTATACAACCTCCCTTATGCCAATGTATATTATTGGCACCCTGCCTATAACAATTATCCCGTGGTAGGGGTGAACTGGGCCCAGGCCAATGCCTATTGCGATTGGCTCACCTACCATCCGCAGACCAAGCCCCACGACTACGGGCGCAAGGCTTATTTCCGGTTGCCCACCGAGGAGGAATGGGAATATGCGGCCCTATGCGTCATGCCGACCAAAAAAAAATGGGTAGAGGAAAATGTGAGGGTTTTCCCATGGATCGGTTTTTCGCTGCTGGACCAAAAGGGGAAATACCTAGCCAATTTTGGGAATATATATGACCAGAATGGGGTTTTGATAAAAAACAGCAATGGTTTTTTTGATGATTACATAGCCACCAGCCCCGTAAAATCGTTCCACAAAAACAACTTCGGGCTATATGATATGGCGGGAAATGTGGCTGAATGGACGGCAGATGCGCCGCCAGAGATTATTCCTTTGCACCTATACAATCTGAGAAGCAGGGGGAAATACCCCCATGAAAGCGAAGCAATGATGGAACGAAGCGACAAATACCTGGATTCGGTACAAAAGGCAGATCCGGTAACCGTATTGGACGATCTTGCTTCAGCAAGTGCCAAAATAATGCGTTGGATAGATGGCCTCAACCAGTTGCAGCTAAGCGAGATGAAAGGGCAAACAAATATGGCAAATGCCTATTCGGAGGTCGACAAGGCCACCATTGAAATATGGGCCGGCTATGCCCTGCACAATGCGAAAATCCTACAAAACCCCGCCAAGCTACGCATCGTGAAAGGCGGTTCATGGGCCAATGGACCTGTTTATATGGAAATAGCCTCCCGCGAAGCCTTCCCCATGAACCAAGCCAGCAGCAGGATCGGTTTCCGCGTGGCGATGGATGTGGGGTGGCATACAAGCTTTTAAACCAGGTTCCATCAGTGTCTCCCGCGAGGACAAAAAGCAGAATGAATATGAATAGCAGGAATAATCCGAAACTGGAATATGAATTATATAGGGTAGGGGACACTGATGAGCAATGTGCTGCCCTGTTCCGGCACATGTGGGATACAAGCCCTAAATCAGTGATGGTAGGCCAACCGAAATTATTTAAACCCGTTGTGCGATTGAATTCTGATCAATTCCGGTACTTAAATATTTATATAACATACAGTCAATCAAATTCTTCGCTGTACTTTTTGCTTGAACAAAAAGTACCAAAAATTCAAGGCTTTAGAAAAATTTGGCTGAATCTGAACTCATTACGCTCAACAAAACAAGGCCGAACATCCTCTTGTTCTTTTAATCACACTTCGTTCGCGGCTGTGTTTTGTTTTAACCGCTTCATTCATTCAGATTCGGGCGCCAATTTTTCTAAGGCCGGTCCTTTCTGCACATCCTTAATCGCACAACGGGTTATATAAACAAGTATGAAATCAAGTCAGGGATTTTCAATAAAATCAACCCTAATACTTTTTCTGTTAGCTGTTGTACACCTACAAACAATTGACGCGCAGGCGAATGAGAGAAACCCCGGCAGCCCGAAAGCCAATAAAAAGAAATGGAACAGCTATATTGTAAAGCTCGCTGACCCTGACCGTCCCGGCCTCATACTTAACCTAGGCCCTTATATGGATGTGTTGCCGCCCGAGTATGTGAAAAACAATGAGATACACCATGTACAATTAAAGTTTCGTGGGGGCAAGGATACCGTGGTAAAGGATTCCATCAATATCCAATACGATACGCAAGGGGAACTGTTGTCTTTCAAACAGTATTATCAAGGAAAATACGAATTGGGGATTGCCAGGCATTATGATGCAGCCGGGAATATTGTGAAGCAGGATTATTATAGCCGCAGACCCGATTATTCTTTTACCTCTCATTTCTCGAAATCCAAGGCCAATGGCATCACCTATTGGCATGCTTATGATTCTGCCTATACAGAGGTTTTTAGAAAAGGGATGCCGATCCATAAGAAACTGATCTTGCCCCGACCGCCAAAACCTGATACAAATGCCCATGCAGTAATATTGGATGCCCTGATTCCCTCGCCTTTCTATCTTCCCTTTTACAATCAATTTTTTGTGTATGACTATGACCACCAAGGCCGCATCATAGAAAAAAGGGTCTATGAACTGGACAAAGGCATGGTTTATCAGCTCCCCAAGCTATCCGAACACAAAATGAAAGCCCAACACAACAAACTCAGGGAAAGGATATTGTATGAATATGACACCGACGGCAACCTGGTAAAAGAAACCTCCGCAATAGGCAAGCCCACGGAAACCAACTATGAATATGCCCATGGAAACCTGATCAAAAGAGCCCAGGAAGACTTTGTGGTGACCTATGAATACAACCAAAACAAAATCACAAAAGCAAGCTATGTTGGGCGTTATGGAACGGGGACGGTTTGGTATGGGGTGGAGTGAGGGGAGGCTATTCAGTGACGTATGGCACACAAGCCACGAATTTGCCGATGCCATAGGATACCCATTAATTTCCCATCAGTGTCTCCCGATTTAGCAAAAAGCAGTACCAACATGGATAGGCTAACATTATCCTAAACTTGTATATGAATGATAATAGGGAAGGGGACACTGATGCGCACTGATGCTGGATACCCATAAGGAATCTAAAACATGGTTTTTTTGTATGATTGTAATATATTTGTGTGGTATATGAAACAAGGTTTAGCAGACGGCAATCTTACAGGGCTTACGGGTGCGCATAAGTTCAGCATACCCGTGCTGTCATATTTTGATGGTGATGATGGGTGCTTTTATTTTGTGGCACCGTCACTGGATATAGTGGGCGCGGGAAAAACAGAAACCGAAGCGCAAACCTCATTTGAAATAATGTTTGAGGAGTTCGCAAAATATACCTCAAACAAAAAAACCATAAAAAACGAACTTTTCAGACTAGGCTGGGAAGTGGATTTGTTGAAAAAGAAATCATTCGTTGCCAAGGGACCCACTATTGAAGAATTGCGCAGCAACCCTGATTGGGCGGAGATATGGCAAAAGAACCCAAGGATCACCAACCGAGAAATCACGCTTGCCTTGTAAATGCCCACGGTAAACAAAATTCCGGTAGCCACCTATCGCAAGGCACTTACTACCATGGGGCTTAAGCACATACGAACCAAAGGAGGCCATGAAATGTGGAGCCGGGAAGACTTGGGCAGGGATGTAGTATTTTCAGCGCACTTTAAAGAAGTCCCCGGGATGCAGGTCCGTTCCAATTGCAGGACACTGAACATCCAAGTCGAAATATTCATGAAATTGGTGAATACATTATAAGATGAATATTCCCTATTATCGTCTCCAGTTTGGGCACAATTTACGTGAGGAATTGGATGGCAGGATTCGGACGATGAATTATTGTCTCAAGTCAGGAGATTTGTCGCTATATTTGCTCTGAAAGTGAGGATGAGGGTTAATACTTTGGAGAATGGGATATATAATACGTTATGAATATTGCAGTTAGCTATTAAAAAAAACAAGTATGCTCATTATTATTTTATGTGTTTTTGCATTTTGTTTTGTGCTGGAACGGTCCATTCCGGGTTGGAAACTGCCTGAAGTATCCACCTGGACCATTCGGGTGCTGGCCATCAATTTTGTGCAGCTTCTCATCGTTACTGTTGCCGGTTTCACTTGGGAGAAATGGCTTTCTGCCTACTCTGTCTTTCACATGTCCAAATATGTTGGTAACATTGGTGGTGGAATGATCGCCTATTTTATAGCAACTTTTATATTTTATTGGTGGCATCGGTGGAGACACAAGGTCGATTTCCTGTGGACCCACTTTCATCAGATACACCATAGCCCGCAACGTATTGAAGTGATTACTTCGTTCTACAAGCATCCGTTGGAAATGACAGTGAATTCCATCATTGGCAGTTTGCTTACCTATGCTTTATTGGGTCTTTCACCCACCGCAGGGGGAATTTATACCTTATGCACGGCTTTGGGAGAGTTCTTCTATCATACCAATGTAAAAACCCCTCGCTGGATAGGCTATGTTTTCCAGCGGCCTGAAATGCATCGTATTCATCATGAATATAACAAGCATACCAACAACTATGGCGATATTGTATGGTGGGATATGCTTTTCGGCACCTACGAGAACCCTAAGGAATTCAAGTCTTCCTGCGGCTTTGACAACGACAAAGAGCAAAAACTCTTTGACATGTTAAAGTTCAGAGATGTACACAAATAGAGGGAATGGCTGGGGCTAGGTCAGCCGATGATTTACCCTTTATTCGTGTCTTCCGCCACTTGTGCAGGTAGTAATAGGACGGTTTGATATGGTTGTGTGTGAGTGGGGCTATATAGGGTCAGTAGGATATATTAAGTGAATGGGTGAAATATCGATTGAGCAATTAGGTGAACCGAAAATATTTGCATACCTTCGGTTTGCCAAAATATGTTATAATTCGAAGAACACCATTCGGTTAATGTCGAAACTATGAAAAATGCAATCTTTATTTTATTTATTTTTTGTGCCTCTGCTAGTCATGCACAAAATATATACATGTATAAGACCGACAGCTTTCTTAACCAGATTTTGACAAATAAGCAAACTAATTTCAAATCGGCCGAATTTGTGATAAAGGCTGATCCAAGTTCTGATTTACCATTGACTCATATTGATTTTTGGTTGCAAGGAAGACTGATTGGCAAATTGTCTAACATGAAACTAATGAAAAA
>Ga0206962_1063_pt1 | contig 40298 bp, 39 predicted proteins | sample Alteio_BWOrgHeat_27_FD_153241 | JGI IMG/M metagenome (GOLD analysis project Ga0206962, IMG submission 153241) | Enriched cells from forest soil in Barre Woods Harvard Forest LTER site, Petersham, Massachusetts, United States -... | ecosystem: Environmental > Terrestrial > Soil > Temperate forest >...
ATGAATCTAAGGGGAGCTCTAACTGACCAGCGTTGCGGGGAATCGGCCTCTTCATAGCGCTCCTTTTCTTCACTCTCACGACGTTCACGTGCCCAACGGATTTCGGTTTCTCTGTTCTTCCGAATGCGCTCATCTTCAAGCACATTCAGGAGATCTTCATAACCAGGCAATGAAACTGTCTCTAACTCCATCGCCCAGTCTTGCGCGGGGAGGCAGGTTCGTATGGTGTCAGCATAGAGCAGGATGGCTTCGTCCAAAAATTCGAACAGAATAACAAACCGGATCGACAGGTCATCATTCCCATGCGTAGCTTTCCATGCCAGCCATGCCTGATGGAAACCAAAATAATCACGGGCGGTTACATGGTCCAGCAGTTTGTTCAGATCGTCCTCAAAGTCCTTATAACTTCCAAAGAATTCTGCATTTTTTTTATCCTTATGCATTTTTGAAAAGAGCGCACTCATGATATCGCCCTGATTCCGAATGATATGCATTAACTCATCTTCTTCACTTTTCTGCTCCTGATCCGCCTGAATTTTTTCAGGGATTTTTCTTCGAATCAGTTTGGAAAGGGAATCGATATGTTTCTGATACAACTCTTCAGGTTCACTCTTGAATTCTTCGCCAGAAAGCAACCTGTTTTTGAGCTGCATTTCAGCAAGAGTAAAATGCATGTGTTTTCTGGTGTTATTGCCAAATTCATTGGCGGAGCTCCAGCTGTCACCAATAGTGTAATGAATTTCTTTTTCAACATGCAGGAGATTTGTATTACTTCGAATTCGACGCAGAAATTTGACAACATCATTAGTGCGGTAATTTCTGTCCGAGTTCAATTTTAGAATACGAAGTTTCTGACAGGTGTTGATAATAGCCGAAAGGTCTGTCAAAAATTCACTGAATTCACCGAGAGTCTTTTTGTCACTGTTGTTTCCAAGATAGTTTCCAGACAGGTTGAGCTCTTCGAGTGTGTCTGCCTGAGCGCGAATCAGATCAAGGAGTGCAGAGCCATGAGTATCTGAATACATACGATTGCCAGAGAGATCCAGTTTTTTAAGCGGAAATGATTTCAGCAAGCTGAGAATTTGATTGTTAACCCCGCAGCCAGCAAGGGAGATGGCCGAGACTTGAGTGTTTGCGGCCGGTTGGATGGTGTCCAGAAATTTTTCTTTGTATTGCCCGAATGAGAACCTATCAAGAGTGATTTCTGTAAGATGGGCACTGCCAAACGCTGCAACTACCATGTCTTCACAATTATGCAAATCGTTGTTGTCATAAAGTGAAAAATGTTTAAGTGTTGTGCTGGCTTTAAGAATTTTTGCAAGCGCAGTGTCAGCCCAACCATGGTCCCATCCATGAAATTTCAGTCGTAGATTTTGTATGCCAGCACTGGATTTTAGTGCTGAAATGACAGCGGAAAGCCCCTTTTTATCCATTTCTTCTGTATCAAGCGTCACAGTCTGTAGTTTTGAGTTTCCTTTGATCATTGATGCGATCGCGGCGCTGTTTTTCCCGTCATCCTTATAAAACGTATACTCTCCAAGTGACTCTTTGCCCTTTGCATGCATGTGCACTTCTGTCAGTGTATGGTGATCCCCGATAGCATTTGCGAGAAGAATAATATCGTCAGCGTGCATGGTCGAATCAAGGATATTAAGCGACTGAAGATCGCCTGCTGGATCGGAGAGCAGTGCAATCAGACGGCCTGCAAGGCCTTCCAGATGACAGCGTGATACATTGAGACTGATCAATCGCAGGTTGTTTTCAGAGTAATAGCTGCGGATTCTGTCCAATACATAGCTCATTTGCTCTGTCGACAGCGACCTAGCCGATGAAAAATCAAGATGTGAAAAGTTGCTGTGAAGCACTGCATCCATAAACGCTGTCAGCTGATTCTGATCGATATCGCTGTCGTCCGGACCCGTAAACCACGGCGTGACAAACATACCATCGGATGATTTTTTGGGGAGGCGGAAGGTGTCTGTTTTACTTAGCCGCATTTTGGTTACTTCGGTCATCAATGCCATAAATTCCAGCTGGCCCATGCTCATGGTCTCACCTCAACATTTCTATGATTAGTAATTTATCGAAAACGGAAAATGAATTTCTGATAATCCTGCTCTGTGGGGCTTGTAGCTTCTGTGGCTGCTTTGTTAACAGTCAGCAGTCGGGTATTGTCCCGGTAATCGAGAAAACTACCGATGTATGTGCTGACTTCCTTTGGGAGTCTGTTATTTAATATGCCGGCTACAGCCCGCCTAGCAATTCTGTCTTTTGCCTCAAAAAAAGGTTTGAAACCTTCAAATTCATCTCTGTCCATGCGGTTTGCGAGAGCCTTTGAATAAATCCCCGTTCGCCAGTCCCGCATGCTGTATTTAATTTTTTCGTTCTCCATGGCAGTCCGGAATGCTTTTTGCATTTCGCTGTCCAGCAGTTCAAAAAACGCTTGTACTGAGGCGCGGGAAGCAGCCAGTTTTTCCAGCTGCTCTACGAGGGTTGGGGGTTCGTCAGGTTTGTCACCTAGATGAATAACAACAAAATGACTGGCTTTGGAACTGTAGTCCAGGCTGTCTGCTGATTCGAGGCGAGCAACAATTTCTGTCAACAGATTGCGGTTTTCAGGAGAAACAGGGTTGTACTGGAATAATGTTTTTAATGCGGGAATGAATTTTTTACTTACTGGAATGTATTCTTCCAGGAATTTCATCACATCAGTGGAGGTTGTTTCTGACAGAAGTCCCGGGGAGTTAAATAATGTATCGCCAAAAATCTCATATAAGCTAAGCAATTCTCCGGTATTGTCCATCAGCATAGCATCACTATCAAATTCAGTTTTTTCCTCAGCCTGTTGGGCCGATTCGTTTAGAGTGTCACATAAGTGTGTAAAGCCCGCCCTAAATTTTCCGTCCGTTTCAAAGTTATCAGACTTCGGCGGTGTTTTTTGGCATGCAAAGAGGCCAGCGAAAAATGACTTTTTCTTTTCCTTCGCAGGGCGGCCAAGGGAGTGGACGGTATTACTAAGAGAATACCATGCGCTGTCAGTTTCTGCCGTTTTAAGGTCATACTGTAGAAAGAGATGGCCCCACGCCTGTAGAGTTTTTGGAGGAACCCCTTTGTCTGCTAGCTGAATGAGTAGAGATTGTGCTCTCTTCAGTACAATCGCAATGGCCCCTCTGTTCCCTATTTTAAAGACATATTTATGGAACCGGGCGAGTTCACGGATCATGGGTTCTGTGATGTCTTGGATGTCATCCAATGCCGCCTTATCAGTTGCGCAGGCAACGGCAACATCGAGATTGATCCGGCTCCAGTCAGACTGCCATTCTTTTAATGCGGCAAGTAAAAACCGGGACCAGCGCTGACTGTCGGTTGAGATCATGAGTGTCGTTCCAGTTAAAAAGGGTCAAACTATAAACATTAATTCCCTAATGTCAATAATTTATACCAAATCTATGCCAAATTAAGCTGGATATGTTCATATATAATACATTTCGTGGCTGTGCAAGGGGATTTTGGAGGCATTGGGACTGAAAAAGTAAGTTAATAAGCCAGCCCGGACCGGCCCCGGATTCTAACCCAATTACGAAAAAGTGGGATAAATCGCTAAAATTGCGGGTGTTAGACTCTCTGAAGGAATAGTGATGGGTTCATTAACTACCAAAAGAATATTTTGATGAGTGCTGTATAAATGCTGATTTGTTCTGAATGGCTTCAGAGAATTTTGTTGATAAAAGCATACAATAAAGATCCGGACGAAATTTTCCATCTTGATTAACAATTCTTTTTTCACGTTCAGTCAAAAAATCAATAGGTGCATCTTTTTCTATAATACCGTTTTTTTTCTTAAAATAATCAATAGCAAGGACTAACTTTCTATCTGAATGCTTTTTATCCAACTCCAACACTTTTAATACTTCAAATAGACCATCTTTTTTTGCCTGTTTATATTGATTTTCAAGGGAGTCACAAAAAAGAGTATGCTCAATTTCATTATATTGTTGATTGTTGTCACTATGCTGAATATTTTGTTTTTTTGTCATTGGGCATCTTTTGCGAAATTTGTGTAATATTTTAAGTAAATTGTGATTCACAAAAATAATACATGTTCCTGATAACTGTCCGGAACCACCATCCACCATAAATTAGTTAACATAATTCAGATCTAAAAACATCAATGGATGCTCATCCGGAATATCGGTATTAAAAAGGGAAAAACCTGCTTTTTCGTAAAATGAAATGGAGTCCTGCTTTGCGTCCACCACCAAAAAACGACATCCTATGTAAGATGAAATCTTGTCTCTTACTAAAGTAACAGTCCATTCAAGAAGGTTTTTACCATACCCCTGTCCCTGCAGTGCTTTGTCAATGGCCAGTCTCGCAATTTTTACTGCCGGAAATGCTTCATATCTGGCAGAAGCATAAATTTCCTGAGGTCGTTGATTTTCATTCAGGATGATTTCACTATTCATTAGTGTAATGTAACCCCAGACACGCACTGACGCGTCACCATCCACCAGCACGTATGTTTTGGCGATATTGTGCTGATTGAAATTTAGCGCGGCTTTTCGTAAAAAGATTTTGAGAGGGGTATAACTTTCTCTACCCAAAGACAATTTGCTCAGGTTATCTTCCGCTTGGATTGGACGCAGTTTAAATTTTTCATGGATAAAAGGCATGCGGGATTTTCTTATTATTTTGATTTCAAATTCTCGTTCGTGCCTTTTTGAGGCTGAAAAGTGACGTACCCTTTCCTGTCATACTCAGCCATTAATTTACGCCCCCGGTCCAGCGCTGCCTGTGCCAGAGGATTCGGTTTAGCATTGTTAACCTGATCCAAGAAAGCCTCGGCATCTTTGCCGGATAACCGCCAGCCTGAAAAGGTTGATGTTTTTATAGCCATATTCCACCACTAAAGTTTAGATAACCTACTGTTTTTATGATTATAGACTAAATTGCTGGTTATATTAAGCTGAATTACATGATCTCCCCGCTTTTCGACCAAAAATATCACTTTTTTCCTTGTAGATCTTATACGTTAGGCATGCGGATGTTAAAGATAGCTCAATCAGTCGTCAACAAGTCAAGTGCCGACCAGCATTTGCTCATTAGATTTGACAAGAATAATCAAATAAAGTACCATTTAAATACTGGTATTAAATAGTATTTAAATACGGAAAACAGCATGGCGAAGCGTGGCAGGCCGGGGATCCCCTATGAGAAATTTGTCGAAGTGTGGGAACAATTGCTCAAGGATGGTCGCGCCGGAACCAATACAGCTCACGACATGCTCGGCGGGAACAAGAGCACTATAGCCGGCTTCAGAGAACGGTATGAGCGCGATAAGTCTGCCCGGGAAATATCACTCATCAAGGACATCGAACTGACCGAGGCTGTGCATCGCGCAATTGCTGAAATCAAAGTCAGGGAGATCGATGCACTTGAGAGGGATAATGCCCGACTGAAGTCCCGAATTGATGAACACCTCGCCGTGCTGAAAGAAACGGAAGAAAAGCTGGCTATCGCCAAGATTGATCTCGAAGATGCAAAAACCAGTTTTGACACCGAAAGGCTATCACTGGAGCGGAAACTGGCTGCTGCCCAAGCACGCATCGATGATATGGCGCAGAGGGAACAGAAATTAATCTCCCGTTGTGAGCAACTGGGGGAAAAGTGTAATCAGGCTAGGCAGGAGGCAGCTGTTGCCAAAAGAGAAGTTGAGATATTGAGAGAGAAAGAGCATAGACCCCAACTCACCCAAGCCCGCAAAGACAAAAAAGATTTGTGATTCCGGGCTCGCCCAAAAAAATTACCCCCCTGCCCGTCTTTATCCGGCTCATGCCTCGTTTTAAAACTCAGCACAACTTTTATGCGCATCCAGTCGGAGCCGTTCTTTGTACCAGTCACTTTCCTGCAGCGCTTTGGTAATAAGGATCAGTTCCCCCACCATCCTGTCCTTCTCGGGGTCAAATAAATCGGGGCATTCAGTCCGGATTTCGAGCAGTCTTTGCGCATTCTTTTTTTCAAGGGCGCGGTGTTTTTCCGTGTAAAGATTGAAGGCTTCATTAACGGATAGAGTATCCAGCGTTTTCATTGGGTGTGTCGTATCCGTTCGGCCAAATACATCCCCGACGGCCTGTACAGCAGTCATTGCCTCTTGCAATTTAATCAGAGCTGGATAAACTGCGGCAGCAGTTTACGGTAGTCGTCATCAGTAACGCATTCCCGAATACGGTTTAGCATGCTGCAGAAATACCGGTATGGTTCGATGTTATTGGCTTTGCAGGTTTCGATCAGCGAGTAAAGAGTGGCGCCAGCACGCGCACCTGATGGACTTCCTGAGAATAACCAATTTTTTCTTCCCAAAGCAAAAGGCCGAATAGAATTTTCGATGAGATTATTATCAATTTCAATTCTGCCATCTTTAAGGAAGTTATTTAGCTTTGACCAGTGTGTCATGCAATAGCGGATGGCTTTTCCAATACCAGCCTGTTCGGATGTTTTCGTCAGATGGTGATCCAGCCATTCTTTGAATGCATTGAGAATAGGAAGAGATTTTTCCTGCCGCAACGCATAGCGTGCCTCAGGTGTGTAATTGCCTTCTCTTGCAATCTTCTCAATGCCATACAATCTTCGATAAAACCTCATTGCTTCATGCGCAAGACCGGGCGTTTTATGGGTCTTGACCAGTTCTGCAAATGGACGTCTTGCATGCGCATGACATCCAACGTGAATAATATTTTCTTCATTCTCAATCCAGTTGTAACCGGACCATGCATCGCTTTGCAGATAGCCATTAAATCCCGATAGAAATTCTCTGGCATGATAACCGCCCCGTGTTTCCTGGTATTCATAAACAATACAGGGCTGCTTTCCTCCGCCGCGATACACCCACATAAATGATTTATTCCGGTTATCCCGGCCAATCTCATCCAGTACCTGCAACGTCGTTTCATCCGCCTGCGCATAGTCATGGGTAATAATGATTTTCCGCAGCAATTTTACCAGGGGCTCACAAATCTCAGCTGTCTTCAGCACCCATCCACAAAGGCTGCTGCGGGGCATATCAATTTCCATTCTTGACCAGATGGATTCCTGTCGGTAGAGGGGAATGTGGTCGCAATATTTCGTTACAATGGTGTGCGCAACAAGCTCTGGTGTGGCAATGCTTTTGGGAAGAAGCAGCAGAGGTGTCGGAGCAATTCTTACAGTTGCCTCGCATGGCTTGCAGGCATATTTGGGTCTTACATGCTGGATAACACTGACCTTCGCAGGAATATATCTCAACTGTTCGCTGGTTTCTTCTCCAATGCGTACCAGGTGATTACCACATTCACATATTTTTTCTGATTCCTGAATATCATACACAATGACTTCACGTGGCAGCCATGCGGGCAATGGACGGCGAACGGGCCGTTTTTTTCTGGTATGAGACTGAACCTCAACGGTGTTTTGAAGCTGTTCTCTGACCTCATCAGACAGTTCTATGCCGGGCTCATCAAACAGATCCTGCTGCAGGATATTCTTTTCTGAAGAAGACGCAAAACGCTGTTGTCTCGCAAGACAAATTTCCTCAATAAGGGTGGCATATTTTTGTTTGTAAGTGGCGATTTCTGCCTGGGATTGGGCAATAACTTTTTGCTGGCGATCAATTTCATTCGCCATATTCATAATGATTTTTTTAAGTTCATCCGGGGAGGAAGGTAATTTTTTTATATGTGATTTCATTCAGGAAATATAGCAAATAAATGCTATTTTTACGATGTTTTTTTAATAAAAACCTGCGTACTGTCTGGGCTCCATGGCCTCCATTCTTGAATATTTATCGCTCGCCAGCAGCCATGCAAAATGCTGCCGGCTCATCTCAATATGACCCGTCATATCACGGGGAAAGACAAATCGTCCCTTCTCAAGACGTCGGTACCACAGGGTAAAGCAGTTGGCCTCATAATAAACAGCCTTGAGCTTGTTGCCACTTCGGCTTCGAAACAGAAAGAGACTGCCATCTGCGGGATTCATCTGTAGAGTTTCCGAAACCAGTATGCAGAGCGTGTCGATTGACTTTCTCATGTCGACTGGATGTGTATAGAAATAAATTTTTACATCCTCCGGAATCAGCATGATAGAAGCACCTCCAGCACCTGCCTGAGGCGCGGTGTTTCAATATGGCATGGAAATATACATTGAAATCCGTTGGGCAGTGATATTCGTATATCACCTGAAACTTTGACTGACTCATTTTCAGTTATTTTAACAGGACTGAACGTTGGCGCATTGCGCACCGATGCTGATTTTTTGAAAAGTCCCCGGTAATAACCAAATTGAGAAAAAACGAGACCTTCTTTTTTGCAAAATTCTTTTTGAGAAAGGCCGCTTTTTTGGTGGGCTTCGACCAGGCTGCGCCATTTCTCATGGCGGGCTTCCTGTGATGATTTATCCATGACGGTTCTCCGTATTCAAGAGGGCATCATCATGGCGTAGATTTATGTGGTTAAAAAGATGGGCATTGCCAAACGCTTACGGTGTGTCTCCTTATGCATGGTGATGGGTATGTGTTAAATCCATTTTGGATGATTCAGCTGACAAGGCTTGTGTACACGGTTTTGAGCCGTGTGCGGTAGGACTGATTATGCTTTGGCGTCATTGAATGCCAAGCTGCGAGAGCCTGCCATGTGGGAAGGTTTCTGGATATGTTCTGGCTGATAATCCATGTCGCAGCATAGGTACTTCGACATGGATTGTACTGCAGATCATGCCTTGTGTACCCATACTTTTCAAGTGCCCTGAGCCAGACCGAGTTAATCTGAAACACGCCAAAATCCAGGGTCCCATTTTTGTTCCGTCTGGCGTCCCCATTCCGGCCATTTTCCAGTCGCAGAATTGATAAAATGACCGGCGCAGGTACGTGGTAAGTTACCGCCGCACGATTGATACATGCAATGGGGATGTCATTGATCAGCAGTGGCATCTGGAGTGCTCTTCATCTGACAGCCATGCCAGGCCTTTGAGGTTGTCGATGACCTATCGGGATTGATGTAATAGGCGCATTGTTCAGCGATGCGCCTATATTCGCCATCTCAATTTGTACTTCTGAACACGGCATATCATTCTTATTTATGACTCTGTCAATTTTCTTCTTAAGTCCATCATTAACCGCTGCCTGTCTGTTTAACGTATCAGATAATGTCGCGTTTTTTTCGGCCTCTCTGTTCAGTTTATTTTTTAAATCAACATTTTCATTCCTCAGTGTTACATAAGCATCCACAGCATTATCGGCGGCGTTCACATCGCCTGCAATTTCAATAATAACATCCGTATTATTATTACGTATTAGTTTATACTCTTCCACACTGCCACTTTTGCATGCGATGTATAAGTCTGGGTCATGCACGTACACTGAATTATGAATAATATCTCTCAGCTTGCTTGCATTACCAATCTGGAACCATAGAATTTTTACGCCTGTTTGGATATATTTTAAATAGGTAAAAATAGCTAACGCCAAATCAGCATCAATATTATCACCCGTTCCGAACTGGATAATATATCTATTTAATCTTTCAATATCAATTTTCCGGTGTCTTGGAATATATCGACTATTTTGGATATAACGTAAATTGAACTGGTGATTTCCCGTATAGTTTTTACCCTCGCATTTTATGACATACAAAACAATTGATCTGTGCATGGACTGTAATAATGCATTACTCATTTTAAATATCTCCAATCATATGTTATGAGGATTTTGGTGTACTGGTTTGAAGTGAGGGTGCTGAATATTCTTCCTGCTTTTTTGATCCATAAAAACTATTCCTATTCAGGCTATGTATGTTCGTGCAGGCTTCCTGTTTTTTGAAAAACTTATCAGCCTCAGAAATAAAAATATTTTTAAATGAATTTCGCTCATTTGTGTTTGGATCAGTCTTCATAATTTCAATCATTTTAACAGCCAATATCATTTGAGCATAGCAATCGTCATCCAGTACATCATCAGGATATTCAGCCTCCAAATTAATCTGATACCCAAAATTTCCCCATGAGTTTACGTAGGGATCCTGTAAGTCTTTTGGAAGATGATCCCGATATCTTAAAATATCGTTTAAAATTGCATCTGTATCACTTTTATTTCTGAATATTTGAAATTTCCCGCATTTGTTCTGGATATTTGAAAATGCCAATTGTATTTCGTTGTATCTGTTATTAGCCTGCTCCCGCTCTTTATGTATCGACAGTGTATTATTGTTTCTCGCTAATCCATGATCAGTTTGTGACATATCATTTTTACGGTTTATCTCATCCAGCTGGATTACATATTTTTTCTTTTCCCCGCCGTTCTTCTTAATTGAATTAAGGATAATTTTATCCAACATTTTAATAGGTTGATTATCATTCAGTCCTTTTTCCAGTTTTTGAGTAATATTATTTGTATTGCTATTTCTTGCCATTTTATTTTTGGCAATTAAAACGGCTCTCTCTATATGATTAATCGTGCCATTCAGCTCGGCAATTAATAAATCAGCGAACGTATTGGCTTCTCTGTGGAACGGCCATCCATATGTCACAATCGGCCAAATGGCCAGTTTAAAACGCCATGCAGGACGCTCGTGCGCAATTCTGTCTTTTAGAGCGGCAACATGGTTACATAGGGATGTCGAAGCAAGGTTTATATCGTCAATGCCGGATGGGTTGTCTGTCTGAATTTGAAGATTTTCTGACAAGCGCTGAAAAATAGAAAATTCATTACTTTTGTGTACAAAGAAGAATTTCGACCATGTATTGTACTCCCCACCAATTTTCCAATCAGTATTTATCATATCGCTGTTTCCATCAATTTTATCTTTATTAAAAAATGATCTGAATTCCGGTTTATCCAAATAAAAATATTTTGACTCATGGGGATGTTGCCTAATTGGCCATTTTAGATTAACCTCCTCCGTTAAACCGATCATTTCAACTGTGTGACTGCCAGTTGTCTCAACATTTTCATCAGTATCAACTAAATCAATATTCTCATTTAATAAATTAAATTCGGAATGGTAGTCTGGGTGAAACTGTTCAAGATATTTTGCAATTGATTTGTAAAATTTCTTTTTTTGAGTATCAATGCGCTTTGGTGAATCTTCAGGGAATTTATCCATCTGTTCACGAATAGACTGTGAGGCAGATTTTATCGACAGATAGAGTGTATCAATATTGGCCTTCTGGTCATCCACCTTATTAAAGTTTGGATTCACCCCGCCGTTTGGATTAATGCGGTTTTTCAGATTATAGGCATGTCGTTGGGTGTTATGGTAATCATACAAATGATCATAACGGTCATTTAAGAGCTTAATTTCTTTTTCCAGCAGGAATAAAATGGCTTTCAGTGAGAGCTTGCCCTGGCGGTCTCCATAAGCCCATAAATCACCAATCTTGCCTGTGAGGTCATAGGCATTTTCCACAAGCTGCTTTAAACCGGCAACCCGGAGTATACACTCGCCCAGTGACTGAAATTCAGACAAATGCCTGTCAATGAATTTTTTCTCCACCCATGGTGGCAGGTCATGTTCGAGTCCGGTCCAGTTGACCTTTTTAGTGGTTCCGCCCTCACCGAAGTATCTGGATGAGAAACAGTTGTCATCATTCTCCCCAAGGGTTCCGAATGAATTTAGGCCTGCCATGGAGATTAACTCTTCCAGCATCGCTCCGGTATGTGTGTTCTTGATCTTCGGATATATCTCTTTGGCAGCAGAGGTCAAAAACTCATCGCTAAATTCAATGTAGTGCGATAACTCAAGCGGCTCATGATAAACATCCGTCTTCCTTGCATAGTAGATTGTCTGTACACACGACAACAGCATCACTGAAATGTCAGAACGACAGACATCCAGCTTCTCTCGCGCACACTGCCGCAATGACTCCTGCTCAGCAATTGAAATACAGGCTTTTAGTTGTTGCCTGATGCTCTCTATCGTATCCAGTTTGTTTTTATTTCTCGTCACAGACCCAAATTTAAAAATAAACTCATTTTTCTGAACCTTATCCAGATACGAAATACGCTGTTTGATCTTTTTGACCGAGATGTCATCAAAGCCCAATGTCGGTAAATCATTTATAGCAAAGTCAATCCATTCGCCAATAAACTGCTCAACCAAGTCTCCGGGCTTCCCCTTGCCAAGCCAACGACTTCCGCGCTTCATAAGGTAAGTGGAGGCATAGTCTGTGATCATGCTGCTCTGGTAATGATAATGTCCTTTCTTCTCGGCCTGTCTGAGCTGCCGGACATGCAGTGACCATTTCTGATTTTTTATCCTGTGCGTGGGTCGATTTTTATCATCAAGCTCCCATGTAACAGGTGATTGCTTTTGCAGAACCTCCTGATACAAACGCTTTAATTTTATCATGCGTTGTTTTTCATCATCGGAATATACCTCCCCTGCTATATTTTCATGGATGATTGACCCGACCTGAAAGGCTGCGCCTGTAATAATTGTTGCAGCCGCCGCACCGGTCGCCATTCCGGAATTGGATCTAACCTCATTGACCAAGTTTTCTAACATAGAGTTATCTCCCTGTTTTGAAATTTAATATCAATCTCATTCACCTTCTTCTACTGTGCATTTTTCAGTCTCATGTGCCAGCCACCCTTTGTCTTTCGAAAAAACAAAATCAGCTGCCTGCTGAAAAAACTCATCAATTTTTGTGACGCCAGCCCACTCACAATACTGTCTAACTTTATCCATGATCCCGGCATCCAGTTTGATCCGGCAGGTTTCTTTACGCTGTTGTTCGACGGGTCTAATGATTGGCATAACCTTGCTCTCCTTTGTGAAAAATCCCGTGCATAATCTGTGTCAGATTTCATGCACGAACCGCGCACGTTTTCGTGCAAATTCTGTGTCCGGTTTCAGTCACAAAACCGGCACGCTTTTTTGAAAAAATCAGGTCAAATCCCCTGCAAAAGTAATTTGGTTTTTCTGTTTTTATGGACATTTTCAGCATCCTATTGAGGACAGAAGCCCACACACGTCGCACCATAGTGCAAAATATGAAAAACATTGAAAAACAATGCGTTGCATATGGGCCAATTTATCCCGGTAATTTGGGGATTTTTTGTCCCCATATAATGTGGTGCCACCATGCACCACTCTGAATTTGCCGTTTTTTATCTGCATTTTTAACCTGTTTTTAACCATATTTTTCGAATTGATGGTGACTGTGAACACTGATGCACCACACATGGTGCAGCGTGGTGCACGTTAAAATTCTTCATTCATCACCTTCCGGATGTGCTCTTCCACCCTGTCAGGATATTTTTCGAGAACCTCAGCCTGCTTTTCTTTATCCAGCGCGGGATTGTGAGCCACCAAAAAACGTCCGATCAGCCTGGCCTCAAGAGACCATTTCAGATTAAGTGCGAGGAGTTTTTTGAGGTGATCCGTTCCCTCATTCACAATGTCTTTTGGGCTGTGTTCACCAGCCGCCGCCTCCACTCTGAGGCCGAGCTCAATCAGCTCCCGCACAGCCTCAGCAATAGACTGGCCTCCATTTTTTTTCGCCCTCATTTGAATCTTATGATAGGTGTCATCGTGAAATGTGATGCTCATTCGTCCCATGTTTATCTCCTTTTTTCTAAATATCACGCTCCAGCTGGACGCCTGAGAATTCCTTGGGCGTGACGGGGAGCGCATGGTTTTTTTGCCATGCCGGTGTTGCTTCCGGCTTATTAATGCCATGATGTCCGGCGCACTTTTCGATTTCCCGGGCAACTTTTTGTATACCGATCTCAATGGATGGGGTGGATAAATGCTTGTCACGGGAGACTCCGGGCATGATGTTTTCATGGGAGATCGCCTCATTAAAATCCCGGCGAATGGGTGCAGTACCGCTCTGCATAAGGACATCGTTATAATCCCGTTTATTGCCGGCTGCAGCCGTGGGGATCATGATTTTTAGTGACCGTGATGGGTCATGGAGGTGGCGTATTGTTTTGCGAATGGCGGAGTCAGCCTCCGGCTTTTGGCCATCATTATCGAGGCAAAGCACCACCTCTTTTGGAAGAGAATGGAGGTCAACCTGGCACAGGTTGGTCTTACCCAAAGTGACCCGGACAGAAGCATCCGGGATAGCTTTCAGGAGGCTGAGACCAGTCTCTGTACCCTCTGCAATCAGGGCTGTTTTGGCCTGTGGGTTCCCCAGATGAACACTGCTGCCTTTGAGTATGCCGAAGGTTTGTTTTGGCGCATTCACCTCTGATTTATTGATCTTGGTGGCTGTGTTTGGATCCAGCCAGGTGGCCTGTACCGCCTGAATTTCACCCTTTGTGTTGATGGCAACAGCAATCAGGGCTGGCAGGGTTTGTTTGTTGAGACTGGAATATATCCCGGGGTGAAACCGGATACTGTCCGGCCATTTTTTGAGATCAATTCCCCTGTGGGTCTGAAGATATTTTTCAGCCAGCGTACCGTGCACCGGCACGGATTCTGCAGCCAGCTTACGGGCATAGGCGACCCTTCTGTGGATGGACTTTTCCATATCCATTCCCGGAGCTGTCTGGTCTTTGGTTGTCACCGCCTTCAAGTTTCTGGGCTGAAATGCGAACGTTAAGGCATGATCGGACCAGCTGATTCCGGCGAGTTTCGCGCCATATTCCAAGGCCTCTTGTCGTGTCATCCCTCCCTGTTTTTGGAGGAAACTCAGCATACCGCGGCCACCCTGCTGCTCACTGAAATCGTGCCACCAGCCCTGTTTTTCGCCCTTTGTGGTCACACATAGACTGCCCTGATGCCGGCCAAACTTCATGAAATTTGGCCCCTTCGCGCGGGGTTCGCCCAGTATATTGATGGCGATCTCAGCACTGTTCATATTCAGAAAATCGCCTATGCGGCGGAGGGTCTCGCGGTCCGGTGTGTGGGACCTGATGGCAGCCCGCTTGCCTTCTTTAGGTTCCGGGGACCGTGAACCGGCAGTCCTCTGGGTTGTGCCCGCGCGCTCGTCATTTTGTGCCGATGGGTACTGGCCTGCCACCTGCAGACTGGATAACTTGGCGCCACTTTTGGCCATAATGGACTCAAGCAGTCGACCGGCATCATCGGTATAGAGACGAAACTGATTGACCGAACGGGTCAGAGCCACCAGAAAAGCCGGCTGGGTGCTGAGATTGGTTCTCCAGCTTTCCATATGGGCCAGTACCACTGATTTGGTGTCCCCCTGTACCGCATAAGCTGTCGCGGCATAACCATGATCCCAGTGCTGAAAGCGCGGGTCTCCGGCATTGAAGGTGAACAGCTCTCCACTGGAAAGCGTAGCGGTGACTGTATCCCCTGCCACTGACAAAACGCCTGCGGGCTCTGTGGCAAACAGACCATTTTTCCGGTCACTCCGCGTCCAGCGAATCATATCCCCGGGCTGCAGTCCCCGTGACTCGGCTTTGAAGACTTCAATATCGCTGCGCCGTTTCACACTGAAAGCAGGAATCTCCCAGGTATGGGTACTTCTATCTGCCTTTTGTAGCGTCAGTGTCCGATCCGTATGGTTAATGGTCTCAACAGTCAGGTATTCCCCGGCACGAATACCGCCGGGCTGGGTGATGGCAAAACGCAGCACCTGCCCCGGCCTGAATGTAGTGCTTTCAGAGCGCTCCATCTGGGTCAGACTGACCGGACGTAAAATCTGACATGTCCTGTCAGCGTTCTGGGTCAGTCCGCCTTCTCCTGTCTCTTTCATTTCTTTCATTTCTTTCATGAGCTCACGGACCCGCTGATTCATCAGCATTCGGTCATCATGACCCGGCGTGATGATCTGGACATTCCCCCGTTCTGCTGCCGGATAAGAAAGATAGTCTTTGGCCATAAGGTCAATGCGAATCCTTCTTGCCTCAATGCGTGTTTCCTCAGAATCACCCGCAGAGAGCGTATGTGTGTTTTCATTCACCTCAATGATTGACTGTTTCAGGGTGACTAAGGCTTTCCGAAAATCTTTTTTAATGACCTGATCAACTGCCTCAATCAGAGTGGGATTTTTTTGTCGGCGAATATCGGTCAGGCGGACGGTTTCAACACATGACTGTATCATTGCGAAGGGTTTTCCGGATTCGACAGCCGGAAATTGACGAGTATCACCCACCACAACTCCCCGGCAGTCCAGATTATGAATGGTCTGCAGAATATCCCGGGCTTTTTGGTTGGATATCATGGAGGATTCATCCACCACCAAAATCAAATGTCGTCTGTCAGTCATATTGCCAATGTCTTTTTCATGGCGAATAGTATTCAAAAAGCTGTCGACCGTCTGGGCCGGTATTCCACGTTTTTTGAGCTCGGCCACCGCCCTGTTGGTGGGGGCAAGCCCCAGCAATTCATGCCGCACAGGACCGTGGGCGGATTCCGACAAAAGGCTGTCCGCTGATTTTAAAATATCGGAAACCGTTTCAAGCATTGTGGTTTTACCGGTGCCCGCATAACCCTGTATGGCTATGATGCGATCCCGGCTCTGCAGAATTGCTCGCACTGCTTCAGTCTGCTCCGGTTTAAGGGATGCATCAGCACAGTGTCTGCGGATCACATCACTATTCGCGAGAGACGGCAGTCGCCCTTTTCCGGATTCATCCCTTGCAAGGGAGACGATCTCCTGCTCCATACGCATTGCATCAAGCGTCGTCCAGAGCGTACCGTCGCTCCCCCGCCCACGAATAAGAACACCGGCTTTTTCCGCCGCCATCATGACCTGCGTCAATTCCTCCGGGCGCACATTGCCCATGGCTTTAAAAACAGCCATTTCAATCACCTGTCTGTGAGTGAAACCAGCCTCCCGTTCAGCGAGGTGATGCAGGGCATACTCCACGGCATTCACAGCATCGATAAGCCTGGATGATCCGGATTTCTGATTATGAGTGTCGGGCAGATGATGACTGATGACACCCGCCAATGTGCGCAGGTTCTTGGCATTTTCTTCAGCCTGTGTCACTGTTTCATGGGCACTCAATCGATCGCCGGTATTTTTTTCAACCAATTTACAGAAAGAACTGACGTTGTCCGTGTAAATCCAGGTCCGTTTTGGCTGCGTAACGACCTGCTGATAATGTCTCCCGGTCGTTGAAAATGACCGAACCGGAAATTCACTGATCAGAACAGAGGGTTTGGTATGCGCCAGACTGTGCAGGGTGCCTGCGTAGCCATAATCAAAGTGTCGGTGTGCCGGACGGTTCAAATCCAGAGTGAGCGCCCGGCCATTTTCTCCTTTCAGCGTCAGGGTTTTCCGGTTCAATGAAGAAAGCCCAGAAACAGTCATCCTATCTCCCTTCAGAATATTCCTGCCGGGCACAGAACGTGTAAAAACCACCTGTTCTGGCCCTTCATTAAGGTCCCCCGGTTTCGTGGCCACTTCTTGAAAGATTTTTAGACAGGTCTCTTGCGAGGCCCGGCCCGGATAAGCTTATCCTGCGCTTACTCGAAACAAACTGGATAATTTACTTGCCTCAATCTTGATATATTTTTGATCATCAGACGCGACAGGTAACAAGAACCCACCTTGCGGCAACACCTTCATAATTTCCTGACTTCCTGTCTGATCCAGATAAAACAATTTTATCCTGTCATGATCTTTATTGAAAAACAAAAAAACGGTTCCTTCTTTTGGGATAATTCCCATTTCATTACTGCAAATCTCAATAAGCCTTTTTTCTCCCAGTTTCATGCTGATTGGCTTTGGATACAAATACAAATATGAAACATTGGGTATAGCAATTGGGAATATAGAAAACATTTTTTTACCTCAGTCGGTGATATTCAGTGAGCAGATGATTAAAAACTTTTATTCTAGTTTTTCAGACCATCCAGCCAAAGTTTCTCGCTTTTGTTCAGTTTCGGAAATTCCACGGATTCCACTGATACAAAAGCTGACTTACGACCACTCCGGCATTTTGCCACTACATTTAGTCTTTTCAGTTCAAATCCATCAAGCACTACCTCATTTCCAAGAACTTTTACACGATCAAATTTGCCAAACATTTCTTCGATGCAGGTCAGCCAACCAGATGCGGCTTCATCGTCACCATAGGCATCCACAGTTGCGCACTCATGGCAGTCACGAATTGTTTTGCATTTTTTCATTTCTGATATTATGTCCATTCAGCAATTTCCATAAAATTTAAATACATTGATTTTACTCTTCATCGACAGATTCAATCGGAATCCTCACCCTCATATCCAAAGGCAATAGACCATAAGGGTTGATATGGCTGTGGATTAAAGGCGTCAATGCCCGCCAGTCCGGTTTTGTCAGTCGATCCTTCCATTTTTTTGAGGATAGGACCTTCTGGATCATCAGCGTATTAATGTACACCATGCAGACCTGCAAAAGATGCAGGCATAACACTGACAGCACCTGTTCTTCCCTGCGGTTTGATGAAACTTCTCCGAGTTTTCCGTAAAAAATAAATCCCATGATGCCATTGAGACGTTCCACCACATTCAGTGAATCATTGATTTCTATCCTCAGTTCTTCTGATGCCAGATAGCGGCACAAAAATATCGTTTTCACCGCTTTTCCGATTTCACTGAGTGCCCGATACACGGGATGTGAATAATTGTCACGGCTAAAACGGCGGATCAGTACCTCTGGATCAACGATTCCATTTTTCAGCGCCACAATGTGGCGTACAGCTTCTTTATAATGTTTTTCAATCAGTTCCCATTTCACCGGCTCAGCAAGTATCCCATCGAGATTGGCGTATTTTTTCCTGTCGCCTGCAGATGAGATGCAGAGTTTCTGTTTTGATATATTTTTCAGACGTGGACGGAGATCGAAGTTGAGCAGATGGCAAATACCAAAACCCACCACACTCTGACCGTGAGTATCAGTGTATGTTTCCCGCATATCCATTTTTGTACAGTGACGCAAAACGCCGCGTATCATCGCAGCCACCTCTGACGAGGTGCACGTTTTCAGCTGTGAATAAATGCATGTCGAGTTTCGGTCAACATGCCAGTAAATCATGACCCCTTTCTCCCTGTATCTGGCATGCCATTCCGCCACAAGGTTCTGATCCCAGCTGCTGACCTGCGTTGAGTCACATCCGCATCCTGTTGTTGCCGGCCCCCATATTTCTGGATCACGGACATCAATGATGGCATTGACAACTTCTGCAATTGCAGCTCTGATATTGTCCTCATTGAGATAGCGTTTTTTCACGTAACGCAGATCATTTTCATTCGCATGTGTGTTGGCGGCACCCATTCGCCTCAATCCTGTATTGCTTCCCAACGCATAAATACAAAGCAAAAGCCGCTTTCTGAGGATGGCTGGGTCCATAAGCTCATGGTGACCGGCGGTCTGAAAATGACGGGTCAGCCCAGTTCGAAAGTCTGCTTCTTTCAGAAGATCGAGTAATGTAATTCCTGACCAGCGCCGCTGAATCGCTTGGTGGAATGCCCTCAGATGGGGTGGATCCGGCTGCGCGTCAAAGGGAGATACCCTGATATGGCCATCCTCCATGATTTTTATCTGGTCATTTTCTGGAATCGTCTGATTCAGACTGACAAGAGAGCTGGTCAGGAGTTCCCGCAGTCCCTGAACAAAAAAATGTCCATCTTCCGGGAGTCCGAGCGTCTGAAAGTAATGGGATTTCCTTTCATCAAAATCACTGGGGAGGTCCTTGTCTGGATGGCGATATTTCCACGCGCCCCTGACCCAGATGGATTTGCAGGTCATTGGCTTCTCAAGCATCTCAAGAATTGCCATTTCATAAGCCATACGCCTTGTCTTCAGCGAAGACCCACTGTTCTCTTCAGCGTCGGATCCGTTAGCGTTCACTATCTGGTCTTTCCACAGTGCAGGCAGCTGATTGATGTATGGAAGTGATGAGATATTCAGCCCTGTTTTGAAGGGATCATCCTTGTGGGTCAGTATCCAGCGAACAGCTTTAAGCAGCTCATGGTATTTCGGAACGTCAGTGTTGAGATCCAGCATTTCAAGCAGAGAAAACAGTTTTTTTCTGCGGATGCTGGAGTACAGGGCACGCATTTTGAGAGACACATGATGCTGATACCATCGACCCTGATAACTCAGCTCCGTCGCAAGATTATCCAAAGTCTCTCTGCCGACTTCCGGGTAAATAGTTTCCCTGATAATCCCTTCTGGTCTGTCAGCTGACACCCTGGCCAGTTTGTGGAGAATGTCGAATTTCCCGTTGACACGCTTCACATCAGAAACGATCTGTTTCACAACATGCGTTTCCGCAGATGTCCTGAGTTTCTGTATCATTTTTAAAAGAGCATCAGCAGCCTGATCTGTCAGGGACTGCTGCCTTGAAAAACAAAGGCATGCCAGCATGGCATGGCGGGCACGGGCCGAATTCTCCCTCAAATGACTGGGGGATTCAACCGCTGCCCGTCTTGCATATTTCAGGAGCCATGCCCGCGGGATTTTTTCCATGGCATCCTCCCGGAGCCCAATTTCTTTCAAGCGTACTGCACGCCTGACGGCTTCCTGTATTTCAGAAAGCTTTGTTCCTTTCAGATCGTGCCTGATCCACTGTATCTGCAGATTTTCTGTTGCATGCCATTTTCTTGAGTCACTGTTCCCGGTGCCGATCAGCGCTTCCATTGATGCAGTCGACTGCTGACTGAGGGATTCTGCCAGAGTGGCCTGCAGGGCTTCCTCGTACGCCTGAACGGCCCTTCTGACTGTCTGGCCCAGAATATCAGGCGCCATTGGTTCTATCTGGTTTTCACTGAAAAACACAGCTGCATGAGCACAGCACTGCTGTGGAGAGGGTGCCTTTTCCATAACTGTGTCATTCAGCCATGTGATCAGTGCCCCCCTGTCGTCCTGCGTGGCAGGGCGGAATCCGAGTCTCGTGCGGACGAGATTGCGAAAACGCCGGGCTGTTCTTCCATTCCAGTCAAACTCTCTCAGGCTGTCCGGGCTTATTTTGAGGATGTCAGACAGACATGAAATGAGGGATGCAGGAATAGAAGAAAGCGCCACTGGCCAGCAGCCTTCTGCCTGAAAAAATTTCAGCATGAGCGCAAGGGCCAGCCGTCCTTCTATGCGGGCAGAATCCTCAATCCAGAACCGTTCTTCTGTATCAATCTGGTACAGACTGTCTGCTGAAAACTGTTTCATGGGAATCCCCCGACTTTTGTTCGAGTCCGATTCCCTTCATTACCTGGCTGGCCGCATTGTCTTCAAAACGCTGTGCCGCCTCGATATATTCCATCACGGTGTTCACGTTTTTCCATCGCCCCTGACGCATGATGGCGGCAATGGAGGCACCTTCGGCACTGGCTCTTGATGCCAAGCCCCGGCGCAGGCTGTGGCTGCTGAGCTTTTTTTGCTGCCTGATTCCTGCTTCTCTCGCGTGTTTTTTCAGAATAAGGCTGACCATTCCGGCTGTCAGGGGCTGATCATCGATATTCTTTTTTCTGGCAGCGCGAAAAAGAAACCCGTCATGGATGCCCGAGATATCAAGCCATTTCCGCAGTGCGTGTACCGGACACAATGGCGGTGTTCCTGCAGGCACTGCACAGACTTGGCCTTCGTTCTCCTGGTCCGTCTTGGAGTGGGGAATCAGGATTTCCAGCCCGTCATCTTTCCATGTAAGATGCGCCACCTGAATGGCGACCAGCTCGCTGCGGCGAAATGCGCCAAAAAATCCGACCAGTAGCAGAGCAATGTCGCGTGCTGATCTCATTGAAGAGTCCTGCTCAAGATTGGAAACGATGCGGACCAAGTCTTCTGCAGACAGAGCTGAAGACTTGTCCTTTGGCCTGCCGTGGGTACGGACAATCCCTGCCATTGTCTTGACGACGGCCGAATGCCCTGAGGGATCAGGAAACCCCTGATACACATGCCAGTTCCCAAGTGCAACGAGGCGACGGGACAGTGTGCGTGCATTCAGGGACTGCGCAAAATGTAGCAGGTACTGGACCAGATGTTCCGGACCTGCAGGAAGAGGGCCGCCCCATTTTTCGAAGTGGCGAATATCTGACTGGTATGCCCTGCGGGTGTTTGGACTGGTGGCAGCTTTTATATAGGGGTTTGACGTGATCTGTTCAGGCAGTATACATAGGTTTGATATTTCACTATCAGGCATGCCGAATGCGGGTGATTCAACCAGATTCAGGAATACATCAGGTGGCGGGGGTTTTGACATTTCATTCAGAACGCCATTTTTAGATTGCTGGATTGTATTCATGCTAAGAACGCTTATCAATATGAAAATTTTTTTCGCTCCATGTAGATAAAATTATCCTTACTGTAGTAAATTTTGCGTTTCGTAAGACAGATTAAAATTGACGGAGTGATCATGGGCCGACCCGGTGTAACATACAATGACGTAGCCATGGCGGCAGAACAGCTTGCCTCGCAGGGACGCAACCCGACCATTGAGTCTGTGCGTGCCGCCATAGGAAGCGGCAGCACTGCCACCATCGGCCCATACCTACGTGCATGGCGAAACAAACAGGATGCTTCCCGTCAGGTTGCAATGAAGGAAAATCTTCCGGAGGAGCTGATTTCTGTTGTGAAGGGTCTGTGGGAGCGGGTTTTTGTTGACGCGGAGGCAAAATTTGAAACAGAACGGATTGAAATACGACAAGCGCTGGCTGAGTGTGAGCAAAAACTTTCTTTACTGCAGTCCGAATATAATCGCGCACAACAGCAGATAAGGGCTGTCACTGAGGAAAAACTCGCCCTGACAAATGAAAAGCTGTCACTGGATCAGACAGTCGAGCGGTTTCAGCAAAGACAAAGGGAAATTATTGATCAGAAAAATGGTCTGGCAATCAAATTCGAAGCCCAGACTACCCGCATCGATGAATTACATCAGATGCACAGTCAGGTTCAAAAAAATCTCGAGCATTATCGCGAGGCGTCTCTTGTCCAGCGCTCCCAGGATCAGCAGGCTCATGAAAAACAGCGTCATCAGCTTGAACAGATCATCCAGCAGGCTCGACATGAGACTCTCCAATTACAGCATCAGCTTGCCATTGCTCAGCAACAATTCATTGGTGAGAAAAAAGAAACCGATCGCCTTAATGGTCTTATTAAACAGGTGAAGCAAAATCAGGAAGCGACTGATAAAATCCTCTCGGAAACGAAAGATGAATTACTGCGCCGCACCCATACCAGCGAACACTGGCAGCAGCAGTATCAGGCACTGAGGGCACGAGCCGAACAGGATGAAAGAGCACTGAGAGATACACAGGCACAGCTGTCTGCAGCAATTCAGAAGCTGGCCATAACAGAGGAATCATTGCGTGAAACAACTGCGCAAAATCGTCTTTTAATAAAGGACAAATGGATTCTTGAGCAGGAACGAACAGCATCATGACCTATGTATAAAATATTTTTCCTTTATTTTCAATTCGTTATAAAATTAGTAAGACCCAATAAATAATATTTTTTGATCTTTTATGAGAAAATAGTACAATAATAAACCAATCATTACGAGGTCAAGCTGATATGTTCAAAAAAAGAGGCAATTTTTCAAATACATTTAACTCAGGGGCCGATCTTATTCGTTCCGTTGAATATGTCGACAGTGAACACCAAGAGACAATTTTTATAGGTGGCTACCGTGGAACTGATTCGGTACAAATCGCTTTTTCTACGAAAAATCGGGATCTCCTTGTAGATTTAATTGCTAAATTTAGAGCACTCAATCTTGAAGTAAGTAATTTGGACTCAGAGTTTCTTATTATTGATCTTGGAACGATTAGAATCTCAACTGAAAATAAAGAATCACTCTCAAAATTTTTAGATACAATCGATGAAATGAACCCTATCGGCAAAGAAGTTAAAAAAGAAATATATGATACTCTCGGGTTAAAACAGATTTCTGATTTTGATGAATTTGTAGAAGAGTTAAAAGGCATGATCAATGAGTCGCGTCTGGAAGAGGCGCTTGAGAAAGCCCTTTCTGTGGAAAATGAAGATATTTTATATGTTGTTGGAAATTATTGTGAGAGTATTTCTAGGCTGGAATGGGCTATTCAGTGTTATCAGCTTATTCCTGAAGGAAATTTACATTATCACGAATCGAATTATCGTTCAGCACATCTCATTATGGAAATTAAAAATTCAAATGATCAGTCGGAAGAATTTTCAAGTTTTGATATGCTTGAAGAAAAAAATGACCACTCACTTTTAGATGAAGAAAAAATGGTTAGTTATATGTTGAAGGCCGAAGAAAATACTGATAACCAACGTTTTATTGATATTGTTTATCATCAGCTGAGTGGTGGCGATGGATTTACACCAGATGTAGACGATGTGCGGGTTAATGAAGAAACTCTTTTTTCAATCGCTCGGAAAACCAAATCGCTCCGACATGAAAATGCTGGATTGAAGGAAGAAAATCATGCTTTGCTGAGCAGGCTTGCCATGTTAGAAAAAGAATTAATGAAAGCTAAAAAAGATAAAAAGTCAGAAGTGTCTGGTTATAGTTCTAGGGGCATGTTTGGAAAAATTTCGGGCAATTCATCTGATGACCAAGGTGATCTATTGGAAAATTCGAAAACAAATAGTTTGTAATTTACAGGGCCAAGGATGGCAAGATTTTTATGGTCAAAAATCTCTCAAGAAGTGGCCACGAAACCGGGGGACCTTAATGAAGGGCCAAGCACAGAGGTTCCAGACCGGTACTCCACAACACCGCTGATTTTTGCGGCCATATGCTTCACATCAACGCCTGTCCCAGTCCTCTTGAAAATCACTGTCATGTGTTCTTTGACAAGACGTTCCTCCTGAGTCAACAATTCACCCTTCAGCTTTCCATACCTATCAGGGGCCACATAACGCAGAAAAACAGCGTGCTGAGCGGCAGCATTGTCCGGCGTCACATTAAGCAATAAATCCGACAAAAACAGACTCATATCAGAAAGATACTCAGGAGAGACACGAATGGATGTCACAGACAGTGGGCGTTCAATTTCAGGGGGTACAAGAATCACCCGCTCCCGCCCCGCTGTCAGTGCAATGACACCAGCCATTAGAATATTCAAAAGAATGGAACCGGAAGCCAGAAGTAAATAACCATTTCGCCGTTCCTTCAGGTGATCAATATATGTTTTCCATAACAGCGTCTTCATGTGGCTTATCCCAAAAATTCACGCTGACAGGACGGCGGAGTAGCCCGCAGATAAAACACCTGTGGCAAATGCCAGTACATCAGATGCCGTACAAAATAATGTCCCTCCTCTCCCTTCAGTTTCTTAATCAAAGAAACCAGCACTGATCCAACACACATGGCAATGACAGGAGCATTCAGGATGAAAATTCCCAAAAGCACAGGAACCGCGATAACAGCAAATTCATCCACTGTCAGAAATGCTATTTTCCAAGGCTCATCCATATATTTTGGCATGCTGTACTTATCCATACGTCACATCGTTACGAATTTGAGAAGCACATTAAATCCCACTGACAGCGCTGCGATACCCAAGAACGCTGTAGCCTGACGGGTTTTCAAATACCCAACAGACGCAAGGACAGCCTCAGACAGATAGAGATATTTTTTACCGGTACCCTGAATGGTTGACATAATATCTGCATCTGTTCCGGCCAAAAGATCCCGGCCTGTATCTGCCAAAGCGTCCAAACAATATAGCGATAATGCTGAAAATACAGATAAAAACATTATCTTTTTAAAAATATCAAATATAATTTCCTTTTTTTCTGTACCCTTATACATATCATCGATCTCCTTATTTAATTAAAGAACGTACAAACAAAAATTATTTCAATAGATTTTCCCTGCTTGATAATGTGTAACACCTGAGTTTTTTATTTTTCATGATTTCATGAGTGATATCTGAATTTTTATCAGCGACCAATATATTGTTAATATATTTAAATTTTTCTGCGTGATTTACGCTGTTATGATCCGAAGTGGGAACACGGGAAATTAAATCAAAAGTTGATAATTTGGATTCACACATAATAATTTTCCTTTCTACTCATAAAGCCTGAATATCTCCTCTGTAATACATTCTCTACTAATGAAAAAAACTGGATATAGGACAAAATACTATTGCCTATTGATGTGATTCGTATAAAAATAAGCCATTTTTCACAGTAAATAAGGAACAAACTGAATGTACTCACGTCGTAACATTGAATTCCGCTCAGATGATGTCACTCTGAGAGGCTGGTTCTATACACCCGAGGAACACACCCAACCTGCTCCTTGTATTATTATGACGCACGGCTTTTCAGCGCTAAAAGAGCACTATCTGGACAAATTTGCCGCACATTTTGCTAATGCTGGTCTGAGTGTACTGGTATATGATAATCGGAATTTTGGTGAGAGCGACGGTGAACCCCGCCTGGAAGTGGATCATATATTGCAAATGCAGGATATGCGTAATGCTGTTACGTTTCTGCAAGGCTCGGAATTTAATGCTATCGTCAACCCAGAAAAAATTGGGTTATGGGGTACAAGTTTCAGTGGTGGTGTTGTTTTGGCCGTGTCTGCGGTCGATAAAAGAGTCGCCTGCGTAGTTTCACAGGTCCCATTTGTTAGCGGACATCACAAATTTTTAAGTTCAAAAAGACCGGAACAGTGGGAAGCCATTTTAAGAAAATACGATGAGGACAGGCGATCCCGTGAAGCAGGCAATCCACCAGCCATGATGGCTGTGGTCACAGACAATCCTGATAAACCAGCTATCATGAAAATTCCGTCTGCTTATTCATTTTTCACAAGCGTACCTGCCTGGGAAAATAAGGTAACCCTTAGATCAGTAGAAAATTCCGGAGGATTTGAACCAATTTCATATATTGAGCAAATCAGTCCAACGCCATTATTATTTATTGTGGCAAATAGTGACACGATCAATGCCACCAAACTTGCATTAAATGCTTATGAGCAGGCACGCGAACCTAAAGATTTATCCGTCATTGAGGGAGATCATTTTTCCCCGTACGACGAACAATTTGACCTATGCGTCAACTCAGCCAGTCGCTGGTTTGAAAAACATCTTTTGGGAAAAACAGTCACACCAGAGTTTAGGATTTCTAAAAAAGAAAATGAGTCATCTATAGTGTCCAGATTATAACGAGATCATTTTTATAATTTATTCATCATTCGGGCACTGCTTTTTTGAGCCGTGTCCGAATTTGTCCGCCTTCAATTAAACAATTCCATATCAAGCAAACTGTTTGATTTTGCCAGTGAAACGAGATTATTACGTGAATATTGGTTCAATTTCGTTTTAAGTTTATCCCGATATATTTCAACCGTTTTTGGCGTCAAACCAATTTCATTTGAAATATTTTTGGCAGTATAGCCGCATTTCATTAATGAGAGAATCTTGGCTTCATTCTGGCTAATGAATATGTCTTCCCCTTTCGCTCGAATACATACCTTTTTTATCTGTATGTCGTCCAAAAACTCACTGATTAAATCATTGCTATAAAATTTCTCATCTTCATCATCAAGGATGGGTTTCGGAACCATAATTCGTGTTTTGGTGGCCTTATCAATTAAACTGTTTGCGTATTCCTTAAAATACAAAACGAATTTTTTTAGGATGTCTATCTGATGAAGGTAGATATAATTGACCTGCCTGTTTTCCCTGGTAGAACCAAAAAAATATCTTTCTACAATATCATCGGATGTGATTACCATGACAATGCCGTTATCCACATCAAAATACTCAGATGCATCATGAAACAAAGGATATCGATCGATACAGGACCACGGTATATTTCCTTCTGCATCCGGCACCTGATTGATGACAACATTATAGAATTCACGCGAATAGTAATGCTGTGTCCATGCTGGATTATTTGATAACCGTATATGTGAGCCGTCCTTAAATGACCTGACAAAGCTAAAATACGTTATCCCCAGTTTTTCAAGTGGTTTGCATATATCAGCCACCATGTCTGCAGAAGATAATGCAATATGACTTGGTAATAATTCGATTCCCATGTTTTTATTCCTTTAAAAAATTTACTCATACTATCTGATCCTGAAAAAATCTTTTTCCTCCCTAACTGACGTATATTTACCAGCATCATCGCACTGTACTTTTGACATCGCTATATATGGGTCATGAGTAAAAAAGAGGCGTGCGTTTTTCATTATGGCAAATTCAAGCATTGCCTTTTTTTCATCAATTAACACTTCAGCAAGTCGGTCATACCCCATTCCAACCGGAAGATGGATCCAGTGTGCCCCGGGGATTAGATCAGAAGCAAAAATAACCGCTTCACCCTCCGGCATATCAATAACGGTATGCATCAACCCCGGGGTGTGACCATTAGTGAACATAAACTGATAATCATCGCCCAACAGATCACATTTTTCACCCTCGATCACCACCAATCTACCGGATTGATGAAGCAGATCATTCAGCTGAGGGATAAATGAGGCTTTGTCGCGCAGATGTGGATGACAAGCTCTTTCCCATGCATTTTTGCTGACAAGATAATTGGCATTAGGAAATAAAAGATCAGGTTTTTTATCTTTTTTCCATGCAGAAAGCAGCCCGCCGGCATGGTCAAAATGAAGATGAGACAAAATTACAACATGAATGTCACTGTCTGACAATCCACATTTTTTTAATGAATCTAAAAGAACATGATTATCTTCTTCTACCCCATAGCGATCACGCAATGATGGATCAAAGAATGCGCCCACACCAGTTTCCAATAAAATATTTCTGTCTTTCTCTTGAATAAGCAGCGCACGGCAAGCAAGTGGTATTCTGTTTTTTATATCAGCTGGAAACCACTTTCCCCAAAGTGACTTAGGCACGTGACCAAACATTGCCCCACCATCCAATTTTTGAGAATTTCCAATAATCGAGGTTAACATTCGCATTAACTGTCTGCTCCTTTTAATCTTTATTGTTAAATTTGATATTACTCAATTTCTTCCGTCTGCCTAAAATGTATATTCTCCATCAGCCAGTCGGCCTCTTCGATGGAATTAAAGTGAATCACTAGCCTCCCCTTCCCTCCGGCATTTAACTGAACATTTACCTTTGATTCTAATTTTTCAGACAAGTAATTCTTCCATTTTTTGGCTTTAATTTCATATTCTGCCGGCACAAGGTTATCCTTTTTTTCTGGTGGCAAGTGAATATTTTGAATAAGTCTCTCAGTCTCCCTTACTGATAATTTTTTATTAATGATTATTTCCGCTGAATCAATTTGTTGTTGCCCGGAAAGGCTCAATAAAGCCCTTGCATGGCCCATTTCAAGTAAACCAGCATTTACCATTTGTTTGACTGCATCTTCCAGCCCAAGTAGCCTCAGTAAATTCGTCACGGTGGTTCTTGACTTCCCAATACACTCTGAAACTTCATGATGCGTCATCGAACACTCTTCCAATAAACGACTGATGGCCTGCGCTTCCTCAAGAGGGTTCAAATTTTCACGTTGGATATTTTCTATGAGAGCCACAGACAGTCTATCGGACGTGTCGTAGTTCCGGATTATGACGGGTATGCTTTTTAATCCTGCAATCTGAGCGGCCCGCCATCTTCTTTCGCCGGCAATTAATTGATATTTTCCATTTTTCATGATCCTTGCAACAACGGGCTGAATAATTCCTTGTTTTTTTATCGAGAGAGCAAGTTCATTTAATGAGACATGATTGATGTTTGTACGCAAACGATTTTCGTCCGGTTCAATTTCAGAAACTAATACATTAAAAATTTCATCATGATTTTTTAATTCTATGGGTTCAAAGGCAGGAAATTTCATAATACAGCCTCTTTTTTTGGAGTTTCATCCAAAAGAAACTGTAAGTCACGCTCATAGTTTAAAATAATATTTTTAATATTTTCTATTTCTTTAGTGTTATTTTTTTTATTGGCGTACTGGAGCATTTTTTTCCAGTGATTAATGTCAGAGTGTAATCTATCCAATTTAACGTTTAAATCTTCTTTTATAGGATCATTTTTTTTCAGATTCTCTGACGGAGTTTCTGATATTGACCTATAGTCACCTTTAAGTGCACTAATAAAATAAGCGATTGGATAGTATCCAAAACCATCTTTTTTGACGTGCTTCTTTGTGTAATTTATTTTATCCCGTATATATTCTTCGGAATAATTTATTACAATATCCTCAAAAACACGTTTATTTATCATTCCAAATATTTCTGTCATTTCTTTTTTTAGAACGCTATCCTCAATAAAATTTTTGGCGTTCGATGGTTTTGACTTTTTATTGTCTTCGACCAACAGCGTAAAGCCTGTAATTTTTCTCCCCTGTTTCACATTTTCCAGTGAAACGATAAAATCTGCCCTGTCATTTACTTCTTCAACCGATGGAAGAATAACATTTCTCGTAAATTCCCGCATGGTTGGGTATTTGTCAGAGTTCACTCCAAGCATTTTTCTGAATGTATCCAACTGGATGGTTTTATTTTTGTGAAGATTTACAAATCGTGTGCTATTTTCATATAAAGCGTGACTGTATTTAGACTCAAACTCACACTGAGTATCGATGTTGAGTGTGCCGTAAATAGAAGGGTTTTTTACCAAATCAAGCATGACCTTGTGAAATGAATAATTTAAAGTACCATCCTGATAAAAGGTTGGTGAACCATGCAATACCCTGAGATTCAAAAATGAAATATCGGTTGGGAGTTTATCTCTTAATAAATTCCATTCAATCTTTAATGATGCAAGCTGATCAATGGATTCTTTTAGATACTGGGTGTTGTTACTGTTGAATTTTATCGCCTTGCACAGGGATGAAAACGAAATCCGCCGCTCTACCAGAGCTGACTCTTCATTATGAATATTTTCACTGTCTTTTGTCGCTTCGTACAAAAGAACATTTACAATTTTTCGTTGCAGCACACTCATCAATGAGTATGCATGTATAATTGCAACATGTTTTCGTAAAACTTTTTCAGATAACATCACCTATTCCATTTGGTTAAATCCGCTTTATAACTTCCTCATTAGCCGTCTTAAAATAGCCGCGCGTATGATTGCACCTTGAGGTCCTTTAATATCAGGATAATTTTTAACTACCTCATTTCTCATGTCAGAAAAAAAAACATCGTTGCTTGAACGTCATGTAAATCTTATCAAAAACAAAATCTTCATTGTTACCCTCTGCATTGCGTGCCATTTCCTTAAAATCTGGGCTTTCATTCAACATCTCAATGGCTTCATTAATCCAGTCGCTTTTCATTTTTAAATTGTATTTTTCTGAGCTAGATAGTATTTCTCTAAGCTGTATTTTTATCCCTTTATTGAGGGTGAATGTAATAATTTTCTTATCCTGATTATTATTACTTAAAACTAATTTATTCATTGCTGCTAATTCACTCCACCTTCAAGAATTGATACAATTTTTTTGAATGACTTTTCAACAGATTCCGGTTTGTCCCACCGCATATCACTATTAATCTGGTTAATTTTATCGACAATTTTTGCATGAATCCCTTCGCATGAAATCAGTGCCTCTATAATTGTTTTGACGATATTGGGTCTGACGGTTCCAAGGCTAACATTTGTTTTTTTCCTGCCGCGCTTTTCCTTGCTTGTTGTAGAATGAGTTTCAAGATCATTTTTTAATTTAACAATTGCATCAAATGATAAACCCATCAATGCTGCATCCAACAACTCTTTTTGATGAGTGGCGTTCTTGACGGAACAAATCAATTCAACCAATTTAATATTTTCAAGCCTGCCTTCTGAAATCGCATTTTTGATTTCTGGTCTGGTTTGTAAAATAAGAAGATAACGTCTGGACTGGCTCATTGACATACCGGTCAGACTGCTCATTAACTTGGCTGTAATTTGACTATAATCTACCGTTTTTTTGTTTTCCGAAAAATACTCTTTCGCAATGGCTTCAAGGCTTGCTATTCTTTCAGCCAGCGACAAATCCACCCTTTCATTATTCTCAATCCATTGTAAAACCTTTAGCTTGGTTCCAACCGGTCGTTGATTTGTGATTCTCGCAATAATTTCTTTTTTTCCGGCAATCCCTGATGCCAATGTTCTTCTTTCCCCTGCAATTAATCGGCATTTGTTTCCATACCGGTAAACAAGAATAGGATTAATTAGTTGATCATCTTTGATTGTTTTAGCGAGGGATTCAAGTGATTTCCAGTCATTTTTCTTCTTTTCATAATCAGGGTCTGTCTCAGAAATCCCATTTATTGCATCATGCAGTGTTAGTGCTAATACTCGATTATTTTCCGGATCCAATTCAATGGCGTCCAATGACAATACTTCTATGGCCAATTCGCCTGCATACTGATTGACAATTTCGAGCGTTCTAGAAATGACTTCTTTTGTCTGGGTATTTTGAGAAGAATCAAGCTGAAATTTACGAGCCATATGATGCATCCTCATTATCATATACTTTATTGTAAATATTTTGAAAAACACGTTCATAAACGAAGGAACACCATTTCTCACTTTCTATTCTGGCGGGATGTGTAGATGACAGATTGAAAACGCAATTGGGTTTGGCATCTTCAACAACCAGCTCCGTATAAATGGTGCGTTGAGCAACGGGCGGCAACAACCATTCGTCGGATTTTTCCAGTGAACGTAGATCATTTAAAAATTTAGTGTGAACAGCTGTTTTTCTTACCTGATTTGGAAGAATACCTGCTATTTTTATGGATTCATCTTTTGGTCTTCTCAATTGCTCCGAAGAAATAGCTTCTATCATACCTATCGTGCCATTTATCCCATATTGTTCAAGTTCTGTAGGCAATAACCCATGTGTTGCTGCACGCAAACCAGCCATTGTTAAAGGCCCAAACTGTGGATTGGTATCAATGATGACAAAATCATAATCACTATGTTTCGTGAGCATGGTTGTGAATTCTTTAAGTCTGTTAATGACCTTTTCTTTTACATCTACTTTTAAAACGCGTTGCGCATCTTCCAGCAATGAAGCAAACGATGGAAAACATTGTAAGTTTTCAAGCCATGTTGGGTAAGGATAAATGGGTCTGCCGATAAAAATATCTGCGATACTGCTGATACCATCCCAATGTAAATCATCTTCGGATGGATTTTCAGGGTCCCATTCAGGATGAGGCTTTGGCATATACCCTGTCGGGTGTGCAGGGTCGCGGGTGGTTGGAATTAAACTTGAGGAAGAATTTCCCTGAGGGTCCAGATCAATAAATGCCCCTTTAAGGGATTTACATTTTGTCAGGTATTGAGCAAGGGTAAGTGCAATTGTGGATTTTCCAATGCCACCTTTATTCCCTGCGGTTGTGATAACTTTCATCCCTGCTCCCTTTAAAAAAGATATCTTGTACTATTGCCAACAAGCCTACCTTCCCGGGAATCTTTTTGCAAGTGGCAGAATGTACTATTCAAAAGAAGATATATATTTCTTTTCTTGTTCATTATTTCATGCAAAATTATTTGAATTAACTAACTGAATAATATAAATAAAGCATAATTTCTTTGTGTAGTGATATGGGATATATCGTGTAGCTTTATGTGATCAAAAGTGTAGCTATATGTGTTGTATTGTGTAGTTTTATGATCATGTGTAGATTTATGGGATTTGAGTGTGTAGGTTTATGGGTTCGGTGTAGCTTTATGGGATATTTTTTATCATTCCAACCAGTCTTATTGGTGACTCAGTGCCTCCCTCAATTTTTAGTGGCAATGCGATTATATACCCGCTTTTCCCTCTTATTTTTTTTACATTTGAAATGTTTTCGATGATGTATTTATTTGCATTGAGTATTATTTGATGTACAGGAAAATCTGTATCTGCTGTATCCGGTGATAATGTGTCGATGCCTATTCCCACAATGTTGCGTGTTAGAATTTTATTGGCAGCTTCCTTTGAAAGGCTGGGGAAAATCAGATTATTTCTGTATTTTTCTGGATAATCCCAAAATTTGTCCCATCCCGTATAAAAAATCACAAATGCACCTTTAGGAATAAGTCCGTATTCGTTTTCATATTCTTCGATATCCAGTGTGCTGACCTGATAGCATTCGTGCGCTCTGTCTGACACATCTATGATTCTGTAAGGTGAAATTAACGATTGGATAGGAATATCTGAAATACCCATTGCGCCAGCTATGCAATGGGCAGGCGCATCCATATGGGTGCCAATCCCTGCGTGCATATTAATTTTGTGGACACGAAATTTACTCTCTGTTTCGCAGTCGGCATAGTCTGTTTTTATTTTATGGCTAAAGCCACAGTCACCGTCCCAGTTAGGAATTGTGGCATTTAACGAATGAGTAAGATCAATAAATGTAAAGTCGTCCAGACGGATGTTTTTTTGCATGCATGCCATTGGAAGTTCTTGATCACGCGTGTGCATTTTAAATAACGGCCTGAACCCGTATTTTTCGTATTCTTCTGGGTGGTTGGTCTTTACTGTCAGTGAAGGGTAGTCGTTTTCATAACAATAATTTTCAGCGGCCATCAGAAGCTTTTGTGCAACAGGACTTTCACACCAGTTCTTATCGATTTCTATCCGATGTATGTTGGCGTTAGTGTGATAGGGAAAACTAAGGGTAATCGCTCCAAGACATTCTCCATCAACATATGCTGCGAATGAAAGACAGTTGATAGGGTCTTTTTCATGACATAGATCCGCCTCTGTGGGACTAATACTGTCGGTCGGAATAGTCGAAATTGTCCGGTAAATTTCCACTGCATCTGCTTTGTCTATTAACTTTATTTTGCAATTTTTCATTTCAGATCATCTTGTCAGTTTTACTACTAAGCCACTTTTTAATAAAATATCCCCGGGGGATAAACTTATAACAAGTTGTTTTAAATATATATTTATCTATATTTAGTAATTAATTGGTTATGGTGTATATCTATGGGATCAATCAATATGTTTATAAATTATCCTATTTACAAGATGAGCAATTGCCAGTTAATAATCCTTCACTGTTCCACGAGGAACTTAGACTGACTAAAATAAGAACATTATTAATCCTGTAATATAGGCGAGTAGGCTTGGTCAATGTATAGCAGAAGCACCATTGGTATACCTATTCAGTTGATACCGATATATTATACGCGCCGTAGTTCACAGCCAATGAGAATAAGTACACATAAAGGATATTACTGTTGGACGATGTACATTTCAACATCAAACAAACTAGGAAAGACAGAATAACCACGCTCCTTGAGCTGGCAAATCATACTATTATCACGGTAGAAGAAGCTGCAGTTATTTTAGGGATGCCAAAAAGGGAAACAGCAAAATTAATGTCACGGTGGGCAGGGCAAGGGCGACTCTCAAGATTGAAGCGCGGATTGTATGTTTCAGGTAAACCTGATCTCGCGAATCTGGATCCATGGTTATTTGCAACCAGGATTTATCATTCTTGTTACATTGGCGCATTAAGCGCTGCTGAGTTCTGGGGTCTGACAGACAAAAAAAGTCCTGAGATTAATGTGTTCAGCCCACGAAGACCAAAAAATCTGAAAACGGTTTCAGGGGGTATTCATCTTTCAGTGCGAACTGTACCTGCTGACGCCATGTTTGGACTGCAATCTATCCTTCGTCAGCACGCGGATATACTGGTTTCAGACCCAGCACGAACCATTATCGATTTCATGATCGATCCCCATCTTGGTGGAGGGATCCAGAACGTCATTGGAATTTTTAATCGCTATTTAAAATCCGGACACAGGAATGTTGACCAGTTATTTTGCTATGCAAAAAAAACCCTTAATGGTGCGGTATTGAAGCGTCTTGGCTATCTGCTCGAGATCTGTGGGTCAGGTGAATTTAATGTCATGGCTTTCTGCAAAATGCTTGAGACTTCGGGAAATATCAAGCTTGACCCCGGTATGAGTGCCGACAGGCTGATTACTCGCTGGGGCCTGTGGGTTCCAGCGGGGTGGGAGAGCAATCGCTATCCTTCATGTGGTGCATAATTCATCGTACATTGCATTGACTGCGTGATTAAACAGGGAGACGCTGTAATCATCTTTTTCTCGCAAGGGTCAGCCCGTCGCCAATTGGCAACATACTGATGGTTACCCGCTCGTCATGATGTATTTTCAGATCCAGTTCACGGATGGCGACAGTGTCACTGTCTCTGACACCAAGATTGGCGACTTTTCCACCCCACAGGACATTGTCAATTGCAATCAGTCCGCCTTTTCTCAGCAGGGCCAGTGATTTCTCGTAATATTCAGAATAGTTTTCCTTGTCAGCATCGATGAAGGAAAAGTCGAAGGTGTTTTCTTCATTTGCCTTTATCAGGCCATCAAGTGTCTCCATGGCTGGTGCAAGTCGCAAATCGATTTTATCGGCGACACCGGCTTTTTTCCAGAATGTCATGGCAAGATCTGTCCACTCAGTGCTGACATCACAGGCAATGATCCGGCCATCGTCAGGGAGTGACAGTGCCACTGACAACGCGCTGTAACCGGTGAAGGTGCCAATATCGAGCGTCTTGCGTGCACCAAGCACTTCAATTAGCAAACGCATAAACTGTCCCTGTTCCGGTGAAATCTGCATTTGCATGACATCGGAAAATCTTTTGCCTGTTTCTGTGCGCAGCTGCCTTAATGTTTCGGGTTCGCGCAGGGAATTTTCTTTCAGCCATGCATAAAGTGCCGGGGTAAGATTGAGGGTTGTGTCTGACATCTGCAGTGTTCCTTTTTTTTAGGATGTCCTGGTACTGTGACAATCCTCAATATTGGGATCCCCCGACAGGGATGATGGGTTATCAATCAGCATCATTTTTTGCGTGTGGGACAGGCGTTTTATCTTACTTTCAATCTGCATGGCAAGGGACCTGCTGCCGTGTATTTTCCAGCACTGGGCAATCCTGATGGGTTTGAAACTGCGTGTATAGCGGCAGCGTCCGGTTCCAGAAAGATGTTGCTGCCAGCGTTTCTCCAAGTCGCGCGTGTAGCCTGTGTAATAGGTATTGTTTTCGCAGAGCAGCATATAAACCCAAAAAAATTCACCGGTCATTTTTTCAGTGTCTCAACAATCCGCCTTGCGGCATTGTCCTGTAGGCGGGCTGCCGCATCAATATATTCTGTGACCACTTTGACACTCTTCCAGCGTCCTTGCCGCATGATGGATGGCAGGGATGCTCCAGCTATAGAGGAAGCAGTGGCAAGTCCGCGGCGCAGGCTGTGGCTGCTCAGGTTCATGGCATCGGCTATGCCTGCCGCATGAGCCCGTCGGCGGAGTATCCGATTTACGGCAGGTGCAGCCAAGGGATCCGGTTGAATTCCTGAGTGATTAACAGAGCGGAATATCCATCCTTCGGTGATATTTGCATGATCAAGCCATTGGCGGAGGGCTGTGAGCGGGCAGAGCAGGGAAGGGGCTTTCGGCAGGGAGCAGAAAGCACCTTGGTTTTCCTGATCCGTTTTGGAATGGGGTATCAGGATTTCCAGATGATCCGGGTGCCAGACGCAGTTCTCTGCCCGGATTGAGACAAGCTCACTACGCCGGAAGGCGCCCCAGAACCCAATCAGTAGCAGTGCGTGGTCACGGATAGATGCACTGTCTTGTTTCTGCATTAGGTGGCCGGCAATTGTTTGCAAGGCATCCGGAGTAAGGGGATGTGCTTTTTGTGGCGGGCAGCCATGGGTGCGCAGAATTCCGGTCAGGGTTTTCCGGACGGCAGGATGACCTGCAGGGTCAGGGAAATTTTGGTAACTGTGCCATTGGCGAAGAGCTACCAGCCGGCGGGACAGGGTGCTGGGATTCAGGCGTTCTGCAAAACGCAGCAGATAATTAATTACGTCCTCCGGGGTTGCCGGGAGACGGCCACCGGATTTTTCATAATGGCGGATGTCGGAGCGGTAGGCTTTTCGGGTGTTATCGCTGGTGGCTGCTTTGATATAGGGGTTCTGGTGAATCTGGAGAGTAGTCACTGCTGGGTGTGATCCGAGGGTATCCAGTTCTTGGTCAATCACTTGTAGATTCCTTTTTGAGCGATTTCCTGAAACGATTATCCGTAAAATTTTACTTGATGTCGATAAGTCTCCCTTATCGATGGGGATTTACGACGGAATTTTTTCTTGAAGTTAGTCATATCCAACATTATATTACGTTTAATGTTGAATGTTATTTAAAAGACAGGAGGTCATCATGGCCCGCCCCGGTGTCACCTTCAGTGAAGTAGCAGAGGCTGCCAGCCAATTGATAGGCCAGGGCAAGAATCCCACCATCGAGCAAATTAGGCTCATCATTGGTAACGGCAGCAACAGTACTCTCGCAAATCACTTACGTCGCTGGAAAGCCGAACAGGCCGGCGATTCTCTCATAGCAGCCCGAGAAGGCATTCCGGAACCGCTGGTTGCTATGATGAAAGGTCTTTGGGATCGGGTGATGCAGGAAGCTGATGGCAAAATGGAAAAGATGATGTCTGAGTATGAGGATATTGTTTCGTCACTAAAAGAAGAATTGTCTAAATACAAGATCAACAATCAGAAATGGCAGAAACTCCACGACCAGTGGCTGCAGGAAAAGGAAAATCTGCAGGGTGCGAACTTCGCGCAATCAGAGCAGATTAATAACCTCAAACATCAATACAATATCCTCGAAACCCGATGGGAGACACAGGCCAAACAGCTTGAGGAGAAGGATGCCAGGAACGCCGAACTGAATCGTCTGCACCAGCTGGTACAGCAGAATCTTGAGCATTTTAGGGAGTCTTCGCGCGAACAGCGATTGGCGTATTCACTGGCGGCAGAAAAACGTGAGGCTGTACTACAGCAGGAGATTGCCGGGCTCAAGGCAGCTCTTGCCGGGAGTGAGAAGGGGAGGGTGGAGGGTGAAAAAGCGCTGTCTGCGTCACGGAGAGAATGTGCAGACCAGCAGGAAGCTCTCGCCGGTGCGAAAGGGGAAATGAGCCGGTTAAGGGAAGCACAGCAAGCTGTGGAAAATGAGCATATACGGCTGCAGACTCAGTACGATGAGATAGTGAAGCGTGAAGCTGGACTACAGGATAAATACGCCGAGACTCACAGTCGGATTTTGGTTCTGGAAAAAAACGCGGTGTTGTTGGAAGGGCAGCTGCAAACCGTCAGGGATACGCTGAGGAGGTCGGAAGAAAGAGTTTCGACGTTGGAGCATGAAAATCTGTTTTTGGAAAAGGAAAAAATATCAGCGAAAAAGGCATCTGTTGAAAGTTCACATGAAAAAGAAAGTGTATAGAAGGGCCGGACAGGTTAGAGGGATGATAAGGATTTATTTATGAAGAAAACCAGTATTCAATATACCCATCAGCAGATTTCAAACGGTTTGGATGTGTTGATTGTAAAAGTGGGAAGAATGGCTGTTGCCGTTGAAATTGTAACCCCATATTTTAAAGATAGAAAAATAAATGGTAAGGATTTTATTTTGCCACAATCATTGGTAATAATTTTAAGCGATGTAATTAAATATCATTATGGACAGCTTTACAGATGTTATTTTGATACGCAAGGCAAAGAAAACAATACCGCATCTATTAGTGTGCTTTATCATCAAATATTTAATGAAGATGTAGACGAAAAAATAAAAAAAAATTATCATGCTGAATTTGAGGAAATAAGGATTAAATTGGATGCTGTTCAAAAATATAAAGAAAAACTGAAACAGTTTTCTCATAAACATTTTGCTCACACTGATACAAGCAAGACATTAGAGGAATCTGAAAAAGAGCTTGCTACAATAGGTATACCATGGCAAGAATTCGTTAGTTTAATTAATGATGCAAAAATAATTCTTAAAAATATGTGTGTAGTTTATCAAAAGCCTATTCAAGATTTCTCAGAGGGCCAATATCCATATCTTAGGGATGAATTTTGGAGTGCGATTAAATATACTGAGGTGCATATTACGCGGCCTGCCGCTGATTGATGACGTATAGAATATAGATACACAATTGTTATAGATTTTAATATTACTCAAAGGTTAATTGAGCATGTCATATTGTAAAATGTTAAGTAAACTCCAAGGAGAACGAAAAGACTTACATTCAAATTATCATGACCGGTATTATGGATTTCCGATTCAGGACGACAACGAACTTTTTTGTCGTTTGATCCTTGAGATTAACCAGGCAGGACTCAGCTGGGAAACTATCCTAAAAAAACAAGCTAATTTCCGAAATGCGTACAGTGGGTTCAACGTCAGGAAAGTATCAAAATACACCGATATTGACCGAGCCCGCTTATTGAATGATGTCGGTATTATCAGAAACCGCCTTAAAATAAATGCTGCAATTGAAAATGCCAAAGTTATTCTCAAGATTCAACAGGAATACGGATCATTTTTGGAGTGGATTAACATGAATCACCCAAAATCTCCGGAAGAGTGGGTTAAAATATTCAAAAAGACTTTTCTTTTTACCGGGGGTCAGATTGTCA
>Ga0206962_1064_pt1 | contig 40215 bp, 30 predicted proteins | sample Alteio_BWOrgHeat_27_FD_153241 | JGI IMG/M metagenome (GOLD analysis project Ga0206962, IMG submission 153241) | Enriched cells from forest soil in Barre Woods Harvard Forest LTER site, Petersham, Massachusetts, United States -... | ecosystem: Environmental > Terrestrial > Soil > Temperate forest >...
TGTGTTTTGTTGATCCGTTTTGTTGGCCGACCCCTGCTCTTTCATACGATTGGAGATTTGTTCATCATAAGATTAGAATGATAGAAGCGGGGTCGGCCAACAAAATAGATCAACAAAACATATTCCAGAATAAAGGTATATTGTTTTGCTGATCCGTTTTGTTGATAGATCCCTGGTTCTATCATAAATAAAAAGATTGATAATACAACTTAAAAATTAGATACCGTTATTCAATAATAAGTATCACAAACTGATGCAAACCGATATATTCCTTATCGAAAGGTTAGGTGAACATGTATTTAATATAAAGAGTAACCTAGATGATCCAAAATTCAAAAAGTTAAAAGCGTATAAGCCAAAGCTAAAGAATGAATATACTATTTATATACATGGGGCCCTTCAACTTTTTATAGATAAGAAAACAGAAAAGCGCTTCTGTATCAAAGTTGAGAATAATGGCGTCCTCCTAGATAATGAAAATAAAGTAATGTATGTGGGCAATAAGATTACAAAAATGCCGATACAGTCATTCCCTATCCTCAATAAATATGATGCAAAAATTAGTCGTAGTATAACTGTTTATGATGGACATATCAGTCTTGTTCAAGAAATGAATAAAAGTGATAATAAAGTAATATCATTTATGAGAATTGAAAATGATATTGATGTAGCCAGTCAGCTTACAAAAGTAATTTTTTAGAAAGAAAGTAAATTGTCACAAGTAAAATACCATAGATTAATATACCGATGAATGGAACTGAGCCATCGGGACCCGGATTCAGATAAGGGATATAATTAGCGGCAAATAACTTAACAGTTGCTTGAGACAATATTAAGTAGATAATAAGAAGTAAAAGAGGCTCTTTAATATAATCATAAATATTGTGGGATTTGTTACTGGTATTAGGATCAATTTCAGAAGCATCATTTGAAAATGCCTCATCAATTATCATATTATCATTTATATCCCTAGTTAATTCTTCAATATCAAAATCATCTGGCTCTTTCTCTTTTTGTTTAATATATGGTTGTCTATTGGCTTCATTTGGCTCTGGTAAACCTCCTCCTCCTCCTCCTGAATTGAAACCAGGTTGTAATCCTCTCAAGTTGCCAATTGATGTTCCAGCCATAGATATATCCATAATTCTATATTATACCTTTAGATTATATTTTTTTATTATAAAGGCATTCACAAGCATGCCGCTTCCAATCTCCTTTTTGACATTCACTGTCATGATATCTCATTCTGTAGCAACCAGAACAAATTAATTTATTATTATCAAGGGGATTTGCACAGTTATCACATCTTTTCTTATCCTCTTTAAGCCGATTTGCCAAAACATGATACCTATTAAAGTTAAGGGGTAAATCATTAAGTTTTTCTCCTTCTCTCTCCTCTTCCTTTCTCAGCTCCCTCCTTGTTAAAGATCCATAAGAAAGTTGGTTAATTCCATCATATAAGCTGACAGTCATATCCAAAAACTCATGCGGCAACTTATGGAAAAAAACAGTATCTCCATACAATCTTTCTTTACCAAATAGTCTTGTTGCCCTCTTATTAACTTTCAACTCATCCTTATTTAAAACTTGACTAAAGAACCCCAAATCGAATCCTAAAAAGTTTAGATCAAATAATTTATATTTCATATAACCATTCTCTTCCTTCTCCAATCCTTCTAATGGATGTCCGAAATAATCATACTCATAAACAGGTTCTGACTCATTATCCGGTAAAACTAAACCTTTATGAACAAACTTCGAATAAAGTATTGTACTCAGATCACTAATTAGAGTATGGTCAGGTAAACATGTATAAGTATTCTTATTGATTTTAGAGTTTAAAAGGATAGCTGTTCCGGTCACCGGTTCCCCTATCAGATATGTTGCAACTCGGTTGACAGTTGTATCTAAACCCTTGCTCACAAAACATAGCTGATATACATTATCTTCAGTTTCATAACAGATTTGTGAATCACCCATTAATTCTGGTGTTAAGCCTATTTCGGTAACAATAGTTTCCATCATATCTTTAAAATCAATTGTCCTTTCTTCAATTAGTACATTGAGGTCCGAAGTAAGAGTCCCTAAATTTTTATAATATAGCTCCTTATTAAATTCAAAATCATTAGGCCTAATAATCAGAATTGTTAATGGTCCAGATGAAGACATGAATATAATCTATTTATAGAGATTATATTTAAGTAGTTTTTGAAATTTTTAATTTTTAATTTTATTCTTATATTATATAATAATGCATTGCCAAAATAATAATGATAATGTTTTATTGATCTTCATTTTTATTATTGTAGTTATTTTGGTCGGCATAACAGTTTACCAGTTTTATACTGAAAAATTCGGAAATGTTGAAGCAATGACAATGAGGCAACCGATAATGTATCAGCCTATAACTCAATATTCAAATCAGCCTTCAGACCAGTATAAGACTCAGCCTTCAGATCAGTATCCAGGTCAGTCTTCAGATCAGTATTCGGATCGGTCTTCAGATCAGTATTCGAATCGACCACCAATGTATTATCAAAACCCTGGCGTTCGACCTGATTATGATCCCATCATGCAATATGATTATAGGAAAGCCTTTGATCCATTAATAGATCCGACTAGACGAGTAGCCAGAAATGAATTACCTGTATTTCCTCTTAAAGCCTATATTGATCTACCTACAAAGGGTTATCCAGATAATTTTAATCAAACTGGTCTACTTATCCTAGAACCTGATTCACATAAACGTGATCGAAGGAGATCCGATAATGACAATGATAACAAAATTTTAAGATTATTTTCTAGACAAGAATTTCCTGGATCTAACCGATATGAATACTATACTCTGATCAGTTCTGGAAATGACCTTATCAAGATACCGATAACTAATAATTATAGGGGTCAAAGAATAAAGGAATTAGATGATGATGATATTATTCATATTGAAGAATTAGGAAAAAACTATAGAGTCAAACTATTGAAATATGATCAACCGAGATACTATCCTAATATTTATTAATCTTCTAAATTAGAACTGGAATTCGAACTATCTTCCTTCTGATCATTTAAATCTAATAAATATAAATAATTTATGAGAATTGTTTTCTCATTTATTTCCTTCTCTAAGGGCAACAGATCCTTCCCTTCATGTTCTACCAATTCACTTCTATTATCAATGATTGCTTTAACACATGGTTCCTTAGAAATATATGATGATATCGCCAAATGCATATCTAATTGTAGTTCATTAACAATTTTGAATCTTGATGTAATAAGCTCTGATTTCAGAAATATAGATTCTTGATCTAAATTTATACCATAATTTAATACTTTCTTTATTAGATTAATTTGACTCCTCTTTAACGAAGGTACAGCCCAACCCCAAATCCATATATTCACTTTTGGGTTATATATACCTATAAATTCATATCTAGACCTAAATAATTCTTTCATATTTTTATTATAAAAAGTAATGACACTATATTCTAAATCATGTTTGCCAACCTGATAAGAGTAATAAGCTGCTTTGCTAAACATTTTGTTATATATTTCATTATTGGTATCATAATAATTTAGAGAATTAACAATTAGATCTTTGGTTTGCATCTTATAATATAGATTTATATATTTTTAATTAATGGATTTTTCGCCCTTCTTTTCTCCATAAGTGTTTTAATAGAGATCGATTTATTATATGTTTCGTACTCTCTTTTAATAGGTCCTTCTTGCTGTTCCGAATTACTTATACTTTCTTCTTCATCACAAATATATATCGGTAAGAAGCCGCCATTAGGTTCATTCTTTGTATTACTCATTTATATATTATAAGTAATATATAAATTTACAGGCTTAATCAAAGGTTATTACAAAGGATTTACTATTTTTCTTTTTTGTATCTTTATTCTGATCCTCCACTATACCTTCTTTTGTTGTCCCTATTGTTTTATTCTTTTTAACAATATATTTAAACTTTTGGATGTGTTTTATATTGCAACATTTACCTTTATTCTCACAACTGAATTTTAAGTATTCTGTATCGGTAAGAGGCCCGACATAATTCACATATAGGATCCTATGTAAAGCTATCTTTTTTCCCTTATAATAAAAATTAATATATATACCCTTATTTTCATTATCAGAATTCGCGATATAGCCATTCCACAGGCTACACTTATTTTCATCGAATATTGAACTTTTAATATATTTTCCTAATCTTTGTATATCATCATATGATAATTTGTTTACTGGTACACTTTTTAACTGTTTTTTCAGGAGTTCATCAATTATCTCTTTCTTCGTCAGATTTGGTATACTCATACTTCAGTTATCCTTACAATTATAGGATATAAAAAATTATTGTAGGTTGAAGAATATAGGTGAAAATAATTTATTTAAAATATAGAACATCGATCTGACTAGGTACTAAGGTTGCTGTAGCCTCTGTATATCTGATGTTTATGTAGTTCTTATAGTCCTGATAATCTGTCAAATCTTCTTTAGTCGGTTTAATTATTAGGCCATCAACAATGATTATCACATTGTTCTGCCCATCATAGATTAAGATAGGGATATTATATATTTGATTTAGAACATAATATTCGACTAGACCATTAGAACTTGTTGTCGGGCCCATTCTACCAATGAAATATAGTATATAATCTTTCTTTGAGGTGTCCATATAGCTAGCCAAGTCATTACTTATTTGCTCATAATTACTTGGATCAGTTAGCCAATCAATAATGTTACTTCTGAAATAGTTAGCCAAGTCAGTCTGCATATCAGAATAATAACCCAGATTTCTACTCTCAATATCATAATAGGCATATTTTAACCAACTATTCGCATTAGCATAAGCCCTTAAAGTCGACATATTATTATCTATAATTTTTTGTACATAATGATCTCCCATATCAATTAGAGGATATAATACTGTATTTAATTCAATTAAGTCAGTTGCTAATACTCTTGTAAACCTTCTTTTACCGATAACGGGTACATTCTCTTTGCCAAATAGTTCAGATAATACCTTATTAATAGTATTGTTGGCGCTCTTAATAATCTTTTGTCCTGGTCTCTCCTTAAAATTATTATAATCAGCAATATCCGATACAAAGTAGCCTTCCTTTTGCAAAATCTCTGCTGCCTTATGATCATTCTCTGTTAGCTCATCAGAAACCTTATTAATAAACTTAATGAGAAGTTCTTGGGTCAAGGCAAAGTGACATTCATCGTAAGCAAAGTGGCAATGGGGATTTTCATCACATTGACTCTTTGATTTATTATCCGTACAAATCTCCCTACTATTCTGAATAGTGTAATTTGATAGATCCGGTAACTTTGTAATAATATGGACAAGTTTATTATATTTACCACCGACCTGTTCCTGATTCTGATTTTGGTCCTGAATTCTCGCATAAATATCAGCAATTTTCTTATCCGTAATCTTGTACAAAATCATTCTAATCTTACTTCTTTTAATTGCCTTAGTCTCTTTATTTTTACTACTAATTATCTTATTAATTTTATTCAAAACTAAGGCATTGTCTGGATCATGTAGGTATTGGCTCAAATGTAACCGGAATAATTCATAAGCCTCATTCTCATATTTGTCCTCATTAACTGACAAAATTCTTTTATCGACAACATAATTATCTTTACCCTTTTCAATTTCCCAATCAACAATATCGAATAGTTGTTTATATTCTAAAGAGCCAATCTTTTCTGCTTTTGCAATACTCATTGACTCATTGATAGTCGGAGCCAATTCCTTCAATTCAGTCATTATACCGATAATCCTGACTGTTTTGTTAGCTTGGTCCATTATATCGTAGAATAGGCCGATAGGTAGGACCTGTATAGCATTATCAGATAATGTAACAATTTCCTCTAAATTCTTTAAAGTTTCTGTAACCGGTTTCAGTTTTCCCTCAATATTCTTTAGAAGTTGTAAATTCCATATTGTACCCGATGGCTCGACCGGTAGAATCGTGTTATTCTGTGTGATAATGTATTTACATTTATTTCTAGCATCAATCTTCTGATACCTAGGTCTGTAATCTTCATTACCTTTATCGGCAATAATAGTGAGTTGCTCAAATAACTTTTTGGCAATAACAGTCTTCTTATTATCTTCTAACTCATTAATTTCTCCTTCCACTAACTCCTCAAACTCTTTCTGCCCATTACCTTCAGATAAACAATTCCTTTTATAAAAATCATATAGGTGTTTAATAACATTATCTTTTTCTTCTTCAACATAATGAAAAACCTTCTGAATTGTAAAATCACTGTTCACTTTCTCCTCTCTCTTCACCATGATTATCGGATTATAATTCCTATTTTCTTTGATCAGAATAATATTATCTCTTGTTTTACTGATTAGATTATCTACCTCTTCCTTATTTTGACATTGAATAACAAAATCATCTCTAACTCTTTCTTTTTCCAAAGTCTTTTTAATGATGATGCTCTTCTTATCAAAGACTATGATGTTTAGACCATTGTTGCTTATAACTTTTGGCAAAGATAGTATGTGATTTGATAAGTCAAAACTGATATCCGTTGATTCTCTAATGTAATCTATGTAATTACTACGGTCTTGAAAACTAGTTCGGATATCCCCATTGTTTAAAGCTGTAAATATATTATCACTGCGATCTAAATCTAAAATATGTAGGAGTCTATCCCGAATATCTGCTAAACTCATATTTAATGCCTTACTTACTGCATTGATAAATGAATTATTGGTTTGGTCAGCCCCATATTTGAAAAAGTATCCGGTACTACTATTTAATAGATAATGTGATTTTATCTTCCTAGTCTTATTTAATAGTTTATTCAGGAAAAAATCTAGGTATTTCGGCAAGAAACCTATTTTGTTCTCTTGAATCTTATTGGTATCCTGGAGAATATATAGTTTATCACCTAATGATTTTTCTTTCTTCTCTTCTTCTAATTCCCCTTCTACTCCTTTCTTCCCTTTACCCTTTTTCTTTTCCTCCTTTGGTTCTCCAATACATTTCATATAATAATCCTTTTTCGCCTTGTTCTTTGCTGTAAATTGATCCTTCTTGAAACAACAGGGCATACATTGGCCATAAGGGTTTGTGCTCTTTGACAAGAAGCCTACATAGGTATGTTCAGCATTTTCTTCAGGAGAACAGGAATAATAAATAGTGCCCGATGCATTACCCTGATCGTCAATATTGTCTAGGCCGACAGCTCTAATAATTATCTCTTTTCCCTTCTTCTTTTTATTCCCTTTACCAGTCTTGAGAAAAGTCTTCTTCTCATATATTCCTGTTGCTCTATTCAGTTTGAACCCTTGTTTTACCAAATTGTCGGCCGAAAGATCCTGTCTGGGCCTCCTCTTTTTATCAGTACCAGAGTTTTGACAGGCTCTGGTCCACTGTGCTTGCCCCTTTTCCGGTTTAAAACCTATCCTTGTTTTATCCAGCTTAGCCATCTGTTTCACAGTGAGCTCCTCCTTATCATAATTAACAATGTCCTCAACTTTATTCCGGCGACTGGCAATCTTAGTTAGCTTCTTAAGTTTTTCCTTTAACACTTGTCTTTCCGGTTTCTTAAACAGATAAGTTTCCACATATAAATAGATTAAAATATTATAAAAAGTTATAATGCGGTCTAACTGTTTCTTATTTCTGGCTCCAGAAATCCTAATCTTATATCTATCTCTCTGCTTTCCCTGAATATCTATACCGATGCCTGGAGGCTTATATTTGGGTATATTTTCTAACTTCTTTAATGTTTTTCTAGACTTTCTAATTGTGGGATATTTTGATACTACTCTGTCAATCTCCTCTGAAGCTCTATCAACAGTAATGTTAAATTGCTTGCTGATTTCCGAAATTAGAATAGTGTCAGTATAATCATAATTTCTCATTAAATATAGAACTCTTTGTTCGATTTTCGCTTGGTTCTCGTACTTTGTAACTCTCTTATATCTCAAATAGGTTCCAAATTTACCTTTTTCCACATCTCTTCTCGTTTTAGCCAGTCTTTTTCTCGGCTCAATGACTAGGGCAACATAAGGATAAAAATAACGGGAAAATTCAGATAGATCATTATGATTAATTAAAAAGTTATTGGGCAAATTGAATTGTTGCATTGTGTTTATAAATGCATATTTGAATTCTAGATCAACCGGTATCTTAAATTTGATCTTATTTTCTCCATTAACTTTGACCAACAATTCTCTCACATACTCATATGTATTCTGAATATCTTGAATGGTCGCTTTGTCCTCCTCCTTCCACTGAGTCTTATACTCAATACGACCAGTATCACTTAAGTTAATAGCCATGAACTTCTCTATACCCTTTTCCACAATTCTACATTTAAAACTGATCCCGTATGGAGCATTCTCGAACCATTTTGTCAGAACACCCGTATTCTCTTTGACTTTAGTAAAATCATTAATATCTTTCTCTGAGTATTTAAAAATGATTTGGCCATCTAAGGTCTGATATTGAATAAAAGGATATTTATGTGTCATAGTGAATTCATTAAATATTCTGAATAGATCTATCTTTTGAGTCTTATCTTCCAGCTTCAAGTTAACATGGATCACAGATTGTACCACATATATTTCTTTGAATAAACTTGTATATATATTCTCTTTTCTAACATTCTCAACATTCTTCATAATCTCATTTTCCACAATTAGATCGTTATTGAGTGTTTCATAGATTGACTTAATCTTTTCTGCCTCAACCTGGCCTCCTTTCAAATCATTCAGATAGTCAATAATAAAGTTCACATCATCACTCTTTATTCTGGGAAAATATACTCTGATAAATACATCAATAACATTTCTTAATGATTCAGGATCTGGCTTATAACCCTTACCTAACTCATTGTAAATATCAATCATAAATATCTCATTATTCATAAAATACCCTTCATAATCAAAAAGAATATTGAAATCATCATCTTCTCTCCTAATCTTTCCTCCATACCTCCTGATATTATCTCTTAATAATTTAAGGTTACCTCTCAGTTCTTCATAGACCCGCATATTTGAATTCGGTTCGACATCAATAGTTAAGATATCTGTGCGTTTGATCCATTTCTGGCCAATCATAACTTTATCTAGGGCATCTTCAAAGAAATATTCTGACCATAAATATTGTCGGGAGGGAGCAATATAAGCATTTTCCCCGAATTTCGGATTGTTTTTGATACTAGCACATATTTTATTCTTAATTGTTTTGATAGTATCATCTTTGAACAAGTACTGACTTGTCACATAGTTTTTGAAATATACATTTCTCAGCGTATCATCATACATTAAATTATCTTTAGAAGTATCGAAGGGAACTAGATTGCTCTCTTTCTCATACTTCTTAAACAGTTTATCATCGGCTAATGCATCTTTAATTAGTTGTGAGGTCTGGCTTATGTTAGGATCTGTATTTATATCTGCATCTTGGTAAATCTTGTCCATATCCTCCATATCTAATTCTTCACCTGGTAGAATAGTGTCATCAGGTAGTCCTTCATCAAATTCAATAACACCATCACCATTATCATCAGCTAATTTGTCGGCAATGTTAATCATTTCTCTTGGTGTAATATCTTCATCATCTCTTTCTAATCCTTGAATATCCTCTTCTTCAAATTCTACAAAGTTTTCGGCAATATCGTCATTGACACCACCAATTAAATTATTATTAGTTAAGGCCCTATAATCATATTTAGCCATTTTATCCAATAGGGTCATAAGGTTGTAGCCAGATTCACCAAGATTCTCAGGATAAGCCATATTATATTCACTATCATTGTCACTATTACTAGTACTTTCATGATTCTGATCATCTTCTTCTGATTCTTCCTGCTCTCTTTCATCTTCTTCCTCTCCTTCTAATTCATCCTTTTCTTCAACATCTTCCTCTAACTCATCACCACTGCTACTACTAGTTTCTGGGACTTTACCAGAACTAGCTGAAGATAATAACCGTTCTTGCATCAATTGGGCTAATCCACCTTTTTTCAAAGTAGTATAATCCGGTTCTTCTTCTTCGACTAGTTTTGACTGTTTCTTTTTCTCTTTTTTGGTCAAAAGCTCTTCTTTAATCATGGTACTATAATTATAAAGAATTTTGGTATCCATTAGCTCAAATACTTTAATATTATCATCATACCATTCTTGTCCTAACTTATTAATTATTTCTGACTCCTGTTTCTTATTCTTCCTAATCTGGTCAAACCAATAATTAATATGATAAGTATTAAAGAATTTTTTGATCCATTGACTCCCATAATAATCATTCATTTTCTTGTGTTCTTCCCCAGATAAAAGTATTAGGGTCTGATATAACTGTTTATCTTGAATTTTGTCTAAGATCGACATAATTGATTTAGGTAAAGAGTTACCAATAAAGATATATTGGTTATACTGAATCCTGTGATTATTATTCTTGTATTTGAATATTATCTTTATCGGATCATCCATAATTTATATTATAAGGCTAAGAAAATAAATATCTGATTTATTACCGATTAGCTAGACAATTATGAGAAAGAGGGCGTCGGCCAACAAAACGGTTCCACAATCGATCTACCATCATTCTGAAGTACAATTGCGAACTCATTTTGTTGGCCGACGCCCTATCCATAATACATTCAACATTTATGAATAGGGCGTAGGCCAACAAAACGGTTCCACAATCGATCTACCATCATTCTGAAGTATGATTGCGAATTCATTTTGTTGGCCGACCCCCGGTTCATAATAGATGCAACAGTTATAAGGAACCGGGGGTCGGCTAGCAAAACAAATCTACAATAGTTCTACCTTCATTCTGGAGTACGATTGCGAATTCATTTTGTTGGCCGACCCCGGTTCATAATAGATGTAACAGTTATAAGGAAGCGGGCGTCGGCCAACAAAACTGTTCTACAATCGATCTACCATCATTCTGAAGTACGATTGTGAATTCATTTTGTTGGCCGACGCCCGCTTCATAATAGATACAACAGTTATAAGGAACCGGGGTCGGCTAGCAAAACAAATCTACAATCGATCTACCATCATTCTGAAATACAATTGCGAATTCATTTTGTTGGCCGACCCCCGCTTCATAATAGATGCAACAGTTATAAGGAAGCGGGGTCGGCCAACAAAACGGTTCCACAATCGATCTACCATCATTCTGAAGTACAATTGCGAATTCATTTTGTTGGCCGACCCCCGCTTCATAATAGATACAACAGTTATAAGGAACCGGGGGTCGGCTAGCAAAATAAATCTACAATAGTTCTACCTTCATTTTGGAGTACGATTGCGAATTCATTTTGTTGGCCGACCCCGGTTCATAATAGATGCAACAGTTATAAGGAACCGGGGGTCGGCCAACAAAACGGTTCCACAATCGATCTACCATCATTCTGAAGTATGATTGTGAATTCGTTTTGTTGGCCGACCCCCGATTCATAGATGTAATAGTTATAAGGAAGCGGGGTCGGCCAACAAAACGGTTCCACAATCGATCTACCATCATTCTGAAGTATGATTGCGAATTTATTTTGTTGGCCAACGCCCGTTTCATAATAGATGCAACAGTTATAAGGAACCGGGGGTCGGCCAACAAAACGGTTCCACAATTGATCTACCTTCATTCTGAAGTACAATTGCGAATTCATTTTGTTGGCCGACCCCCGCTTCATAATAGATGCAACAGTTATAAGGAACCGGGGGTCGGCCAACAAAACGGTTCCACAATCGATCTACCGTCATTCTGAAGTATGATTGCGAATTTATTTTGTTGGCCAACGCCCGTTTTATAATAGATGCAACAGTTATAAGGAACCGGGGGTCGGCCAACAAAACGGTTCAACAATCGATCTACCATCATTCTGAAGTATGATTGCGAATTCATTTTGTTGGCCGACCCCCGATTCATAGATGTAATAGTTATAAGGAAGCGGGCGTCGGCCAACAAAACGAATCTACAATAGTTATACCTTCATTCTGGAGTACGATTGCGAATTCATTTTGTTGGCCGACCCCCGATTCATAGATGTAATAGTTATAAGGAATCGGGGGTCGGCCAACAAAACGGTTCCACAATCGATCTACCTTCATTCTGAAGTACGATTGCGAATTCATTTTGTTGGCCGACCCCCGGTTCATAATAGATGCAACAGTTATAAGGAACCGGGGGTCGGCTAGCAAAATAAATCTACAATAGTCATACCTTCATTCTGGAGTACAATTGCGAATTCATTTTGTTGGCCGACCCCTGCTTCATAATACGAATAATCAAATAGAATTATAGACATATCCATAATTTTATTTTTGTTTATCTAATTCAAATAATACTTTCACTAACAATCATACCGCAATATTCAGTCGGATCCTCATAAAAGTCAACTTTCGTATAAATATTTAATTTTATAGCTGTATCAAGTAAAAATGCAAATATCTTTTTGAATAATTCACCATGACCATATTCAGGACAAGCAACATGGGCCATTTCATGAATGGCTACATACATTAATAAATTCAAAGTATGTATTGTTCCATCATATTTAGATCTTATACAAAATACAATCTGTTCACCTTTATTAACTGAATAACTTGTATAAGCGCTATCGGCTGAACTTTCATTTATTACAATATCATCTTTTAATTTTTCACCTAATTGTTTTATATAAGGTTTATAGTCTGGGTACTCATCAATATGTTCAACTAGATAATCTCTTAATTTGAACATATTCGCTTTAATCTGTGCCAACATATTTGCCGCTTCAACTTTATCGGGTAAGTCCCTGACTAAATATTCATCATTATCAATTGTTGATTTAACATATATAATTCCCTCATTCTTCTCTAACCCAATAATAATAATTATGGCTATTATAAAAATATAAAGTAATATGATTATTAGTCCATTCATGAACTATATAAGTAGTGGTAAGAAAAATAAATAAAAGAAAAAGGGAAAATATAATTAATATATATTATAAATATATTTTTTCTATAATATGTATATATAATAGAATAATGGGTCAAACTATAAGTCTGCAAGATAAAGGTGATAGTCGAAGGATGCCTACAGGTGTTCCAAAGAAATATACCAGTGCGGAAATAGATGCCAATCTGAACCGACTATTCAAGAATAATGTTAACAATAATTTCTCCGAAGCTAGCCATTTAGGCTTTACCGAACTTAAATTCGGCGAAGAGAAGGAAAGAGAGGAGGAGAAAGCAGCTGAGATTAGAAAGAGGAGAGAAGAGCAAGAGAGGGAAAGACTTAGAGAAAAGAAAGTGGAAGTGTATCAGGATCGGGCTCACCCTACTCAAGTTCCTCCACAAACTGGAGGTCGAAAGTTTAAATCATCTAAGAATAGACATTTACAACATAATATAGGTGAATTTATTCGACAGAATGGAGGTAATGCTAATATAGAAGGAAACCCTATTTCAGATCAATCAGAGTTTGCTAAAATCAGAGAATATCTTCTTAGAGAAGCCAAACAAGGATCTCCTTCAACGAACCCTTCATACCCATCATACCCTCAAATGTCTTCTCTTAAACAGGAACCTAAATCAACAAACCCTAAACCAGTCCATAATTACCCAATTAACCCTGGTACCATTATCTATCCTAATCCAGCCTTACAGTTACCACAGGCTCAGCAAGGAATGACAACTGTTTTACCAGCTAGCGTCATTCGACCGGATCAGCAAAATGGTGGAGTTATTGAAGAAGATGGAATTGACTATCTATCAATCTCCACAATATCCGGATTTGGCGAACTGAAAAAGGGATTCGTTGGCGGAACCAGAGGCATGTCTTTAGCTGCTGTCCTACAGAGTGGTCAATTAGGCGGAGATAGGGATGATGGTGAAGGATTATCGTTATCTGATGATGATGATGATGAGAAGGATGAGGATGAAGAAGAGGAAGAAGAGAAAGAGGATGAGGAGGAAGAGAAAGATGAAGATGGTGACAAAGAAGGTGAATTAAGTTCTACAAGTAGTGAAGAAGCTAATGTCAAAACAGAACAGTTAAGTCCAACATCTTATTCAGAACAACACAAAACAAGAAGAACTGGGCAAAATAGCCCAACATCTGAGTTAAACATTATTCCATTTTACAGTTCTGATAGTAGCCATGCAATTCCTTATAATAAAAATAGGCTGAATAAATAAATTATAATTTAATTATTAAATCATAATTTATAAATTTAAAAATTACTACATGTCTAAAATAAAGCCATGTTTCTTATTGTCATAAACAGATTCAGTTTCTTTAACCTGTTTAACTTTCTTTTTTGATACAGCTTTCTTAACTACTGTCTTTTTAGCTACTGTCTTTTTAGCTACTGTCTTCTTAGCTACTGTCTTTTTAGTTACAGCCTTCTTTGGTTTATTTAAATTATCATTAAAACAATTCATATATTGTTTATTGTATTCATCCATTTCTTCTTTAGCTTCATTATCTTCATCATCTGAACCATCAAGATCATCATCATCCTCCTCATCATCATTTAAACCAGATAACAAATTAAAATAATAATTCAATGGTTTCTTCCCATGTCTTCTATTCATTTCTTTAATAATGCATTTCTCAAAGATTTCCTTTGGCTTCTCAGTTAAATGTTTCAAAAACTGAATAGAAGGCTTCATAATTTGATTTGTAATGTAAAACAGATAGTCTAGTTTCAAATTATTAGCAATTATATATTCTGGACTTTCAACACGGTCACCTTGCAAATTGATTGGCTTATCTGTAATAATGTATGCATAAGGAATTCTGTCATTACTCATAGGCTTATTTCCCGGATCTCTATCAGCAATTCTATCAGCTAAAACTGTATGTACTAGTTTAGTTCTATCCGCATAAGTCCTCTCTTCCTTCGGCTTCATTGATTCTATCTTTCTCTCATCTTCAGATAATCCATTGCCTTTAATTGTTTTAGTAATAATAAATTTATCTAGAGGATAACGATCAGACAAAATATCATTTAAAACATTTTTAGCAAATGCTAAGGCTCCAGCAATACTTCTATCATTTAGAATACTTTTGATAATTCCTCCAACTACAACTTTGACGATCGGTGAGTTATCCCTTCTTTTAAGGACAATGCCCATACTAGCCTGATACCATTTTGTAGGATCAGATTCATATTTGTTACCCACATATTTCTTCTTTGTCAAAATTATAAATGGATGGAATGTTTTTTCATATTCCATGTTATGGGGAATCGGTAAGATTTTAGCCAGAATCTTGCTACTCATTATTGCTAGCTCAATACTAATCGTTAAGGCGATTGTATCTGTCAAAAACTTATCAGGCTCCTCTTTATTAGCTATACCAAACTTAATAAAAACACTATCAGTATCCCCATATATGATTTTTGGCTTAATAGTCTTTTTATCCATTAGCTTTGTTATTTTCTCGAATAGCCATTTTGTAAAATCACTCTTACATTCATGACCCAACTTTTTATCAATGAATTTCTTATTGTTATCATCTAAAACTGTTCTAACATTTGTTAAGACCTCCAAATACTTATATCTCGGACAATCCTCCTCATTCTGTATTTCTTTAAGCTTTTTAACATTCTCTTTGCCGATCAAAGTATCGATTTCTTTTTTAAACAGAAGATCACATGTTTTAACAAAATTTTCATAATTATTAGCTAGAGCGCTTCTCACCAATATGGGCAAGATCACCTCGATGAATATCCTGGATACATTTAAATTTTCTCGTCCCGTTGCGGTTGTAGCGGCCGCAATGCTCTTGAGATACAAGGGGCTAGTTGGTGCTCCACATTGACCGTATAATGAGTTAGCTGTCAACTTGTAAGCAATCTGTAAACCCTCAAGAATCTTCCAGTTAAATGGATTCTTTTCACCAGCCTGAATTCTTCTGGTTTCAGCTCTAGCATCCAATAATTCCGTCAAAATTTCCGGTAAAATACCTACAGAGCCATCCTTGGCTTTAGCAAATCGGCAAACAGTCTGTTCTCCCGTCTTAGACATATATGTTGCATCTTCATAATAGTAATGCGGCAAGTTATTATATCTGGAATCTTCAACAAGTGTTTCATGTGACATATTTTTCTGTCTCATGGCATTCGGATATAGACTATTATAATCTAACACGGAAACAGGTTCAAAATGGACTCCTGTATCAGGTTCAAAGACTGTTGCTCCTTCATATCCATCATCACCTTCTTCATCTTCTTCTATTTCGACCACTTTCTTTTTAGCATTAGGTGGTAAAGTCTTAGGGAAACTTTGAGGTCCTAAACCTGGAGGTAAACCTTGATTAGGACCAGGACCCTGTCCATTATTATTATATGGTTTTCTGATTACCGGAATAACATGATCCCTTTCCTTACATTTTTTTGAGACTAGACTAAATATTTTTATACCTTGTCCTCTTAAAAAGATATATGATAGAGGTACATGACAAACATTCGCCATACCAATATTATTGGTGAGAATCTGTAGTTTGTTCATTAGCTTGTTACATAAAACGCTATCATTAACGCAATAGGCGCCCACTAGAGCGCGATCTTTAGATGTTCCTTTCTGTAATCTGAAAATGTCTTGTGGCGATACATCATCTTTAGCCTGACACCAATATACTTTATACTTATCCAGTTCTAATTTACTTTCTTCAATTAAACCAGAAACGGTAAAAGAATCCATGTCATCTTTAGCCTTCAACTTGATATCTATTACCTTAAACTTTTCTTCATTATTGTAGTATGTATCGGACAGGCCGTCATTAAAAAATATCTTGATACATCGGCCAACTTCCAAACCATAAATATTTTTAGTATAGATGGTTGTTTGAGTTTCTTTCTTTTTATTTGTTGTCACTTCAACACCTTTAATAATTTCCTTAATAAATTCTGATGCCACATTGTCCAATTTATAAGAGCCTAATCTATGATCTCTTTGGACAACCTTCATAATATCTATCTGTATTCTTCCTTGCATAGCAAAATACTTCAATTCATTCTTACCTAAGGCTGATGAAGCTAAAGTTTTATCAATGAACTGACTGGGCTCATCTTTAATCCGGCCCAGCTTCGAAAAACTAGTATAACAACCTAACTTTTGAGCCCTTTCAGCCAAATATTTGTAATCAAACCCAAAGATGTTATATCCGGTCATGATATCTGGATTCATCCTCTGAATCAGTTTGGTCCAAGCTAAGAGAAGAGCAACTTCATTATCATAAGATTCGACATCGACACCTTCAATTTTATCACAAGATCCCAAAGTAATAATATGTTTATAGAAACATTCATTCTCGCCATATCTACTAAAAGTTGTTGCGATCTGAATGACTTTGTCATCATCTCTCTTGGCTTGTGGAAATGCTCCATCACCACTTGTACATTCAATATCAAATGCGGCGATAATTAGTGGTAAAATCGTTGTACCTTTATCTAATATTGGATCAATGCATTTCCAGTCCGTGTAAACTGATATATCATTGTTTGAGGGATTGACCTGATCTAAAAATTCATTGTACTTCCCTGCTTTGATCTTTGCGAAGCCACAAGACTTCAGTTGTTGGATATGCATAAATCTGAGCATTGGCTCAATATTCGATTCATATAATTTATACTTGTGCCTCCTTGGATTCAATAAGGGACTTTCAATGAACCGATTAAAGACTCTCTCGTAAGCCCGAAAGCCTTCATGACTGTGAAAAACTAGTCTGATAAACTGATACTTCTTATAATTTGTGAATTTCCAGAAAATACATCTACTTACTATTTCATAGTCCTTTAAAGAATTGAGCAAGTCCGGATTTTTCTTTTGGACTTCTTCTTTAACTTTACTAATTAGAATCTTTGCTTTTTGTTTTTGACTTTCTGATGAGCCCCAGGTCTCCGGTATACCAATATAAAAATATGGAGTAAAATTCTTAACCTTCACAAATACTTTCTTACCATCTTCTGTAGTTCCATACAATCGTATAATGAACTTCTTTAAAGTTTCACCGGCAAACTCTGTATCTTCTGATGTCTGTGCCCAATCCGTGAGTTGAAACTCTAGATCATTCTTATCTTGCTTAACTTCTTTAATAACATTCATAAACTATTTATTATTAGATATTATAAGTTATGAAATTATATAATTTTTAAATCAATTTTTTAGGCTGTAATAATCATATAAGGAGACTATTACAACTATAAAGCATAAATATTACTCAATGTTTTGATACCATGTAGAATCATGTAAAGGCATCAGTTTTAGGGATAGCAAAACAGTTTTATAATATTTATTCCGTCATTCGGGTGTTCGTATTACTGAATAGTTTTTGTGAAGCCTAAAACTTATGACTTTATAATGTTCCAGCATACAATAAAATTATACTGATATAATATAATAACAACTATAATGAACCGGGGCCTGGCAAGCAAAACGGATAAGCAATATGGTCTAAATCATAATATAATTGATATTAAAAACACTTTTGTTAAACTGCTAAACAAAAGTGTTTAATAATATAGGTTTCATTATGACGAAATCCATATTGTGAATCCGTTTTGTGTGAAGGGGCCCGGTAATCATCATAAACAAAAGTATACTGGTTACAATTATATGAATAAGATAGTATAACATTTGACACAGTATATTGTGTCAAATGTTATACTATATACCCTTATAATTGTAACCAATTTACTTTTATTTATATATAATGAACCGGGGCCTGGCAAGCAAAACAGATCAGCAATACGGTCTAAATCATAATATAACCGATATTGAAAACCCTTTTGTTATACTGCTAAACAAAAGTGTTTAACAATATCAGTTATATTATGATGTAGTTCTTATTGTGTGAATCCGTTTTGTGTGAAGGGGCCCGGTAATCATCATAAACAAAAGTATATTGATATCAATTATAAGGGGAAAAGTGTAACAATTAACCATCTATATTTGTTCGTCGGCTGTTACATTTTTCCACCTTTATAATTGTTATCAATTTACTTTTATGTATAATGAACCGGGGCCTGGCAAGAAAAACGGATCAACAATATGGTCTAAATCATAATATAACCGATATTGAAAACACTTTTGTTATACTGCTAAACAACAGTGGTTAACAATATCGTTTACATTATGATGTAGTTCTTATTGTGTGAATCTGTTTTGTGTGAAGGGGCCCGGCAATCACTATAAACAAAACTATACTGGTATCAATTATATGGGTGATAAAATATGACAGCTAACGAACAATCATAGATGGCCAGTTGTTATACTTTTCCATCCTTATAATTAATACCAATATAATTTTCTTTACTATATATCCTTTAATTTAAAATTGAAAAATGGATCCAAAATAATATATATGTGTTTTATTATATAAAAAACATATCTTATGATTATAATAAGAGGGATATGGTGAATGACAAGAAGCCACTTGAAGACCGTAAAAAGGAATCAAATAAAGTACCTCAAAATAAACCAATCAAATCATTTTTACGTTTGTTCCCATATCTAAAAGATAGAGAGAAGGCCCTAAACCTTAAAATAGATGAAAAATCTATGTTCTATATTTCTATCCGGGAATATGCTAATAAAATATCTAATATAATAAAGAAACATTTACTGATATTAGATATTAATGCTAATGATGCCGTAATTACGGATGCATTAGCTGGAGTCGGTGGCGACACAATCTCATTTGCCCAACATTTTAAATTTGTATATGCCATTGAAATAGACAAGTTAAGATATGAATATCTGACTAATAATGTATCTATTTATGGTTATAAGAATACTAAAATAATTAATGATGACTGCACAAAGGTTCTAAACTTGATAGAGGATCATGATGCGATCTTTATTGATCCACCTTGGGAACCAACTGAAGAGTCTTATAAGAAACAGGTTAATTTAAGATTACCTTTAAGCTTTTATGAGTCGTTAGAGGCATATTGTAATAGATTAATGGACCCAACTTATATGAAAAAGGTCCCTAAAATAATTGTATTAAAGTTACCAAAGAATTATGATACACTCCATTTTTATAAAACTGTGAAGAATAAAAATATGTATTATTATGATTTAAAGAAAATGATCATCTTAGTGGTCATTGTTTAACTTCCCATCATCCTTTTTAAAATATATTATGTTAAAAAGTATAATACTTTAAAGTCTCCTCTCATAAAATAATAAATATGCATCCTTTGTCACAATCTCCTCCTCTACATATTCATTGGGAATATGAATCACTCTCTCATCATTGAATTTGTACCAGAGACCAGATAGACTGTTCTTACAATAGGCTACATAATGGCCTGAGTTACATGTCGAACCATTATGATCACTAATTGCTCTCAAATCATAAACTGTCTTACCTACTATATGTATGGGACTCATATAACTACTTATATCTAGATTTTCGATTGGGAACTTAACAGAGGCCAAAGTCTTGTTAACAATAGTCGGTCCCATGATCTTGAACCTCTTCAAATGAATAATAAGAATATTTGGTGGTTCCCAAATCCTTGTCTCTTTAACGGCATCCACTTTTTTATTACATTCTGTACAAAAATACTTGTCTTGATTATCTAACAGCTCCTCTCCAACAAATTTCTGTAAAATATCATGAATATGGATATTTCCGAAGTCCGGAGTAGGTAATGACAAATTAGTAAATGGATCAAAGGCCCAAGTCACATTTTTACAGATTTCACAAGTTATTTTAGAGTAGAGAAGACCAGTAAATAGATCCGTAATTAGTGAATATGATTTTTCAATATATTTTTTCCAAAAAAGATATGCATCAGAGATGATCGCTGAACTAAGATGAGTCGATCTATACTGTTTCAAATAAGATAAATACCTCTCTCTTTCTTCCGGCACAAGACTTTCATCTGTAATTTTCTCAGTACATTCTCTTTTTACTTGCACATAATTCTCCACATCAGTAGGTACTCTTGGGTAAATCACCTTAACCTTACTCTTGGTTTCTTCATGGACGGTATCCAGGATTAAATTTAACAGTTCATGACTATCATTCTGTCTATAACCTGAAAATGTTGAACATGTGTTGCCAATGACTTTTTTGAGAGAGACAGGTTTAATACTGTAATTTCTGTGCCACATCTTTTCGAATAGTTTGGCCAGTTTAACTGTCAGTAAGTGGCTAACAGCTTTAATAATAGTCTCTTCTCCTCCGATAGCGACTTTAGCATCATTAACTAATCCTGCCTTCTTTCTCTTATTTTGGGCCATGACATCCATCTTATTCGAATACAGTTGTCTTTCATAGAACTCTCTATTGAGCAAATAGGATCTGAACAGGTCTAGAGAATTTAGACATTGAATGACCGAATTCATATAACAAGTGTTTCCAATGTTTTCTAGACCGGATAGACCCCTAACTGTTATTTTAGTAGGTTCTTGCTCTTGTTCATCCGGTATATCTACAAATGGATTCATTGTTACTATATCTATCTATATCTTTAATTGTTTTCATTACTTTTTTCATATATTTATCAATTTTTTCTTTTTATAATGTAATATATATAATGGTCGTCAAAGGACATATGGATGAATCAGAAGCAATTAATCCGGAAAATCAGAAAATTGTTGATGAATTTGGTCGCCTTATTGATCAAATAAAAATTCAAATTGATAATGCACAAAAAACATCTGATTATATTACAAACGGATTCAGGCTAAAACAGATTACGGAAGCCTTAAATAAAATTAAAAAATATCCTAAAGTCATTAAATCCGGTTCTGATTTAAAAGGTATACCGGGTATTGGTAAAGGGACCATGAGTAGAATTGATGAGGTCCTAAAGACTGGTCATTTATCAGAAATCAAAATAACAGATACTGAAAGAAAATTTTCTGAAGCAATTAAAGAGCTTGAGCAAGTCCATGGTATTGGTCATAAGACGGCTTACGATCTAGTGACCAAGTATGGTATAAAGAGTGTGAAAGAATTAGAGAAGGCATATAATGATGGTACAATAGAACTTAATGATGTTGTCCTAACAGGTTTAAAATACAATAGTATTTACAAACAGAATATACCTAGAGCTGAAGTGACAGAGATCAGAGATTATTTGATCAATGAACTGAAAAAAATAAATGAGAAATTAACTTTGACTATTTGTGGATCTTATAGAAGAGGTAAAGCCTTTTCAAATGATACTGATGTTTTAATTTCGCATCCGGATATCAAAACGAAATTACAACTAGCGGGACAAGGTAAAGACAGTTATCTACTAAAATTTATTGAACACCTGAGAAAAGAGGGATTTTTAGTTGCTGATTTAACAGATAAACATTTTGAGATAAAGTATATGGGATATTGCAAATACGCTGATTACCCAGTCAGAAGGATAGACATGAGATATATCCCTCACGATTCATATTATACAGCCTTACTCTATTTTACCGGCTCTGGTCCTTTTAATAAGAAGATGAGGAGGATTGCCGAACAATTAGGTTACTTGCTGAATGAATACGGCTTATACAAATTAAATGATGATAAGAAGACCAGAATAAAGATTAGGTCAGAGGAAGATGTATTTGCGGCTTTAGGAATGGAATACCTGACACCTGATCAGAGGATCTAATTTATAATAACAGTTTAATCTCCAGACTCAATTTGTTTAGTACTTTTTTATGTTCTGAATCGGTTAAGACCAAATTATAGATATTCTGTTTACTTATACCTATATTTAATAAGAAATTGTTCTTCATACTATCTAAAGTTTTGGCATAATCCCTTATAAAATTAATGAATAGCTGATCTCTATTTATAGAATTCTTATCTTTCTGACTTAATATACTGTTTTTGGTATTATTAAGTATATCATACTGACTGATTGTCGGGTTATTGACTCTCATTTCCAAATACCAAAAGGTCCAAGCTAGACAGTAACCTGATGGATCTCCTAACTTTTTGACATTTTGATTACCATCATTACTTAGGATTTGGAAACCCATTTGCTCAGGCTTTACATACTCAATATTCGGCTTTCTGAATAATGTTGTACTTAACTCTTCTAAAATAAGATCTAACTTGTCAGAATCAACATAAGGTACTAAACCATACGGTTCAAATCTCTCTAATCTATTCAGTTCTTTATCATAAATTAGGATATTTGCATGGGTCGCTACTTCTGTAATAACTAAGGTTAACTTTAACATTATAAACCTGATGCTGGTATCCATCATATACTTTTTCAGATAGATAGATAAATTCTTATTGATGTAATAACAGTTAACACTTTTCCAAACAATGAGGTAAGGAGATAGTTCATAGAAATTATCTGTATAAATTTTGACCAGAGTTGCCACCGTTTGCTCTGCTGCTGTTTTATACAGATTATTATTCTCCATTAAAATTTTATCATTTATCTTTTTATCTTTAAAAAAATGTTGAAAAGGAACAGCAACATTCTTATACTTTTTAAGGATTATAACTGTATAAATCACATTATGAAGGATATCAGAATTGAATAGACCATGAAGAGCCAATGATTGTCCCTTTATAATGTTAATTTTACTATCCATAATCAGTTTATCTTCTTTGATCGGTATAGATCTTTTAGTTTTAAAAATGTATTTCTTCAATTCTTTTTTATATGTATCTGACTTATCAAATTGTTTTTTATTAAGAGGCTTTAAACAATGCGTATAACTGTCTAAAACTAGGTCCAGAAACTGATAAATATGATTATTGTTTAGATAGCTGAGAGGACTCTTGCCTAAGCCATTCTCAATAAATATATCCAGTTCTTTTTCCTTCAATATTTTATTATAGTTGGGCCAAGTACCATTTTTGCATAATAAATGTAAAGGTGTAAGTCCATCAACATTTTTCTTATTCAAATCTGATAGGTAAATTAACTTGGCCACAATACTATTGGATAACTTGTTATTATTCAATGCATAATGTAATGGAGTATCTAAAAACCTATTTGTTTGTAACATATTAAAACCATTATCAAGTAATAAATTAATCATTTTCTCATCACTTTTTGAGAGAGCAAATATCATAGGATTTTGATCTCCTTCTGGTCCTGAATAATTAATGTCGGCTCCCAACCCGATCAACTTGCTCATTAACTTATAATCTCTATTCTTACAGGCATAAATAAAAGGAGTAAGAAAGTTCTTATCTTTATCATTTATACTTTCTTTATTACTGTAATCTAATAATAAATTTGTTAAATGATCCTTCTTATCCTTAATAGATTCAGATAATAAGTAGTTAGGGATTTCATAATTGTTATCTAATAATAATTTTATGATTTTGTAATACTTATCTTTCTCTGATTCAGTTTTATCCAAACATTTTGTCCAGACATTATCATTATTCGAATCTGTGATTATGAATGGATCATTATCTATATTTATATCAACAACATATTTGATAAAATCATAATCATCATACAAAATATTTACAATGTTTTCCCCACTATTATTTAATAAATTCAAAAAGTCAGGATACTCATTAATACAATCATAAAGAAGGTCAGTATATCCATATTTCGCTAATAGATGTACTGGTGTATCACCTTCATCATTACTCTTCTCCAATGCTTCCTTATATTCTTTTAAACAATATCTAATTATTTTTTTATTATTATTTATTGAAGCAATGTGGGCTAACGTATTGGTACCAGACACAATAGTCATTGGGTCTAAATCACCATTCTTTATTAATTTATAAATTTCGGCCCAATTGCCAGAATTTATAAGGTTTTTGATAATTTTCATACTTATAATAAACTAAGAAAATTATTGATTGATTATGAAGAACAGGCATCACAATTAAATTTACTGGTGCTGGGTCTAGAACCATGATTCAATTCAATCTCACTCTGTCTTCTTGGATCAGTATTCTCTACTATCTCTTCTTCTATCTTCTTATCTACTATTATTTTATCCGGATTTTGCCCCTTCCTCTTTGCTTCAATCTTTTCTATAACCTCACTATCAATACCAAATTTAATTGCATCGACAGCTGGTTGAGTCTTCAAATAATACATACCGGTTTTAGCCTTATTCCTGAAAGCATAGAAATGTGAGGATGTAAGCATATTAAAATCTGGTACTTTACAGAACAGATTAAGGCTTTGACTTTGATCAATAAATGGTCCTCTTTCGACAGACTGTTGGACTATTGGTTTATTCTTAAGTTCGACAGCCGTTCTATATAACTTTTTAATATGATCAGGGATTATATCTATATTTTGGATAGATCCATTATCATATGTAATTTCATTTCTAACTTGTTCAGTCCATAGACCCAAACTAATTAGTGTTTCAACTAAATGTCTATTGACAACCAGGAATTCACCCGCTAAAGTTGTTCGGATATAGACATTCGAAGTAATTGGCTCAGTATATTCTGAATTGCCCATTATCTGACTTGTTGATGCGGTCGGCATTACGGTCGTCAGGAGACTGTTTCTTGTACCAAATTTCTTAATATCATCGATTAAGATTTGCCAAGGTAAATCCATTAATAAATCTTCTGTTTTTAAACCCCATAAGTGAAATTGGAGTTGACCTTTGGAAAATGGACATCCGCCGTTGTACCAGAATGTTTCATAGGCTCCAAACTCTTTAGCTAAATCATTGGACATCTTTAGAGCTCCATAATAGATCGTTTCAAATATCTTTCTATTAAGTATTCTTGCTTCCTCAGAATCAAAGGGTAAACCCAATAAGCAATAAACATCAGCTAACCCCTGAACGCCTATACCGATGGGTCTATGTTTTAAATTTGATCTTTTACCTTTTTCAACAGGGTAATAATTAACATCAATAACATTGTTTAAATTGTATGTGGCCAACCCGGCAATATATTCTAACTGTTTAAAATCATATGATAATTTTCCTGTCTGATCTTTAACAATAAAGCGTGGTAGGCAAATAGAACTCAAGTTGCATATGGCAATCTCGTCATCGGACGTGTACTGGGCGATTTCGGAGCAGAGGTTAGAGCATTGGATGGTCCCAAGATTCGACTGGTTAGTTTGTCTGTTTACTGCATCCTTAAAAAGTATATAGGGCATCCCTGTCTCAATCTGCTGTACGAGGATATGATACCATAGGTCTGCTGCTCTCACCTGCTTCTTATATCTGCCCTCTGCCTCATACTGCAAATATAGCTTTTCAAATTCTTCACCAAAAGTTGTTGTCAGGCCGGGACATTCATCCGGACACATTAAGGACCATAACTCATTATTTTCAACTCTCCTCATAAATAGGTCACATACCCATAATGCTAAAAAGATATCTCTGGCTCTCTCTTCTTCCTTACCTTTATTACTTCTAAGCTCACAAAAATGGAAAATGTCCGCGTGCCATGGTTCTAAATAGATAGCGATAGCCCCATTCCTCCTTCCTCCCTGATTAATGTATCGGCCTAACCAATTAAATACCTGAATCATTGGAATAACTCCTGAGGATGTTCCATTTGTGCCTCTAATGTAACTTCCTGATGCTCTAACATCCGAAATACTAATACCGATACCTCCAGCTCTCTTGCTAATTAAACCAGCATTTGTTATTGTCTCTAAAATAGATTCTAAGGAATCACCCATTTTGAGTAGGAAACAGGATGACATCTGCTGCCACTTATTGCCGGCATTATAGAGTGTCGGTGATCCGAAAATCATTTTACCTTCAGCCATTGCTCTATACACTTCAATCACCCTATCTATGTTATTCAGGTTAAGAGCAATTGCTACTCGCATGAATAAATGTTGAGGTCTTTCTATAATTTTACCATAAATGTCTTTGAGTTTACCTTCTTTAACTAATGTTGCATCTTTCTTAGCCGTGTTACTGGTTTGATCAATTGATTCCTTAATTCGATGAAGGTAAGCTCTCTCTAAAGTTTTGTAGCCAAAGTAATCAAATCGGTAATCCAAATGATAATTCTCTTCTAATACTTTCTGGATAACATCGATATTCTTTTTTACAGAATTAACATACTCATCTGTGACTAATGGATTCAATTCCCCTTTCTTATCTCTGTTACTCAAGAGTTTAGTTGTCACCTCTAAGAAATCAGGACTGGTCATTTTGTGAAGCCGGGAGATACAGAGGGCGGCCGCTAAATCATCATATTGTGGATCTTCCTTGATTCTTTCTGCACATTTGACAGCTGTAAAATGATCAATCTCTTCTGTAGTGATACCATTGGATAGTCCTTTAACGGTCTCCTTTAACAGTTCTAAAGTATCAATTCTGTCGAGATTCAACTTGGTACATAAGATCTGAATTCGTCTACCTATCTTGTCTAAAGAAATGTCTTCAATGCGACCATCTCTTTTCCTAACACTCATTTTAAATTTAGTAATAGTACAAGGGTTATCAACGGATTCCATCATAATATATGGAAATCAATTTTTTTATTTTGACAAATAATTATAAAAATTTGATAATTCAATACCATATGTACTTATTGAAAATACTTAAAATATTATCAAACTATAGTATTATATAATGAATATTACTGGTTCTAACGGAATGAGCGACAATGGACAACTTACTGATAAAAGTGAGATACATACATCGGAAATTATCTTGAAAGATTTAATTGGTCAATTGGGCTATGATACTGTTTATTCCTTACTGGTTGATAAACTAAAGCCTGTCCATCCTTTAGACCTTGATGAGGACATCCTTAATGAAGAGAATTGGAAATTTACTACTTTACCTATAAAGTACCAAAGTGTCTGGAAACTGTATAAAGAACAGATGGCTTCTTTTTGGAAAGAAGAAGAGATTGATCTATCAAGTGACTATGATGATTTTATGACATTGAATCAAGATGAACAATATTTTATTGAAATGATTTTAGCCTTCTTTGCGGCTCAAGATGGCATCGTTAATATGAATTTGAGTGAGAGATTTATGAAAGAAATCAAGGTAACCGAAATTCTCTATACTTATCAATGGCAAGCTATGATGGAAAACGTTCATTGTGTAAGTGGTAATACCCGTATTCTTACTGACAAAGGATATAAAAAAATCACTGACATATTATTTAAATTCGTTAAAGTCTGGAATGGTAAAGCGTTTTCAGAGACATTTATTATGTATACTGGCAAAAGCCCACTCTATAAAGTTAAACTATCGAATGGAATGGAATTAGAATGCACACCAGAACATAAATGGTTTATTAGGACTGGAAATCCTCTTCATCCTGAACGAAGTAAGCGAGGAATAATATTTACAAAAGATCTGAAGATTGGTAATATTATTCATTGTTATGATTTACCAGTTATAGATAATCCTGATCCGGATGAATTCATGAATCCATATATTCATGGTTTACATTCTGGTGATGGAACGTATTGTAACGGATATCCAAAAATAGAATTATATGGAGAGAAGAAAAAATTATTACCATATTTCGGTATTACAAAATATACAGAAAGTGATGAGAAAATTGTAATTTACATAACAACCAAAATAAATAAACAAAAATATGTAGTTCCGATTAATTATTCGAAAAATACAAAATTACGATGGCTTGAAGGTATATGTGATAGCGATGGTTGTATTAATTATAATACCAAACTAACCGGAACATCTATACAAATATCAAATACTAATTATGATTTTCTTAAAAATATCCAATTGATGTTGACAACATTAGGCATTAATACAAATATAGCATTGAACCGCGAAGAAGGGAAAATGTTACTACCGGGAAATTCAAATAGACCAGGAGGCAAGAAGCGCACAAAATTATCTGATTGCAAAGCCTGTTATATCCTATATATCACAATAAGCAATGTCAATAAATTACATAAAATGGGATTTACACCTAATAGGCTTAAAATAAAATGCAATGATAAAATAGTAGAGAGAGCAAAACTAATTAAAATTACAAAAATATCATTAATTGATGGAATACATGCAACATATTGTTTTAATGAGCCAAAGGAACATGCCGGTATATTTAATGGGATTTTAACTGGTCAAAGTACTATTTACTCACTCATGCTAGAGAACATTATTAAGGATAAAACAAGAAGAGATTTCCTATTTAAGGCTATGCAAAATATCCCTTCTGTTAAAGCTATGTCGGATTGGGCTTTACAATGGATTCAGAGTAGTAAGAGTTTTGCCCACAGGATAATTGCATTTGCTATTGTCGAAGGTATATTCTTTTCTGGAGCATTTGCTGCGATCTATTGGATTAAAGGATACAAAAATAAAAATAGGGATATGGCTAAAGGGAAACCTTTTATGGATGGACTTAACAAGTCTAATAAGTTCATACAGAAAGATGAGGCAATGCATTGTCGGTTTGCCTGTCTAGTCTATTCACTGTTGAAGAAGAGGCTGTCGGAAATCGAAGTTAAAGAACTGATTAGTGAAGGTGTAAAGTTGGCTAAAGATTTTATGTGTAATGCATTAAAGGTTAATTTGATCGGCATGAACTCGGATATGATGTGTGAGTATCTGGAATACATTGGTGATACTCTGCTGGTAATGCTGGGTTATACAAAACAATATGGTAAAAAGAATCCGTTTAAGTTTATGGAGAATATTGGTCTTTCTGATAAAACAAATTTCTTTGAGACCAGACCTCATGAGTATCAGGATGCACATGTTATGAATACCGGTAATAAGAGTAACATTACTATTAATGAGGAATTCTAATTATATTCATTTATTAAAGCTTTATTTTTATTATAATCTATGTACTTTCATATAATTACATAGAACTACATAGAACCGGGGGTCGGCCAACAAAATATCTTCACAATCGTTATTCCTTCATTCTGGAGTACAATTGCGATACAGTTTTGCTAGCCGACCCCGGTTTCATAATACTATAGTCAATGATACAACTATATGAAACCGGGGGGTCGGCCAACAAAATGATTCTACAATCGTTATCTCTTCATTCTGGAGTACAATTGCGATACAGTTTTGTTGGCCGACCCCCGGTTTCATAATACGGCCATCAATGATACAACTATATGAAACCGGGGGGTCGGCCAACAAAATGACTTCACAATCGTTATTCCTTCATTCTGGAGTACAATTGCGATACAGTTTTGTTGGCCGACCCCCGGTTTCATAATACAGTCATCAAATGATACAATTATATGGAACCGGGGGTCGGCCAACAAAATGACTTCACAATCGTTATTCCTTCATTCTGAAGTACAATTGCGATACAGTTTTGCTAGCCGACCCCCGGTTTCATAATACAGTCATCAATGATACAATTATATGAAACCGGGGGTCGACCAACAAAATGGTTCTACAATCGGTATTCCTTCATTCTGGAACCAATTGCGAAATCGTTTTGCTAGCCGACCCCCGGTTTCATAATACGGCCATCAATGATACAACTATATGAAACCGGGGGTCGGCCAACAAAATGACTTCACAATCGTTATTCCTTCATTCTGGAGTACAATTGCAATACAGTTTTGTTGGGCGACCCCTGGTTTCATAATACGGCCATCAATGATACAACTATATGAAACCGGGGGTCGGCCAACAAAATGACTTCACAATCGTTATTCCTTCATTCTGGAGTACAATTGCGATACAGTTTTGTTGGCCGACCCCCGGTTTTATAATACAGTCATCAATGATACAACTATATGAAACCAGGGGTCGCCCAACAAAATGTTTCTACAATCGTTATCCTTCATTCTGGAGTACAATTGCGATACAGTTTTGCTAGCCGACACCCGGTTCCATCAAAAGATAAAATTATTGAAAATATCTATAATTTTACACTTACTTCTTATCCTCCAAATCATTATGTTTTATACTATAATCTTTGCTAGACCAAATAAACTCAGGTACTATGTTTCTACCCTTTGCCGACTCCACAAACAAATTCCTTAAATATTCATAATCAGGTGTATCTGTAAATTTCAATTTCCTACAATATTTAATGTAATTCATAAAACAGGAAGGTAGGTCGCCACATAAATTTTCAACACTGGTACACATTTTTGCATCACCAATCAGTTCAACCTGTCTATGCTTTTTCCTCTTCTTTATCCCTTGCCAAGGTAATGCTCCCTTCAAGAAATAAATCAACATGTAACCGACAGATTCTAAATCATCCCTCCTTGATGGTTCAAAACCCATATGCATATTAACACTGGCGTACCTTGCTGTCCCTATCAAAGACCTTCCGTTTCTCATCTTCATATGCTTACCATCTTCCACATATCTTTTCGATAGGCCAAAATCCATCATAAACACTTGACTTGCTCCCTTATCCCTACCTATTAAAAAGTTATTTGGTTTAATATCACGATGAATGAAGCCGGAATTATGTAGCTTTTCCAAAAGAGTTACAAGCTGAATAGCCAATAGATAAACTGTCGGTAAAGTAAACAGTCGCCCTTCCTTATTAAATAAATCTTCTAAGCTGGGACCTAGGAGCTGCATTACAAGAATATTATAGTCTTCTGATTGTAAATAATCATATATTTTAGGGAGGCCGACAACAAAATTCTTATCATGTAACTCCTTATAAATCTTATATTCATTGTAAACTCTTTGTACTTTCCTCTTCTCTTCGACTTTAACGGCTACATAACCCCCTTCTTTATATTGTGCCAAATATACTTCCCCAAAAGATCCAGAACCAATTTGTTCTACTATTAGATAATCATTTAACAATTTTCTATTTTTATCATTAAATCTTTCAGGTGAACCTTTATTAAATTTATCCAAATGAACTCTTTGAGTAAATCCCATACTGTATATATTAGAATTATATTTTTTTATGTGATGAATAACTTCTTAAGATAATCTATTATATATAATATAGAATATATGGATCAAGACTTTTATTATGATAAGTCTATAACAAGTAAAACTAATTTGATAGGACCTCAAATGAAAGATACATTGAGCAAAATTTCAATGAAAAAAGTACAAATAAATAATAATACAATAAGTGATAAGATATCAAATTATTTCACAAGTCTTTATAATGATTATATTGCTCCAAATAAATTTATAACTATTCTTATTCTTCTCATAATCGTTTTCTTAATCTATAGATATTATAACAAAAAGGAATCCTTTAAAGAAATAGATAGGAAAAAGAAGAAAGAGAAAGAAGAGGATGATAAGAATAAAGAGGATGAAGAAGAAGAAGAAAATAAAAAGAATTTAATGAAAGAGATAGAGGAGTATCAATTAAAACAATTGTTATCACAATATTATCCAGATTCTAATAGTAGAGAGAGATATGATGATGAGGATTATGAAGATGATTACTAATTATAAATAAAATATTATCTATAATTAAGGTAGAATGAAGTTAATACCATTATATTTCTTTATTGTTTTGTTTATTGGATTTCTGATCATATATACATTCAAAAATAAACAGCATTGGATAGAGAAGAATAAAAGAGTGAAATGTGATGGTAATATGTGTTTTGTTGACCCAACAACAAATAAAAATAATATCTCTAGCTAATATAATGGATATGAATTATGATATATTGTTTTCATTACTATTGGGTCTCCTAATTGTCTTCCTATTTTATATGACATTAAGGCCGAAATATATCGTTATAGATAATCATGATAAATAAGATAATTAAGTTAGCTGAATAAAGCCACCATTATCTTCTTTTTCTGACTTAGGTGTTATCTTCAATACTTTGAAGATATCTCTAACAACTTTATGTTTAATCTCTGAATCTCTTCCATCATGAGTTCCTAAATTAGGTCCAATATTAATTTCAATGATCTTTGGCTCCAATGTATCAGATACAGCAATATCCACACCGAATAACTGAAAGGTTATATTATTCTCTAAATGAGTACCCTTACAAACTGTGCGTTCAACAGCCTTAACAACTTGCTCTAACAACTCATAAATTCTTTTAAAGACTACATCACTTATCTTATTCTTATTTTTAATTAGGTCAATCTCTTTATCTAAAAGTACTCGATCAGTTTCTGGATCATCCAAATATTTCCTAAAATCATCATGTGTTAATGGATTAACTTTATAGATCCATCTTTCGATATACCCTGTTGTCACATTTGTCGCAAAATCCTTAGATCCTTTAACAAAAGATACCTTAGTATAATACATGAAGCCATCATTATGGACATAAGAACTCACTTCTCCTTTCTGACAAACTAATAGTAGATAAAATCTCATATTTGTCTTTCTTCCTCTAATCAGGTATGGATCTGACAATAATTCTTGAGCTACCACAAAATTATTATTCTTGTAGCCATTAATTATTTCTTCTTTATTATCCGTAATTTTTATTCCTTCTTGTCTCTGAATATTCTTCTTCATAATATAAATTTTATTCGGATCATATTCTTTCTCAAATAATTTGATATCAGCATCATCATATAAAACATAAGTTTTGGGAGCTAGGGTCGATGCCTTAACTGGTCCATACTTTTTGACTAGGTTCAGCCATAGGTCGCTTTTACTAGATATTTCATTTGTATTTGTGATAATGAATATTCTCTGTTCTGAATTTATCGGTTTAACTTTATCAATTTCTTTATCTGAATCATTATAAGTACAAGGGAAATAGAGTAACCAATCCTTCTTATCATGCTTAATCCCATATTCATTAAGGATATCGGTATAAACTTTTGTCATTTCATAAGGACAAGTTTCATCTGTTGTCCATGTTATATCTTTATCTGGCTTCTTGATGTTGACCATATGCTCATATTTACTGGTTCTATGAAGTGGTCCTGTATAGTAAAATAAAAACCAAATCAGTAACATAAGACTAAGTATGAAGATTATTATTTGATACAGTAAAGAGTCACTTTGATCATTATCAATCATATTGTATATAATAATATAATATAATTTATTTAATCAAAGAGTTCAAACAAGTCTAGCTTTCAGCATTTTGATTTCCTTCATCATTAGACCCTTATCGCGAACATCGTTCATGGCTACTTGCAAATCCATTTTAACGGCTGGCATTTTTTGAGCTAGAGCCGGATGCTCTTCCGTGGGCCAAAAGCACTTGCACCAGACTTTGCTCTGTAGCCAGGACTTAACCTTATTAATAACATTTTGAACCATTTGCGATGACTTTATCATTTCATACACGGTGAGAGTTACATTGACAACTTCTTGCTTCTCGTCGACGGTCCAAGGGTGACCAGTCTTTGTCGGAATTAGAACTAAGAATAAGTAAGCCAATAGTTTAAACACAATCTCTTCACTGGTACCGGCCTGATAGTCAATCTTGATAGTTGGGATGGCGCCAATAATAAGAAATAACGCTGTAGCTAAAGATGTTAAAGCGCTAATGTCTTTAACCATAAGTTTCAGGTCATCCATATCAAATTTGTTATTGCCATCTCTATCCTGTGTAATAACAGTAATAATCTCATCTATATTATCTTTGAAAACGGGATTTTCAATGAAATCTGAGATGGGTGAAAGGATCGCAATAAGATCTTCCATTTTAAAGGAATCATTGGTCGCAATTACAGCCATAATTTTAGTTTTGAGGTCATCAAGGTTAGCCATATTTAATAATATTATATGAGAAAAAAATTGTATTATTATACTATAGTTATGGAGAAGAATAGTTTGAATAATATATTGTTGGTAATTATTGTAATAATATTAATTGCTTGGATACTGTTCAATATGAGTAACATAAATAATAATAAGGGAGGGCCTGTTACAACTGTTATCTATCCTAATAATAATTTGTCAACAATACCAATTTATGGTCGGAATAATGATAGAAGAGGAGATATTAAGAAAAAGAATAATACTGATAAAATTAGCTTACTTAAACCATATCAAAAAGAAAATGTCAGACCATTTACAAATGTTAAACCTATAAAACAATTTAATAAAGAATTCTTTGACTTTAGAGATAAATTCACAAACGAGAATAGTTCAATGAGGCCAGATACTGTTGATAAAATAATAGATTATCGGCTGAATGAGGGTACTTCGGATTCTTTTAAAGGCAAAAAGATTAAAGATATATATGATGAACTGGTCAACGATAATGATGGGTTAGATGATTTTGGTCCTGTAAATAATAATAATTTAAGTAACTTTGGTATTCATCCTTACGATTCTTCTAATACAAGTTTTATGCCGGCCTTACAAAGTATTATACCAATGTGATTACAGTTTAAAGAGTTTGTGATTATGGTTACTCCTAAAGAGTTCACCTTGACAGGTTACCGGGCGGCTGAACCACAACATTGTCAATCTACGTATATAACATCGACGAATAGATCGAAGAAGAACCATGTTGCTAACGATTTAGCCACAACATGATCAAACTACCTATAAATTATCGATTAGGTTATCCGTAGATTGACATGTTGTGGTTCAGCCGCCCGGTAAACATGTCAAGTAAACTTATTAATGCAAAATAAAAATTGATTTATGAAATCCATTTAAAGATATAACGATATATAACTTTAATAAATTTATAATATGAATAGTCCTAATAGACAATTTAATAATGGCAATAATGGGCCAAGAATAAGACAAAATCAAGGTTCTACTTCTGGTCCTGGCCAACAATTTTATCAAGGAAGATCACATCAATCAGATCAAGAACCTAGGTCAAACCGAAATGATTATCCAGATCAGCAAATAACTAATGACCGCCCTCCTCCTCCTCTTCATAGAGGAAGTTTTAATGGTGGATTTAATGGAGGTCATGGTAGAGGCAATAATAACAATAATGGTGGTGGTGGAGGAAGGGGCAATAATAATGCTGGTAGAGGTAATGGTGGAAGAGGTAGAGGTAACAATAATTATAACAATAATGGTTACCGAAAAAATAATTATAATAATTATCAACAAAATGATAAAGAAACAGACAATGACAATATTCAAGGGAAAATAAAAGAAGAACTGATCAATTACATATATAATACTATTACCTTATCCAATTACAAATACAAGTTAATAGAATTTGATTACGACTTACCCTTACTCAAAGAGAAAAATCATTTAGTTTCACCGAATTACAATGGGGTACACAGTCTTTTAGTTTTTATCAAGATTCAAGACAAATTTATGTCTGTGATCATTGATAGAAAGACATTAACTTATAGACTAGACCAGATTAATTACAATTCGGTTAAGACTATTACTGTTTCTATCCGGTTAGATCAAGAGGTTTATAATGGGACTATCATTGATGGTGTCCTTCTCTATAACAATAATGATACCAATAAAACATTTGTTGTCAATGACATTTATTATTTGAGAGGTAAAGATGTATCAGCTGACAAAATCCAAAATAAAATGAGAAACTTTTCCACATATTTAGAAACGGTTGGGAATCCGGATACAGATTTAGAGAATTTGACATTGATACCTAATAAGGTGTTTGAGTTAAAAGATATTGAACAGTTGATCAATACATATATCCCTAAATCCAAAAATTGTAGAGCTATCAAAGGACTAACATTCTATCCAGAATATTCGGGAACTAAGCTAATATATCTGTATAATAATTCAGCTCAGGACCAGAACAAAGAAGTACCACAGAGTAACTCAGTAGTTTCACAACAGGATGATAAAAAAGTGGTTTTAGAACAGGTTGTCAAAGAATCGATTGTCGATGCCGTATTCAAAATGAAGAAGACAGATATTGTTGATGTATACACATTATTTTTAGGAGAAAGGTATCAAGAAGATGGTAAAACAATGTTCAAATACATAAAGGTTGGTATTGCATATATTCCGACCAAAGAATGTAGTTTCTTTTGCAAAGAGGCTTTTACAAAGGGAGAAACTGATGCAATCTTAATTAAGTGTAAGTATGATAGACAAAAAGGTCGATGGATACCTAATGAGTTAGCTAAAGATAGGAAGAGATCTGATTTGATACAGGATGTAATGAAATAATGAAGTAATTTTAAAACACAATAATTCAAATAAAAATATTATTTGAATTAAGAGTAATTAGAAGAACACAACAATTATGGAAATATTATCACCGGAACCTTTTGTTAAGGCAAATTCCGCTAATCTCTGAGCAATATTTATATCTTTATTTATTCTAGTCCGTGTGTCCTTCGAATAGCAATTAAGCAAGACGAAGTTAACGGCCACCTCATTGGTCAATGTCTCCAACATCCCATCACAGCAAATTATTATGAATTTATCTGATTTATCTAACTTGTATTTGAATAGATCAGGTAAATGGGTAACAAAAGGCGTTGCATCAAGATCACCAAAAGCTCTAGATACAGATAAATCCTTAATTCTCCAATCTCTCTGATCAAATTCTATTTTACCACCAAGCTCACTAATTCGGCAATACTCTTCCGGCCAGTTTGGCTTGTGGTCCTTGGTGAGCGGCATAGCAAAATTACTACGACATAGGATGCATCGGCTGTCCCCTGTATTCAATATATTTAAATAGGATGAATCCGGATCATTAGGATTTTTATAATGGGCAACGATTAATGCGGTCGATCCCACACTTTTACTAAAGGGTTTTGTCTTCAGTTCATTTTGTAATACATTAAAGACATTAACTACATATTCTTTATTTAACGGATAAGATACCTTTTTATTTAAAAAGTATTTTGGGACAGAATTTTTAAGGAATTCTGAAACCTGTAATCCTCCATGTCCATCAAAGACTGCATATAAGTTTATATCTTTAATTTTTGGATTTTTGCCATCACCATTAATGACGGCTATATGAGTATCTTCATTTTGTTTTCTTAAACCTTGTAAACTGAATATATGTACATTCATATTTATTATATATCTTATAAGAGAATAAAATATATAATTTTTTAACCATATTTATATTATTTTTTTATCGGCGCCTATTTCTTTCTTGACTACGACGGCCCCTGCTTCTGGATCGGCTTCTAGGACGACGACTGCGGCTTCTAGAGCGAATTTGACTACGACTTGCCCGTCTTCTGGAACTAGTGCGACTCCTACTTTTGCGACTGCTACTCTTTCGGCCTCTACTTTTTGATCGACTTCTAGTTCTAGACTGGCTTCTATTACGGCGTCCTCTTGACCGACTCTGGGTTCTTCGACCAGTTGAACGACTAGTACGGCGTCCTCGGCTACCAGTGCTTCGGCGTCTTCGACTACCCGTACTTCGGCGTCCTGTACTTTTTCGTCCTCTTGACCTACTGCGGCTTTGACTGCGGCCTCGACCACGTCCTCGGCTGCGGCTCTGACTCTCGCCTTCATGTTCCCACTGCTCGCAATCCCATCCAGGTTTTTTCCCTGCGGCCTTGTCTCTATTATATAATGTCCAGCATAATCTTCTTTGTCTTTCTGATTTGAAAGGCATCTTGAGATCTATATATATTATAGTAAAATATTTTTTATATTATTTCAGACACACTTATAAATAAAATAAAAATTAGAACAAACTACTGGATAATCCATCAACAACTTTACCTCTTCCTATAACTATCATATTTTTCTCAAATTGCTGACTAATTGTAATAAAATCTCCTATTTCTAAACAGATCGGTCCATCGACTAAAGATATTTCCATTTTATTCTTTTTAACTTTAACAATTGTTGCTTTGGAATTATTTGCATTACAATTGACAATGATACTGAGATTGGCTTTTAAATCAATTAGCTGGTCCAACAAAGTGAACTCACAATAAATAGTTTCAAAGACTTTAAATGTTATATCTTTTTGTCCTGATTCAGTTATCAGATTGCCGACTAATCCATCTTTTACAGTTAGGCCTGGATCTATATTTAGCTGAACACCTATTAACCCGCCGGGTTTAGCGAAAGTCAGGTTATTCTTTTCTGAGTTAATTGATAACACTTTAGCTGTTAAAGGACTATATGACCATTTTGTTAGCCCATTATCTACCTTTCCTATTACACCTGGATAAATAGTTATTATCATATCTGTTGTCAGTTTGCCTCTCACAATGCTTCCACCAATAACACCTCCTTGAAGTTGTTCAATATCTATTTCCTGTTTATTGACATTGAAAGATCTAACAATAATCATTTTTAGAGAACTTGTCAAATCTCTCTTCGGCTCTTCTATATCACAAATATATTGACAAAGGACATCAATATTAATTCCATAATTAGCCGCTATAGGAACAATTGGCGAATTCGTAGTAATTTCAAAAGTGGACAAGTATTCTTTTAATAAGGTAATTTTAGGTATAGCTAATTCCTTCTTGATGAGATCCATTTTGTTCAAACAGACTATCTTGTTTTTAAGACCAATCAGATTTGTAGCCTTAATATGTTCTAGAGATTGTGATCCCATTGAAGTATTGGAAGCGGATTCTACCAAAATAGAGTAATCCATAATTGATGTACCATTCAACATTGTGGCCATCAGCTGATTGTGGCCTGGAGAATCTACCAAACTGATATGTTTGACTAAATCCATTGGAGCATCGCAATGTTTACAATCTAAACTAAAAACTTCGCTTTGTACCGATTGGAAACATTTTGGCTTTTCACATGTTCTACATTTATAGATTTTGGCATTTGCATATCCTAATTTAATCGTGATGTTCCTCTCTTTTTCCGCGGCATATTTTTGGGTCTTCGTGCCGGTCAGCTGTTCGGTTACAGAACTCTTCCCGTTGCTCACTGCGCCTATCATCCCTAGGTTTATAGAGGGCTGCAAAGATATGTCATCCTTGTCTATATCCATGTTCATAATTATATGACTATATTATTATTTAAGTCTAAAAGTAATAATATATTAAATTTATTTATCAATTTTTGTTAATTGGGTGATAGGTCATGGATCAGTGATACATTATCATCATTATTATTTGGTTCATAAGGTGATGATTTTTTAGTGACTTGACCGCGAAGAGCTTCTTCCATATCAAATCGGTTTACATCTGGATTACCCATTGGTGGCCTCATCCTATAATTATCAGGAGGAGGAGATCTTTGATCTGGGTCTGAAGGCAATTCTCTAGATATTCCGTAAGGTATTCTATTGGTCTGCCTTGTTGCTAAATCATAATTGAACTTCTCTAACTTTTTAGCCATATCATTATTAGAAAAATACAAAGTAACCGTGTAAAAACCCATAATGATTATAACAATCAAAAGTATAATTATAATTGGGTCCATTAATACAGTAGCAATAGTCGTAGTAGTTATAGAGAAAAATAATTTGGCATTTAAACTGTCTTCTATTCAGAATAATTTCTTTAATAAGTAATATACAATAATGAGTTTTTGG
>Ga0206962_1065_pt1 | contig 39793 bp, 33 predicted proteins | sample Alteio_BWOrgHeat_27_FD_153241 | JGI IMG/M metagenome (GOLD analysis project Ga0206962, IMG submission 153241) | Enriched cells from forest soil in Barre Woods Harvard Forest LTER site, Petersham, Massachusetts, United States -... | ecosystem: Environmental > Terrestrial > Soil > Temperate forest >...
CAACACCCCCCTTGTCAAGGAAGAAGGTGCGGCGGTACAAATTGCGGAAGCCATCCTGTTTGATGTCTATGGGACAGAAAAAATTGAAGCCCAGCGTCCCTATGAAATCCATCACCTCGATCATTTCTGGGTACTCAAAGGTTCCCAGCCCGAAGGAGGACAAGACTCCTCCTTTCTTATTATCTTAGATGACCGCGACTGTGAAGTAGTTCGGCTCACGCATGAATAACAAAAACAAAAGAAGCGAAACGGGAATAGGCAGGAAACTGCTCGTTATACTATTTATTTGTTTTGTTGCTTTTTCTGCCAGCGCCCAGAACGTGTTGGACAGAGCATACGAGAAAGAGACGCCACGCTTTATCCAGCCACCGGACTGGAACAACCCTGCCTTTTTACTCAAAGAGGTCAGACAACCCGATCCCCTGCTTCTTACCTGTCTGCGTTATTATGCTCAGTATTATTCCAAAGAGCCTCTGCATCTGGAAGGGTGTACGTATTTCTATCCCAACCGGGAAGGCAATCCTTTTCGTATTGATACCACCGCACTGATCCCATCCGCTAAAAAACAGGTCATGGATACCTTCGTTCATCAGAACGGCACCCTGGAGCTTATGCCTGCATGGGCGGATACCAGTACGTATACTAAAAAGGATGTAGGAGACCGTTATCCTCCTTATTATAAAACCCATCTTCCCTCCTTCTTCCGCTATTATGCGGATACTACCTTAAAGAATGCCCTTCCCGGTAAACCGGAAGGTGATCCTTTCTTTTTTATGTTCCAGTGTACAAAGAAATTTTCGGAGCTCTATCACCCTTTCTATTTTAAGAATACCGAAGTGAGCAATAAGGAATACAAAGAATTCGTAAACTGGGTAAGAGATTCCATCGCACGTACCATATTGGCCGATGCAGGATTTAAAAAATTCGCCCTTGCTGGCGGAGGCATCAACTACAGCACCAAACTGGATTGGGGCGATACCACTTACCGGGAAGCGCTTATTGATCTTTACAACAAACCCGAAGAACGATTTTATAACAAAAAAGAGCTGGACAGCCGCAAAGTGATTTATGTCTATACTCCCTATGCTTATGAACATCCGGACAAAAAATACCTGAAAGATGGGAAGATGGTGATTGGCGTTTATCCCGATACGCTTGCCTGGGTTCATGATTTCGCTTACTCGTATAACGAACCCATGACGAATATGTATTTCTGGCATCCGGCTTACGACGGGTATCCGGTGGTAGGCATCACCCGCTTGCAGGCCGAAGCTTTTTTGCATTGGAAAACAGAACGAATGCAACGAGAGCTGGATAAACAACACAAAGATCTGATTATCGAATACGACCTGCCTGCCGAATACCAATGGGAGATGGCTGGCTCGGCGCTTAAAAAAGACGGAGCACCGGTCGTCCTTCATCAACCTTATATCTTTACCAACGAAAGCTTTCTCTGCGATCTCCGCTTAAAAAGCTCCGATACCATTTGCCAGCAGGTGGAAATTAAAAGCAAACGCGAACACGATTCATTCCATACCATGTTCCGCTACCAAAGCGCCATGGAACGTGAGCTATACCCCGCCGGTTTCGACTTCAGGCTGGATGGATATTTTCATGCCGCTCCGGTTGATTATGATGCCGCCTGCCGTCAGTTGAAAGAATATAGCCAAAAGAAACCCCTTTGGTGGGAATCGGCAGGACCGCCCAGCGCCCCTCAGCTCTTTGCCTTAAACAAAGATGAAAACGGCATCTGTTACATGGGTGGTAATGTATCGGAATGGATGAAGGAAAACTACAAAGACAACTGGTTGCCTTTTTATACCAAGCGAAGAGCCCTCATGAAAAAGCTGAAAGGAAAAGATATCATAATGGCCCTGGCTCTGGAAGAGTATTATAATTCCCTGTGTGATACCAACGGCGTATTGGTAAGAGGAGCCAACTGGTATGACGAACGCTATAACAACCGCAACGGCAAAAACATTATCGGCATGAACGCCAAAACATTTGCCGACCCCACCAAAAGTTTCAGCACCGTAGGCTTCCGGTATGTGGTAAGGGTAAAAAGGAAAGAGGAAGAAAAAACCCTGCATCCTTCCCGGGAGAAGTGACTCCGCAACTAATCCTTACATTTGCGCACAAACCGGCGTAAAATGAATATCCTGATCATAGAAGACGATTCCAGACTGGCTGAGCTTATCCGGAGGGGGCTGGAGGAACAAGGTTATATGGTCACCATTGCCTTTGACGGACAGATGGGACAGAAACTGGCCATGAATAATGCCTATGATCTGGTGATTACGGACATCATCCTTCCCAAAATCAACGGACTCGATTTTTGTAAGGAACTTCGCCGCGCCAAACCCCATATTCCCATTATCATGCTTACTGCACTGGGCACTACTGATGATAAGGTAGAAGGGTTTGATGCCGGAGCGGATGATTATCTGGTGAAACCTTTTGACTTCCGTGAACTGCATGTACGAATCAGAGCTTTGCTGAAACGACCTAACAGTAGCACACAGATGCAGGGATTTCTGCTCAAATACGCCGACCTGGAAATGAATCTGCAAACGCGTATCGTGACCCGCGGTAATAAGGAAATAGTGCTTACACCCAAGGAATTCAAACTTCTTGAATACATGTTGCAAAACAGTGAGCGCGTGGTGTCACGGTCCGAAATTGCGGAAAAAGTATGGGACACGAAGTTTGATACCGGAACTAATTTTATTGATGTATACATCAATTATCTGCGCAAGAAACTGGACAAAAATTCATCGGTTAAACTCATTCACACCAAACCCGGTATCGGATTCATCTTTAAGGAAGAGAAACAGTCATGAAAATCCGTAATAAGCTCACCCTGCTTTTTACCGGCACCATTGCTGCCCTGATGGTAGCGTTTGCATGGGTCGTTTATTTTTCTTTTTCCGAAAGCAGGGAAACAGAATATTTCAATCTGCTTAAACAAAGCGCTGTCACAAAGGCCAAACTTTTGCTGGATGCTAAAATACCTCCATCCGATTTACAAACGATTTACCGCAACTCCGGAAATCTTCTGTTTCAGGAAGAAGTGGCTATCTATGATACGTCTTTTCATCTTCTTTATCATGACGCTGTTGAAATTGACAAGGTAAAGGAAACCAAACAGATGATAGATGATATTGTCCGTGAAAAAGAAATCCATTTTTATCAGAAAGACCTGCAGGTGGTAGGTATCTATTTTTCTCACAACGGGAATAACTACGTAATCACATCGGCTGCTTACGATGTGCTGGGACTTGCCAAGTTGAAAAATCTAAGGCTTACATTGATTATTACACTTTGTGTTTCCATCATCTTTATTTTTATTGCCGGCCGCTTTTTTTCAAAACAGGCACTAAAACCGGTGTCCGACCTGGTAGACCGTGTAGAGGAAATTACCGCCACCAATCTTGATCTGAGGGTAAACGAAGGCAATGGCAAAGATGAAATTGCCGAGCTGGCCACCACCTTCAATCAGATGCTGAACAGACTGGAGAGCTCCTTTGATGCACAAAAAGAATTCGTATCAAACGTGGCACATGAACTGCGCACTCCGCTTACAGCTATGCTGGCCGAATTGCAACTTACCTTGGAAAAAGACAGAACTAATATTGAATACAAACACTCTATTGAACATGCCATCGGCGATGCGCAAAAAGTGGTACGTCTGTCGAACGATCTGTTGGATCTTGCTAAAGCCAATTATGACCAGACTGAAATCAATTTCAAAGAACTGAGGCTGGATGAAATCCTCCTGGATGCCAGAAATGATGTGATCCACAATCATCCCGATTATAAAGTGAATATTATTTTTGAACGGGAGATTGAAGAAGATGCCTGTATTTCTGTAAAAGGAAATGAGTACCTGTTGAAACAAGCCTTTGGTAATATCATCGAAAACGGATGCAAATTTTCAGCCGGTAAGGAATGCTCCATAGCCATTACCTATCTGGATGGCAAAAGCATTCTTCGTTTTCAGGATAAAGGAGTGGGTATACCGGAAAAGGAATTGCCGAACATCTTTAATTCCTTTTATAGAGGCGAAAATCAAAACCTGGCCTATGGAAATGGTATAGGGCTCTCGCTGGCGCATAAAATCATTACCCTTCATAAAGGTATTATTCTGGTATCCTCTCAGGTCAATGAAGGCACAACCTTTACCATTGAAATACCCCACCTCTGACCCCTATTAGAGAATTCTAATTTTTTTATAATAGTTTCCTAAAAGACCCTCTTAAAGGGCCTTTTTACTTTTACGCCATATTTAAAACCTCACCACCATGGATGCTGGCCCTAGTAAAATCAAATCAATCATCTGATCCATGCGTTACATGCTTTTGCATTCCTGCGTAGGGTCAAAAATGCAAAAGTCATGAAAAAGAATAACATCAAATCCAACAACAAACGTCCTGACAGCAAATCTATCAGACGTTTTACCAAAAAATCGATAAAAAGGAATTATTTCTATCTGAAAGGCCTTGAAGCTCCCTTCTTTGCCATAGCATTGTTGCTGGGCATGGCTGTAAACGCCCAAACCGCTGATACAACAAAAAAAACAACACATATATCGATTACGGAAATAAACAACGAGCGGGTTGGGCGCGATTCCATCGCCAACTGGACGTTGCATATGCAGGTTTCCACAGTGTATCAGGCGCATAATGCATTTTCTGTTCCTTATGCAGGCCCCAAAAGTTTAAGCAACCAGGCTGATAATGCATTATCACTTACCCACACTATTTTTCTGGGGCGTAAACTATGGAGAGGCGCCACCTTTTACTTCAATCCCGAGCTTACGGGTGGAAAAGGCTTAAGCGGGGCAACAGGCATAGCCGGTTTCCCTAACGGTGAAATTTACCGTGTGGGGAATCCCACTCCCACTCCATTTGTTGCCAGAGCATTTCTTCAGCAGGTAATACCCTTGAAGAATACCGGGTATGAAACAACAGAAAGCGATATCAATCAATTAGGTGGCAAAAAACCTACTTCAAAAATTGTCATTCAGCTTGGTAAATTATGCATTGCCGATTTCTTTGATGCCAACAATTATAATCATGATGCCCGTTCCCAGTTCCTTAACTGGTCCCTCATGGCTCATGGGGCCTGGGATTTTCCAGCCGATACCCGCGGTTATACCTGGGGCGGAGTCATAGAGCTCATCAAACCGGATTGGTCCATCAGGATCGCTTCTGTTGCCGTTCCAAAAATTGCCAATGGTTTGCCCATGGAATATAGCATCAGCCCCGGCAAACTGGCCAATTCAGAAGCTTTTGAATACGAACGGAAATGGAACATAAAAAATCATCCGGGAGCTATACGCGGCACACTTTACATGACCTATTGCAGAGCACCCAAATACAAGGATGCAACTGCCCAACTGGCCAGAGAAGACAGCACACTGATGAAAATTATTTCAGGACAAGTAGAAAGCACCACCTACGGGGGAATGAAATATGGCATGGGTCTCAACGCCGAACAGGAAGTGATGAAAGGGGTGGGTGCATTTGCAAGGGTAAACTGGAATGACGGTCAGTATGCTACCTGGGCATTTACCGAAATAGATAGAAGTGCACAACTGGGAATAACAATCAAAGGAAGTTACTGGAAGCGGCCTAACGACCAGCTCGGCATAGCAGGGGTAGTGAATGGTCTATCGCAGGATCATATCGATTACCTGAAAGCCGGAGGTATTGGAATTATTATCGGAGACGGACATCTGAATTATGGCAATGAATACATCATGGAGACATTTTATCGTATCCAGATTTCCAGTAATCTATTTGTATCGCCCGATTACCAATTGGTACTCAATCCTGCCTATAACAAAGACAGAAGAGGTCCGGTAAGTATTCCAGGAATCAGGATACATGTGGCGCTTTAATAGCTGAATGACAAAAACAACGACTTATACTAAAGAAACGGAGGATGCGAAAATGGAAACACTCGTTGACAATAAAAAGAAGACTTCTTTTTTCCCTAACGGAAAAATGAACGGAGCTGCTGAAGCCGCCTCCGGCACACTTAATAAGATTGCCGGCTCTCCGAATGAGACCATCCTTATCCTGCTTAACAGCGACATGACCGGGTTGAGCGAAGAAGAGGTGGAAACAAAACGAGCAAAATGCGGCGTCAACGAAATACAACACGAAAAAGCCCCTGCCTGGTACCGGCAACTACTGGAAGCCTTCATCAATCCTTTTATCGGTGTACTCATCATTATCGCCACCATTTCATTTATCATGGATGTGGTAATGGCCCCGCCGGGTGAAGAGGATTATAAAACCGTGTCCGTGGTAGGTATTATGGTCATGCTTAGTTCCCTCCTTCGTTTCTGGCAGGAATATTCCAGCAACCGTGCTGCCGAACAGCTCAAAAACATGGTGAAAACCACCACCACCGTCTTAAGACAGGGAGAAGGCAAAAAAGAAATAGAGATCAAATATCTGGTACCGGGGGATATCATCTATCTCAGTGCAGGAGATATGATACCTGCCGATTGCAGGGTTTTGCATGCCAAAGATTTATTTGTAAGCCAGGCCATGCTCACCGGAGAATCTCTTCCGGTTGAAAAACGGGATCATGAAATGAGCGGTGCTTTCACCCGCCCGCAACTTGAACTGGATAATATTTGCTTCATGGGTACCAATGTGGTAAGCGGAACAGCTACCGCTATTGTTATTAACACCGGTAACCTCACTTACTTCGGAACCATCGGGAAATCTCTTACCGGCAAACGGGCCGAAACAAGCTTTGATAAAGGAGTGAATAAAGTGAGCTGGCTCCTGATCCGGTTTATGCTCGTCATGGTGCCCCTGGTATTTTTGATCAATGGTTTTGTAAAAGGAAACTGGATGGAGGCTTTGCTTTTTTCCATTTCTGTTGCAGTAGGTCTCACACCGGAAATGTTGCCCATGATTGTGACTGCTAATCTTGCCAAAGGAGCGGTCAACATGAGTAAACGAAAAGTCATCGTTAAACGATTGAATGCTATTCAGAATATCGGCGCCATGGACATTCTTTGCACCGACAAAACAGGAACACTTACACTGGACAAAATTGTGCTGGAACGTCACCTGAATGTATTGGGTGAGGAGGATGATGAAGTGCTTAAATGGGCTTATCTGAACAGCTTTCATCAGACCGGGTTGAAAAACATTCTGGATAAAGCGGTTCTCGAACACAGCGAATTGCATAACTATATAAAAGTGGAAGAGGATTTTGAAAAGATTGATGAAATCCCCTTCGATTTTCACCGCCGGAGGATGAGTGTTATTCTGGAAATGAAAAACGGCAAACATTTATTGATCTGCAAAGGTGCGGTGGAAGAAATGCTGAGTATATGCTCAAGCGCATTTGATCCGGGAGAGGATCGGCAACTGCATATTGAACAGGATAAAGTAGTTCCGATGGACGAAAAAATCCGCGCCAATATCCTGAACACCTCCCGAAAACTGAATGAAGAAGGACTACGTGTATTATTGGTAGCCATTAAAGAATATGACGAACGTCCGCTGACTTATTCTGTGGCCGATGAATGCAACCTGACCATCACCGGATTCATCGGGTTTCTTGACCCGGCCAAACCTTCTGCCAAACCATCCATAGAGGCCCTGCTAAAACTCGGAGTGTCGATAAAAGTGCTCACCGGTGATAATGAGATTGTAACTAAAAAGATATGCAGAGATGTAGGCATCCCTGTTAATAATTTTCTGCTGGGGTCTGAAGTGGAACAGATGGATGATTTTACCCTTGCCGACAAACTGGAAGAAACCAGTATCCTTGCCAAATTAAGCCCCATTCAGAAATCGCGTGTGGTGAAACTGCTTCAGTCAAGAGGACATACCGTTGGCTTTATGGGCGACGGGATCAATGATGCGGCAGCTTTAAAAGATGCGGATGTGGGAATCTCCGTCGACACCGCCGTGGATATTGCCAAAGAAAGCGCCGATATAATATTACTCGAAAAAGATTTAATGGTATTACGCAAAGGGGTGGTATATGGCCGGAGAACTTTTGGGAATATTATTAAATACATCAAGATGACGGCCAGCAGTAATTTCGGGAATATGTTCAGCATGCTCGGCGCCAGCGCCTTTTTACCTTTCCTGCCTATGCTGCCGATCCAGTTACTGGTACAAAATCTGTTGTACGACGTATCCCAGATTTCCATTCCCTGGGATTCCATGGATAAGGAATTCATAGAAAAACCTCAAAAGTGGAATGCCGGAAGTATCAGCCGTTTTATGATCTTCATCGGTCCCATCAGCTCTATATTCGATTATGCCACATTTGCTCTGATGTTCTATTACTTCAAAGCCAACTCACCCGAGCATCAGAGCCTTTTCCAGTCGGGGTGGTTTATTGAGGGTTTGCTTTCACAGACCCTTATTGTTCATATGATCCGTACACGCAAAATTCCTTTTATTCAAAGCTGGGCCACTGCACCGGTGGTAGCACTTACAAGCCTGATCATGGCTATTGGTGTTTTTATCCCTTTCTCACCGCTGGCAGGAGCATTAAAAATGACTCCGTTGCCACTTTCCTATTTCCCCTGGCTCATCTGCTTTCTATTTGCTTATTGCGCCCTTACCCAATTCATTAAAAATCTGTTTATCAAAAAATTCAAGCAATGGCTGTAAAAAAACCGAGGACACGATGGTTATTGGCCATCGTGCTTCTCCTCTTATTGGGTATCCTGATCGAATTTATGACCGGACATTTTCATCTCTTCTGATATCAAAAAGGTATACCACCCCCTCCTTCCCCATAAAAAACCCTATCATTTTGAAAAGGCATACATTTACCTCATAAGGATTATTTAACCCACTTCAGAAACTAATCCCTTAATCAGCAATAGATTAAACCGTGATAAAAGTTCCTTGAATGATCTTCGGAACAGGTTTTGAAGGCGATGCTGCGTGTACTTAGTTTCTGATTTACAGCATTTGATTGAAAACCGGAAGGATGGGTTCTTCCGGACTAAGATCACCATCATCCGATGGCATGCTTTAAATCATTTTATTGTTTCTGTAGTTTGGTGAATTTAACAGCCCGGTGAGCTCAGCCTACCGGGTTGTTTTTTTCTATCTTTCAATGTGGTAAATCCTATTTTATGATTCAGAGTTCGGTAATATGTTGTCTTCTGTTTCTTGCTTCTGCTCTGCTCGCCTGGCCCATAGGACGCTTCATGAGCAAAGTATATTCCGGAAATGCCAATCGTCTTGATTTTTTAAAACCCTTTGAACAATTCATCTTTAAAACATGCGGTATCGATCCTGCCCGTGAAATGGGTTGGAAACAATACCTGTGGGCCATGGTGGTGATTAATGCCGTGTGGTTGGTATTTGGTTTTCTGGTGCTTTTATTTCAGGGCCGGTTGTTTTTAAACCCTGCCGGCAATCCTTCCATGGAATGGACCCTGGCTTTGAATTCGGTAATCAGTTTTATAACCAGCACCAATCTACAGCACTATGCCGGTGAAAGCGGTGCCACCTATCTGTCGCAGACAGGCGTGTTTATGTTTCTTCAGTTTGTAAGCGCGGCTACCAGTCTGGCTGTGGGGGTTGCCGTGGTCCGGGCACTTGCATCACGATCCACCGCACATCTGGGTAATTTTTTCAGCGACTTTGTTCTTTCCCTTACCCGTATCCTGCTTCCCTTGTCCGTTATTGCGGCCATCCTTTTTCTTTTCTGCGGGGTGCCGATGACTTTCGAAGGCGCCAAAACAGTTCATACGCTTCAGGGTGATAACATCACTGTAGCCACAGGACCGGTAGCTGCCTTTTTACCCATAAAAGAACTGGGGGCCAACGGAGGCGGTTTTTTCGGCGCCAATGATGCTCACCCCTTTGAGAATCCTGACTTCCTGTCTTTTATCCTTCATTCCGTCCTTGTTTTTCTTTTGCCCATGGCATTTGTTTTCTTCATCGGCTTTTACCTTAAATCCACCTCTTTTTCAAAAATGATTTTTATGGTGATGACAATCGGATTTATCCTCATCACCATCCCCATCATTCACCAGGAGATAACAGGAAATCCCAGGATTACGGACATGCAGATTCCCAACACCGGAAATATGGAAGGGAAAGAAGTGCGTTACGGTGCTTTTTACACCGGTTTTTATGCGGGCGAAAATGCTGTTATCCCCGCTGGCACAATGGTAGGCGTTCCCGATAGTTTCATGCCCTTGTCCGGACTTTACATGCTGACAGGAATGTATATCGACGCATTTTTCGGAGGATTGGGAACCGGCTGGATCAATCTGTTCATCTTTCTTATTATAGCGCTTTTTATCGGCAGCCTGATGATAGGCCGGACCCCTGAAATGTTCGGGCGTAAAATCGGTATCCGCGAAATGCAGATTACCGTTGGAGTTGCCTTTTTACAAAGTCTGATACCCTTCGCATTAGCCGGTATTGCAACTTATACTTATATACATACCACCGTTGGAAATGATAACCTGCAATGGTTAAGCAATACCGGAGCGCACGGATTTACGACTATGTTGTATGAATACATTTCCTCCTCAGCCGGAAACGGGTCGGAGTTTACAGGTCTTGGCAACGCCACTCCATTCTGGAATCTGACAACTTGTATTGCCATGCTATCGGGAAGATTTATACCTATCATCGGGGCGTTGTGGATAGCAGGCCTGCTGGCAGAAAAAACAGTTACCCCGCCTTCTTCCGGAACCCTGAGGGTGGATACGCTTACTTTCGGTTTTTTTCTTTTCGCTATTATTATTATCCTGAATGTTCTTTCCCTGTTCACTTCACTTATCCTCGGACCCGTGTTTGATTCCTTATTTATAAAATAAGGGATAACGGTATTCGGAACAAGTGAACAGCGCTTGTGTCATCAGGATTTAAAATGCACTAACTTTGCCCCATGAACAAAGGGAATATACTTATCATCGATGATGAAGAAAAACTCCGCAACCTGTTGGGACGTATCATTAAGCTCGAATCTTTTCATGTCATTGAAGCGGGGGACTGTAAAACAGGATTAAAAAAACTGGAACAGAACGAGGTTGATGTGGTGTTGTGCGATGTAAAGCTTCCCGATGGAAACGGAGTGGAACTCATTACCCGTATCAAAGCCCTTTATCCATGCGTAGAGGTTATTCTTCTCACCGCTTACGGCACTATTCCCGATGGTGTACAGGCCATCAAAAATGGAGCCTTTGATTATATCGTCAAGGGCAATGACAATGAAAAAATTATCCCCCTGCTATACCGCGCCATGGATAAGGTATTGCTGCAACGAAGGGTGAGAGAGCTGGAGAAACGTGTGGGCGAGAAATTTTCATTTGATTCCATCACCGGCAAATCGAAAGCCATTCTACAGGCGGTGGAGATGGCCCGCAAAGTAGTGCCCAATGACACCACCGTACTGCTTACCGGTGAAACGGGAACAGGAAAAGAAGTGTTTGCACAAGCCATACATCAGGCAGGCAGCAGAGCCGGCAAATCGTTTGTGGCGCTTAACTGCAGCGCCTTCAGCAAAGAGCTGATAGAAAGCGAATTGTTTGGTCATAAACAAGGCTCTTTTACCGGAGCCATAAAAGATAAAAAAGGACTCATCGAACAGGCGCATGCAGGCACCTTGTTTCTGGATGAAATAGGTGAAATGCCGCTGGAGCTGCAAGCCAAATTACTGAGGGTGCTGGAAACAAGTGAATTCATTCGCCTGGGTGATACGGAAACCATCAAGGTTAATTTCCGGCTCATAGCCGCTACCAACAAAGACCTGAAGACAGAAAGCGAAGAACACCGCTTCCGATCCGATTTATATTTCCGTCTCAATGTATTTCAGATTCATCTGCCTACGCTGCGTGAACGAAAAAAAGACATAGAAGCTCTGGCTACCTTATTTGTGAAACAGTTCTCTGACCGAACCAATAAAAAACCGTTGTCTATCAGCAAAGAATACATGGAGAAACTGGAACACTATAACTGGCCCGGTAATATCCGTGAACTGAAAAACATCATTGAACGAAGTGTGATCCTCGCCAACGGAGATACGCTTACCGAATCTTTGCTGCCTTACGAAATACAACAACAAAGCATTGGCAACAATGGAAGCTTGTCGGCCTTTTCCATGGAAAGCGTTGAGAAACTTCACATACAGAAAGTGCTTAACTATGCCAAAGGCAATAAGGCCGAAGCCGCCCGTTTGCTCGAAATAGGAATTGCCACCCTGTACCGGAAAATAGAACAATACGGTTTAAACTGATCCAGGGTATGAGTGAAAAGCAAACGCCGCAGCGGATAAAAAAGCTGGCTCCCGCATGGAGGGTAGTCATTGAGGCCGGATCCATTATTTTCTTTTTTTATTCCAATCTCCTCATGGGCGAATTTACCCAGTCGGGGCAAGGTAAAAACAAAGGATTCTGGTGGGCCCTACAGGACATTTTTACCGTCACCAATTTTATCATTGCTTTTGTACTGGCATTGATCGGATATGTGGCATTTTCATTTCTGAGAAAACGCCTCTAACCTGATCTTCAGATTACTTTTTGGCCCTTCCACCCCATTATAAATATTTCTTATCGAAAATTAGTCCTGATTCCAATGGCAAAACGTATCAGATCTAACTAATACCGTATGCCATGAAAATCCTGTTCACCAAAATAAGCGCCGGCCTGCTGATGCTAAGTGCTACTACGTGTTTTTCTCAAAACGAATGTTGTGGCATTTATCTGAAAGCAAACGACTATATCAGTCACAAGCTAAGCTATCCGGCCGACTGTGAAAGGCTAAACAAGTATAAGATTACCACCGATCCCATTTTTCAGCCTGACAAAATTGCAATCCGCCAGGATGGTGTCACATACAGAATACCAAAGGATTCCATATATGCCGTTAAAAACTGTGATGGCAGCATCATACGTATGTACGCCGGTTCGGAATATCCCTTGCTGAACCCGGAAGAAACCATTATGATTTACAAGGTGCTCGGCGGGTCCGAATCGAATGACGGTTTTAACAAGACCAAATACTATTTCAGCAAGGACGCACAAGGTAAAATCGAGGACTTAACAATTGCGAAAATCAAAGCGGCTTTTTCTGGAAATCGCAAGTTTCTGGATTTAGTGGACCTGGAATTTCACTCCGATGCAGAACTGTCAGCTTACGATAATATAAATAAGAAAATGAAAATTAATTCCGTACTGGAAAAGTCGTTTACGGAATAATACAGCTCCCGGTGATTTACATAAACACCTTCAGATTGATATAAAGCCTATCACAACGATAGGCTTTTTTCATTGCATAGCATATGAAGCGCTTCTCTGCAATATCATAATTCCTAATTCTCAGCTATTTACTTTCTCTGCGATCCCTTCTTTCCTTTTCGGAATACCCTTTGTGTTTCACCGCTGTCATTTGCGGGGGGAGATCGTTTCTTCTTCTGGAATTATTTTATCCATTTGTGGAAACAATTTCATGAAAAACGGTTTTGATCCGCTTGAAAAATTAATGCTTTTCATTGCACTTGGCTTTCTGGGCTTATGCATACTCACGGTTATTATTGTTGAAATAAGCCGGTATAAACGCTAAACAATCAGACGCAAAACTGACCGTCATCATATCCCATGATTTAGAAAGCTCACATCTTTGAATGCATGATACAACGGTTGACATCACCATCTATGAAAAACATTCTGAGTATTGGACTTTTGTTTTACTCTCTTCTTCCTGCCTTTTCACAAACAGCCACAACAACCGACACTACAGCAGGAAACGGCCGCGCCATGCCTTCTCCACTCCCCTCTCCTCCATTCCCGATGAGTGACTGGAGCGGTGGTCCCATTATCGGTGAACCTTCAGGAGAAGCTCCGGATTATTTAATGAGGAAAATTCAGAAGTCATGCAAAAAGCCCTGGTTAAAATGGAACAAAACAGGAATCAGTGTTTATGGCTGGGTGGATGGATCTGTGAATGTCAGCAGTTCTAAATATACCAACAGCCCCATGTCGTACGACCTGGTACCCAACAGACCGGAACTGGATCAGGTTATTATTCGTGTTGAAAGAGATCCCAATACCGAACAGACTAAACATCCGGACTGGGGTTTCCTTGTTGATAATATCTACGGTATCGACTATCGGTACACCATTGCTAAAGGCATTTTTAGCAATCAGTTACTTAAAAATAATAATCTGTATGGATATGATCCGGCTCAGTGTTATGGGCTCCTCTATGTTCCGCAGGTAGCCCAGGGAATGCTTATTAAAGTGGGACGTTTTATTTCCCCGGCCGATATTGAAGCACAATGGGCACCGGACAATTATCTCTTCAGTCATTCATTGATGTTTACTGTAGATCCGTATACATTCACCGGTATCAATACCACCATACGGCTTCAAAAACGGTTTCAGATAGAACTCGGTCTTCATGCCGGCAATGATATGGCTCCCTGGAGCAATTCCGCACAGCTCAACGGGCTGGCTATGGCACGATGGGTATCGAAAAACAATGCGGAGTCACTATACGGAGGTATTAATTCGCTGGGCAACGGTCAGTATGAAAACGAGCACGACGATTTACAAATGTTGGTGCTCGTATGGGGCCACCGTTTTGGCAAACGGGTACACATGATGACCGAGTCTTATTATATATGGCAGTATAATGCCGCACTGGGAGGGACAGCTATTGACGGACCACTTTTATATGGACAAGGTGGGGGCATGGGGCCTATTATTCCCGGTGCTTCCAAAGCTATCGGACTCGTGAACTACTTCCAGATTCTGTGCTCCCCCAAAGATTATATCTCTATCCGCAACGACGGGTTGAATGATATGAATGGTAACCGTACCGGGTATGCTACCTGGTATACCAGTCATACCATAGGATGGTCTCACCATTTTACCGATTATATCATTATCCGTCCCGAGGTAAGATATGAGCAGGCCTGGAACTCAAAAAACATCACACCGTATGATGGAGGAACCAAAAAATCCCAGGAAACAGCTGCCATGGATTTGATCCTCCGGTTCTGAATTATTCCTTTTGTCAACCCCTCCCGGGTAAGGTATTAATAAGCCGCAAAAAAGCCTTTTTCTCATATTGGGAAATACCCTCTCATAATGATAGAAAAACAAAGGCCAAAAAGTGCTTAATCCTTTTGCAGTTTTATACAGCATGCTGATAATCATCACTATATAGACCTGACCAGGATTCCTTCCTCAACTGGCCCGGATTTGGCATATAGGATTACAAATTCATCCACAAATGATACATGAATCAGAAGTAATCGACTTGTTGGGAAACAAACTCCCTGCCATTAATCCTGAACTGGAAAAACTGGGCAATAAAGGAAACGTATATAAAACGGTACAATGCTTTGCCGATTTCACCCGTCAGCTGATCGGTACCGGCAATCTGAAAGCAGTAAAACACTGTGTAAATCTTGCCGAAGAGCTTTTGGAAAAAGGCAATACCACCGTGCAGAATGCCATTGAAAACGTATTCCTGCATACCCTCTCTCCGGTGCTTGATCTGGGAGATACCGTGGGCAATGCGCTGAAAGATATGCTAAAAGGCGATTTGCGCAAAGAATACCTCCGTAGGGTTTCGTCCAGCTGTATCTGATCCGGATTATAATCTGTCATAAGGGCAGATGACGAAGATCATTTGACAAGGGCAGAACCAGGTTTTACTTTGCCAGGCAAGAGGGGACCAGAAGAAAAAGAAAATGCATTGCTTTAAATCTGTTCATTGACATCCTATCGTAATAGAACGCAGATAAAATAAGATGGTTATGATTTATTATGATAACAAGCAATCTGCGAAAATCATAACAATCATAATAATCAGCGTTCTATTAGGGATTGGGGGCATGCAAATCATATAAGTAAAAAAATCATAAAATCATTCATCACGATGGAAAACGTACTTAGTATAGCAGTCCTGCTTGTATCGGGACTGGTTTGTTTCTGGATCTTTTATAAAAGCATCGACTTTTTCGATAACATCTAACCGGTATTGTCATGACCCTACTATTTATTCTTTCAATCGCCGTTTTCTGCTACCTCGTGTATGTACTGCTGAAACCGGAAAAATTTTAACGCATCAATTATTATGAAAACAGAACTACTTGGTGTTATTGCATCCTTTCTGATTACCCTGGCGATAGCCATTCCATTGGGAAAATATATCGCAAAGGTTTTTAAAAAGGAAAAGAACCTGCTCGATTTCATGGGCCCGCTGGAACGTTTCATTTTCCGTATCTGTGGTATTGATACCACCAGGGAAATGAACTGGAAACAACATGTGGGGGCTTTGTTAAGCCTTAACCTGCTTTGGTTTGTTTACGCTTTTGTGATGTTTCTGATTCAGGGCAGCTTATTTCTGAACCCCGACGGGAATCCATCCATGAGTCCTCACCTGAGCTTTAATACAGCGGTGAGCTTTCTGGTAAACTGTAACCTCCAGGATTACTCGGGAGAAACCGGCGTAACTTATCTGACCCAGTTGGTGGTGCTGATGTTTCTGCACTTTATGTCTGCTGCAACAGGTATCGCCGCATTGGTTGTGGTATTCAAAGCTATGCAGGATAAGGTAACCGACAAGCTCGGCAATTTTTTCGAATACTTTGTAAAAAGCATCACCCGCATTTTGCTTCCGATCAGTTTGCTGATTGCTATCCTGCTTGTGTTTCACGGCACACCAGCCAGCTTTGATGGAAAAGATATGGTGATTACTATGCAGGGCGATACCAGTCATGTATCACGCGGACCTGCTGCCGGCATGATTGCCATCAAGCACCTGGGTACAAACGGCGGCGGATGGTTTGGTGCCAATTCGGCTCATCCGCTTGAGAACCCCGACTATTTCACCAATATGGTGGAGATTATTGCTCAGTGTATCATTCCTTTTGCATTGGTATTTGCGCTGGGGTATTATCTCAACCGCAAAAGAATGGGGCTTGTTATTTTCAGTGTCATGACCCTGGGTATGCTTTGCTTCCTGTTGCCCACCATGCATGCCGAGATGAAAGGAAATCCTGCCATCGCGCACATGGGTATTGATCAGAGTTCCGGAAGCATGGAAGGGAAAGAACAACGTTTCGGCGCCCCTGCCACTGCCTACTGGAGCATACTCACTACCGTAATCTCTACCGGTTCTGTCAACTCCATGCACGACAGCTCCATGCCTGTTTCCGGCGCCATGCAAATGCTGGGAATGATGACAAACTGTTTTTACGGAGGCAACGGCGTAGGTATATTGAACTACTATATCTTCATCATCATCGCCGTCTTTATTTCCGGATTGATGGTAGGTCGTACGCCTGAATTGCTGGGTCGTAAAATAGAAGCCAAGGAAATGAAGATTGCCACCTTAATTGCATTGCTTCATCCCTTGCTGATCTTATCCTTTACGGCTCTGTCATCCTGGGTTATTACCAAAAATCCTACGCTGCCATGGCTCAACAATACCGGATATCACGGCTTCTCGGAGATGCTGTATCAGTACACATCCTGCTCGGCCAATAACGGAAGCGGTTTTGAAGGACTGGGTGATAATACTCCTTTCTGGAATATCACTGCCGGTTTTGTGATGATCCTAGGACGCTTCCTGCCTATCATCGGGCCTCTGGCTATTGCCGGCATCCTGGCGAAAAAGAAATTCATACCCGAGTCGGCCGGTACCTTGCGGACAGACACAGGCACCTTCGGTATCATGACCTTTGCAGTTATCATGATCCTGGCCGCCCTTGCCTTTTTCCCGGCATTGACCCTGGGACCTTTAGCAGAATATTTTTCATTTCACTAGCATTCGTTTGAAATAACATACCATTATGGCCTCCGTCAGAAAACAAGCAAAATCCATGAAGCTCTTTGATCAGAGTCTGGTAAGCACTGCCTTAAAGCATTCCTTTACCAAACTGAATCCAAAACTCATGGTCAAGAACCCGGTAATGTTTACCGTGGAAATTGGAACCGCAGTTATGCTTATTGTTTGCGCCTGGATCTTAACCGGCGAGCATTCACAAGGAAGCTTTGCCTATAACTTCATCATCTTTCTGGTGTTGTTGCTCACCTTGCTGTTTGCCAATTTTGCCGAAGCCATTGCCGAAGCAAGAGGAAAAGCACAAGCTGAATCACTCCGCAAAACAAGAGAAGAAACACCTGCTAAATTGGTTCAGCCCCTGGGCGAATTGAGAACCGATGAAATCAAGGTGGTAAGTTCTTCCCAGCTTAAGAAAGGAGATATTTTCGTTTGCGAAACAGGAGATACCATTCCGCTGGATGGAGAAATCGTGGAAGGCATTGCCACCATTGATGAGTCGGCTATTACCGGAGAATCGGCGCCGGTGATACGTGAAGCGGGTGGCGACAAATCAAGTGTTACCGGAGGTACCAAAGTATTGTCCGACAAAATTAAAGTAAAGGTAACCGTGCAACCCGGTGAATCGTTTCTGGATAAAATGATTGCATTGGTAGAAGGTGCCAGTCGCCAGAAAACACCCAATGAAATTGCATTGACCATTTTGCTGGCTGCATTTACACTGGTATTCATTATAGTATGTGTTACCCTAAAGCCTTTTGCTGATTATTCAAAAACACCGATCACCATTGCGGCCTTTATATCTCTTTTTGTTTGTCTCATTCCTACTACCATAGGCGGATTGCTTTCGGCTATCGGTATTGCAGGTATGGACAGAGCGCTGCGTGCCAATGTGATTACCAAATCAGGTAAAGCCGTTGAAACAGCAGGTGATGTGGATGTATTGCTGCTGGATAAAACAGGAACCATCACCATCGGTAATCGTAAAGCCACTCACTTTTATCCGGTAAACGGCGTGGATGCAGAAAAATTTATGGCCGATTGCGTATTGTCATCTCTCTCTGACGAAACACCCGAAGGGAAATCGATAGTGGAGCTGGCAAAAAGCCTGGGCGGAAAGACACAACCGACAGATGCTTTACTGAAAGATGCGAGGTTTGTGAAATTCACTGCTGAAACACGTTCCAGCGGGATTGATCTGAGCAGCGGAATCCGGATACGCAAAGGTGCTTTTGACTCGATCAAGAAAATAGCGCTGGATGCCGGAAACTCATTTCCTGCCGAAACAGAAACAAAAATCAGAGAAATATCCAGCAATGGAGGAACGCCGCTGGTGGTTTCTGAAAATGAAAAAGTAATCGGTGTGATTGAGTTACAGGATATCATCAAACCCGGTATCAGCGAACGCTTTGAACGTCTCCGTAAAATGGGTGTTAAAACGGTGATGGTTACCGGTGACAATCCTTTAACAGCTAAATATATTGCCGAAAAAGCCGGAGTGGACGACTTTATTGCCGAAGCCAAACCGGAAGACAAGATGAATTACATCAAGAAAGAACAGCAAAGCGGCAAGCTGGTAGCCATGATGGGCGACGGCACCAACGATGCTCCTGCCCTGGCTCAGGCCGATGTAGGTGTGGCCATGAACAGCGGAACACAGGCTGCCAAAGAAGCCGGTAATATGGTGGATCTGGATAACGACCCTACCAAGCTGATTGAAATTGTGGAAATAGGCAAACAGCTGCTTATTACCAGAGGCACGCTCACCACCTTTTCCATTGCCAACGATGTGGCTAAATATTTTGCCATCGTTCCCGCTTTGTTTATCAGTTCCATTCCGGTATTGCAGGGACTCAATATTATGCATCTGCACAGTCCGGAAAGCGCTATCCTTTCGGCTGTGATCTTCAATGCCATCATTATTCCGGTATTGATTCCCCTGGCTTTGCGCGGTGTTGAATACAAACCGATCGGTGCCAGCGCCCTGTTAAGAAGAAATCTGATGATATACGGACTGGGAGGGATCCTGATCCCATTCCTTGGAATTAAACTTATTGACCTCGCTGCCGGTATCTTTTTCTGATACCTGCAGCGTTAAACATCATTGAAAAAATAATTACGATGAAAACTTATCTTCTTCCTTCTCTCAAACTAACAGCAGTGTTGATTATTATCTGCTCGGTTATCTACCCTTTGCTTATTGCCGGCATCGCAAAAACAGCTCCCGGACAAGGTAAAGGTGTTACCCTGTCTGTAAACGGTAAAGTGGTGGGTTATGAAAACATAGGACAGAAATTTACCCGGGATGATTATTTCTGGAGCCGTCCTTCGGCAGTAGATTATAATGCCAACGGATCAGGTGGTTCCAACAAAGCACCTTCGGCTACCGATCTGCTTCAAACAGTTCAGGCCCGTATTGATACCTTTATGAAACACAATCCGGATGTAAAGAAATCAGATATCCCAAGCGAGCTTGTTACTGCTTCGGGTAGCGGACTGGATCCTGATATTTCTCCTCAGGGAGCCTATGTACAGATTGCACGTGTAGCAAAAGCACGTAATATATCGGAAGCAACACTCAAGCAACTGGTAGAAAAACATGTGGAGAAATCCTGGTTTGGCCCGGAGAAAGTAAATGTGCTGAAACTGAATATTGAATTGAACACACTTCAAAAGAATAATTAATATCCAACACAGAAAACCCCAATAAATGACGACTCATTCTCCGGAATGAAAATTAAAACCAACACAATGAAAAAACAATTACTTACGATTGCACTGATTTCTGGTTCTTTGCTAGCAGTTGCGCAAAAGAAAGATTCCATCAAATCGCAGATCCCTTTTGAGGGACAGGACTGGTCCTGGCAAAACGGCAACGACCGCAGAGATTCTTCGGTGCTTACCAGCAAGTATGTGACCGGCATTATCATGGTGGATGCGAATGTGACCCATTCCTTCAACAATCCAATTGACCATACGGTGGTAGGATCAACAGCGCTGGCGCGTAACGACGAAATGGAAGTTTCCACCGCCTGTATAGGAGGTGAATTTAATTACAACGGAGCCCGTGGCCGTATCCTCACACAGTTCGGAACACGTGCTACCGTAGTTCCGCGTAATGACCTGAGTCCTTACCGCGGCCAGTACGATCTGGCCGATGTATACCGCTACCTGAGCGAAGCGTATGCCGGATATCACTTCAACGTAATGCATGGCATTAACGTAGACGGAGGTATGTTCATGTCGTATATCGGTCTTAACTCGTATTACCAGGTTGAAAACTGGGAATACCAGGCTTCGTATACTTCCGACAACACACCCTGGTTTTTTAACGGTATCCGTGTTCAGATATTCCCAACGGAACATTTGAAAATAGAACCCTGGATCATCAACGGATGGCAGAGCTATGGAATGTTTAACGACATGCCCGGTTTTGGTGGTAATATCACCTGGGCTCCTAAGGAATGGTTCAAACTGTTGACCAATGACTACTACGGTTCTGATGCTGCGGGTATTCTGGCCCGTCACCGTTTCCACTCCGACAATAGTATGCTGGTCAGATATTATAACAAACCAAAATCTAAAGGCATCACCAAAATGGCCTTTTCCTTAACCGGTGATATCGGTGATGAAAAAGGAGGAGGAGTAAATGGTTTCAACAATTCCGATTCGGCCACCAAAGGTCCTGCTCAGTATTTCTTAAGCTGGATGGTATACAACCGGGTTTGGTTTGCACATAACAAGCTGGCCTGGACCGTTGGAGGTGGCTGGATGACCAACCCGGGTCGCTACCTGGTACTGGCTCCTACGGGTGATGCTAGTCCGTTCCCGAATCCTTATAACCCTACACAGCCTGCAGGTACACATCCTTTCACCGAGAATCCCGGCGATCAGTTTACCGGATGGGATTACTCCACCAATATCAGCTGGATGCCTAACCAGAGTATAGAGTTCCGTTTGGAATATGTACACAGAGGTTCCAATACTCCTTATTTTGCAGGAGCAGGAGGAGTTACATCTCCAACAGGATATACCTTTACTCCATTGCCAAGCGGCTGGAAACCTGATCTGGTGAAATCGGAAGATCGTATTATTGCGGCTATCCTGTTTCGCCTGTAGAAAAGAACGATTACGGATTGATTAACAGCCTGACGTGATAGAACGCAGATAAAATAAGATGGTTATGATTTATTATGATACTTATAATCAGCGAACATCATAACAATCATAATAATCTGCGTTCCGTTAAGGAAGTTATTGACGAATGAATACAAAACAACCCGAAAGCCAAAAAGGTTAACGGGTTGTTTTACGTAAACAGACATACCTGTTTGCAGCATAAGAACTAACTTTGGGAGTATATAATCTCCTTATTACCATGTCGGAGGAAACTGATAAAGAACAGAACGTACAACGGTTTCTCGACCTGATCCGTAAACAACGGATTGGGAAGTTCAAGATATACATCGGCATGAGCGCCGGTGTAGGCAAATCGTATCGTATGCTTCAGGAGGCACATGCCTTGCTTAAAAGCGGTATAGATATCAAAATCGGATTTATTGAAACACATCTCCGACCGGAAACAGAAGCCTTGCTGGAAGGTTTGCCGCTTGTACCCAGAAGAAAACTTTTTTACAAAGGAAAAGAGCTGGAAGAGATGGATGTACAAGCCATCATCAACCTGAGACCGGAAGTAGTGGTGGTGGACGAGTTGGCGCATACGAATATAGAAGGCAGCAAACATGAAAAACGCTGGCAGGATGTGATGGAGATCCTGGAAGCCGGTATCAACGTAATAAGTGCGGTAAACATCCAGCATATCGAAAGCCTGAACGAAGAAGTAAAAATCATAACCGGTATTGAAGTTCAGGAGCGGGTGCCCGACAAAGTAATTGCACTGGCCGATGAAGTGGTAAATATAGACCTTACCGCCGATGAGCTCATCGCACGTCTGAAGGAAGGGAAAATATATAAGGCCGAGAAGATAGAAACAGCATTAAAAAACTTTTTTAAATCGGAGCATATTCTTCAGCTGAGGGAGCTGGCATTGAAAGAAGTGGCTGCACAGGTAGAGCGCAAAGTGGAAGCACAGGTGCCGCGCAATGCATCGTTACGTCATGAACGTTTCCTGGCTTGCATCAGCAGCAACGAAAAAACATCCAAAGCCATTATCCGCAAAACAGCCCGGCTGGCCAGCTATTACAACTGCCAATGGTCTGTACTCTATGTACAAACACCGGATGAAAGTCTGGATAAGATACCACTGGATAAACAACGTCATCTGATCAACAATTACAAGCTGGCTACGGAACTGGGCGCCGAAATAATACGCATGGAAAGCAAATACATTGCCAGAACGATTGCAGCCGTGGCGGAAGAAAAAAAGATAACAACCATCTGTATAGGCAAACCTCATTTCAATATTCTGACAGTACTTCTGGCAACAAATACGTTTAATCAGCTTCTGAATAAATTACAGGCCCTGGATGTGGATCTGGTTATATTATCTTAAGTGACAACAACTAAGAACAGGTTATGAAAATCAAAGTAAAGCTTCGTTTGGGTGTAGGGTTGTTATTCATTTTTATTATGCTGCTCTCAGTTCTCGGAACGGTATATATCAATGCCCTGAATAAAGACACACAAAACATCCTGGTAGCCAACTATAACACGCTGGATTATTCACGTGAAATGCTCATGGCTCTGGATAACGACATGACCTCGACCGCCACCATAAACAAATTTGCCGGTAATCTTTCCAAACAAGAAAACAATATTACCGAGATAGGAGAAAAAGAACTGACGGATCAACTGGCACAGGATTTTGAAAAGGTAAAAGCCGATCCCCGTGACAATAAGATTTATATAGCTGTGCGCAAAGATCTTGCCGATATCATGCTGCTGAATATGCAGGCCATTCTTCGCAAAAGCAATATCGCCAAACAAACCGCAGCAACCGCCATTTTATGGATAGGCCTGTCGGGTACCTTTTGTTTTGTGATTGCCTTCGTCCTCCTCATCAATCTTCCTTCCAGCATAGCCGATCCGATAGCCGAACTGACTAACAGTATTAAACAGGTAGCGGCAAAAAAATATTCGGAGCGGGTTCATTTCGAAAGCCACAGTGAATTCGGTCAGCTGGCTGCCGCTTTTAATACCATGGCACAAAAGCTGGAAGAATATGACAACAGCACACTTTCGAAAATCATATTCGAAAAGCAGCGCATCGAAACCCTTATCAACAATATGCACGATCCGGTAATAGGTCTGGATGAGAAAAAGACTATTCTGTTTGTGAATAATGAAGCCCTCAAAATACTGGGCATGAAATCGGGCGAGATTACAGGAAAGCCTGCACAGGATGTGGCGCTGACAAACGATCTGATGCGATCGCTGGTACAGGATCTTGTACTGCCACCTGACAACAGGAAAACAAAAGAACCTTTAAAGATTTATGCCGACAATAAAGAAAGTTATTTTGAAAAAGAGCTCGTAGTCATTTCCATTACTCCCACAGGAGAAAAAGAACCGCAACGCATAGGCCATTTTATTGTGCTGCGTAACATTACGCCTTTTAAAGAACTTGATTTTGCAAAAACCAATTTCATCGCCACCATCTCGCATGAACTGAAAACACCGATCTCTACCATAAAGGCCAGTATCCATCTCTTGGAAAACACACAAACCGGGCCTATCAATACAGAACAAAAGCAACTGATTGAAAGCATCAAGGAAGACAGTAACCGTTTGCTCAAAATAACCAGCGAACTGCTTCAATTGTCGCAGGTGGAAACCGGAAATATACAATTGTCTATTCAGCAAAGCGATCCGTCCACCATTATCCAGTATGCACTGGAGGCAGTACGGATTACAGCTGATCAGAAACAAGTGAGACTGGAAGTAAAAACCGATGGTTCCATGCCGTCTGTAAGAGCCGACACGGAAAAGACGGCATGGGTGCTTATCAATCTGCTTACCAATGCCATCCGTTATTCACCGGAAAAAAGTACCGTACTCATTACCGTTAAAAAGGATAAAGAGGCTGACACCGTTTCATTTTCAGTAAAAGATGTGGGACAAGGCATTAATGAAAAATACAGAGACAAGATATTCACCCGTTACTTCCAGATTCCCGGCAGCAGTAAATCGGGTACCGGTTTAGGGCTGGCCATCAGCAAGGAATTTATAGAGGCCCAGGGAGGTAAAATAGAAGTGGAAAGCGGCCCCGGAACGGGAAGCACATTCACCTTTACCCTGCACTGCTAAAAAATATCACTAACGTCCAAACGTGACACGCCTCTGATTTTCATGATGCGCATGATTCATTATGATTTTTTGAGAACTCGTGATTATCAGCGAAAATCATAAGAATCATAACGATCTGCGTTCTATTTTCGAATTTTCAATACCATTTCCTCATTTTATCCGTTTTATACCGGAGAAAAGCCGGTTTCCTCGCTCTTTTGCAGGATATCTATAGTCTGTTGTGGTATAAAGAGTCCTTCACGCCGATTACTCAATACTAGATACCATCCACTCAATGAAACCAGCCATTTACTCAATATCGGGTCATTTTATTGACAGGGGAGCCATTACACACTATATTTATATTCTAAAGCTACACCAATGAAAAAATTCTGCACCCTTTTTATTCTTGTTTTCCTTTGTTCCTTTTCATCCCGTATAAGTGCCCAGACGACCAGCGATCCTAAACCGGTGGTGATGGATACCCTGATCACACTCAAGAATGAAAAGATAGTCGGAAAGATTACAAAGGTTACGGAAACAGAATTTGAATACAAGAAAAGTTTGGAGCCTGATGCGCCCATCTATACTATCTCCCGGGAAAAGATTAAAGAAATAAGATGGGGCAATGGAAGCAAAGAACTGGTGATGCCCGATGAAATGAGTGTGAATAAGGAACATGAAATACTGGACAAACGTTCTGACATACAATTTCACTTTTTCTCTATCGTCACGGAGAAACTAAGCTTTACATACGAACATGTGATTAAAGTGGGTATCAATCTGGAGGTGACAGCCGGACTGATCAATAATACAATGATAAAACAACCCATCACCGGTTCTTCAAATGATCTGCTTACACAAGGAGCGATGCTGGGAGCAGGAGTGAAATTTTTACTGGGGCAGGATTTTTATCTGAATGGAATGAAATATGCTCATCCACTTAAAGGACGTTATATCAAACCGGAGATTCTGTATGCAGGATTTATAGAGCATGGGGTTGTTTCCGGTTATAGTGTAGCCAATGGCAGCAATTACGGACAACAGGTGGTGACCGATTTAAAAGTGAACTCTGTTGCCATCATGCTTAATTATGGAAGACAATTTGTTCTCGGTAATATACTTACATTCGGATACAGTGTTGGTGTTGGCTACTCGTTAAACAGTGCCGCTTATTCCAACCCGGGCCCCTCAGTTACCCAGGGTAATTATATCTCATACAACAACGGAAATAACGAGGTCCCCACTTATTTATATACACACGACCATGACGGCCCGCTTGCATTTAATTGCAATCTGACCCTCGGTTATATCTTCAAATAATCTGATTTTTTTCTAGCTTATTTATTCTTCCGCCACACGACGTTTCTGCAAACGCTGAGTCTTTACTTTTCTCAATTGTTTCTGAAGCGCTTCCACGGTATCGATAATGGCCTCTTCAAATGTAGCACACTGACTCTTGGCAAATAAATCTTTACCAGGTGTCTTCAGATTTATTTCACATATTTTATTTTCATCCGTATCCGACTTATCCAGTTTCAGACATACATCGCCCGATACAATTTGGTTATTGACATGTTCCAGTTTCCCCATTTTCTCATTTACATAATCGGTCAATGTCTGATTAGCGGTAAAGTGCAGGGATTGAATGTTAATGTTCATGTGTAGCTTTTTAAAATGTTAAATCATCCTATGCTAAAGATAGTCTTCTTATCCGGTATAAAGATAGACGGACGACAATTGGTAATAAATGATATTCATCATTAATACCTGTTCAGATATTCCAGGTTGCAATGACAGGATACGGGATCCATATGGAGTTTGGTTACCGACCCATAGCTGACAGGGAGCTTAAACGCATTCCGGAGCGGAAGTTCCAGCACCTTGGCCAGGAGGGCTCTGATGACCCCGGCATGACTTACAATGGCTGTTTTTTGGCCCGGAGTTACTTTCAGTTCATCAAAAAACTGACCAGCCCTGGCCGACAGCGTAGCAAAGTTTTCTCCGTTGGGAGCCGGTACCTGTACAAAGTCTTTCATCCATACATCCAGCTCTGATGCCGGAATCTCATCCCATTTACGCAGCTCCCAGGCCCCGAAATTCATTTCCATCAGGCGGTTGTCGTTAATCCGGTTATTGGTCCGGAGACGTAATGCCAATTGCTGGCAGCGTTGCAAGGGACTGGCATAAACAGTATCAAATGTATCGGGAAGATGTAAACGGAGGTTAGCAAATTCATCGGCAAAAGAAAGCGCCACAGGAAGATCGGACTGCCCATAGCAAATGCCCTTTTCTATTTCCGGTGTGGTATGGCGGATCAGGTATATTTCCATAGGATGATAAAACAGAGGTAAAAAAGCACTTCGGTACATTGCTGGGTGGCGCCCATACAATCGCCCGTATAACCACCGATCCATTTACGGAAATACCATCCCAGATATCCTTTCAGGGCGAAAAGCGGAATTGGCAGTAATACAACCCAGGGATTGTGAAACAACAATAAAGGCGCCATGCCAAATACTCCGGCCCATACCAGATCCGAAACAGCATGAGCACCCGCCACCGCCCTTATTTTACTTTTATCTGCCTGTCCCTCCACCTCCGCCCTTGCATAGGCATGGGTATACAAAAAGGTGATGGCCACAAAACGGCTCAATGCATGAGCCGCAATGATCACACACGGTACCAGCAACGGATTAATTGCAATAAGCAAAGAATATTTGATCAGGAAAAGCAGGATGAGCCCGATGGCACCATAAGCGCCAATGCTGCTATCTTTCATGATATGAAGAATTTTTTCTTTTGTCCATCCTCCACCGAAACCATCGCATACATCGGCTAGACCGTCTTCATGAAAAGCGCCGGTAACAAGTATGCCGGCCAGCATAGAAAGCACAACCGAAACAGACAAAGGCAATACAAACTGGGCCGCATACCATACCCCTGCACTGATACTGCCAACCAGAATACCGATGAGAGGAAAATAACGGGTAGCCTTTTGAAGATATTCCTGGGAATGATCAATCCCTTTCGGAACAGGGATCCGGGTATAAAACATTAGAGCAGAAAGGAAAATCCGGAGTTCTCTTTTCATCCTTTCTTTTCCGCTTCTTCTTTGTTGGATACACCTGCACTGTCAAAGCTGGCCATCTGATTGAGAAAGGAAACCGCTGCCTTCACCAGGGGGTAGCTGACAGCAGCACCCGTTCCTTCGCCCAACCTCATCTCCATATTGATAAGCGGACTGGCATCCAGGTATTCGAGCAAACGCCCATGGCCCTGCTCCCCGCTCTGGTGACAGAAAACAGCATAGTCTTTAATGGCAGGTTGTATAGCCTGTGCTATCAGATAGGCTGCCGTGGTAATAAACCCATCCACAAGAATCACCATACCGGATTCGGCAGCACGAAGCATGGCTCCGCATATCTGTGCAATTTCAAAACCTCCGTAGGTAGCAAGAATTTCCACCGGATCTTTAATAGCGCCGTGCTTACGGATAGCCAGTTCTATGATATTCACTTTCCGTTTCCGTCCTTCATCATCCACTCCCGTTCCTTTTCCCACACATTGCTCCACAGGAAAACCACAATACACACTCATCAGGGCACTGGCCGATGTGGTGTTTCCAATACCCATCTCTCCAAATCCGATAATATTCGATCCTTGTGCTTTCAAGTCATTCACCACTTTAGCTCCACATTGCAGAGCTTGTTTTACCTCCGCTATGGTCATAGCAGGTTCGTGAAGAAAGCTGCGTGTTCCATAACCGATCTTAAACCGGCTCAAGCCGGCGAGGCCGTTTGGGAAATCGTAGTTAACCCCCGCATCTACAATATTGATATCAATTCCGTTTTGTTTGCAAAACACATTGATGGCTGCTCCCCCACCCAGAAAATTCATCACCATCTGATAGGTCACTTCCTGGGGATAGGCGCTCACACCTTCTTTTGCAATACCGTGATCCCCTGCAAAAACCACGATAACCGGTTTTTTCAACTCCGGCTCCAGTGTCTGTTGTATCAATCCTATCTGCAGGGCAATCTTTTCCAGCTTACCTAAAGCTCCAAGCGGCTTTGTTTTAAAATTTATCTTGTGTTCCAACGCAGCCGATAACTCCTTTGCTACGGGGCGAACACAAAAGTCAGCCACCTCCGCATCCGGATACCGTTCTTCCCGCATGACCTGGCTCAGCTGCTTTCTTTTTTCCCACTCCAGTATTTCCAGTTCCGGTTTATCCAAAAATTCATTAACATATCCTAAACAGAGATAAGCCACCAGTTGGTTTTCAACAGGGGCCTGTACAATCTTCTTTACTCTTTCCGGGTCCAGAATACTGACCCATCCTATTCCAATGTTAAGTGCCCGGGCCATGAGCCACATATTCTGGATGGCACATACTACACTATAAAGACCTACTTCCTTCATGCTCGTTTGTCCCAGCACCACCGCTTTGGCCGGTTTATAAAAAACGGCAATATTCAACGGAGCTTCGAGGATCCCTTCCAGTTTAAGACGGGTATATTTTTCTGATTTTTCCTGATCAAACAAAACGGATGCCCGGGTATTTTCCGCATCAAAGCTGTCTTTTATCTGCTCCCTCACCTTCCTGTCGCGTATCACCACAAATTCCCAGGGCTGTGAATATCCTACCGATGGGCCATGCAATGCCGCCATCAGAATTTTATCTACAACTTCCTTGCTGATCTCATCCTGCAAAAAACGATTGCCTCGCACATCACGGCGATGAAGGATTATTTCTTCCAGAAGACTGGCTTCCGCCTCATTGAATAAACGTTGCTCCATCTTATCAGGGTAATAAATCACAAAACCAGAATCCTTTTGTCTGAGCGCCCGAGCTGCATACCGCATCTGTTTTTACTTCCAGCGGACGGTACACCTTTTCGCCGGTAGTATATGTTATCGTTTGTTTAAATACAGGGCCCGCAAAACAAAAAGTATGAAACTCTCCGTTTTCTCCGCAGGGGTCCACCGCTGCCGGTAGTTTTTTTATAAACTCCGCATCTATTTCTTTTCCCACTTCGTTTTCGCCCAGATAGGCATCATTCACACAACAGGTAACGGTGCGAAACTGCAGACGGAGAAAATCGCCGATCAGCTCCTTCGTGTCTTTTTTCCATAATGGAAAAACCGCTTTCATTCCCACCTTATCCAGATTCTTTTCCCGGTACAGACGAAGATCCTCCAGAAAAATATCGCCGAAAATCACATGGCGAATTCCTTGTTCCTTCACTTTCAACAGAAGGGCTTCCATGTTGCGGTCATACTCTTCGTTATTCCCTTCTTTCACATACATTCTCAGCAGTGGTATCCCCGTGGCTTCCACCTGCTTGATCAGCAGATCTTCGCGAACCCCATGCATGGATACTCTTTTAAAATTCTCGTTGATGGTGGTAAGCAGATACTGTACATCATACTCCCCTTCCTGCAACACGTTGTATAACGCCAGGGCCGAATCCTTACCTCCGCTCCAACAAAAGATTGATTTGGTTTTCATGTAAAAAAAAGTAGTCAGTAGACAGAAGTCAGAAAATAGTCTTTATTTAATTTTTTCTTCTGGATTCTGACTTCTTTCTTCTGAATTCTATTTTAATTGCATCGGTATTCCCGAAACCATAAAGGTGGCCTTGTCCGCCTTTGCAGCTATATATTGATTCATCCATCCTTGCAGCTCTACAAATTTTCGGCCTATCTCCGTCTCTGCATGCATGCCCATACCCAGCTCGTTGGAAATGATAATCAGCATCCCTTCTTCCAGCTGTAAATTATCTATTTCCTTTTTTGCCAGCGCAAGGGATTCCTGCACATTGTATTTGGTGTCGGTATAAAAGTTGGTGAGCCATAGCGTGACACAATCCATCACCGCCACCTTACCCTTCAGGCTGATGCCGCTTATCTTTTTTTCTTCTTCAATGGTTGTCCATCGCTCATCCCGGTCGGAGATATGTCTCTTAACCCGGTTCTTAAAATCTTCATCCCAGATTCTGGATGTGGCAATATAGATAGGCGACGATGAATGCTGCAGGGCCAGCTGCTGTGCATAAGCACTTTTGCCCGAACGTTCCCCGCCTGTGATATACCAGATCATCGTGTAAGTCCCCTTTCTTTGAATTTGTCATTCACCGTTTTTTCGAGACAGGAAGGACACATACAACCCTTTTCAGGATCCAGAGGCATGATATTGGGGAGGTCATTACACCAGCAGTTATTAGTATAACAGGAAAATTCCGTGCCGCATTGTGCACAGCTTTTTGTTCTTTCTATCCGAAGGTCGTTTGTTTCTGCTGTATTCACTTCAAGCAATTATCTTTTCGAGGTGGAGAAAGTGGTCCTTTAAGGTATCGGGTACAGAAAATAAATCCGGATGAAAAAAGGCCGCCAGCAATTCTATTCCGTCTACCAGGTCGGTGCCCGGCTGAGTAAACAAAGCTGCATCGGCTACGTAAACGGCATTGTTTTTTACGGCCAGCAAATCATCCCAGCCATGCAGACCGGTGAGGCGATCAATTTCTTTTATAGCCCGTTTCGGATTAAATCCACAGGGTGCAACCACCAATACTTCGGGATTGTATCTTACAATTTTGTCCCAATCCGTAACAATAGAATATCCGCCGGGATTGGAGAGCATATCCACACCTCCTGCCAGTGATATCTGATACGGAATCCAGTGTCCGCAATTATAAATGGGATCCAGCCATTCGAGTATCATCACCCGGCGCAGCGGTGCCTTATGTTCACGAAGCGTATCGAGAATAAAATCAGTCCGTTTCTTCAGCTTACTCAACAAAGCGACAGCCTTTTCTTCTTTGCCCAGGCTTTTCGCAATAAGCGTTACATTATCAAACACATCATCAAGGGTACGCGGAATGAGCGGAACGAGGAGGGGTTGTTTTTTCAGTTTGTAAATAGCACGTTGTAAAATGCTGGTATCAATCTGGCATACATCACAGACATCCTGTGTAAAGATGATGTCGGGCGAGAGCTTCTCCAGCAGTTCTTCATCGATATAATAAAGTGGCTTGCCCTGCTTCTTATAATCGGAAACCATTGCATCGATGGCTGCGCTACTCAGCGAGTTGCCTTCCAGATAGGATCTGACAACCCGCGGTTTATCGGAATCGCATTCAAAGGTAACACCGCACAGCTCTTCCTCCAGACCCAAATGCCTGATGATATTGGTGGCAGCCGGGAGGAAGGAGCAGGCTTTCATGCTTATTTATTTTGTAAAGACAATACCGGAAATCTGCGCTGAGCCAGTTCAAACACACCAAAAAAGGCGGCAGTATAGATCAGGTCGCTAAGCATGGTGGAACGTAAAAACGGCACACCTGCTTCGTAACAGGTCATTAAACCGGCAGTAGTATGCGGATACATTCCTCCGGCCCAGCATCCGAAATTAGAGATGATGAAAAAGAGAGCCGATCCCGCAACACTGGCACCCATCAGGTTCAGTGGTTTTACACGGTTGCTCAAGGTCATACCAATCAGTACCATCAGCAGGTAGCTGCCATACTGCCAATAGAATCCCTGATATAACCAGGTCCAGTGGCCCATGGCAAGGTAATTAACGAACAAATCGCCTACCCACACAGCCAGCAGGGGAACAATAAATTTGCTCAGCTTACCGGAGAAATAACAGCCGCTGAATAAAGCAATGGCATCAATAGGAGAAAAGTTGGATGGATGTCCCAGCAAGGGCGGGATAGCGATACGGGTAATGGTAGCCAGGCCTACGATACCTGCCAGAACGCCGAAGCGCAATTTAACTTGTTGTGTCTTGGTCATAGTTATTAGTATTAATTGAAAAGGTTCAGAAGGAGTACCGGAGATTCAGATAAAAACTTCTTCCCCGGGTTGTATAGCCGTAAATTTCGTAATATTTTTCATCAAACAAATTTTCTACCCTTAATCCTGTCGACAAACCTCTCCAGATCTGATACCGGCAGTTTACATCAACCAGGGTATAATCGCCCATTCCCTTGGTGGCTTCTGCTCCGCCAGGGCCCAGGGACGAATTGTAATAGACATCATACCGGGGACCTACATACCTGATATCTCCCTCCAAATAAACCTTCTTCCAGGGCCGGTATGATACACTGATATTAGCCGTGGAGGGGCGTCTTACCAAACCATAGGTGGTTATCTTGCTGTTCAGAAAGGCACCATTATCAAACAATTGGATCTGATTACCCTGAGTATGAACGGGATTGACAGCAGCAGGGTCATAATCCAGCTTGCCGTTAACCAGGCTTACATTCGCACTTACAAAGAACTTTTCACTCACCTTGGAACTCAGCCCTATCTCAAAACCCTGATTCGTCTGGGTACCGATGTTAACATAGGTATCTCCCTTATAATCAAGATAGGTGAGCGAATCCTGGGGCTTGTTCTTATTCCAAAGATAGACATAATCTATGCTGTTCTGGACCACTGTTTTGAAAAAGGAAAAATGAAAGCTCAGGTGTTCGCCCAGACGTTGTTTAAACCCTATTTCCATGGAGGTGGATGTTTCCGGTTTCAGGGTTTTATTGCCGCGGGTAATGTGAGAGCTGGTATCCATATCCGCATCGTACAATTGATACAGGGAAGGAGCATTGAAGCCGGTGGCCCAGGAAGCAAAAAGAAGGCCGTTATTCGACACCTTCAGACTGGGATTGATTTCATAAGTAAGGTTATTGCCAAAAATTTCATGCTGGGTGCTTCGTATACCTAATCCCAATGCAAACACGCTCCAGGAATCCCTGATCAGACTTCCATCCAGATTTACATGAGCAAAAGCATTCAGGGTGTTTACGCTGATGTGTAAAGAGTCCAGATTGAGGTGATAATTATACATGGGATAATAGGAGTTGATAGATGACACATCATTACTCATCTTTTCATTATAGCTTCCTGCTCCCACTACCGCACTCAGTCCTTTGGTGCTGTAATTGGCCTGTACTTCATTGGTAATGGTACTTCCGGTATAGTTTCCTTTAAAATAGCTGTGGTTATAATCACCCTGAACGTCCACTACGGATGAGTCGTCAATGGCCACCCTTTTAAGCGTGGTCATGCCTCCGATATAACTTACACTCAGGTGTTTGTTTATTTTGTAGCTGCCCCCCCAGTTAAACAGATTACGGGTAAAATCAACGGTATAAGCCGGATCGTCGGTAAAAGCTCCGGCATCGATATCAGCTTTCTGATGCACCCTTTTATACGAGACAAACAAATCGAGACCATCATGGTGATATCCGGCCTTACCGATGGCATCTGTTTTATCAAACCCGTCCATATCGCGGTGAGTATGCGCAAAGTTTTTGGGATCTGTTACGGTATCCACCGTTGCATCCAATCCGTTTGTATGATTGTTGTATACTTCGCCGGCCAGATAAAAGCCATTACTAAATGTATAGTTGAGGCCTAATTGCTGGCTAAACATGCTGGTCTGGCTTCCGAATGTTCCGGTATTTACATCCACATCCACATGCAGTCCGGGAGCCCTGTTCTTTTTGGTAATGATATTGATCACACCTCCTATGGCGGATGAGCCATACATGGTGCTTTGAGCACCTCGTATGATTTCGATCCGGTCTATATCGGCCAGGGAGATTTCAGAAAATTCGATGGCATTATCGGTTGACGAAGGATCTGTCATGCGCACTCCGTCAATGAGAATGGCTGTCTGATTACTGTTAGCACCCCGCATAAAGAGGTTCTGAACCTGGCCGGGTGTTTGTCCCGTACCCACAATATAAATCCCTTCCTGACGGGACAGGATTTCGGCCAGGGTATTGGCGCCCGAATTCTTTATCTGGGCTTCCGAAATAACGGTGATGCTGCGACCCACACTATCGGGATCCTGTTCGGTGCGGCTGGCCGAAATGACCACCTCTTTTATTTTGTGAATACCCGCCGTATCCTGCTGCGCAATGGCACCTGCAGAGATGAACGACAAACAGATCAGCCATGTTCTCATGCTGACTGTACATGCAAATTTTCCCCTTTTCATCCTGTTTTTTTTAGATGGTTTGTCAGGGGGCAAAAAAAAGATAGGAAGGAGAGCCCAAGGTTCTGTTCCATTCTTAGCTTTTACCCGAAGCTGTTTATGAATTTGTGAGCCTGGCAGGTCTTCTGACTCGCTCTCTTTCCGGACACCTTCCCATCCGTTTGAGGCAGACAGTGGCTTGATTTGCCGGAAAGAATAAAAAGAGCTTACAGCAGCGGGAACTGTTTCCGACTTTCACGGAATTCCCTTTTAATCTGTCCTGATTTTCAAAACAGGACAAAACCAGATTCGGCGCGAAGATAGTATTTTTTCAATTCCCGGTAATTTTCTTCCCTGATAATTCAATCTGGGGGAATTGATAAACAGATGGGCTAACATTCAACCTTGCCCCATACCTATATATACCCCGGAGTGATCTTATTTTTTCTACATTTGTGATATATTTATTATATGAAATACACTATATGTAACACTAATCAATCATCATGAAAACTATAAAACGGTTCTTCTCCGTCCTCCTCCTCTCTATCTGTGCACTTCAGGGAATGAATGCCCAAAGCCAGCTTATACACTACTGGCATTTCAACAATACCTTACCGGCCAGCGACAGCGGAGGGGTGTTATACCCCGTGGTGTTTTCCGACTATTCTGTTTTAGCTAAGGCCTGGATCAGTTTCGAGAAACTCACTGGTACAGTGTCGGATACTTCTTATGCCGATAATACAAGCGGAGATACCATTAACCAACGTATAGGGTTCGGAGGTTGTTGCGGCAAGGCCAACGGGGCCATCCGCATCCATAACCCTTGCGACAGCATGGAATACCTCTGGTATATTCCCACGGTACATTACCGGAATATCAAAATCACGTTTGAAACACATTCCACCTTGCCAGCCTCTTCTCCCCGTTATCAGATTTATGATTATAGCCTGGATAGCGGACTTACCTATGTCAACAACGGCTTATCCATTGTATTCGACACCGTGGGAGCCAGATGGGGAAAAATAAGCCTGACTATGAAAAATGATTCGATGACAAACAATAATGCAAAACTCATTTTTCGTGTTCAGTTTACGCCCAGTAATACGGGTGCAATTGGAACCAACAGCTTTGATAATATAACAGTGGAAGGAGATAGTATGTTTTGCAAGGCACCTGTTCCTGTTATTACTCAGGTTGGCTATGTGTTGCATTCCACACCGGCTTATGCATATCAGTGGTGTGAAAACGGAAAAGTTATTCCCGGTGCTACTTCGCAAACCTATACGGTAACCACTGCGGGCAACTATTATGTAATCATTACGGCTGTTTCCGGGTGCACGGTCAATTCCAATACAATCGTCGTTGTTCCTACTGATGCCTCTTCTTTATCGAAGGAACTTTCTGTGAGCATCAATCCCAATCCCGTGGTACAGGGGGTGGCTAATCTGGAGTTTGCATCTGTTCCGGAGGGTACTGTTTCTTATCTGGTCTATTCGGTTACCGGTGAGGTGGTGTGGCGGTCTTTGGAAGAGCATATCCCTTCCGGTCATCACCTGATGACGATGGATCTTTCCATGCTTTCCCCGGGAATGTACTTCTGTGACATAAGGGCCGGCGCCGGGCTCCGCACTATTCTGAAGTTGATCGTCTCAAATCACTGAAAATTCAGCACGTGTTTATGTCATAGCAGGAAGGAACCGGTATTTTCCGGTTCTTTTTTTTATAACAAGGTGGCAGGATATGGGTAAAGCCTTATAGCAAACGGTTCAATGTTTCAACAGATAAAAGCAGGCTTCGAGGATTCCAGCCAAAATAAGCAGTGACAAAATTGATAACAGCCAGGTAGTTCTTTTCATGGTTCGTGTGACAGAAAATTGTTTGTCGTTACCAAACCTTTTCTAATTTCTTGGAAATTTACTCCATTCCCAACATAAAAGCAAATCCCTTCAAAGGTGTTCTGCCTTGAATATTCTGTAAATTTGCATTCCAAGCGCTACTATGAAGACTTTCCCTATTACGATCCTGCTGCTGACCATTGTACTGGTTTTATTAATCGATGTATATGTTTATCAGGCAGTTAAAATACTTACTACCAGGCTCCGATCCCAAAGAACCCGTAAGATAATACGGGTATCGTACTGGCTGTTAAGCCTTGGGGTTATCGTTTCTGTTTCCATCGGTTTTGGCGCCATGGACAAATCCAGAGCTCCCTCTATTATCTTAATGCGTTTGCTGGGGTTTTTCTTTGCCATGCTCATCCCAAAACTTATTTTCTGTATCATCCTCCTTGCCGAAGATGCGTTCCGTCTCCTTAAAGGAATAGGGCGTTATCTGTATCATAAGGTAAGTCCTCCTGCCGATCCGGAAGGAGTGATCTATTTTTCCGGCCGGCGAAAATTCGTCAGTCAGATGGCTATGGGTGTAGCCTCTCTTCCTTTTCTCGGTATTATCCATGGTCTTTTCATAGGCAAGTACAAATACACAGTGCACCGGGAGACCATTTCATTTCCCGATCTTCCCGAAGCGTTCGATGGTTTTACCATCACCCAGATTTCTGATATTCATTCCGGAAGTTTCGACAGCCTGGAAGGGGTGATGAAAGGGGTGAATATGACAAATGCCAACAAATCGGATCTGTTTGTTTTTACGGGCGATCTGGTTAATAATTTCGAATACGAAGTAATTCCCTGGCTGGATCAGTTCAAAACATTCAAGGCTCCGTATGGACAGTATTCCATACTCGGCAATCATGATTACGGAGATTACAGCCACTGGCCTTCGGAAGAAAAAAAGGAAGAGAACCATCAGCGTCTTATAGCCCATCATACCACATTGGGATATACCCTGATGCGGAATGAACATACGTATCTTGAAAAAAAACGGGCAACGCATTGCATTGATAGGCGTTGAAAACTGGGGACTTGGTTTCAAACAAAAAGGCGATCTGAAAAAAGCGGTGGAGGGCATAGATGAAAAAGAATTTAAAATTCTCTTGTCACACGATCCTTCGCATTGGGATGCAGAGGTAAAACAATGCAACAAACATATCCACCTTACGCTTTCGGGTCATACACACGGTATGCAGTTCGGGATAGAGATTCCCGGATTTAAATGGAGTCCTATCCAGATGCGTTATCCCAAATGGGCGGGATTGTATGAAGAAGGCGGAAAGTATCTGTATGTAAACCGCGGCTTTGGCTTTATAGGTTTTCCGGGCAGAGTAGGGATATGGCCGGAGGTGACGGTGATTACGTTGAAACGGACGGCTTAGTAAAATCCTCCCCCTGCCCCCTCCAAAGGGGGATATGAAGTCTGTGTCCCCCTTAGGAGGGGGCAGGGGGAGGATAAACAAGACTAGTATTCGCTATTCTACCTGACCGCTTTTTTAAACCCTCAGCCCGATAAGCAGGATATCATCCACCTGCTCATGCATCCCTCCTCCGGTTTTGGGAAAAGCTTTCCACTCTTCGATACAGTTGTCGAGAATGATTTTTTGCTCTTTCATAGGCCGGGCATGATTGGCCAGTAAGTATTCCTGAAACTGTTTGTACTTGAATTTTTTTCCTTTGGGTCCGCCAAACTGATCGGCATAACCATCCGTAAAAAGGTAAATACAATCGCCCCGTTGCAAATCAAACAGCTGGTTAGAGAAAGGCTTCTTTGTTTCATCACTATCCGAACCAATCGGTTGTTTATCCCCTTTAAGTTCTATCAGTTCTTTATTCCGTATAATGAATACCGGGTTATTGGCTCCTGCAAATTCCAGTTTCATATTCTGAAGATCAATGGCACAAAGGGTCATATCCATCCCGTCGCGAATAGAACTGTCGTTCATCTGACGGCGCAATGTTTTGCGTAATTCCCTGTTCAGATAATTAAGTGCATCGGAAGGATGATTCACATTTACATCCGTAATGGTCTGGTTGAGCAAGGTAGATCCTACCAGACTCATAAACGCTCCGGGCACGCCATGTCCTGTACAGTCAACAGCTGCTATCAATAACATCTTGTGTTGTACAGGAGCATCGGGCACTGTGGTGCTGACACTGGAGAACCAGTAGAAATCGCCGCTTACAATATCTTTGGGTTTGTAGAGGATAAAATGATCGGAGAGGTACCGTTCTATTTCCGCATCGGAAGGTAATAATGCCGCCTGAATACGACGGGCATAATTGATACTGTCGGTAATATCCTTGTTCTTTTCTTTGATAACAGCCTGTTGTTCCCGTATCTCTTCTTCCAGTTTCAGTCGTTCGCGTATATCCCGTGCATAAATCACAATGGCCGGGCGACCTGCAAAGGGAGCTACTTTGGCGCTACACTCCACCGGCATCAGCATTCCGGAAGCGGTAACAAAGGGAATATCGCTGTAGATAAGTCCTTTCTGTTCCCATACATCAGCTACCATGCGGGAGCTTTTCTCTACCAGTTCTTTAGGCTGCAGATCAAACAGACTCTTATTCTCCAGTTCCGCTTTTGAATATCCCAGCAGCTGACATGCGCTGGGATTACACTGATGTACTTTCCCGTCTACAATATCAATCACCATCATGGCATCATTGGCTTGTTCAATAATGCTTTCGTAATTTATTTTTTCCTTCTCTATCTTTTCAAGCAATGCGGCTTTCTGTTTCCATTTGCCGTTGGCATATAGCCCCAGCAGCATGGCGATGAGCAATGCGCTTATAAAAATGACGGAGAGTATATACAGCATAGGTTCAGGCTAACTGATCAATAATCGGGA
>Ga0206962_1066_pt1 | contig 39653 bp, 38 predicted proteins | sample Alteio_BWOrgHeat_27_FD_153241 | JGI IMG/M metagenome (GOLD analysis project Ga0206962, IMG submission 153241) | Enriched cells from forest soil in Barre Woods Harvard Forest LTER site, Petersham, Massachusetts, United States -... | ecosystem: Environmental > Terrestrial > Soil > Temperate forest >...
AATCAGTAGTGAAATTGCTGAACTGAGGCCACGATTCTTCAGGAAACTAAAAACATAGGCAACCACTGCGTATATCAAAATGTAGTTATAAATTTTTCCGTATTGGTAATTATCGGTTAAATGGGCAATGACGGCAGAAAAATACCAAGTGGCTTTTGGGTAATTATTGGTCCATAAATCGTCAAACCCATGCAGGTAATAATAGATGGGGTTAGCACCCCTCAGTAACATCAATATTGCATCGGCGTGGTAGGCTCTGCCATCATATGAAACATCGTAAAAAATTCCCGAAAGTATGGAGACTCCGGCTAACGCCAGAATAAGTAAAAATATGCCCAGCAATTGTATCGTAGAGGTGCGATGTTTCAGAAATATAAGGCTTGCAAGCGGAGCAATAAGCAGGCTGCCTTCAGCCAGCGGCCATCTTGCCATGCCAAGTCGCATGAACAAGGCGATTGTGAATAGCACGGCAGGTAGGAATATTATCCCAAGCATGGAGCTTGCAACATAATCCGCTATAGAGCTAACATTATCGCCCACACTAGCCTCTGAGTGATTTGTAGTCATAATGAATTTGTAAAATTTGTAAGTTTAACAGCTTGTTATTATAGTTATTTTGCGCGACTCTAGCCTCAAACAAGGTGCTAATCAACAAAATCAACCGATTATTACGAGAATGTAATAAAATCTTAATACATTTATGTTATTATCGTTTTCAGATTTAGCAATTTGAGAGAGTTTATGATTGATAAAGCACCACCGCCTGTACATGCACAGGCTGACACTATTAGTTATACAAAACTGACAAAGGCAGGTGAGAAGTCACCACGGAGAACGCTGGGTATTGAAATTACCACAGAAGAATCTAAAGTTAAACTAGGGTCGGATAAACACGTAGCAAAATACCTTGGTACAACAGAGTTCGTTCATATTTCCCGTATTCACAGTTCGACTCAAGCGATAAATCAAGCCCTGGATATTGTTCAGGATGATATAGCAAAGAATGGAAGTCTGGATGCTTTAGACATCTATTCCAAGGATATTACTATAGAGGAATTTCTTGGTTATTTTAAAGATAGAGTTGCAGATGGCAGCATAAAATTTAGCGGTCGACTCCAAATTATAGGGCCTGATATTACCAAGGCCAGTGCTGAGCAATTGCAGGAAATCCAGGATCGTGCGACAGCATTAAATATTGAAATCAGCTTTGCCGTTGGTGGTGTTACTACAAGTACAAAAGGTGAATTGCAGGGAAATAAAATAGATTTTTTTGCTGCGCCCCCGGAGAGTATATCGGATCAATTTTCGCCTCCCAAGAAAACAGTGGTTCTTACAGGAAAAGCGCCCGGAAAATTTATTGATATATTAAAACAAACATTTGGCGATGCATTTGGAAGAGAGCGTCCTAACGTAGGGCGGCACTTCCCCGGTGAATGGTGAATAATAATCGCTAGGTTTCCGAAATAATATTATACAAAACACTTTCCATGCGAGCTTTGCAGGGCTAATGTTGTTTTTCTAAAAACAATTCATTTTTCTTATGGCAAAAATTTCCTATGTAAATGGCAGGTATGTGCATCATGCTGAAGGCGCGGTGCATATAGAAGATCGCGGCTACCAATTCGCTGACGGTGTGTACGAGGTCATGGCATTTTATAACCGCCGTTTTGTTGATGAAAATCTGCATATGAAGCGTCTTGCCCGCTCGCTTGCTGAATTGCACATAAAGCCGCCAATGAGCGCGAAAGCAATGCGCATGGTCATGCAGGAGCTGCTTGCCCGTAATGATCGTATTGATGGCACTGTTTATATACAAATATCGCGCGGTGTGGCAAAGCGCGATCACCATTTCCCCAAAATCCACGACTCAAGCATCGTGATGGTTATCACGGGGGCAAAAATGCCTAAGGCAAAAGAAGTGAGGGAAGGGGTGAGTGTTATCACCTGCCCCGATTTGCGCTGGGCAAGGAGGGACATTAAGTCCATATCGCTTCTGCCAAATATCCTGGCAAAGCAGGCAGCAACCGCGGCAGGTGCACGTGAAGCATGGTTGGTAAATGATAAGGGAATTATTACCGAGGGTGCTGTTTCCAATAACGCTATTATTAACAGCAAAGGTGAAATTATTACCAGCCCAAAAGATAATAATATTCTCGGTGGAGTGACGCGGGAAACAGTATTAAATTTAGCGAGCAAAGCAGGGCTAAAAATTGTTGAGCGTTCATTCAGTATAAAAGAAGCAAAAGCAGCAAAAGAGGCATTTTTAACCAGTACAACTTCAAATGTTTTACCGGTGACACGTATAGACGGAATTAAGGTAGGTAACGGTAAACCTGGTACGATCACTATGCAATTATTAGAACTTTATTATCAACATATATATAAGCAGACAGGCAAAAGATGGAGCTAAAAAAACTGACTAGGCCAAAGGCGATAATTTTCGATTGGGATAACACGCTGGTCAATACTTGGCCGGTGATTCATGAGGCGCTCCACAAAACCTTTTCGCAAATGGGGCTTGAGCCGTGGTCGCTCGATTTGGTAAAACAGCGTGTGGCACGTTCCATGCGCGATTCATTCCCCCAGATTTTTGGCGAAAACTGGCAGGCGGCAAGTGATATATACCAGCAGCATTTTCGTGATATTCATTTGCAGCGTCTACACGAATTGCCGGGGGCAGGGGCAACACTTGCTTATCTCAGCAAGCAGCCGGTCTATGTGGCGATTGCTAGCAACAAGAAAGGTATTAATTTGCGCAAGGAAGCAGAACATATCGGTTGGCAAAAATATTTTGGCAATATCGTAGGCGCAGATGATACTAAAAATGATAAACCCGCCTCCGATCCAGTACATGCGGCGCTTTTGGGCAGTAATATAGAAGCGGGCGCAGATGTCTGGTTCATAGGCGATAGTGAAATCGACATGGAGTGTGCCAACGCCACAGGTTGCTTTCCCGTTTATTATGGTGAATTGCCAGCAATTCCGCTCAAGCATCCCTATAGCAGGCATGTTAAAAACCATGCCGAGTTGGTGGATTTGTTTAATGAGGTCTTTTGAGAGGGCACACTTACTCAGCAGTTGCTTTTTTTGTGACTTACCATAATATTACATTATATTGATATTTATTCCCGGAAATTAAAGATTCGTTAACTATTTTGTGCTCTAAAAACATAGAGTTTTGAAAATCATCAACGGTAAGAGGCAAAAGTGAAAACAGTATATTTAGAAACCATTCTTCTTATTGAACGCCTGCATCGCCGGTTTCTTGATGTTATCAAGACCGAGCTTGATCGTTTAAAGATTGAGGACATCAATAACGTTCAGACCTTAATGCTTTATAATATAAATAACGAACAGCTTACTATTGGCGAGCTTACTAATCGCGGCTATTATCTGGGCTCTAACGTGTCCTATAACGTAAAAGACTTAGTGGAAAAAGGCTTCCTCATACGTGAACGTTCCCCGCACGATAAACGTTCAACACGGGTAAAATTATCGGATAAAGGTCTTGCGCTGTGCGGAAAGATTGATGAACTTTACCAGCGTAATATTGATGCGCTTAAAAACGGAAAACCAGACCTGAATGCATTGGCAGGAGTAAATACAACCCTTGGCCAGCTTGAACAATTCTGGACAAATTACATCAACAATATCTTCAGAGGCATGTAAGTTGTACCGCTTCATTGGTGTTTTAGCATTTACGCTGATATTTGCTGTAGCATCTACAGATTCTTTTGCGGGTGAAAAATTCATCACTATTGGAACAGCAAGCGAACTCGGAGTCTATTATCCGGCGGGTGGTGCGATATGCCGTCTGGTAAAGCGCGGCATCAAAGAGCATGGCTTACGCTGCTTTGTGGAGCCTACCAGTGGTGCGGTCTATAATCTTCGCGCCATTCATGCGAACGAGCTTGATTTAGGTATTGTGCAGACCGATTGGCTTTATAATGCGTATCATGGTACTGGCGAATTCGCAAAAGACGGCAGCAATCCAAAACTGCGTTCGGTATTCTCCATGCATACCGAAGCATTTACGGTGCTGACACGGGCGGGTGCTGGTATTAAATCCATACAGGATCTAAAAGGTAAAACCGTAGGAATCGGCAATGATGGTTCTGGCATGCAAGCGACCGCTGAACAGTTCATGAAGGCCGAAGGCTGGGACCGGGATACTTTCAGAGAAGTTGTGGAATTAAAGCCCGTGGATTTAGGTAAAGCCCTGTGTGCCGGAACTGTAGATGCTATATTTTTTACCACCGGCCATCCCAATGGCGCTACTCAGGAGATCACTCGTAACTGTCCGACCCATATACTTTCTGTAACAGGCCCTAAAATTGATAAATTATTGCATGATAATCCCTATTATTTCCAGGTTACTATACCTGGAGGTATGTATGCAGGGAGTCTGAATCCAGTGCAAACTTTTGGAGTGAAAGCAACCCTTGTGACCTCGAGCGATGTGGATGATGACGTAGTTTATCAGGTCGTAAAAGCGGTTTTTGATAATCTGGATAACTTTAAAACTTTGCATCCTGTCTTTGCCACGCTTGATAAAAATACAATGGTAAGCGAGGGGCTCATTGTGCCGTTGCATCCCGGTGCGCTTAAATATTATCGCGAAGCTGGTCTATTGAAGTAGTCATAGTTACTTTTTTCTTTATATTTCAGTAATATTTAAGTATAAGCCCTCTAGAACATTTTTCATTTAGTCCTGCACTTCGTTATCCTTCGGATTCGCCGTGCTCACGTACTCTACTGTACGTTCCGCGCGGCTCACCTTGACTGTCTTGTGCAGAACTAAAGCAAAAGCGTTCTAGATATTATAATCAGAAGGATTTTTATGAAACTTTGGCAAAAAGTGGTGATTGCATTGGTTCTCGGTGTAATCTTTGGCTGGATGATGAATGCCAGTGGTCCCTTTCATTACGATGGTAGCGAATACCTGACCAATTACTTAAAACCTGTCGGCACCATATTCATAAACCTCATCAAAATGGTGGTAGTGCCACTCATTTTCTTCTCACTTGTGCTTGGTATTACCAGCATGACCGATGGCGAGGCATTCAAGCGTATCGGCATGAAATCTGTAGCGGCATATTTGCTTACTGCGGCATTCGCCGTACTTATAGGTTTTGCGTTTGGCGCGCTATTTGAACCCGGAAAACATGTAGATTTGGCGCTGCTGCTTAAATCCAATGTTGCACCTGTACTTGCACCACAGACTCCAGTAAACCCCATAGATATCGTTATAAAATTATTTGTCGACATGGTCCCAAGCAATGCGTTGGAAGCCATGGCAACCGACCATATTCTTCAGGTCGTGGTGCTTGCGGTATTTATATCGGTGACTATCAATTCCATGGGCGCGGGCAAAGTAAAGGTAGTGAAAGAATTCTGTCATGAAGCTGCGCATATTGTGTTTGCGATGATCCAGAAGATTATGTGCTTTGCGCCTTATGGCGTTTTCGCGCTTACCTCTTGGGTGGTAAGCACGCAGGGGCTAGACGTGATGAAAGCACTTGCTGTACTGGCTGTGTGCGTTACCTGTGCGCTCTTCACTCAGTACCTGTTATTTGGTGTACTCATTATTGTGTTTGGCCGCATGTCACCAATTCCCTTTTATAAGAAAATTATTGGCGTTCAGTCATTGGCGTTCTCCACCAGCAGCAGCAAAGCCACGCTTCCCACTGCAATGCGTGTGGTAAATGAAAGAATGGGTGTTTCTGAGAGCACGACCGCTTTTGTGTTGCCGCTTGGCACTTCTATCAATATGGATGGCACTGCGATTTATCTCGGCATTTGTGCTTTGTTCTTTGCGCAGGCCTATCATATCCATTTAGAACTTCAGCAATATATCATGCTGGTACTCACCGCAACGCTCGGCTCGATTGGTGCCGCTGGCATTCCGGGAGGCTCTATTGCCATGATGGGTATGGTGTTTACTTCTGTTGGCTTGCCACTCGACGGCATTGCAGTGATTCTTGGTATTGACCGTATACTTGATATGCTGCGCACCACCGTCAACATCACCGGCGATTCGGTGATTACGATGCTGATTGATAAATCGGAAGGTACGTTTAACCAGAAGATTTATAACGACGCTAGCCTGTAGCGTTTAAACCTTATAAAGACCGGGGTTTTTAGGATCACCTGGGTTCTTAGGTTCAATCTGTGGTGGGTTATTGGCTTGTATTGCGGCATCCCGTAAATTTTCATTGTTAATAGCCATTGTTTTAGCGTTAGTCATGCTATCATATTTTCCGCCATGTACTGCACTGAGTGCCTGTGATTTGGGATCAGGTTTTTTCGGAGGCTGCGGAGGAGGGGGCATATTTTGCTCCCGCACATAGGAAACTGCTATACCAGAGCGTTTTACAATTTGCTGCGCTTCGCTTAAACCGGAATCGAGCATTTTGATAAGCTCATTAAGTGGTATCTGATCTTCTCTGCTTTTAAATTTTTCCGGAAATTTCGCAAGGCGTGCGGCCATTTTATCGGCGGCCTCAATATTACCTTCTTCGCGGAGCATATTCACGACATCTGCGCGGACACGGTATGCTATTTTTCCAATAACATCTGCTGCATCTGCAAGTGCTTTATTGTTACGTAAGAGCTCAGGGTTATATCGTGCGATGGCAGCAGTTTCACCCCGGAAGGCTTCAGTGGCTCGCAATAAATCATGGGCTATTTCCTGGCGTTCATCTCTGACATCTCCCACTTCCGCGTTAAATTCCCTCATGCCGTTACTGAGTTTAATGCGAAGCTTTTCAAGAATTTCACGGGCATGTTCAACCGATATATCTTTGTCCTTCTGGCTCAATGTATCCACGGATTTAAAATGTCTCGTTGTATATTCAAAAGCATTCGCTACTCGGTTCATGCGGCTGGAGTTTTTGTAATGTTCCATATCTTCATCGGAGAATGGAGTCTGCTCACGTGGCAAAAGATTCCAGTTGCTTGGGTTAGCGCCAAACAGCTCTCCTGCATCATTGGCTTGCATTTTTGTGATTGTATCATACAGAGTCGCTATACCAACGTCGGGGCCATTAGACGCTTCCAGTAAAACGCTGGTATTAGGTGCCGCAAGGCTCTTGCCGCTAAACAATCGTTTTATAGATTGCCACCAACGCCCAAGCAAAGTTTTTGGTGTGCCGGCGCCTAATTTTTTACCAAGTTTCTCAGCAATGCTTTGTATTTTTTTAAGATTTTCTTCATCTTCTTTAGAAGCGGCCTTATCGCCTACCGGAAAATAAATACCGTCTGGGAAATACTGCACCAGCAGGTAATTGCGCAAAATGGCGAGGTTCCTGCGCAGCGGCGCATAACTCTGGTAATTGGGATTATCTTTATTGAAAGCCGGATGTGTGGATTTTCCATCTTCATCAATACCGCACTTTTGGACGATTACTGCATCAAATGCGCCGTAAGTATCGGGTGAGAATTCAATGCCATTTACGCCGCCGCCCTGGCGCAGTGCTGATTTATAACCTCCCAGAGTATTTTCTTTGGGCTTGGTAACGTTACCGACTAGCTGATCAGGTTTTTGACTCCATGCAAGCTCAGCATCTCTGTCGCGTGCTTCCTGCAATATGGCATTTTCTTCGTTGCGTTCCTGCGCTTCCTGAAACTGGAGGTTTGCATCCTCAGGCAAAGGCAGGATTGAAGTTTGATATCTTCCGAATGCATCGTCAACACCGCGGTCCTGTTCAAAGGGTGCTACGCCAAACTGATGTCCTTCACTATTATCTCTGGCCATATTTTTTCTAGCTGGTTGTTACTTCACCGCCGGATGCGGTGCCGAGCGCGTAGACACAGAGCTCTTCAAAAGAAACCCCATTTTCCTTGGATATATCGTGAAGCTTCTGGAAACTATCCATCACTTCAGGAGGAATATTTCCACCACGTTCACTTGAAAGCCAATGCGCCTGATTCTGCAACGGGTGTTTGGAAGGGTCAGGTTCGCCGACATAAATATGAAATGGCGACTTCTGGCCGTTAAAATCACAAGGTATGGTAAATCTTTTCATAATAATGCCCTGCTAAATTAGCTGATTACAACATAGAGTATCATAGAATTATTACAGAATTATGAATATTTTGAAGAAATTGTCATTATTCCCGTAATTTTCTATGCATTTTGCTCTTTTGCTTTCTGTAAAAGTTCGAACATAGATTTACGTATTTCATGATCATTAAGATGAATAGATTTGTGGCTAAAGTCATGTTTTATTTTGTTAAATAGGGCTTCTTCATCCTTTTTACCTAAACCGGTAGCAACTAAGGTTTTTGCATATTCTTCTGCATAGCTGTTTTCCAGGCCTAACTTGGAAGCAGCCCATGTGCCGAGTAGCTTATGATATTTGGCCTGAATCAAAAATTCTGTTTCTTTGTCACGAGCGTACTTGTTTTCTGCAGCTTTTTCTTTATCATTAAACACACTCATATTTTTTCCTATATTTGTTGCTAATATTATGAAAGATATCTACATGCCATCCAAACGAATCACAAGTAGAACCATGAACCGTAGAATACCAATTTATGAAGGCAAGGCCAAACAATTGTTTGAGGGGCCAGAACCTGGAACGCTTATTCAGCATTTTAAAGATGATGCCACCGCGTTTAATAATGCCAAGAAAGGCGTTATCAATGGTAAGGGCGTAATCAATAACCGCATTTCCGAATATTTGATGCTTAAACTCAATGAAATAGGTATTCCCACCCATTTCATCCGCACTCTTAATATGCGCGAGCAGTTGGTGAAAACAGTTGAGATCGTTCCGTTAGAAGTGATTGTGCGCAATGTAGCTGCCGGAAGTTTCTCCACCCGTTTTGGTGTGGAAGAAGGTGCGCAATTGCCCTATCCGATTATTGAGTTTTGCTTAAAAAGCGACAAACTCGGCGACCCGATTGTCGCACCCGAAATCGTGATTGCTTTCCAATGGGCTCAGCCCAATGAGCTGGAAGATATTACTTCCATGGCACTGCGCATCAATGATTTCTTAAGTGGATTGTTTTTGGGTGTTGGCATTAAGCTTATTGATTTCAAGATCGAGTTTGGCCGTCATTATGAAGGTAATACCGTGCAGATTATTCTTGCTGATGAAATCAGTCCGGATTGCTGCCGTCTATGGGATTTGAAAACCGGCGAAAAAATGGATAAAGACCGCTTCCGCCGCGACTTGGGTAAAGTGGAAGAGGCATACCGCGAAGTAGCACGCCGCCTTGGCGTGTTGCCAGGTGAATCGGATACTCCAGTTAAAACAAAATCGCAAATTCAGAAGAAGCCAGCGATTTTAAGCAAAGCAAAAAAATCCGTAATCAAGAAGAAAAGAAAGTAGTGTTTAGCGTAATTTATGAAAGCAAAGATACATATCACATTAAAAAACGGCGTGCTTGACCCACAAGGAAAAGCCATAGCTCAGGCGCTTGGCCACCTTGGTTTTGATAATGTGCAGGACGTGCGTCAGGGAAAATATATCGAAGTTGAATTCGCCGAGAAAGATTCAAAAAAAGCAAATGCAGCAGTAGATACCATGTGCAAAAAGCTTCTCGCCAATACAGTGATAGAAAATTATCGCTTCGAAGTAGAATAAGCCCTATTTAGGTCCAATCATCTCTTCGGGTTTCACCCACGAATCAAATTGTTCGGACGTCAAAAGTCCAAGCGCAATGCCTGCTTCTTTAAGTGAAGTATGCTCCTTGTGCGCTTTTTTGGCTATTTTCGCTGCATTGTCGTAACCAATATGCGGGTTGAGCGACGTTACAAGCATCAGAGATTCGTTCATCAGTTTGGTGATGCGATCGGTGTTTGCAATAATGCCAACCACACAATTATCGGTGAAGCTCACACATGCGTCCGCGAGTAATCGTATGGACTGCAATACGTTATATATAATTACTGGTTTGAACACATTGAGCTCAAAATGGCCATTGGAACCGGCAATAGCAACGGTCACATTATTCCCCATTACTTGCGCGGCAACCATCGTCATTGCCTCCGATTGGGTGGGGTTTACCTTGCCCGGCATAATAGAGGAACCGGGTTCGTTTTCCGGCAGCGATAATTCACCAAATCCGCAACGCGGACCAGAGCCGAGCAGGCGGATATCATTGGCGATTTTCATTAGAGATACCGCAATAGTGTTAAGCACTCCCGAAGCATCCACAAGTGCATCATGCGTTGCAAGGGCTGCAAATTTATTGGGTGCAGTGACGAAGGGAAGTTTAGTCATCTTTGCCACTTCTTTAGCAAAATCTTCGGCAAAACCTTTTTTGGCGTTTAGACCGGTGCCGACTGCTGTGCCGCCTTGTGCGAGTTGCAAGAGCCCACAAAGCACACCTTTTTCACCGAGGCGTACGATATTATCGTCAATCATTTGCACATAGCCGGAAAATTCCTGGCCGAGAGTGAGCGGAGTAGCATCTTGCAAATGGGTGCGCCCGATTTTTATAATGTCTTTGAACTCTTCCTGCTTTTTAGCAAGTGCTGCGCGCAAATGTTTAAGTGCTGGAATCAGGTGGTTCACTATTTCGCTTGCCGCTGCAATATGCATCGCGGTTGGAAAGGAATCATTGGATGACTGTCCCATATTGACATGATCATTAGGATGTACGGGTTTTTTAGAACCGATGACGCCGCCGGCAATTTCAATCGCGCGATTGGAAATAACTTCGTTTACGTTCATATTGGTCTGTGTGCCCGAGCCAGTCTGCCATACCACAAGCGGAAAATGCCCATCAAGCTTGCCATCAATCACCTCTTGTGCAGCTTTAACGATACCCTCGCCAATTGTCTTATCCAGGCCGGCAATGCGCATATTCACTGTAGCAGCGGCTGATTTTAAAATGCCAAAGGCGCGAATAAGAGGCTGCGGCATAGTTTCTCCGCCAATTTTAAAATTCTGAAGGCTGCGCTGTGTCTGCGCTCCCCAGTATTTATCGCTTTCCACGTCAATGGGGCCAAAACTGTCAGTCTCGCTACGTGTTGTCATTGTCCGGTTTTCCTTATTGTATTTTTATGTGGTAAACGATGGTTTAGACGAAAGGCTGAAAGCCCGCAACAATCATAATCGGAATAATTTTATGTTAAACAAGAAAATAAATATTGGCGAATCGGCAAGAAAAGAGATAAACAGGTTACTGGATATGTTGTGTTTAAAACCATCTGCCCAAATAATAGATTTTGTGAGTGCAAAGGAAAATTTGAAAACCGATGCCGAAAAAAACAAAAACTCTTGAGGTTGCTGTAGTTAATACAAACATTCCCGATTACTGGGATAAGGCCAAAAAATTTCTCATCAAAAACGATCCTGTATTAGCCCGAATTATCAAACAATATAAAGGTGAGGCGCTTGCCAGTCGCGGCAGTGCGTTCTTTTCGTTGGCGCGCGCCATTGTTGGTCAGCAAATTTCCGTAAAAGCAGCACAGACAGTATGGAACCGGTTGCTGATGGCGGTCAGTGAAGTGTTGCCGCAAAATATATTGCACGCGGATACTGATTTGTTGCGCACATGCGGGCTTTCTGCTCGTAAGGTGATTTACCTGAAAGAATTATCGCAGTTTTTTGCGACGACTAATCCTGAGTGGCATTTAAAAAACGATCAGGAAGTTATTAAGGATCTTGTATCTATAAAAGGCATAGGCAAATGGTCGGCGGAAATGTTCCTGATTTTTCACCTGCTGCGCCCGGATGTATTTCCCGTTGCTGATATTGGCGTACAAAGGGCCATTGAAAAACATTATAATCACGGTAAAAAGATGCCGCTGTCTGAAATGACAACCCTGTCAGAGAAATGGAAGCCATACCGCACCGTTGCCACCTGGTATCTCTGGCGCAGCCTTGATCCTGTGCCGGTGGAGTATTAGCCCAATTTACTCTGTACAGCGGGGTTTGGAAGATGTATATACGCCTTCAATTTTAATTACCGAGACACTATGAAAAACAGTGAAAATAAACCCATAGGTTCGTGGCTTAGAACTGCCAAGGTGTTGTCTGAGGCGTTGCCATACATGCGTCAGTTTGCTGGCGAAACCTTTGTCATTAAATACGGTGGCCATGCGATGGGTGAAGAAGCTCTCTCGCAGGCTTTTGCACGCGATATTATTTTGATGAAGCAGGTAGGGATCAATCCTATCATCGTGCATGGCGGCGGGCCACAGATTGGTAAAATGCTCGAGCGACTTAAAATACAAAGCTCATTTGTAGATGGCTTGCGCGTGACCGATGCAGCAACCGTTGAAATCGTCGAGATGGTGCTTTCCGGTTCCATCAATAAGCAGATTGTTTCTGCAATCAATGCGGTGGGTGGCAAGGCGATTGGCCTCTCTGGCAAGGACGCAAACCTTATTCGTGCCAAACGCATCACCCGCAAAGTGAAAGATCCGGATTCCAATATTGAAAAAGTGCTCGATCTGGGTTTTGTTGGCGAACCAGAGGAAATTGATCCCACGATTCTCGATACGCTTTATGAATCCGATATTATTCCGGTAATTGCGCCGATTGGCTTAGGGGCCAATGGCGAAACTTATAATATTAATGCCGACACGGTTGCGGGCGCTATTGCGGCTGCCATTAATGCGTGCAAACTGATTGTGTTAACGGATGTTGCCGGGTTATTAGATGAAGACAAAAACCTGATAAGCCAAATTACACCCAAAGAAGCCCATAAACTGATTAAAACCGGCGTTATCACGGGTGGTATGATTCCTAAAATCGAAACCTGTACCCATGCGGTAGAAAATGGCTGCAAGGCTGCGCATATATTAGACGGGCGCGTGGAACATGTGATGCTGATTGAGACCTTCACCGAGCATGGCGTCGGTACGATGATTGTCGATAAATAGAATTTCCCTAAAAACTACCGATAATTTTATACATAATTTTCATATCAACCTATTTAAATAGAAAAGAATTTTTCTGTTTAAGGAGGGTAATTTTTACTATATAATCAAAACCGGTAACAAATCATTTGAGTGGTTCTCATAACATTATGCGCAAACGCTGGTTTGGCAATATATTCAGGCGCTCGGAAGGCTCGACAACAGTAGAATACGCACTGATACTCCCGGTGTTGTTGCTTTTTGTCATGGGCATTCTTGAATATTGTATGATTATGTATGCTTCTTCAGTGCTTGATGGAGCTACTGCCAATGCGGCGAGGCTTGCAAAAACCGGTTACAACAATACCGCCAATAGCGGCTACTGTGCGTCGCCTACGCAAACGCAGTCACAATATATTACCTGTATTATGCAGGGGCTGGTAAGCGGACTCATGAACCCTGCGAATCTTACGATTAGCTCGAAATCTTACGCCACCTTTGGCGATATTGGCCAGCCAGAGCCTTATACCGATGTGAATCATCTTGGTCATTACGTGGTGGGTGATCCTTATACTGATGTCAATGGTAACGGTCAGTGGGATGCGGATATGGGAGCTGCAGGGCTGGGGGGTGCCGGAGATATAGTGGTTTATACGGTGAGTTACCCGTGGCCAATTATGACGCCAATCATGAAAAATTTTATCGGTACAAACGGTATATTAACCTTGAGTGCAAGTGCGGTGGTGAAAAACGAACCTTATAATACACAGTGATTATGGCACAGAGATTTATGAAGTTTATTACAAAACAATGTAGCCTGTTTATGCGTTGCCAAAGCGGTGTGGCTTCTGTGGAGTTCGCATTGTCGCTTACAGTGCTCATGATTCTTATGCTTGGCTCTATTGATGTATCGCGGTGTTTTTTGATAATTCAGAAGGTCGAAAGAATAGCCAGCACTGTCGCCGATATACCTACCCAGTCCAATCCTAATTCCAGCCCGCTTACCACTTCGCAAATGTCCCAGCTTATGAGCGCTGTGACCGATATGATGAGCCCTTATAGTCAGGGCGTAAATGATCCTAATATCTATGTCATCGTCTCAGACGTTACCAAAAGCGGCAGTAATAGCCCAGTGTTGAACTGGCAATATTGCGGTGGTGGTACGCTTTCAGCAACCAGCAATGTTGGCAGCACTATTGGTGGAACTGCAACGATACCCAATAGTTTTGCGCTTAATTCGGGTGAGGAGATTGTCATCGGAGAAGTGTTTTATAATTTCACACCGATTATAGCCAATAATACGATAATAAGCTCGTTCCAGGTATACAGGACTTCCATTTTCGTGCCGCGCCTTGGTGCTATCACCGGCTTTTCTTCCCATTGTTAATAAGGGAATTGGAGAAAGTTATGTTCAATAAATTATGCAGCGAAATAAAGAGATTTGGTAAAGACGAGCAGGGGAGCGTTCTGGCACTGGTCGGTGTTGCTGCGCTTTTGCTGATTATTGCAACCGGCACTGCGGTGGACATGGCGAGAGCACAGACATTGCAGAATAAAATATCTTCTGCACTGGATGCCGCAGGGCTTGCAGCGGGAGCTACTGCAAATACTTCCAGTGTCTCAGCGCAGGTAACGAGGTATTTCAATGCCAACTTTCCTTCAAACTATTTGGGAACTAATGGCGTGACGCTTACTACAACATGTGGTGATATAAATGGTAATACGGTTTCCTGCAGCGGTTCGAGTATCAGTACTATTAATCTTTCTGCCACCGCCACGCAATCCACCACATTCATGAAAGTGGTGGGCATGAATAGTGTCAATGTAGCAGCTACTTCACAGATAACGCGTGCAACATCAGGCTTAGAGCTTGCACTCGTGCTTGATAATACCGGTTCAATGGCCAATCCGGTAAATTCCAGCGACAGTAGTGCCTCAAAAATTGATGCTGTAAAATGTGCGCTTGCAGGGGATGCATCCTTTGGCGGCGGCACAACCTGCGAAAATGAGGGGCTGGTGACGACAGGTCTGCTTGATATCCTCTATGGTGCCGGCAATAATTCACTTACTGATTTGTTTGTGGGTGTGGTTCCTTTTTCCGACATGGTGAATTTAAATGTCAATTCGGCGCCTGGTTCCGGCTTTGTAAATAACGTCACGTCAGGCAACAAAAACAGTATGGGGGGCTGTGTGAGTTCGCGTGATTATAAAACTACCAGCACGACCGATGCCGGTTTTACAATGCCAAGCGGCGATGTGGCGATTACGCTCGATATATCAGACGACCCGCCATCGACTGCGAATAGTTCCATCACTTATTTTAAAGGATTGACCAGCAGCTCCGCCTCTTATTGTCCGGCGGCATATGTGCAACCGATGACAACATTAAAAAGCACAGTAGTATCTGCTATCCAAAGAATGACGCCAAACGGCAACACCGAAATCCAGATGGGATTCGCCTGGGGCTGGCGCATGTTGTCGCCTAACTGGTTAGGGTTATGGGGAGCAACGCCGACATTTACTTATCCTAATACTAATCCTGCGGTGACGGTAGAATTGCCTTTGCCTTACGGTACGGCGCAAATGCAGAAGGTGGTGGTGCTAATGACGGACGGTATGAATACGGTGGGTTCTAACCAGAGTGATACTGCCTACGAATTGCAGAATTCAACTTCATACCCTAATACGGTTGCGAAACTTGATAATCTGACCAAAGCGGTGTGCGATGCAATGAAAAGTCAGGGTATAGTTATCTATACTATAGGGTTTGGTTCTTCGAGTGATGTGGATACAAGCCTACTGCAATATTGCTCGAGTACACCAAGCATTGCTTGTAGCGGCACTGGCGCCGATTGTTTTCTTGCTCCAACCAATGCGGGGCTTGCTGCTGCTTTCCAACAGATTGGCGATGTGCTGGCAAGCTTACGGGTGAGTGAGTAGTAGGAACGACAACCTCATAGGGAAAATTTTGCGGAGCAAAATTGGGGGCAGTGTGCCCCGGTGATTAGAATCCATATATTTCAGCATATTAGATAATTCACCTCCCGGCGGATACCTCAAATTGTCATAAATATGTCATGTAAAATTAACCTAATTGTAACACTTTTCTGCTAATAATATGTTATAACAATACATGAGTTACGAAATTTAGTTACAAAACTTAAAAGCCGAAAAATTAAAAAGGGGATATGTTATGGCTGATGCAACAGAAGAAAAATTCACACCGGTTTCAGTTGAAAAACTGATGTCAGTTGCCGAGATTCGTCTCACCGACAGGTTGAAGACGGAAGGTCTCGCGGGTGATGACTTAAAAAATGCCGTAACGGATACTATGGCTTTCTTTAAAGATGGTCTTACCAAAGGCCTCACGGGCAACGCCGCCAAATACAGCATTACGGAAGATGATGCTCAGGATATCATCAATAAAATTTATGATGAATATAAAGCGCATGGCGAAGAATGGGATAAGACCATTAAAATGCGTGGTCGCGTCGGAACTCCTGCTTCATTTATAGCATTTGCTGCGAGGGATATCGCCAGTGCACAGAATAAAAAGTTGGCAGATGAATTGGAAATTCTTGCTGAAAATACAGGTAACCCACAGCTTTTGGAACAGGTAGAACAAGCGCTTGAGGCTCAAGGTGTGGCTTTAAAAGAAAAAGGAGACATTGCAGGCTCCAATAATACAATAGAATTGGCTGAAAAAAACAAAACTATCATGGAAACCATGATTAAGACCCTCAAAGGTATTAAACATGAAGAGAAAATGGATACTGTGGCAGGTGAGATTGCAACAAAAGTAAAAGCTGCAGTTGCTGAAGAAAAAAGGCTTGCTGATAAAAAAGCCGCAAATGAAAAAGATTCAAAAGCAAATGAGGCTGTAACCAAAGATGAAACAGAAGCTCTGGCGAAGCAATACACAAAAATAAAAGAAGATTATGAAGCAGGGCTAAAAGAGTTCAAGGATGGTGATAAAGATGATGAAAAAGGCCGCCTTGAAGGTTTCAAAAACACTTTGAATCGTGTGCTTAACGAGGAATATAATACGGATTCAACTTTCAAAGAGAATTATAAAAAAGTTGAGGCTACTGCCAGCAAGAATTTGGGTGCGTTAGGTAACATGGTAAATGTTACCACGCTTGAAACCATTGCAGGCATCGACCCTACAACTGGTGAAAAAGGTAAAGGCGGCAAAAAAGGTAATTCAAACATAACCATGGGTGTTCTTGGTGCTGCTGCGGTCATCGGTGGTGTTATCAATGCGGCTTCAGGTGAATCAAAGCAGGATCCCGAGACTGGCCAAACCAAAAGCAAATGGACGTTTGGTAAAGTCATTAGCACTGCGCTTTTGGTAATTGGCGGCGCAGCCTTAGTAGTAGGCGCTACCAAAGGTGCAAAAGTTGCTCCACAGGGTTCGTGGACCGAACAAATATCTAAAGGCTTCACCAAAGCAGCCTGGACGAGATAAGATTTGCGCGTCAACGCAGGTTGGCGCTCAAATTAGCTGTATACATCTTTTAGTTGAATAAATTAAAAATATATAATATCACTGGTTGTGCAAACTTCCGGTGATTTTATATGTCTGGCGCCCAGAATTCCCCACATAGTAACGTTCCTCTTGAGGATCCTGAGTCGGGCTACATCGGCTGGGAATTCACCTATAAAGCGCCGCTTTCTCTTCTTATAGTTGTGGGGTTGTTGTTTCTTGTGGGTGAGGTTTTAGTATTTTGATTTCCTCGTGCATGACACGAGGATCCCATACCGGACACTCGGGTCAAGCCCGAGTGCGTCAATGAATGATAGTACTACTTGCTACTCCTTTCTTCCCGGTATACATCCTTCCCCATGAAACCAATCCATATCATAGGCGCGGGGCTTGCAGGCAGCGAAGCGGCGTGGCAGGCGGCGGAGCTAGGCTGCAACGTCATTATCCATGAAATGCGCCCCGTCAAAAAAACCGAAGCGCATCACACGGACAAATGCGCAGAACTTGTTTGCTCCAATTCCTTCCGCTCAGACGATGCAGTCAACAACGCAGTAGGATTGTTGCATGATGAAATGCGCAGGTGCGGCTCGCTCATCATGCGCGAAGCCGACAAGCATAAAGTGCCAGCAGGTTCCGCACTTGCCGTGGATCGTGAGGGATTCTCACAAGGAGTGAGTGAGGCATTGCAAGCGCATCCGCTCATTACATTCTCACGTGAGGAAATCACCGAACTGCCGCCAGCGGAATTTGGCGAAGTGATTATTGCGACGGGGCCGCTTACCTCGCAGTCGCTTTCTGATTCCATATTGAAGATAACGGGCGAGGCGTATCTTTCCTTCTTCGATGCCATCGCGCCGATTGTGCTCAAAGACAGTATCGACATGAACATCGCGTGGTTCCAGTCGCGCTATGATAAAGGCGAGGGGGCGGATTACATCAATTGCCCGATGAGTAAGGAGCAGTATTACGGATTTATTGATGCACTTATTGGTGGCGAAAAAACTGAATTCAAGGAATGGGAAAAAACTACGCCGTATTTTGAAGGATGTTTGCCGATTGAAATTATGGCAGGTCGTGGTAAGGAAACATTGGCGTTTGGGCCGATGAAACCGGTGGGGCTTACCAATCCGCACACTGGCAAACAGGAATATGCGGTGGTGCAATTGCGTCAGGATAATAAACTCGGCACGCTTTATAATATGGTCGGTTTCCAGACAAAACTTAAATACGGCGCGCAGGAAAAAATATTCCGCACGATTCCTGGTTTGGAGAATGCGGAATTCATGCGACTTGGTGGGCTGCATCGCAATACCTTTATCAATAGCCCGAAACTCCTTACACCGGATTTGCATTTGCTGGCTGCTCCGCATATTCGTTTTGCTGGACAGATTACCGGCGTGGAAGGTTATGTAGAAAGCGCGGCGATTGGTTTGCTCGCGGGAAGGTTCGCGGCAGGAAAAACCACGGCACCACCTGCGACCACTGCACTTGGGGCGATACTGGGTCACATTACGGGAGGTGCGGAGAGTAAACACTTCCAACCGATGAATGTGAACTTTGGATTGTTTCCACCACTAGAAGGCAAAATACGTAAAGACATCCGCGCCGAACGTATGACGACACGTGCAAAAGAAGCTTTGAGCGGGTGGGTTTAATGTCGTGCTAAAGATTCCCTCGGAGAATCACCTACCTTCACTTGCCACGCATCCTTATTTCCGGATTGTACGACGAAGGAAAGATTTTCTTTTTTATGAGTAAGCCCCTCAGGACCGGATGCATTAGGGTTTAATTGCCCCTTATTCATCAAGTCGGTAAGGCGTTGTGTATTGTAAATTGCCAGCACACGATTCTTGCCTGCGCTCTTATACACCATGTAACCAACATTCTCTTCATTAAATCTGGGATTCTTTTTTATCAGGGAGTCAATTGTATTTTCTCCATTGGCAACACTTTTCAGAACGGATTCATCTTTGTCCATATAGGTTCTGAGTGTTTTTGCCAGAGTGGTGTCATTCTTACTTTGCTGAAGATCTTTTAATTCAGAATCCGTTACATCAAAACTCTCTGCTACAACATAACTTTCTCCTTTAGCACCATCGTTGGCAAAAAGTGATATTTTATCGAGATTATTATCCTGTATAGCATCTAAAAATGATTGCGGCATTTCTATATGTTTGCCGGTAGTCACCACCCAGGGTAATGTACGGTTCTTCGAATCAAAGCGATCATTTACGCCTTCAATCGCAGTTGCCCTTGTTAATTCTGGTCTGCCTTCAGGTTTTACCAGAAAAGCATCTACTGCCGTCATACTGGTTTCGTATCCAGATTCCTTAAAGCTTTTTACAATCCCGGAATTGCTTGCACCAATATAAGGTATACTTGTGCCATCATAGAGCAGATTGATATTCTTGCTTTTTGCCTCATCCGCTACCCATTTACGCAAAGTATTACCGAAAGGTTCAACTAACGTATAATCGTCGCGATGATGATTTGCAGCTCTCAGTACATGATAGAGATCACTGAATTCGCGGAAATCATCCAGAGAAGTGGTTACAAAACCATCTGCTCCGCATTGCGTGGCGGCAATCTTTTCCACATCACTTTTGCCTGCGCCCGCGCCGCCCATGCATCTAAATAATTTGGGTTTCTTGCCTATAACGGATTTGGCATTGGCTTTTGCAAAGATATTCTCTTTACACTCTTCCATCTGCTTATTAACAAGACTGATTTTTTCATAAGCTATTTCTACGGTTCTGCTTAACCTATCCTTAGCTTCTTTTTCAATGGGTTTTTTGTCTATATTTTCGAGCAGTTTTTCTTTTAAACCGGCAATTTTGGCAAGGTCAAACACTTGAGCATCTTTGCCTTTTTCTTCCTTAATCAATTCCATTAATTGATTGTGACTCGGAGTGCGTAACCCGGTTAATATATTAGTATCAAGGCACACAAGCGGTGCTGCACCGTCTTCACCAATTTTATTACCGTCGATTACTTTCTTTTCTTTTAGATTTTCTGTTCCAGGGAGTTGTCCAATAATTTGATTTTTAGGAATAGATATAAAGTCCGCCAGAATCTTATTTGATTTTATGCCTTCACTGAGCTTCTCCTGAAGCTCTTTATCCAGCTCCACCAATCCGCCATTTGCGGTCACAAGGCATCTGATTTTCTTGCCGTCTTTTCGTAAATCATAACAAAGGAAAGGTATGCCATCAATTTCGGTTTTGCTCTCAGGGAACGCCCTGAATCCGTCAAACTGGTTGTCGAGTTTTTTATCACGAGTAACGTCGAGCGCATTTTTAAAGGCCTTACGTATTTCCTCTACACTGCTTCGAGGGTTATGAAGAATTTTTGCGTCTTCTTGCGATATCCTCCTGAAGTCGATTTCTCCGTATACAGCCTTGAAAGCAGGGATATTGCTTAAAGCTGTCATAAAAAAATCCAACGTCAGTTTATTACCATACTCAAAAGGCTTTATATCCATGACTTTTTTATAAAATTTAGCAAGTCGGGTGGCCAAATCCTTTCGACTGATTCTGGTCACTAAATCTGTCTTGGCAAATGCAAAGCCATTATGATCAAATAAGGCGGTATCGTGATTTTTAAAATTCTCTATTTTGATTAATGGTTCAAAGGCATTCTTTATTGAATTAAAAATTCTGCCTAAGAGTTTGAGCTTGTATGGTTCTTCTTCGCCCAGTACGAGGCTATTTATGGCATTGCGCAATTCCGCTCTTTTTCCTGCATCCGGAGGAGACCCAGGTAGATGTAATCCTTGTTCTTTCCAATCCTGGAATAATGTCCTGTGGGTATCAAAAAATAGATTCTCTAAATAGGTCATGCGTGTGGAGGCATGATGTGAAAGTTCTTCTGCAGTCTTTTTAGATGAAGACAATAATTTCATGCCGCGGGTTATTGCAAGTGCAGTCATCAAATCACGGCGTTGTTCGTTGGGTTTATGCTGGGACTCACTCATGGTCAAGCCCCGCGATCATTTCTTCGAGCATTGCGGAGTGTGCTTCGTAACTGACACTGCCACTCAGCAGTGGCTCCATCAGTTTCATGACATTTTCATTGATTTCAGCGCCGTTTAGTCGCAGAATTGAGGCGATTTTCTCAAAAACCTCTTGCCTATTACTGTCGTTTCCGTCCATACAAACTCCTTAAGCAAATATTGATACGGTCTCAGTCTATCTAAAAATTGTTAATTTTGTGTTAATTTTCAAACAGTATGACAAAAGATAAAAATATTATCGCTCGGCTATATCATTCCATGCTGCTGATTCGGCGCGCAGAAGAGCATATTTGTAAGGTTTATCATACGGATGCTATAAAAAGCCCCGTGCATCTTTCCATAGGGCAGGAATCCATTGCGGCAGGAATTTGTGATGCGCTTGCGGCAGACGATATTGTCTCTAATACCTATCGTTGTCATGCCACTTATATTGCCAAAGGTGGTGATTTAAACCAGATGATGGCCGAGCTTTATGGCAAGGCAGGTGGCTGTGCGGCAGGTAAAGCTGGCTCCATGCATTTAATAGATATGCCTCATGGAATCATGGGTGCATCGGCGGTAGTGGGAACAACGGTTCCAGTTGCGGCGGGTTATGCGCTCGCGATGAAACGCGATGCAAAGAAAACCGGTAAGCAGCGTGTAGTTGTGGCAGTGTTTGGTGATGGCGCAACGGAAGAAGGAGTGGTTAGTGAAACTCTGCATTTTGCAGTACTTCATAAACTGCCAATTATATTTATCTGTGAAAATAATCGCCTTGCCATTCACTCGAAACTTGAACAGCGCTGGCCGAGTGAATTGCTCGCCCGTGATCGCGCTGCAATATATAAAATCCCAACGCATTATGTGCCAGACGGCGATGTATTTGGTGTGCGCGATACGGTTTTGGCAGCATGCGATGTTGTCCGAAAAGGTAATGGCCCGGTATTTATTGAATGCGCCACGTACCGCTGGCTCGAGCATGTTGGCCCAACCGATGACCATAATGCGGGCTACCGCGATGTAGCAGAATATGAAAAATGGAAAGCCAATGATCAAATTGCAAGATTAGAGAAGTTGCTCGGTGCAGATGCAGCAACGATTCAGAAAAAAGTGGAAGCGGAATTACAAGCCGCAATCGCATTTGCCGAAAAATCGCCTTATCCGGAAGACTCGCAATTAAACGTAAATGTATATGCCTCATAATCGTCTCATTCGCTATGTTGATGCAATTGCCGAAGCGTGCGCGCAGGAAATGGAGCGTGATGAGCGCGTGTTTGTGTTTGGCTTAGATGTGGATGATCATAAAGCGATTCAAGGATCTACTGCGGGTTTGCTCAAAAGATTTGGCCCGGAGCGTTGCTTTGGTACGCCGCTTTCCGAAGATGCAATGACAGGTATTGCCATTGGTGCGGCTATGGCAGGCTATCGACCGGTGCATGTGCACATCCGCATGGATTTTATGATGCTTGCGATGAACCAACTCGTCAATATCGCCGCCAAAGCGCATTACATGTATAACGCACAAGTAAAAGTTCCGTTGGTGGTGCGCACGCTGATTGGCCGCAGTTGGGGGCAGGGGGCGCAACACAGCCAGGCGCTACATTCCATGTTCATGCATGTTCCGGGTTTAAAAGTAGTGGCGCCTTCCAATGCGCATGATGCAAAAGGCTGCATGATTGCGGCTATTCGCGACGACAATCCGGTGATTTTTATGGAACACCGCCTCATGTGCAATATGCAATCGTATGTATCCGAAGAATCTTACATTACGCCGCTTGGCAAAGGTCGCGTGATGCGCGAAGGAAAAGATATTACCATCATTGGTATTTCGCATATGGTGCTTGAGGCGATGCGCGCGAGTCATTATCTGGAGAAAGCTGGAATTGACGCCGAAATTATTGATCCGATTTCGCTGCGTCCGCTCGATATTGATTTAATCATTGCATCAGTGAAGAAAACCGGACGTGTGCTAGTGGTGGATAATGGCTGGCTCATGTGCGGTGCAGCGGGTGAAATACTGACACAAATTATGGAAGCGTTGCCGGAAGGTGTAAATGGAAAACCAATCGCCATGGCGCGTATGGGCTTTGCTGATACTCCATGCCCAACTACCAAGCCGCTTGAAAATCTTTTTTATCCTAATGGAAAAACTATTGCCGAACGCGCGTTCAGATTAATTAATGCTAAAGGTAAAATTGATTTACCGCTAGAACACGAAATCAAAGAACTCGACGAATTTAAGGGGCCGTTTTAAGTCTTTATAAAAATTATTCTAGCTACCCATTCAATCTTAGCGTCTTTAATATCAGGGGAGTTATAGCTGATAAGATTATAAAGTTCAGCTTTTGAACCCGTTTTTAATGTGCGCAACATCAGGCGGCCATCGGTGAGTTTGATCACGCAGGGCTTGCCAACAAATTCAGCAAATTTGTCGCCACCGGAAGTTTTATTATAAGGCACCTGTAAGCCGGAACCAGATTGCAATTTCGCGCTTGCGCTACGGCTATAATATATCACCCAGCCATTGTGGAATACCGGCACCATAGAATCGCCCTCAATGCGCACGGCGCTGAGATCTCCTGGCTCAAAACCAGGCGGGCATTCGACTTCTTCTTTGTTATCGGAATCACTTAAAAAAATCTCGGATTCTTCGCCGACATAGCCACTGATAAAGATCTTACTTTCAGGCTGCAAAATCTGCATGACTTTTTGCATTTTATCAGCACGTAAGATTTGAGTCTTGCCACGCAAAAAATCGCGCACCGTATCCTTAGGCACACCCGATTGCTTCTCCAAAGAAGCGATGCTTAAGTCCCGTTTATCAAGCTCTGAACGTATTAAGTGCAGAAGATTTTCTCTTGTTATTTCCATGGGGGAATTTTCCGCCATTACTATAAATATGTCACGAGGGAAGATTCCCATTGACAGAAATGGGATTATTCCCGTATAATAATTTTCCAGTTATTTCAGCATAATATTAGGAGGGTAAATGGCCAGAAAGCGCAAACCAAAGAACATGTTACTGGGTGCCACTGATAAACTCCCAAATCTGCCTACGCACGAGAGAATGAAAAAGGGCCATATAAGCATCCGTAATAATATAGGACTGGCCGATGATCCGCTGCGCATAGATAAGCTTTTAAAGAACGGCATCATTGATGAGATGCAACATCTTTACGGTATGCAGATAATCACCTACTGGACCATTGCCAATCGGCCATTCATTCGCTCTGCTTCGTTTGAACCACGCATTGGGAGACTTATGCCAAACTTTGATCATATCAATATCAGTCGTATGAGTGCCGAGGATAAATTTTATAAAACCATGGGTTTTTTAAGTGAACGTGATCGTGGGCTTATCAGCAAAATATGTTTCAACGAAATTGCGGCGATAGAGGCGGGAAGGAGTATGGGGCTGGCGGTGAACAGTATCACCATCTACGTGCGTCATGCGTTTGAAGCGCTCGGTAATGCGTTAGCAAAAATGCGCGAGTTTAAGAAAGAAACGGAAGGAGAGGAGAGCAGGGTGACGGGTTAGTTTAAAGAATTAAAATTTCTTTGACCTTTTTCTATCTGTCTTCCTGTGGCTAAATCAATAAAGGAAAATTTATCTTTTATGCCAAGTGTATGACATATTTTTCGGTCAAACTTAGCTGAAAGAGGAATTTTGTCTAAATCGATAAAGCTACTACCAACTAATTTATTAGATTTTGTGTCTTCATTAAAAAGGAAGATTATTTCATTTTTGCTATTTGCAATAAATACTAATTTACGATTATCAACCTCATGAATAATAAGGCTAAGTGCAGAATCACATTGTTTTAAGGAGTCAATAACCGAATAAGCTTCAACAGTGGATAGATTATCGCTATATTTAACCTCGGGTTCAGTGCCAAGGATAATGGGATTTAACTTATTATATAAAAGTAAGCTTTCATCAACAAGAGATGAAAATTCTGGATGCAAATAGTCATAACAGAATATATTTTGTGAACGGATTCCTAATATTCTTTCATTTGTATCTGAAATAATTTCATAACCACTTTCCAAAATATCTTTCTTATATTTCACAGATAATTTCGTATCTAACAGTTTAATGTATAAATCTAATTGGGAATTATCAGTAAAGTTGAGCTTTCGACCATAATTTATAAGTTCTAACATCCCGTATGCTTTATTATAAATAGGTATTTGTTCTTCTACTAACGTGAGAATCCCGTTTTCGTAAGTATTTTGAAATGGATTCCCCGAGTTTTTATTTTGCTCTTTAATAAGCATAAAAAAAGCGCTAACAAGCAGTGAATTATTTATAGCTATTTTTATGATGTTAGAGTCGGCCATACAGCAAACTCAGCGGCTCAGGCCGGTTTTGTGGAAGATTTTATCAATAGGGCTGCCAGCCATTTTGTCGAATTTTTTGTGGAGGGCGAATCGGTCAATTAGTATGGCGCTTGCTGCAATACCCAAAATGACCCCAGTCACTTTCAAAGCTTTGACAAAACCATTACTTTTTTCTGGAGCCGGAGTTTGCGGTGCCACCACGCTAGTCGAAGTGGATGGCGAAGACTGCTGTTGCTGTGCAAGACTCACTGCAACACCCGTCTGAATTTCTTTTGCGCGCTCTGCAATGAATGCGTCAACTTTGGCTTTGTCATCAGTGGTGCCAACTGTGTCGGCGGCATATTTTAAACCCGATGTCACCGCTTCGGTTAAACTCTGTGCCTGTTCCTGGCTTATACCTTTGCCTGCGCTTAAAGCGTCTACCAGAACCTTTGCGGCTTCGACGGATGGCTTTATGTCTTTTGCAATTTCAGGATTTTTATTAGCAAGCATAACCATATTCTGCGCCATGTTTGCAACGGCAGAAACTGCTGTAACAACAGGAGGGTTCGGAGCAGATTTATTCGTGGCTGTCTCATTATTACCAAAATTTGCCTTGAGATAGGAAGGATGTTCCTGCGTTCCAGAAGCGATGATAGTGTCAACATCAGAGAAAGCCGCCTCTGCCTTGGCAATACCCTGAGCGAGCACGGCAGCATCCATCTTTTCTTGCGAAATAAGCTTCATCTGGACGGCGGCATCGCCAGCGTAAATTTTATTTTGTTTGGCAAAATCATTGATTGTTGGAACTTGATCCTTCAAGCCCACCATTTCTAGAATCTGAGTAATATTACCTAATTTCAATGCCATAACCTATTCACTCTTCATTTACCGTAAAGCTATAATACCACAAAATTGTTAAGGAATTATTACAATTGAGCGGTTTTTTGTAGTTTTTTATCAAATCAGTTCAAGAATCTTTTTCTGTCTTCGTTATTTAAACGAGAGACATTTGCGTTTTGTAAAATAGCAGTGTCTATAAACGGTTTGCTCAGTTCTTCGGCAAGGTTTCCCTCAAATTGTATTTTGTAACGACTAAGTTTTTTGCGCTCAACATACACATCACTATGAAGTATCGCTTTATCTTTCTGGGTAGTTTCATCAAAGGTAAGAGACTTATCAAATTGACAGATCACATTGCCAAGATAATCGAGCATTATAGTCCTTGTGATAGGCGCATTATAACTTTTTATTTCTTCAATGGATTCTTCTTTGAGTTTGCTTACAAGGGTTTCCGCATCTTCCAAAGAGAATATTTTGAAATAATTTTCAGGAGAAGATTGTTTGTCATAATGAATTTTGAGGGTTTTTTCTGCAAACGCTTCGCTCTCTTTGACTAATGCTTCAATATCGCTGTGGTAGTAATAGAAAGTATCGCTTTTATCCTTCTCTGTAATGTTATGTACAGCATATTGTACGTCCGATAAATTTTCAGGAACGCATAATATGATCAAGCCGTCTTTGCATTCAGGATCGGATATTTCCAGTAAGTTCATGGCAGTATCAGAATCTTTTTTGCCTGCGTTTCCTGTGAGTTTTCTAAACAGGTATGCCTGAAAATCAGCGGCTTCTTGAGGGGTATATAAGTCAATTCTGCCTTTATGAGGCTCAAAATCACGTTCGTAAGAAGCAAATATCTCTTCTGCATAATCAAGTAAACGCAGATCTTCTGGATTAAATTCGAGTTTGTCTGCAGGATCATTATAGATATTTTTGAGTGAAACCTTTTCAGGATCAATGTACCCCGAGGCAACTAGCAGGCCATAAAAGATCTCTGCCTTCTGAAGAGGTATATTGTATTTTACTAAGTGATCTTCTCTTAGGTATTCAGGCATAGTTTACCGTCCGACCCATTTTCTCACTGTGCTCACGACATGGCTGCCGGTCAATAAATCAAGCACGTAAGCGCCGCTGATGATGGCAACACTGCACGAAAATACTTTCGCGAAAGAAATCTTTCCAGCATTTTTTTCCTCTGTGTCTTTATCCTTGCCACTTGCGCCTATGCCTAATATGCCAAGCAAGGTAGCCCCTATGCCGATGCCGAGATTGGTCTTATCTTTGCCAGATAAGCTAAATTTCTTTTGTTGCGGTGAAGAGCCGGTGGAAGGTGGATTTGGTTTCTTGGGCTCTTCTGCTTCAGGCTCTTCAGTTTTTTTCTCAGCAGGCTCGGTATTCATTGCTGCTAAATATGCTACATTAATAGCATCCATTATAGTGGTTTTTAATTCATGTTTAAGCGCATTTTCTTCAATAGCAGAGGTGTCTACTTTAATGGAAGATATAAAGGTAAAGCCACTATCATTTGCCACCAGCTTTCCTAATTTTATTTGCATGGGGTTGTCATTGAGTACAACATCGCAAATATAATTTTCCTGATTCACAGGTTTTTCAAATTCTACGAAGGCACCTTTATACAACCCTTCAAGCTTTTGCTTGAATGCGAATTCAAATGTATCCAGTTGTTTTGATGTAATGGAATATTGTTTGCGAGGGATATTTACTGTTTCGGGAGTTGGCGAGATTGACGTAGAAAGACCACCAAAGCCTTCTACCTCTATTGGTAAATGTGTTTGTGCCTCGTTGACTGCGACTGGTGCTCCTACAGTAACCTCTGCTCATGCTGTTTCTTTAGCAGCCTCAACTACCGCTTTGCCACGTGCTATTAAATCTCTCAATTCTGGAATATCAGGGCTGAAGAAATGCTTTCTCTGGCCATCATGATCGATGACGCTTAAGTAAAGCGGTATAAGAGGAACATCTGTAAGGTTTTTAAGGATAATAGTTTTTGTATTTCCGAGTTTATCTTTAGCGCTGACGGCGGTACCAAAATTAGGTTCACTCTTTAGAAAATTATCAAACACTTCATGGTCTTTCGTTTCAGAAAAAGTGACAGGAACTTCATCTTTTAATCTATTGGCGGTTTTTTCGGCTTGAGCAGATTTTGCAATTAAAGCGCGGTTATAAGCATCACCGGAATTTAAATATACTCCCGGTGTTAACCCTTTGGCTTTTTTATCTGCGAGTTTATATAAACCAATGATTTTTCCTTCTTGGTCCTTAAACTCCCCTTCATTGCCAGCGAGTTCAATTCCTTTCAGGAGGGCAAAAATATTTACAGCCATATTGGTATCGGCGTATTGTGCCGTTGTGTCTGAGCGCAGAAACTCCTGTCTTTCAGAGGTCAGAAAATCGGCAGGAAAATTACTTTTCTTTCTATTAAATAATTCTTCGTTATAAAAATTCTGATCACCAAATTTTCTGTAAACTGGTTCATTTGCGATAGGGGATGTAGGGGAAGTTAACGCTTCAGGTGCTACGTGCGCAAGCGCTTCAGCTTCTGTCATTTTATCTGCATATTGTATCATGCGATTTATATCTACACCTGCTTTTTCTCCTAAGGCATAGGCTCTCTCGTCGTCTATATAGCTATCAACAATTTTATATTCTCCATTAACCTTCTTAAAGTTGGTTATGGCTATAATCCTGGGTTTTCCAAGGGAATCTATGTGACCAAGAGAATCTATATCAAAGACCGCTGTCCTTTTGGTATTATTTTCATTATCTACTACCGTGATTGCATTCACATATCTATTTAGAGCCGATTTTTTTACAGCGTCGGGTTCTAGGAAAGCACTACCAGATTCATTTTGTTTATACAGGATGTCAGTGAGGAATCTATTAATGCTGTCTGATATTATCATTGCTTCGGAATAGGTTTGCCTGGCGGTGTTGTCGAATTCAAACCATCGCAATCCCTTTTTGTCTTCATTCTCGGCTGCATCAAGTATCTTTAATTTATCGTCTGCTGCAGACTGGGTATACTCGTTTCGTTTTTGTGTAAAAGAGGGTAAGTCGTCAAAAGGAGGCATTGCGCCGCTACCTTCTAGTGCACGGAATACTTCCCATTCCTGAGCAGTAAACGGTTTTATGAGTGGGCCGTCTGATATAATTTTTGAATATTGACGCGTTTTCGGCGCAGTTGTCTTCGGTATAACAAATGCCTGCTTCCCCTCTTGGGATTGCGCCATATTTTTTTCAAGATTTTCTGCTCTTTGAACAAACTCCGCGTCAGCGTCATTGTAAGTTAATATCCCACTGTCATAACTCAGGGAATCCGCTTCTTTATTTAGCTTAAAATATATGTCTGCTGCTAACTGACTAATTTCTTTTTGCGCCATAATCGTCCCTAAAGCATCGTAATTATGCCTTGAGTATAACAATTACTGCTTAATTTAGTGTTAAGATTTCGTGACAATTTATCCAATATGGCAAACAAGGGAATAGTCAGTTATATATTGATATATAATAGAATTATAGATTTTATTGGATTTGTCATGCCTGCAAAAGCAGGCATCCAGTCAAGAATAAGATGGATACCAGCTTTCGCTGGTATGACAAATCAGATTTTCTCACCGCGCTGATAGGCCAGTTCGATTTTTTTGCGGGCAATGGCCTGGTACATGCTTTGGCGTATTACCTGTGCGTTGGATTCACCTTTAATCAAAAATTCCTGCGCGCCGCTTTTAAGCGCGGTGTGAATCATATCGACATCGGAATAGCCACTGATGATGACAATTGGCAATTCCGGGTATTGCTTATGGATTTCATCAACCGATTTGAGCTCGCGTGCATCCGGCAGACCTAAATCGAGCAGCACAATATCTACTTTTGCGCTTTTAAGAAAATTAAGGCCGCCTTCCAGTGTATATTTGCGAATGATTTTAAAATCATAAAAGGTTTCACTCTCAAAGAATGCTTTGGTGATAATAACACCATCTTCTAGTGAATCTTCTATCAGCAAAACAGTAATGTCGATGGGTTCGACTAGCTTTTTAGTTTTCTTGACTGGCAACATATGAGGCTCCTTATAGTTTTTTGTTTTGCGTTACTTGTTTTTTAGAACCGGAAGAGTAAACTTGAAGCGGCTGCCGCCGGGTTTGGATTCGACCCATAATTTTCCGCCGTGTGATTCAACGATTTTGCGGCTGAGCGCTAGCCCAATTCCATGTCCGGGATATTCACCTGCAGGGTGCAGACGTTGGAATAGAACAAAGATGATATCATGATATTCTTCATCTATTCCGATACCGTTATCCTCAATGGTGAATTCGAACATCCCCCCGTTTCGCATAACCGATATATTAATGACATACGGATCTGGCCCGTGAAATTTGAGGGCATTATCGAGCAGATTCACAAATAATCGTGTCAGGCGCCCGCGGTGGCCATATATTTGGGGAAGCTCGCCATGATTTATTTTTGCGCCGGTTACGATAATTCTTTCATCAAGAATGGTAAGCGCCGTGGTAATAATTTCGTTCATGTCGATTAACGAATGCGCCGGGCCGAATGTTTCAAGCCGCATGTAATCGAGCACACCCTGCATGAGGGTTTTTAAACGATTCGCTTCACGGTTGATTTTTTCAAGGTTTGCTTTTGCCTCGGGATTTTGTGCCAGAAGTTTGGATTCTTCGAGTTCATTGCACGCATACATGATGCTGCGTAAAGGAACTTGCAAATCGTGTGAAGTTACATAACTTACCAGTTCCAATTCTTCTTTGGCTTTTTCCAGCTCAGTCACAAGGGAGGAGCGGGAGTCCCACCCGGAAGCGAGTTCGGTACTTTCTGTCGATTTGCCGGAATTCATCGCCTTTTCCTATTATGCTAACGCAGAATACAAAGCCCGATTTACGATCATTTTATCACGGACATAGAAATATTTCCAACAGTATATAATAGAGCATATAAAAAATTCATATGGTTATAGGTTTATATGCAATGGGCGCCTCTTACGTTGAATATAATTATTATTGAGTTGCTTAAGGGCGGTTATTTTATCAATATATACATTGTCCGTAAAATTTTATTAAAAATAGGTATAATTTTTATATCCTAAACAAAGAAATCTCTTCGCTAAACATTACAAAAATATTATTCTGTCTGTACCTGCCGCGAGCGTCATTATCATAGTAAATTAAGTTAGGGATAATCATGAAATCACTATGGGAATTATTATCTTCTGAAAATTATATGCCGCACGGCTATTGTATTTTGTGGCAGCCGCAACTTTTATGGTTACAGGTGATTTCTGATGTCACCATTGTCATTTCCTATTATTCGATACCGGTAACATTGCTTTACGTTATGCGTACACGCAAAGATATCCCGTATAAGTGGGTTATATTTATGTTCTCTTTATTTATTTTTATGTGTGGTACCACTCATATTTTTGAAGTCTGGACGCTGTGGGTGGGTATATACTGGGCAGAAGCCGTAGTGAAAGCCATTACCGCAGCGGTTTCCTTGGCCACCGCCATACTTATTATTCCTGTCGTTCCCAAAATAATCGCAGCGTTTGATCACATGAAAATGTTAGAAGAGCATGAGAAGAATAACAAGAATTTGTAAGGCGGTTTATGCGTAATATTCTGATAAATGCGTTCGATAAATTATTTTCCGTAAGGCCGGGGAATAGAACATCAGAGATATTACATTACTATAAAATCCCGACCATCACTCTTGCTGCGGGTTTTATAGCATCCATTATTGCGTTCATGCTGATGCTTAATCTCAACATGAGGCAATTGGAAAGGGAATTTTACAGCGACTCGCAATTACACGTGAATATGTTTGAGGATTGGTTGTCTTTGAATGCAACCGAAATTGAGCAATTATCCAGTTTCCTTGCCATCAATGATCCCTCCAATGGAAAAACATTCCACCGGGTGGCGCGCTCCATCGTAAGCAGAGATGTTTTTGAAGGTATCTACTGGATTGAATATGAAAATCGTAAATCGGGAAAATTAACGGTTCGTGATTTTGTTGAAAGCAAAGGTGTTCAGTCCGATATAATAGCGAATCCCGTACTTCAGAAAACGATTGCTGACAGTTTCGGTTCATACCAAACCATTCTGACAGAGCCGCTCTCATTTCCAAATGATCCGACTAAAAGTACCAAGGTGGCAATTGTGTTCCCGATTGTCCGTAATGGGCAGGCAAAAGAGGGAATTGTAGCGCTTCTAGATCCACGCATTTTGTTTGAAACCGTGCGCAATCAGGTGGGAGGCGATAAAGCAGAAGGATATATTTTTGATATTACTGAGGGCCAGGAGAAAATGCTCTATGGCAGGGCGAATGATTTTATAAAAAATACGACCTTGTATAAGGACAGCCCGACTTCGGTAGTTATCAAGAAAACTGCGGCATTTTCTTACAGTGAGACAATCAGAGTATTGTCGCGTCAATGGGAAATCGTTTTTGTGCCGACCAGTAAATACATTTCAAGGGTAAATACCTTTGTGCCGTGGGTTGTAATGCTTGCCTGTCTTGCGTTGAGTGGTATGGCCGGGATGTTTCTGTTTCATTTGATAGGGCAGAAAACCCGTACCGAGCAAATAGTCCGCGATCGAACCATAGAACTTGTTTATACCAGTAATCAACTTAAGGCACGTAGCCATGATTTACATAAAGCAAAAGAAGATGCTGAGGCGGCGAACAGAGCTAAAGGTGATTTTCTTGCCAATGTTAGTCATGAAATCCGCACCCCGCTCAATAGCCTCTTAGGTTTGACAGAATTATTGCTGGAAACGGATTTAACCTCACAGCAGGAAAATTATATCCGTACCGTGCTAAAGTCTTCCGAAGATCTAATGGAAATAATCAACGATATATTGGATTTTTCAAAAATAGAGTCAGGAAATTTAAGCCTTGATCCTATTCCGTTTGATTTACAGGCAGCAATTGAAGATACGGCGGATTTATTTGCACCAAGAACCAGAAAAATGGAACAGCCTCTGGAATTGCTTGTGCATTTTGTTGCTGGCACACCTCGCCATGTGATCGGCGATGTTATAAGAGTGAAGCAGATTATTTCCAATCTCTTAAATAATGCAATAAAGTTTACAAAAGAGGGATATATTCTGGTTGTTGCCGAATTGCTCAACGAACCAGCACCAGTGGGGCATGCAAAAATAAAAATATCCGTAAAAGATACAGGGGTTGGCATACCCAGCGACAAGCTCCAGGTTATTTTTGATAAATTTTCTCAAGCCGATGTTTCGACCACACGCAAATTTGGTGGTACCGGACTCGGGCTTACCATATGCAAGCAGCTTGCCCAGCTGATGCAGGGCGATATAACCGTGCAGAGTGAAAAAGGTGAGGGCTCAACATTTTCCGCTACTATAGTGGTGAAACTTGATACGGAATTTCATGCCGATCAATCTACTCTTGATCATAAAGTCCTCACTAACAAAAGAGCGCTTATTCTGGATGATATTAAACCCAGCCAGGACATTATCGTGGAGTATCTTGCCAGTGTAGGGGTAGTATCAGAAAAAGTGAATGATATTCACAGTGCATTTGCAATAATGGAAGCGGCAAAAAAGAAGAAAAAACCGTTTGATTTATTAATAACGGATTATTTCATGTCCGAGAAAACCAGTGAAATATATACACAGAATATAAAATCCTTATATCCCGACCTGGCTATCATCATGGTTACTTCGCTGGCTGAAAAAGGATATTCACAGATTTTTGCAAGCAGCGGCTGCGATGCCTATCTGACTAAACCGGTACGTGAATCACAGCTTCTTGATATACTCGCTAAAGTGTTTGAGGCAAAACAGTCTCATAAAGCCATAACCATGTTAACCCCATTTAGCATATTTCCAAAGAATTACTCACCCCGAAAAAGCGATGACGATAATAGCTTTATGCAAGGTGCGCAGATTTTATTAGTAGAAGATAACCGTGCTAACCGCGATCTCTTTGGAAAACTGCTGGAGAATTTTGGCTGTCATACAACGATGGTGAGTAATGGTGAAGAATCTATAGAGATACTGAAAAGTCATAAATTTGATCTGATATTCATGGATTGCCAGATGCCGGAAATGGACGGTTTTGAGGCGAGCATGATATTATGCGATATGAAAAAGAAGGGCGAAATGACTGATACGCCGATTATTGCGCTTACTGCTAATGCCATGAAAGGGGATCGCGAGAGGTGCCTTGAATCTGGCATGAATGATTATATCACGAAGCCGTTACGTAAAGTGGCGCTGCGCAACATTCTTATGGAATGGCTGCCGCCTAAGGAAAAGCGGGTGGAAAGATCTGAAATCGACGCTATTTGAAATCGTCTTTTGGTAGCAAGGCAATTTCAAACCAGTATTCCTTGAGCCTTTTGGTGGCCTCAATCAATCCTTCAAAACTTACCGGTTTCTGTACATAGGTGTTGGCGCCCATCTGGTAACAATCCTCAATATCGCGTTCATCAGCAGAGGTGGTAAGAATAATAACTGGTATTTTCTTTAGCAGAACGCTTTCTTTTATAAGCTTCAGGGTTTTTCGCCCGTCAATGCCTGGCATATTCAGATCCAGTAAAACCAGGCCAGGCCGTACCACTTCTGCAGATGCTTTAAATCGTCCTTCTTCTTTCAGGTAATCTATGGCTTCACGGCCAGATTTGCACCAAAAAACCGGGTTATTTAAGTTGGCTTTCTTGAAAGCTCGTATAGTCGCTTCATAATCATCTTCACTGTCTTCAACGATAAGAATCAGTTGTGCTTTACTTAAAAGATCGCTCATGAAATCCCCTATGTTATTAACCCAATGTGAAGTAAAAAATAGTACCTTTGCCTAGTTCCGATTCCGGCCAGATTTTGCCTTTATGACGTTCAATAATCTTTTTGACGAAAGTTAAGCCTGATCCGGTGCCGCCGTCCGTATTTTCTTCATCGGCCCCGAGCCTTCTAAAGATACGGAAAATTTCCTTATAGAATTCTTTTTCAATGCCAATGCCATTATCCTTAACATAAAAAACGTTTCTCTCAAGCCCCTGAGGGGATTGTACATTATCCAAAAATCCTACTTCTACAAGTCGTTCTTTCTTATCGTTATATTTTACGGCATTGGTTATCAGGTTGCGAAATACTTCTGTGACTCTTGGCTTGTCGCAGGTAATAACAGGCAGCGGGAGGGGAACAATGATATATGCGTTATGTGCTTGAAGAAAAAATTCCATTACCTCGCCGATTTCTTTTACCACTTCTCCAATATCGGTTTTTTGGACAGCGAGCTCTACACGCCCCAGCCTTGAAAAATACAAAAGATCATTGATAAGCTTCTCCAGATGTTTGCTCAAATACGTCATGCGTCCAAGCCTTTGCAAGCCGTCCTTATCCAGCTTGTCCTTGTAATCCTCAATCAGAAATGATGCATGATTAAATATTCCGCGCAGCGGTTCTTTTAAATCATGTGAAGCAATATAAGCAAAATCATCTAATTCCTGATTACTGCGTTCAAGTTCGTTAGTGTAGCGAATAAGTTGAGCTTCTACTTTTTTGCGTTCAGTGATGTCGGTTTCTATTCCGCAGATTGCATAAATTTTGCCGGAGGCATCATACAGCGGAAACTTCACCAGAATAAAAGTATGCAGGCCATCTTTGAGCTCAACCAAGTCTTCGAATTCCATGGCAGTAGCATTTTTTACCACCAGTTGGTCGCTCCTCCTGCTTTCGTAGGCATATTCGCGGGAAAGAAAACTACCAACCGTTTTGCCAATGAAATCTTTTTCTTCGCATTCAAAAATTTTGGCCATTTCTTTGTTAACTTGCAGGTATCTTCCTTCCAGATCCTTGATGTAAACCGGTCTGCCGCAGTGATCCATAATGGAGCGCAGGCGCGCCTCGTCGCTTTCTTTCAACTTTTCCTGTATGAGTGATAATTCGGTAATATCGCGTATAACACCTACGAGAATAGGCGTACCATCAGGTCCCTTAAAACTAGCCTTCTTGGTAGATATTTTATGGGTAACACCTGCAGCATCAGTAAAATATTCAACATTGGTATTAATTTCATCAGAGGCAAACACTTCTGCGTCTTTTTGCCAGAAAACGTCAGCCTGTTCTTTCGGAAAAAAGTCGTAATCGCTTTTTCCAAGCAATTCCGATTCCGGTTTTCCAAACAGATTCCATAAAGCAGCGTTTCCGTCAATCCAGCGGTGATTGACGTCCTTAACAAAAATAGGATCTGCAACATGGTTGATAATATTCTTTAAATAGGCGCGTGAATTGGCTAAGCCCTGATCCAGGCGGGTTATCATAGAAACAGCAAGCAGCATTCCAAGGTAAAATAATATAATGCCGTAGAACACGAGCAGATTCTTTTGTTCCGTGCTTTCCTTATTGATCTGAACACGTGCAGATAGAAGATTATTTTCTTCTTTTGTCATGTCACTGACGAGCGCGCTGATCTTATCCATCAATTCTGCGCCGTTATTCAAATCAATCATTTTTATGGCTGCTTCGCCCTTATCTTTACGTAATGCAATTGTAGTGACAAAATATTTAAGCAGTTCGCTGGTTACACTGTTTAATTCATAGATATTTCTCTGCTGCACCGGATTATCCTGAGTAAGTTTTTCTAAAAAACTAATTTCTTCAGGTATAGAAAGATGTTGTTCATCTGATACTCCTTCCGGAGAATTATGGATTAACTCATGATAAGTTCTGAGATAATCCTCATTGCCGGTAATAATGTATCCGCGTTCGCTCACCTCAGCATCTTTGATTTTGCCGTGTAGCAACTCTATGTGGCTTATCACTTGCTGTGTGTGTAACACTGTATCGCGCGTCAGATCTATAGCTGCGCTCTGGCGATAAAAGATGATTGCTATCAAAATGACAAGAACCGTGACAACAGCAATACCAGTGGCCATTCGATGCCGGAGGAGAAGCGTTTCCCTAAGCCCTGTTAACATAATGTATAATTACAGCTTGCTATTTTAAGGCGTGTTGCGCATGTGATTAGGTTCTTATAACGCGAAACCAAGTAACACAGAATACCAAAAATATAGTAAATCCACCATTATGAAATTACTATATTTTATGGCAGGCATGGGCTGACTAATTATTCTATTGAAATATATAAATATTAATGGTTACGGATCTTGCTGACTAAAAGGGAAGAATTGTTAATTATTTCTTAAGGATTTACATGCTATATTAGGCGTTTAACTACATGCAGTGAGCTATGTCGGAACCTAAAAAATATGTTGTTGTGCTTGCTCATGCCGACGGTTGGGGTGCGTCGAGCCTAAACACGGTGATTCCCTATTTGCACCGCAAATACCCGGATATAGGAATCATTGGCATTGTTTCGCAAGCCACCAAAAATAAAGAAGGTGGCATCTTAACCAAGCTTGATGATCTAAAGACATCGCGTGAACTGAAAGAAATCAACCTGCTTGCCTATTTTGATAAAGTGGATGCATTAGCCGCAACCATTGACCCGGCTGAAAATAAAACCACCGATTTTACATTCAAGAAACTTGGCGAATATTGTCTTGATGGACAAATACACTTTACCACCCGCGGCGGGCTTAAGGGTGGCGAAGAAGTGGCGGCGGTTTTGAACACACTCGAAAATGAGCGCGGTATTGTGCCGGAGGTCGTGCTTTCACTTGATACTATGGCAATCTTGCCGCCAGAAATAATCAGTCGTTACCACTGTTTCTCCAATCACCCGGGCCCGCTTGATACCATTCGTATTGAAGGCATGCAGGGCACATTACGTTCACTGGTTAATCAAGTGCTTTATGACGCAAAAGGTGAATTGATAAATCCTGCACAGATGTTTCCAATGGCTCCCACTTGGGTCAAGGGAACTTTCTTTCTGCAGCATGAGGAACTTGATAAAGGGCCGCCTGTGGCAACGGTTTTGTCTCCTGCCCAAACAGGCATGTGCGCTTACCAAGTGCGTGATGAGTTATACTATGCATTGTGTAAAGAAATGATAAAATACCTGCCTTATATACTGGATAAAAATACTCGTGAGCCACTCGTCGAAATTGTAAAAATGGAAAAAGAAAAACTCGATGCCAAACCGCATGTAAAAATAGGTGAGTTGGAATCGGGACAATTGGCTGTTTGGCAAGGTCAGTCTATCGGTTTTCCTGACAATGAAGCGTTGCATGGCGTGAGTGTTTTGCAAAATGAAGTTGTAAGCCCTATTTATTTTAAAAACCGGATGCGATCTTATTTTCCAGGCGATGAGCAGGAGTTTGAAAAAACTTATAATGAAATTTTTGGCAGCAATGTAGATAAACTGATGCAACAATACAGCAATCGCCTTGGGGGTGATATCTGGGCGCGTTTTTATAGCGGCGAAGCAGTGACCATTACACAGTATGATCCAGCAACCGGAGAGCCCATAGCGGTATTTAGTAATGAAAAATCGCAGGGACGCAAGAAAAGCTGATCCGCTAATATTTTGATATTATATAAGACTTAATGGTCGTGGATGAAGTCCGCTACGAACTAGTCTCCTAAGCCAATTCCCTGAAATGCAGGGTAAATACAGGGAATTTGATTGATTTTAAGGGGGCTTGACGTTGGATCGCAGAGAAATAACCACGTGAGCACAGACGCCCACTGCGTAATTCCCTAAAGATCAGTGCAGGGAATTATATTTGCATTGTAGGGAATTTACTTAAAGAGGTCAGGGAAATAACAAAGGCTACAAACTATAACGGGCCTCTCCCGACGATTGACTTTAAAGCGATTTGCTGGTGAGTGTAAAGTATGGTCGTCCATCTTATCAAGTTATCCGTAGGGCCCGAATCGCTTTCTGATCTTGCTGCCTGGCAAGCGCAGCGAATCAAGGATATGAAGCGCAAGGGTCAAAAGCCGGAACTCATGCACATAACTCGTAATAAGCCAAAACGTGCAGAGGAAGTGCTGGATGGTGGATCGATTTATTGGGTGATCAAAGGCTTCATATGTGCGCGGCAAAGGCTGCTGGAACTGCGCCCGCTACTGAAGGATGGCATCCCGCATTGCGGTTTGGTGTACGACAAAGAATTGGTGCGTGTCATACCCCGTCCACGGCGCCCGTTTCAAGGCTGGCGATATTTTGATCCTAAAGCTGCACCACCGGATCTAAAAAAACAAGAAGTAAATGAAGAAATACCT
>Ga0206962_1067_pt1 | contig 38678 bp, 34 predicted proteins | sample Alteio_BWOrgHeat_27_FD_153241 | JGI IMG/M metagenome (GOLD analysis project Ga0206962, IMG submission 153241) | Enriched cells from forest soil in Barre Woods Harvard Forest LTER site, Petersham, Massachusetts, United States -... | ecosystem: Environmental > Terrestrial > Soil > Temperate forest >...
TTATATGAACACCTATGGCATCCATTCTATTCACGGTAGGGCGACAGCCATTGCCACGGGGCTGAAAACGGCCCGGCCAGATTTGAATGTTTGGATCATCACAGGGGATGGGGATGCGCTGTCGATAGGTGGGAACCATTTTATCCATTTGCTGCGGAGAAATGTGGACGTGAAGATATTGCTCTTCAACAATGAGATATATGGCCTGACCAAAGGACAATATTCACCCACTTCGCACCCTGGGCAGATTACAAAATCGAGTCCGATGGGAGCCCTTGACCATCCTTTCAACCCATTGGCCCTGAGCCTTGGGGCTGATGCCAGTTTTGTGGCACGGAGCATGGACAGGGATCCCAAACATTTGCAGGCTACCTTGAGGCGGGCCACCCAACACAAGGGAACCTCCATGTTGGAGATATACCAGAACTGCAATGTGTTCAACGATGGGGCGTTTTTTATTTATACTGACAAGGAAACCAAGCCATTGGAGACCATTTTTGTGGAACAAGGCAAACCGTTGGTATTTGGTGAGAACAATAGCAAGGGTATTGCGTTGCATGATGGTAGGCCAAAGGTAGTAGATCTGCTATCTGATGCTATATCTATCAACGATCTTTGGATACATGATGAACATGATGATTATAAGGGGTATATGCTGAGCCGTCTGTTTGATGATCCTGCTCAGGAGGATCATTTCCCAAGGCCTTTTGGAGTGATATACGCGAAGGAAAGGCCGACCTATAACGATGCGGTGCATGAGCAGTTGCAACATGCAAAAACAACTTTTGGGGAAGGCAACCTTGATGCCCTGATACGAGGAAAACAAGTATGGACCGTGGAATAAATATATTAATGGCTAAAGCGCTACCTGGCACTGAGACAAATTGCATTGTCAATTCTTTCATGCTACCTTTGCGCCGTACGAAAAAAATAAAGGACGAACCCTTATGATCAATGTGCTGGGGCTGGTTGACCACGATAAGCAAGTAATTAATGAAAGTTTCAAAGCGCTTTCAGAGAAATACGAGTGCACTTTGGAGAACGATCAGATAGATATGTTCACCAATAAGATATATAGCCTGAAGCTGCTGAAGATGTTTACTACCACAAGCATCAAAAATATCTTTGAAATCCACCTAAAAGGGCGCAGTTTTTACATTATATCCATCTATCTCGCCAATTTCAGGGAACGGCTGGAACCGAGGGTGCATATTTACGGCTTCATGACCTTGAAAAAGGACATGGGAGATATCCATATCCGTCCTGAAACCATCTGGGACAAGATAGGGGACATCTTCAACAAGCGAGATATTGATATCCCTGAGCATAAAGGGTTCAGTGATAAATATTGCCTGTTTGCCAAGGATAGGGATTTTGCCAAAAGCAACCTCCCCGTGCCTTTTTTGGAAGAAGTGTACCAATTGAAAAAGCTGCACATGACATTCGAGGAAAGCATAATGCTCGCTACATTCAACAACAAGATTCAAGTGAATGAAACCATGGAGCTTGCGGGTTTCATGGAAAGGATAAGCCAATTTTTTGCCTAAGCTATCTGTCGTTTTAATTGGGGCAGGATGGTTGAAGTGATTTATAGACTCAATTATATTCTGTAGGCCTCTCATTGTGAATCACTATCAAATTCGATACGTGGAGTCATATGCTGGCACTAGGACAGTGGGTAAACATTTAATGTTTTCATTTTCAATTGTTTGTATCGTTTGTTAAACAAAATGTACGATTGAATCCTTATACAATCGAAGTTTAACAATAAAAAAATATGAAAATAGAGAACAAAAACCCATTTTCTGCAATACTCATTATTGCAATTGCAATTATGTTTGCATCGTGCAGCAAATCAACCACATCCCTTACATCAAGCAAACTGGAATATTCCCAAAGCTTGACAAACAATCATCCCACTGTACCTGAGAAAGGAACAGTAGCTGAGGCCCCAGTTTCTTCTACCGCCACATCCTGCACTGAAACCGTAGAAACCACCCCTTCTCAAACTATTCAGGGAAAGGAAGATATGAAACAAGCTCCTGCTCCAAAGAAAGCGAAACACGCATTTGCACATATCAATGCTAAAAGGACTATTCAGCAATTGGCTGCGAAAACCGGTTCTATTGGCTTTCCAGGCACTTCAAACCATCAAGCATCTTATAGTGGCACCACACACACCACTAGCTTCTTGGGGCTGGCAGTGACCTGTTTGATCATTGGCATAATATTGTTCTTTTTAGGGTTCGGTGCCTTAGGATCATTATTCTGGGCTATTGGTATTGTACTGTTGGTCATAGCAGTAGTATTCTTCATACTTTGGCTCTTGGGTCAGGCGATTGCTGATTAGTCAGTCTTCCTAATTCAAAGGACTACCTACAAAATATGCCCTCCTTGCTTGTATTGGCAAGGGGGGCTTTTTAATTGTTGCATGTTGAAACGATGGCTCAAAAAATTTGTAATTCATTAGTTTTCAATGTGTATCATATATTTTAAACATTTATCCGCATAATGTTTTATATCCGGAGAACCTTTAAAATTGAACTGATGAAAATTATCTTGACAAAATGCCTTTTGGCTTCCTTTCTCTCTTTAGTTATGCTTTGTTCATGCAACAAATACGCCACCGTGCTGGTCTGCTCCAATAAGCTGATAAGCAAACAAGCATTGGTGAACCCCAAGCCTACACAAAACGTGCAGCAGGCTTGCAATACAGCAGTGACGGCATCTGAAACCGTAGCACCTGGCCCAGCCGAAACCGCCGCACCAATAGCTGCCAATGCCTCTGCAGCAGAACCTAAAAAGGCATCTGCCAAGCATTTTATGAAATCTTTCCCTAAAATGGTAGCCAATGAAATCCACCAACAAACCGTTGCAGTAAGCAATGTATTGCAGAACCATCATATTGCCTCATATTCTGGTTCCCAAAAGACAACTGGTTTCCTCGGTATCGCAGGGATTTGTCTTATCATCGCCTTGGCATTGGCTGTTTTGGGCTTCACCAAGGCAGGTACGCTGTTCTGGCAGTTGAGCGCCATACTAATAATTGCGGCAGTAGTCTTTTTGCTTCTTTACCTCATTTCAAAAGCAGCGAGTCCCAAATCTGAGTAATTGATTCGCACATAATTCCATACTAAGAAATCCTGGCAACTGGGGTTTGTATTCAAGGCTACTTGAGGTACAGGCCCCATTTGTCAATATACTCATATACTTTGTCTGGTAAGAAGAAGCGCCCATTTTTCCGCTCCTTTATGGCTTTGCGAATATAGCTCGCAGATATTTCCATGATCGGTACATCCTTGATCAGTTTGATGTTTGGAGCAAGCGTGGATTCATCTATCTCATAATAAGGCCTGGGATATACATATATCTCATAGTTATTGATCAAGGTCTCATAGTTTCTCCATTTCGGCAGGGTGGCTACGGTATCTGCTCCCATGATCAATACCCAGTTCCTGCCAGGGTACTTTTCTTCCAGGTGTACCAGGGTGTTTATGGTATAAGATGGCTTTGGCAGGTGGAACTCAATGTCGCAGGTCTTTAGCTTCCGGTCATCTTCAGTGGCGAGTTGCACCATTTCCAACCTGAGGCTGCCTTTAAGTAGGTCTTTCCTGTCTTTCAGGGGATTTTGCGGGGTCACCACAAACCATACCTGGTCCAGATCGGTATAATGCGCCAAGTGGCTACCTATGATCAGGTGCCCCACATGGATGGGATTGAATGAACCAAAGAAAAGGCCGGTTTTCATTTACTTTTAACAGGTTCCTCTTTCAAGTAGGTTGAGACATAGTCCTTTGCCAATTTAAAAGATCTATCAAGGTCATCATTATAGATAAAGTTCTCAAACTCCTCTGCCATAGCCAGTTCTGTCTCTGCCTTTTCTATCCTTTTGGCAAAGCTGTCTGCGGTTTCGGTGGCGCGCTTCTGCAACCTTTGTTTCAGGTTGTCAAGGGTTACCGGATGAACGAAAATAGCCAATGCATCAGGCGCAAATGTCCTTTTGATATTCAGGGCACCCACAACGTCAATGTCCAATACCGGCACCTTGCCCGAGCTCCAAATCCTCTGCAGTTCACTTTTCAGCGTACCATAAAAAACATCCTTGTACACTTCTTCAGACTCCACAAACTCGTCAGAAGCTATTTTCTCTCTGAAATCGCTAACCGATAGGAAATGATAATCCACCCCATTGGTTTCGTTTTCTCTTTTGGGCCGGGTGGTGGCAGAAACGGAGAAAGTGAGCCTGGGCATGGCATGGAGTAGATGGTGGGCTATCGTTGTTTTGCCCGAGCCTGATGGGCCGCATAATATGATGAGTGCTTTTTCTTGCATCATAAAACGTTAAGGCATTGCTCTTTTATTTTTTCAAGTTCTTCTTTCATCAACACGATATCCTTTTGTATGGTGGCATCATTTGCTTTGGAGCCGATAGTATTTATTTCGCGGCCTATTTCCTGAGAAATAAAACCCAATTTCTTGCCAGGTGCAGGTTCCTTCAGCGTTTCTGTAAAATAACTGAGGTGGGCGGTCAAGCGAACGATTTCCTCGGTAATATCCAGCTTTTCTGCAAAATAGATCAGTTCCTGCTCGAAACGGTTTTCATCAATACGCCCTTCTTCCTGCAGCGAAGACAGTTTTTCTCGCAAGTCTTCTTTTATCTTTTCTATCCTTTTGTCTTTTAGGGCAACTACTTTTTCCAGGCAATCCGCAATATTGTTCACATAACTTACCAGTTCCTTGTGGAGTGCTTCTCCTTCGGTGCGTCTGAAATCGTCAAATTTGCCCAAGGCCTCGTCCAATGCTTTTTCAATCAATGACCAATCATTGTCATCGCCAAGATCCTGGGTAGGTGGGGCGATCATCTCCGGGATATGCAACAAAGCAGGCAATAAACTGTCTGATGGGGCGCCCACGCTATCTGCCAGTTTTTTTATTTCATGGTAGTATTCGGTAAGCAGTTCATGGTTGAACGATTTTTTGGCAATCCTGAAACCCGTCACTTCCGCCTCGATATAGACGGATACCTTTCCGCGCTGAAAACGGTGGCCCAGTGCCGACCGCAACGTGATCTCTTTTTCCGAATGGTTTCTAGGCACGCGGATGGACAAGTCGAGCCCCCTGCTATTGAGGGATTTGACCTCGGCCCTGATCAACAGTTCCGGGGTTTCTACGATGGCATTGCCAAATCCTGTCATGGAAAGAACCATATATCTTATATTTAAATGCAAATATGAGGCTTATATCTGATATTTCAGGCACTGGGCAACGCAAGCCTGATCCTGAAAGTGGTGCCTTTGCCCGGTTCTGAGTCCTTTACGAATATTTCGCCCTTGTGGTAGTTTTCGATAATGCGCCGCGACAGAGACAGTCCAAGCCCCCATCCACGTTTTTTGGTGGTATAGCCTGGTTTGAACACCAATTGAAAATTAGACCGGGGCATCCCTTTTCCGGTATCCTTCACATCAATGTCAATATGGGTTTTCCCCTGCCTGATGGAGAATACCAGTTGGCCCTTGCCGTTCATGGCATCCACCGCGTTTTTCGTGAGGTTCTCTATCACCCAACTGAACAGGTTTTTGTTGATGTTGGCCTCTACGGTTCGGTCACTGTCAGCGGTGATGGTGATCTTTACCTTGTCTGATATCCGTTTCCTGAGATAATCCAATGATTCATAGACGATATCATACACGTTATGCCTTTTCAGCTCTGGGGTAGACCCTATCTTGGAAAACCTTTCAGTAATGATCTCCAGTCGCTTGATGTCCTTTTCCAGTTCGTCCAGCACTTCATCTGTCGGCACTTCATGGGTCATTTTCAGGTATTCAATCCAGGCCATGAGAGATGACAGCGGTGTGCCGATCTGATGGGCTGTTTCCTTGGCCATGCCCACCCATACCTTGTTCTGGTCGTTCATCCGGCTGGTATTGAACGCAACGTAGGATATGGCCAGGAACAGTGCGATAAGCATCAACTGCACATAGGGGAAGTACCGTAGCAAGGTGATGGCCCGTTGTTCCCTATAATACACCAAATGGTTGATCTTCACATCTATTTTTATGGGGATGGGATCATTGAAGAACCGCATGAGGCGCAACTGGCTTTCCAGGTAAGATGAGTCGGCAGCTTTCTTGTTTGCATTCGGGAAAACAAGGGAGGAGTCTAAGTTCCTGAAATTGATTACCTTCCCTTTTTCGTTCACTACCAAGATGGGAATGGTGGCCGCCTGAAGGGTCTTTCGCGTCTCCTCAAAGTTCTTGATATTGGGATCGTTGAGCTGCTCAAAGGCATGTACGATCTTGTGGACCTCGTCGACTTCCTTGGCTGACAGTTCCTTCACCAGGTAATTGGTGAACAACAGGAAGAACACGCTAATGGCCACCGCCCCCAGCATGAGTCCTATCTTCCAGCGTTTGGTTTTAGTGATTTCTGCGAGTACCAAATGATTGCGATATGAGGTGCGGAGCCATATTTACGAGACCTAAACGAAAACGATGCAGAATAAATTGCAGATTGGCCCAATACCCCAAACCGAAACACAAACCAGGAAGCATCAGTGCCATCGTTTTTGTTCGAAATTATAAAAAAAACCAACATGCCCGTATACGGTGCATGAATAGGGTTTCAAAATTTTGACCCCCTGCCTCCCAAAGCGTCCGCGCCAGCAGAACTTTTCAATATTCTTTATAACCTATCAGCCAACCTTTGTAGAAATTATACCTTGCCATGGGTTTGCCATCGCTGCTCCAGGTATTCCATACCCCATTTTTCAAAGGACTTTGAAAGTGTATAAAGTATTCATAAACGAAATCGGGAATGTGGATATCAGGGTAGAAGTACTCGCCTTCAGCTATTTTATTTCCATTATCAGCATAAAAATGCCATTTGCCAAATAGTTTTGATGAAGTTTTTCCCTTAAACAAGGTTTTCCCGTTTGCATATTTTGCCTCAACATCAAACCAGTATTTTTGTGGATTAATCCTGAAGTCTGATCCAAATAATGGGATTTTTTTATTGGGGTTTTTGTGTTTTCTGCTTACTAGCTTCATTCTGCCTGTAGAAGTGTCAGTAAAACCGATATTAAGATAAGGGTCTGAAAGGATTTCATTGATAAATCCTTTTATAGCAACTTCATTTTTTGAGCCCAGGTAAATTAATAAACCAGAAAGATATACATGCGGATCACTTGAAACAGGCTTTTTTCTGTCTTTGTTGCCTGCGGTGTCAAAGAATTCTTCTCCACAATATAAACAAGGACAGGTTTTGTAAACTATATTTTCAGTAACTTCATGATTCTTGAATGTATATGATGCACTGAAAGCACATTTATAGGAAGTCACTAATTTTCTGGGATATTGTGATTGTTTTCTATGCATTCGTATGTGAGTGCCATTGGCACGTCCGCAGGGATGGTGTTTGATTTGATCCTGCCAAAACATGGATATATCTAGTGGTACTTTAAGTCTCCCATCACCAGAGCTGTTTGCCCAATACTTTCTTGTCAACCCATTGCCCCCGATATAGATATTCCCCTCAAAGCTTTCCTGTTCATAATCGCTTAACCATAACCATCTGGTTGAATCCTCATTGTTTAATCCAGGCAAGCAAACAAGATTGAACAACTTGGTTTTTAAATATTCAACAGGCAAGAATTTTTTGTAACGGTATGTGCTATTATATACATCACTACATTCGGTATGGGTAGAATCATTCCATTGTGGACTGGAATATCCCCATTGTGAGGCTATGCCAAAGTGAAAGTCAGCTTTGTACTTGATTTTACCGTTTTCATGATAATAGGTCCATGCAGAATCCCTGACATTTTTACGGTAATATCCTTTGATGCAACACTTCCCGTTTTGATACCACATTTGGAAATCCCCATTCAGTTGGTCGTCTGTAAAGTGCTGTTCTACCGCTATCTGTCCATTTTGGTACCATTCCTTCCATAGTCCCTCCCTGCTATCATTCACAAAGTAGCCTTCCGTGGCTTTTGTGCCATTTTTGTACCATGCCGTATATGACCCGTTTATCTTGCCATCGGTATCACTCACCTCTGACAATATGTTTCCGTTTGAATATCGGGTACGGATCGTTTCTGCTTTCAAATGGGCATGGAAGCATAGCAGGAGGGAAGTCATCAAGCATGCTTTCATCGTTGTTTCAAGTCCCATGTTCATCCGTGTAAATTTATCGAAATCACTTAAACATTCGTTTGGACATCCCAGCGCTATCTATATCATTCATTGGCTTCCAAAAGGTATCTAGAGCAACGGAAGTATATCAGCTTTATTGTTTGTCAAGCTTTCATGCACCATGGGCTTGCGCCAGAACAGCCAGAAGATGCCGAAAGAGATATCAGGAGCCTCATCTTTTATTATCTTTGTCTCCGGCCTCGATTTTCGTGCTGGCATGTAGTCGGGTATCTTTAATAAATTGATTATCACATCATCACTAAGAAATAAAAAAGCAGCATGGCATCTCCAAAATTGATAGCAGTCCAGGCACTCCTTAGCGCAACAAAGGACCAGACATTGAAATTCTTTGACTTGAGTGAAGAACAATTGAGCAGGACATATGGAGCAGGCAAATGGAGCATCAAGCAGATTTTACACCATTTAACCGATTCGGAATTGATTTTTCACGAACGTTTAAAAAGGATCATTGCCGAGCCCAAACAAGTAATCTGGGCCTACAATCAAGAACTTTGGAATGATGTTTTTAACTATGAACATGAGCCGCTGGGAAACAAAAAGGCAGTATATGAATTATGCAGGGACATGAATTATACACTCGCTGAAAAGTATTTTGACAAATATGCGGATAAAGAATTTGTGCATAGCGAGGCCGGATTAAGAATTTTCAAGGACGAGTTTGAAAGGGTAGCCTTGCACAATGATGCCCATAACCAACAGATGCAAAAAGCATTATCCGGTTTATGATCTGATGCGTGGTAGAAAGGATTCATTGCCGGTGATAAAGGTTATCCCCTGCGTTTCATACTCTTATCCAACAAGAAGGCTCACATCAAACCATACCTGCTTGTATCGCGAATAAGATACCAATCCGCTTGTTTTTGGAATAAAACAAATAAATGGTCGGATAAGTCACAAACGGACGCTTTCGTCAGAAGAGATTTCGGCGGTTTCGTCGGTTTCGACGGTTTCGACGGTTTCGTCGGTTTCGACGGTTTCGACGGTTTCGACAAGCTCAACCAGCTCAACCACCTCAACCGCCTCACCCACCTCAGCCAGATTACTTAAATCCTTTTTTTGTTAGATACTTAAATGATTTGCCATCATATCTGCAAATACCGCCGCCAAAGCCATAGGTGCCAAACCAAAGGTTTCCCATATCATCTTTCATAATTGTGTAAATGGTATTGCACTTCAGACCGTCTTTTATCGTGAAATTGGTCAAGGCATTACCATCGTACCGCCATGCGCCCGCATCCAGGGTGCCGAACCAAAGGTTTCCCGTTTTATCTTCCGCTATGGTCCAGGCTCGGGCCAAAGTTCCTGGTTTGTCACTTACTTTACCAGTTTTCAAGAAATCGGGATTGCCCAGCCCTTTTTCATTGGTAAAATTAGTGAGCGAGCTGCCATCATACCTATAAACACCCCCACCATCGGTGCCAAACCAATAGTTGCCCGCCTTATCTTGAAATATACTTCGAACGGGTATTTTGTTTAATCCTTTGTCAGTGAACCAGGTGAAGTGCGCCTTGCCGTCAGTCAGGTTTATCCCATCATATCTGCATACCCCACGGCTCTCCGTGCCCATCCAAAGGTTCCCTGCCTTATCCACGAAAGTGCAATTTACCCAATAGGCTTTTCTCAGCGTTTCAGGGTCGGCCAGGTGTAATTTGATCTCAGCATCTGCATCGGGCAATGATAAATAGGAAAACGTTTTCCCATTGTAGCGATGCACCCCGGCTTTGGCACCAAACCAAAGATATCCTGGCTCATTTTTCCATACAGGGTTGCCCAAATAATAAGAATAACCTTCATTTTGGCCGAGGCTATCCTTATCAGGATAATCAATGAATCCCGCATTTTCAGCGGATATCTTTTTCTCGTTGTAGTGGCAAACCCCATTTCTGGTCTGGAACCAAATTCCTGTTTCCCCGGCTGGCAACGTATTGTCTTCCTGTATTTTCCAAACATAGTTGTCGCACAATCCATTGCTTGTGGTGAACCATGTATAGGTTTTACCATCATATCGGCAAATGCCATCTCCCAATGTCGCAAACCAAAAGTTCCCAGCCCTATCCTGATATACGCAGCTTATAAATGGGCATATGGGTACATGGGCATCAGGTGCCAGGCTCTGTAACATGGGAGGTGCAGTCGTAGTGGGTTTTGGTCCATTCGCATTCGCTTCATCGCCAAACGTCATTTGAGTGTTGGCGCCATGCCCAATATATGAGGTAAAAAAAACAGATATCAACAAGATGGGACAGATGGATTTCAAATTCATTTTCATTGGTGTTTCATTAGGCAACAAAGGTAGCCTCGCTTTCATTGTCAATTTGTTACTGACTAGTTATTGACTTGTTAATGACTTGTTAACGTCAGCAACTTCTCTGCAGAAACCGCTAATTTTGAGAGATTGATATGAAAAAGAATCGGACACGTATATTCATTGGGGTTTCTTCCCTGGCCCTATTGATCTTGCTCATCATCCAAATAAACTGGATATCCCAAACCGCGAAAATCAAGGAGGAGTTCTTTAATGAAAAGGCCAATATGGTGCTTGCCCGTACCGCAGAAGCCATTGGGTCTGATAAAGCAACCTGCAAGAAAATGGGGGATTGCCTGGAAAAAGACAGCGCATCAGAATTGGCGGCGAAATTGGGAAAGAACGAAGCGTCCAAAATAGATTCGCTGCTGAAGGTGTACATGGATTTTTATAATTTTCATATAGGATATACCTTTAAGGTAATAAAACCCATAAAGGCCACGCCCAAAAATGCGGCTGAATGGACAAATTATCTGCATCCGGGTACGTACCAAAAGAGCCTGGAAGAAGTGGCCAATGAAAACGGCTTGGAATTGAAACTGATCTTCCCCGAAAAAAAGCAATATATACTGTCAGAAATGGGGGGAATGTTTATCGCTTCCGTTATACTCATCCTTGTGGTGCTGGTATTGTTTTGGCAAACCGTTCGTTCCCTCGTCCACGAGAAAAAAATATCGGAGCATACAACAGATTTTTTGAACAACATGACGCATGAATTCAAAACACCACTGACCAATATCGCTTTGGCAGGGAAAGGGATCATTAAAGAGCCATCAGTAAGGGATGACGATAAAGTAAAAAAATACACCGAGATAATACTTGAAGAAAATGAAAAGCTAAAGCTGCAGGTAGAGCAGGTATTGGGTTTCACTGCGCTGGAACGGGGGGAAATCCCTTTACAAAAATCGATAGTTGATTTTCATGAACTGATCCGAAGTTCCTTGAAAAGCATGAACATGCAGATAGAAAACAAGAACGGCGATGTGCGACTACAATTGGCCGCCCATAATTTTAAGGTGTTGGGTGAAAAAACACACTTGGCCAATGTATTGTGTAACTTGATTGACAACGCGGTAAAATATGCAAAAGAAAACCCCATGCTGACCATTGAAACATGCAATATTGGCCAAAATTTAATGGTATCGGTTTCTGATGCTGGTATTGGCATAGAAAAGGAATATCAAAACAAGGTATTCGACAAATATTATAGGATACCTACAGGTGATGTGCACAACGTAAAAGGATTTGGCCTAGGTTTGGCGTACATAAAGAAAATCATTGAAATGCATGGTGGTACCATAACCTTGTTCAGTGAAAAGGGAAAAGGCGCCACATTCACCATCACATTGCCGAATGCCTAAGGATCGAACAAAAATATTGTTGGCAGAGGATGACCTGAACCTGGGCATACTGCTTGTGGATTGCCTGGAAGCCGATGGATATGATGTGCAACTTTGCCGGGATGGGGATATTGCGCTCAAGGCATTTATGGCCCAACCATTTGGCGTATGCCTGCTGGATGTGATGATGCCGAAAATGGATGGGTTCACTTTGGCGCGGGAGATCAGGCGCATAAACGACGAGATCCCCCTGATATTCATCACCGCAAAGTCTTTGAAAGAGGATAAAATAAAAGGATACGGTATTGGGGCTGACGACTATATCACCAAGCCATTCGACGAAGAAGAATTGCTATTGAAAATCAAGGCTTTAACCCGCAGAAGTATGGGAAATGTCATTGAACCGGGCCACGGGGGCATCACACTGGGCAAGTATTTGTTTGACCATCAAAATCAATCCTTGACCCTACACGGGAAAACCAGGCGGATGACTGAAAAAGAAAGCGATATACTACAATACCTTTCTTGCCATAGAAACAATATCATAAAGCGGGCCGATATGCTCCGGGAACTTTGGGGCGAAAACGATTATTTCCTGGGCAGGAGCTTGGACGTATTCATCACCAAAATAAGAAAATACCTAAAGGAAGACCCGAATCTGAGTATTGAGAATGTGTTCCGTGTGGGTTTTATTTTTAATGCACCAACAGATAAATAGGGGCCATTCCGTGGTAACATATAGACCCAGGATCAAGAAAAGGGACAAAGAAATTAGTTTATAAAAACTATTTAACAAGGAAGGACAATAACATCCTTCCCATCCTTGATTTGGTTCGTGCTTTAAATGCTGAAAATGATCTGTTGGCGCTGGAATGGGTACTTGTTATATTTGACAGTTTGAGGATTTTCGTTGCATTTCCGTGTGCCAGTTTTTCTCTGTCTTCCGTTGATAATTTTGTGGCATTCAGAAAATCAATGGCTTCGAAATTGTCGCGAAAAGGGTCGTCTACGGAGAACATGATATTGTCTATGCCCAGGAAGGCAAGGGCACATTCGAAAACGGGTTGATCAAAAACGCCGCTTGTGGTGATGTACACATTTTGCTTCATGTAGTAGCTAAAACTCTTTTGCATGTGGTTGACTTTCGTGGTTCCAGGGTTTTTGGCTTCCTGCGCCGCCAATAGCCATTCGCCCATAGATAGGGAAAGACTTAACCTTGAATAACAAAACGGGATCAATTCTCCCATATGCCCAACGATGATCTTCAATTTGGGGTGCCTGTCAAAAACACCCGCTTTAATCATCCTTAGCAGGTGTGTGCCGGTCTCCACGCCCCATCCCCAGCCGGTAATCAATGTGGAAGACCCTTCATAATAGTAGTCTGAAATTTCCTTTGGCGGATCTGTTGGGTGGATGTAGATGGGAACATCCAGTTCTTCCGCTTTGCTTAATAAAACGGAAAACGATTCATGGTCCAGGTATCTTCCATGGGTATGGCCGTTGATCAGCGCACCTTTAAGTCCATACTGTTTCACGGTTCGTTCCAGTTCATCAGCCGCATCTATGGGTGATAGGGTGGGCAGGGTCGCAAATCCTGCAAAGCGGGTGGGATATTTTTGGACGATACCGCCCAGCCAATCATTGATTTCTTTAGATAATTGGATGGCCCATGCCGTGTCTTCAAGCATTTCGATCCCTGGCTGCACATGAGACAGGACCTGCATATCTATACCTGCTTCATCCATGCGTTTTATGCGGCCCGGACCCACATCAGAAAGCTTATCCTTAACAGGGCTGTACTTTTCCTGCAGGTCGGGTGGATATAACTCAAATAGCTTGGGGTACAAGAATGCCTCCTCAAGGGCAATGACTTTTTTGACTTTAATTTCTTTTGACATAGCGTTTCACTGTTTTGTGCCAGATTCGTCCATATACCGACCGTTTGGTTTGGCAAATATACTGGCATATTCTTACATATTGGATGGGGATAATAAAATATTTGAATGCGAGAGCGGAAGCCAATAATCAACGCACTGAAGCCAGTAAATTGCCGGTCTCTAGGTCCCTGAGCTTGTCGAAGGGGTACTAACTGGCACGGACGCTTGCGCCAGAATGAGCGAATGCATGAACACACCACCAGTAACATCATTTATTCTATATTTGAAATATGAAGGGCTTTATTATATTAGCTTTTGTATGCTTGTCTTTTAGAGCCGGTGCGGTGCAGTCTGGCTTTGTTTTTCCAGCTATAGCTGGGGAGGGTCTAACGCTACTTAACTTTGTGCCAGATGGTTGGATGCTAATTGATTCAGCGACCGGAGACCTGAATAAAGATGGCAAACCAGACCTGGCTTGTGATTTGGAGTATCATGATTCTGTAGATGAAAAAACTATCAATGAGCAACATGAAGATACCTGGCATCATAAACCACGTATGCTGTTGGTTCTTTTGCGAGACTCGATTTCTGAGGGATATTATCTTAGTGCTCAAAATAATACCATTATACTCCGCGCCGATGAAGGCGGTATTTTGGGCGACCCATATGGCAGTTTAGAAATCAATGAGGGAATCTTGGAAATAGGTTTTTATGGGGGCAGCAACTGGCGGTGGACAGTTGATTATAAATTCAGGTATCAAAGTAGAAAATGGGTATTGATTGGGGCTGATAAAAGCAGTTTTCAAATAATTACTGGCGAAAGCAGCTCAGAAAGCTATAACATGCTTACCCATAAAGCTAAAATAACAACCGAGGATAATATTATTGATGAGTCTGCTAAACCTAAAGTTAAATGGTTAAACATTCGCAGCAAACAAACCCTTACTCTAGATAATTTTAAGGGAGATGGTACTGTTGAAATCCTGAAAGGGAAATGGCTATAGGGGCGTTGCCTAATTCGTCTTCTATAGATTTTTCAATCACCCAAAAATCCATGCCCGGTAAATACGCCCCATATCAGTTGTACCAAACAGACGAGGAGGATAAAGCCAATACCCAAGGCACCTATACCAGCTACTATATTGAGGCAAAATATCTTTCCTTGCACCCGGAGTTCGCTGTTTTCTGTATCTCTATATATTTTGCGCAGGCTTATTTTGCAGCGGGCTTCGAACCAGAGCTGTAGGCCACCTAGGAAGTAAAATATCGGAGCTGTTACTAGGCCCTCAAACATCTTATTTTGCTTTTTTTGTTCTCATACATTAATGTTCCTCCCTGACGCCTTGTGATTTTGGGCAACTTCGGTGTCCAGTCGCCCCTAATTATTTCGATACTAGTGTATCATTCTTATATACTACATCAGTTATGATGGATCCAGTATCGCTGTATACAATGAATGATCCATTTTTTAAGCCTTTAACCATGACAGCCCTTGCCATCCGCTCACCTTTTGGGTAATAACTTTCATATAATCCGTCTTGTAGATTATTTTTGTATTCACATCGGTCAAAAAGTTTGCCATTTGCATAATATTCAAATCGCACAAATTTAGATTCAGATAAGAATGAATCCTTAATTTCTATAGATTTGCTATTGTCAAAGTATTTTATTCTGGTTTCACCACTTTTTGGCAAATGTTTACATCCAAATAAAACAGCTAAATTCATTATGACAAACCAATTACCTACTTTGAAGTCGGAATGATTCCTATGGCTTAAAATATATTTTATCATAGCTATATTTCAAATATTCTTAACTGCGGCTATATGCTTTTCAAGCGAGTAATCCATCTGGCTTTAATGCTTCTTCACGGATTGGGTGCCTACTCCCCCTCAAAATTTCTTCTTGAAATTCTCAAATGCTTTTTTCCGGGCACTGTCTTGGCGGCTGGTTTTTTTGGGGGCTGGGGTGCCTGTATCTTCGTCTGGATTTGTTTTGTCGGGACTGTCGCCGGGGCTGGGTTCCAGGTGATACTCCGTGCTTGGGGCATTCAGGTCTTCGCCGGGTTTGGCGTTTGGCGAATTGCTCTTGAATATTTTTTGCATTTCCGCTTTTTCATCCTGCAAGCCTTTGCCCATGTTTTTCACCGAGCTTTTGGTATCATATTTTATTTTATAGTTGTCCGCGGGGCCGGTCATGGTCAAAAACACGTTCATGCCTCCGTTGTCATCCACTTCCACTTCGCCAAACTCGTCTTCATAGCTCTTTTTGTTGCCAAACAGCAGTTGTGACATATTGAGTTTCAGCTTATAGTCCATCACGTTCTGGAAGGTATGCGTGCCGGAAAGGCTCATGTTCATCGCGCTGCTTTTGATATCCATTTTCGGGATTTCCACCTGACCGTTTTTGATAAATATGGTATTGCTGTATTCGCTGAAATATACATCGTCCAACGATTTCACCTTCAAGTATTTGCCCAGTGCAATAAATTGGGGGAAGCCATGTATCTCCCCATCAAATATGGTGATATCGGCCCGTGCCATGATGCTGTTGAGGTCCACGGTCAGGTCTTTGCCCCAATTGCTGGTATAGTCCACCTGGGCATCGAGCTTGCCCTTGATGTATTTATCCGTAAAATAGGTTTGCCCAAAATTGCCCATCTGCGTAAAACATATCTTCACGTCAATGGCCTTGATATTGGCATGTGCGGTGGCTTTGAATAGGGATGGGCCAACATCCTGTATATTGCCGTTGAGCTGTACCTGGCCGTCCATCGTTTTCATGCTTATGTTTTGAAAATAAGCTGCTTTGCCATCCATCTGCACCTGGCCCGTCACGTTTTCTGCAATAAATTTCCCCCAGGTGAGCTTGTCAACCTTCAGTGCAAAATCAAAAGCCATAAATGCCGGAAAATCAAAATGGGTAGGGGAGGGCTTGCCATTTTGTGGTTTGGCATCGGCATGTACAAAATCGTCAATATTGATATTATGGCACACCAGGCTGGTATTGGCTACTAGTTTTTGGTTGGGCAGGAAAATAAAGGAAGCCAGGTTTTTGAACAAACCGCCGAGCTCAAAATCCGTATGGCCAAACGTACCCGAAAAATCATCTATCGATAAATCGTTGCCGTTGGTCTCAAACTCACCTGTCAGGTTTTTATAGGCATATTGCTGCACGGTAGGTTTTATGCTCACATGGTTCAGGGTCATTTTCCCGTTCAGCTTGGTCTTGCTTACGGTGCCGTATTGCCTAAGGTCGCCCAGCCGCCCCTTGAACCCGGCATCAATGGTCATGTCGCCCGCCATACTGTCAATACCGGGTATGGCCGCAAAGTTTTTCAGGTCTTTCAGGTTGATGTTCGATTTCAGGTAAATATCGGCGTAGGGATCGCTGAAATTTTCGAGGAACAGGTGCATGTCCAGGTCACGGCCATTGAGGCGCGCCCCGAACTTGTCAATGTGTAGCGATGAGGTTTGCAGGGTATGGGCATTTCCATTGGTATAGCTCCCTTTCAGGTTCACCGCCTCCAGGCCCAGGGCACGTTTGTCATCTTTGAAAGTGCCATTCGCTATATTGAACTGGAAATCAATGGCGGGTGTTTCATTTTTTCCGGCCATCCCTTTTATCCGCCCATTGAAGCTCACCTCACCCATGCCCTGATAGTCTTTGAACATATCGCTGACGTGCTGCGGTAACAATGAAACAATGGTCTGTATGTTGGCATCTTCCCCTTTCAAGGCAATATCGGTCATAAAATCTTGCCCCTTTTTGCTCAGGCATCCATTCGCAGAAAAAGTTGATTTGCCTATCTTCAACTTAAATTCCTTGGCCATGTATTTCTTTTGGCTATTGTCCATGTCCAGGGCTGCGGTTATGGAAATGGGCTTATGGCTGAGCAGCGCTTGTTTTCCTATACGGATGTTCTCAGCCACGAGGTCTGCATCCGCGCTCAGGCTGTATTGTGCATCCGTGAAGCTGCCCGCGAATACCGCATTGTTTATTTGCACGTCCATTTGCCGGTCATGCTCGGCATCGGCATACAATATCTTTACGTTTTTCAGCTTGATATGCTTCAGTTTCACATCCAGTGGGGAAGCCTGCCCCGCGACAGGTTTGGCGGTATCCGGTTTCAATATCAGGTAGTTGGGATTGCCCTTTGAATCAATCCTCAGCTTTACGGTGGCATCCTCCAAAAAAACACGGCTGATATGGTATTCTTTGTTCACGAAATCGAATGGGCTGAACTCAAAATTGAGCCTGCCCACCTGAGCCAGCACACTATCAGGCCGTGTGGGTTCCATGATCTTGAAATTTTGGAACTGGATGGCCATGTTGGGGAACGAAGAGAAGAAGGTGAGGTTGATGTCAGACCCCGTGATGATGACCTTGGCCTGCAGGTTTTTGTTCACTTCCTTAATGGCCATGGCCTTGATATCATCCTCATATACATAAGTCAGCGTAGCCGCAATGCCCACCAGGCCCACTACGACAATGGTCACTATGAGCAACGTTTTCCTGACAACCTTCCAAAATTTCACCATGCGATGCAATGATACTGAAACGAATTTACAAAAAACGTGAAGTATGCCATAGAAAGTACTTGGATGGCCCCATTTATCTGCCAAACCGCAGAAAATAGACCCGTTCCCCATCTTTTCAGCAATAAGCCCTACCTTCGCGCAAAACTTAAACACAAGCAACGCATGAGTCTGGTAATTGTTGGTTCTATGGCATTTGATGAATTGGAAACACCTTTCGGAAGTTCTGGAAGGGTCATTGGTGGGTCTGCCACCTATAGCAGCCTTTCGGCATCCAATTTTGCCAATGACATCAAGGTAGTTTCCGTGGTTGGATACGATTTCCCTGAAAACGCCATGAAAATGCTGGAAAGCAAAGGCATCAATTTGGGAGGCGTGGACATCAAAAAAGACGAAAAAAGCTTTTTTTGGCATGGCAGATACCATAATGACCTCAATACCCGCGATACGCTGGTGACAGAACTGAATGTGCTCGGAACCTTTAAACCCATATTGCCCGAGGCTTTCAAGACTACCGATTTCCTGTTCTTAGGCAACCTGAGCCCGGACGTGCAACGCTCTGTAATAGAACAAACGAGCCCAAGGCCCAAGCTCATCGCCATGGATACCATGAATTTTTGGATGGATATAGCGCTGGACGAACTGAAAAAGACTTTGCAACTTATAGACCTGCTCATTATCAATGATGAGGAAGCCCGTCAACTATCAGGCGAATATTCTATGGTGAAGGCAGCCCGGAAAATCAGGGCAATGGGTCCTAAATACCTGGTCATTAAAAAAGGCGAACATGGTGCCTTGCTCTTCCATGAAGACAATATCTTTTTTGCCCCTGCATTGCCGCTGGAAGATGTATTTGACCCAACGGGAGCGGGTGATACATTTGCGGGTGGCTTTATGGGTTATCTGGCCAAAACCAATGATATCTCTTTTGAAAACATGAAAAGGGCCGTGATATTTGGTAGTGCCGCCGCCTCGTTCTGCGTAGAGAAATTCGGTACCCAAAGGCTGGAAGAGCTCAAAACAGGCGAAGTCCTGGAACGAGCCGGCCAGTTCGTGAAGCTGGTGAATTTTCAGATGGTGTAGGCCACCCCCCCTCAAGGGGAACCATCCGAAAAGGCTGTCGCGAAATGCAGCCATCCCGCAATTGATCTCAGCAAAGTTTCTAGCGTAAGCCTATGGCTACGATTCTCCTTTAGGGGTCAGGGGCAGAACGCTGGCATTGAATCACTTATATTGGATAAGTCGAAATGGTTTAATGTTGTTGCGTCCTCAGACTTGTGAAATAAATGCACATTGTCTTACCCCCACGCCACCACCGCAGCAAAAGCCAAGGCCACGAAAACACTGTACCCGGCCCAAACCTTTACAGGGATATAGCTGTCTGGGGCATAGCCGATTTTTTGCAGGTATATCACCAAGATGATCCGCTCAAAGAAATAGGCGATCACCGTGGCATAAGCGATGCCGACCATCCCAAAATATTGGATAAAGACAAAATCGAGCACGAGGTTGATCATCCATTCTGCTGCACTGAAATATAGCAGTTCCTTGTTCTTCAACAGCCCCGTGAGTACTGTTTGTGGAAATACCAACCGGCTGATGCTGAGCAGCATAAAAACCTGGAATATTTCGGCAGACTCAATAAAACCCTCTGAATAGACATTCTCAAACAGGTACTCGCTGAACAGGATGAGCAGGATGGTGAGCGGAAACAAGGTATGCATGAGCCGCTTGGAGCTCTTTTTCATCTTTTGCAGGCTTTCCCCAATATTCCCAGAGGCTATTTCCCCGCTATATACATTGCTCAAGGCATTGGCCATCAACAGGATCAGGGGCATTTCCCGGGCACCGTACTGGTATATGGCGAAGGAGGCCTTGTCATAATAATGCAAGACAATAAAACTATCGATATAAGGCATGCTGCCGCCCACCACCAAGGCCAGCAGGGCAGGGATGGCCTTTTTCAGAAAGGGCTTCAGGATGACGAAATCAAATTTGCGCTGTCCTGTATTGACGACGTACCCCGTGAGCAGGGCAAATTTCAATAGGCTGCTCAGCCCCAGGCATAGGATACCCGTGGATAGATCATGTCCAAGTGCCAAGGGCAGACACAATGCCAATATCTGCAGCCCAGAACTGAGGATGCCATACCCGATCAATGTTTTCGGGCGGTTCTTCACCACCAGCAGGTATTCCATAAAGAAGGCGGGGGCATTGAACAGATTATACACCAGGAAATAGAAAAAGATGTGGTGATGCGAACCCGGGAGAAAAACCTGTTTGATTGGCAACAGCACCATAAAACATAGTACAGACAGGCACACGAGCAACGCATACACATTGAAAATAAGCAGCGGCCGCTTTTCCTCCGCCAGGGAATGGTACCAAGGGATGAAGGTGTTGATGATGCCCGAAACCCAAAAGAACGTGAACGAAGTACCCACCAGCGTCAACGATTCATAGATGCCGATGCCTTCTTTGTCGATGAGCCTAACCAAGATGATGGAAATGACAAACGGTGTCCCAAACCGGGTGACCTGGAACAGTTGCAGTGCGCTGAGTTTGTTGAGTGCCGGGAACTTCAATGTTTTGGTTTACGCTTTGGCAAATATCGCTTAAAAAAAAATGTTGAATGCTGAATTTTGAATGCTGTCTGGACTGGGATTTCTTTTGGGGATGTTGGTTTGAAGATTGCGGTTGGATGATCTCCGCCTGTTGGCACTATTCCGTATATTACCAGCGAATTAAAATCCTCCCCCGATGAATGTAATACGCGAAATTTTTCCCCGTACCATTTGCCTCATGTGTATTATCCTCGTCTTCTTGGTTTCTGCGTGCAGACTGCCGTACCGGATTGATTATACCCGGTGGTGGCACGAGCAAGATTCCATAAACAAGAATCTTCTTCCCTGGACGGATAAGGGTACCTGCCAATTCGGGTATAAAAACAACAGGGGGAAATGGGTAGTCCCTGGTCAGTTTGACTATGTAGAATCTTTTTATGCCTGGAGCAACCGGGCCGTGGTCATCAAGAACCACAAATTTGGCTTAGTGGATAGTTCGGGGCATATATACCCGGGGCTAATATATGACAGTATTTTAGCGCAGCCCCTTTTCGATAGAAGCAAACAGGATAAAAACCATCGTTCTCCATACTATTTTGTTTTCCGGGAAAGAGGCAAATATGGTTTGCTCGATACCATGGGGCATGTGTACCTACGGGCAAAGTTCCCTGAAATACGGTGGATATATGGGCGGTTGATGGAGTTCCCTGACCGGTTGTGCGATACAGCAGGTGCAGTAGTTCTGAAGGGTGCTGTTATAGATCATGGCAGTTTCAGCAGGGGGGCAGAGGTTTTTTACAGGAATAGGGACCTCAATGTCTATGATAATCTTATGGAGGTAACCTATCCCCGGTTATGGACGGCAGATCCCAGATATGAGGGTAGCTTCAGGGAGGCCGCCCGCTCTTTTAAGTATCGCAGGAAGTCCCATAAACGAACCTGGGTCATAGGCCTCATTGACTCCACGGGCCGGGTAATCCTTCCCGCGGATTTTATAAAAATTCAACCCGCCAGCAGCTTACCTGTCTATATCGTCACCAGCTATAAGGACCAGCTAGGCATGATATCATTTAAAGGAGATACACTTATAAGCCCGGTCTATTTTGATATCAAAGATAAATTCCGTGGCGACAACAACCTGTTTTATCTCGAAAAAGATAACCTGAAGTATATATACGATTATAAGGCGCGTGCCCTGCTGTTCGGCGGGCATAGCTGCAAGCCGGATGATATGATGGGCAACACCTTACCGGTAAGGATAGATGGCAAATACAGCCTGGCCCGGATGAACGGGAAAATGGTAACCACGCCAGAATATGATGATATAAACAGGGATCCGAAAAGAAACAAATATGTTGTAAAAAAGAATGGGAAATATGGCATAATAGATACCACGGGCCAAACCATCGTTCCCTGCACGTTTGATAATATTGCCTTGGTGAACGAATACCTTTCTTATGGGATCACCAACCGCGTTTCATATCTGGTGAAAGATACCGGGCACTATGGCATCATAGATACATTGGGCAAAACCATTATCCCCTGCAGGTATGATACCATAATCTTTGTTAACAAAGAGATCCAATACCTCATTAAGGATGGCCGCTATTATGGCCTTATGGATTCTACAGGCAAGGTAATGCTTCCTTGCAAGTATGAAGAAATAAGCGCATTCTACAAAAATTACAATGATACTTCACCTACACCTCGATACGCTTATGAAACCCTTTCATACAGTATCATAAAGGAAGGCGATAACTTTGGTTTGGTCGACTCTGTTTTCAAAATAGTGATCCCTCCCCGCTATACATTCCTTACATATAGACATGCACACTGCGATACATCCTGGTTTACGGCCATAAAGGACGGAAAAGCGATGATACTTACGCTAAAGGGCACCCATCTTACCGAAAGGATAATGACCGGGAAGGGCATCCAGGTAGTACGGCAAAAACGCCATTATTACCATTATGAAAAACTTGATAATGAGGAAGACGAATTCAAAATGAATAAACGTGGACCTTATATTTCTGAAATTTATCTAAACAGGAAGAGCCTTCCGGATCGCGAAATGTATAATTTTCTGGTTGATAAAAATGGCACGGTAATTAAATCATTACAGGGATATTTTATAACCAGTAGTTTGTACGGAGGGAAATACTATTATTTTAATTTCTCAGATGCCAGGGTTGTAAACAATGCGGGGTTAATGGATAGCGTTGGGAATGTCCTGCTGAACCTAAAATATGGGAATATTGCAGACCACACCCCCAATGAAGAGATTTCCCACCTTTCTGATACTCTTTTTTATGTAACGGATCGGCATGGTCGTTTGACTGTTTTCGATGCTCATTTCCAGGAGAAGATGCACGTCAAGAATCAATCATTGTATCATATGCCAAACGGCTGGCTGGTATGCTGGACCAAGCAAGGTTTTCTTTATGTTTCAGTGAATTGGAAAGTACTGAGTGCCGATGGTAAAAAAACAATACTAAGAGACGTGGTGCCGCCTTGCAACTTCAAGGATGTATACATCATTTCAAAACACAGGAAATTTGCCATTGCCGACCATGACGGTCATTGTCTCACGGGGTTTTGTTATGATGGTATTACCCCGGCCCCCTATAATCATTTTCTCGTACGGCAAAAATGGAAATATGGGCTGATAGACATGCACGGGCAAATCATATTGCCATGCAAATACTCCAGGATAGGTGAATGGAGAAAAGGATACAGCATAGTGGAAGATAAGGAATTAAAAGGCCTGTTGGACAGTAATGGGCATTTTGTGGTAGAACCTAATTTGACTACTTCCTTATTTCAATCCACCGTATCGCTACCTGCACTGTTAGACCCGGCACCCCTGCCGCAGGGCGGACAAATTTCATTCAAAAAAGGTGTGGAGATGCCATTCTGTTCGCCATATGTCAAAAACCCATTGGATTCAGCAGGTATAAAAACAGAATTGTACTATTATAAGGCAGGCTATTATTCACTACTGAAGGCGTACCCGGATAACATGATGAAAAACACGCTGAATAATTATATCATGGTACAGTTGTTCCCATACCTGCCTATAGATGCAACGGAAACCCAAAGGGAGCATATTGCCAGCAAAGATTATTATTATTATCATGAAAATGTTGAGCATAATGGATCTTCAGGACATGGTTATTATTATAATCCTGCCTTGGGTATTTGCCGCCATACTGAATACAGTTTTGAATTTGTATCGCCGAAAATTACTGGCATTAAAAAAACATTCCATTATAAACCGGATCCCAAATTTTACCAATATACCGATACCAGTAGCGTTACCCAGATTAATCATTGTTATTTCTATCATGGGGCAGATGGAGTCGATTCTTTGCCGATCGGTAAGGTATTGATGCCCGGCGCCTGGGAGGATACACTAAGGCAATATATCAAGGCATATTTTGATAAAACAACACCCGAGATGCCGGTTTGCCTCACCCCACAACAGAAAATACAGGCTGAAAACTCAATAGATAGGTATTTGTTTAGCATCCAGCACCTGTATACCTACGAAATAACCAGGCAAGGCCTCGCCTGGGATTTGGATTATTATCTACCGGGCACCAATGGCAATGCAACCGTCAAGAAATTTCATGTAGTACTGGCATACAAGGACATGAAACCTTATTTTATACCAGGTAGCCCAGTTGAGGGGTATTATAAGTTACTGAAATAGAAAAGCTTATGCAAAAACATCTCATAGCTATGGCTCGCGTTCTCGCTCTGGCTTGCGTCCCGCGAGACCGTGTATCCCTGGCCTCCGGCCAATACTCACAAAAAGCATTCAATACACTAGCCGGGGCAGACATGATGCTGGGGCTTCTAATCATTATCAAATGAAATTAAATATTGGTATTTTGGCTTTGTTAGTATTAGCCTATCTGATAAATGAGTGCGAAACAAAAAAATCCAAAAAAGGCCAAGTGAGACAGGCAGATAACTCCGATAAATTCAATATTAAGCAATATGATTCTTCGTATTGTCACCAGCAATGCTTATTGATTCTTGAAGACACCTTTTGCATTTTTGTTCCCAATCATTTAATCCATAAAACACAAGAGGAACTTAAAAATGCAGGATTCAATGCAGATTTTCACACTCAAATATTCCTTGATAGATCCGATAGCATAATCGAAAAGGTGCACACAAAACAGTCGATAACTCTGAATATGGAAGAGATGCATTTTGAAAAGTTCGCAGGGGGGCAAAATTTGGATAAGTTTAAGCATGATTTAAGCAGGTTGGATAAATCGATGATATTTAAAAAATCTAGGATAAGCTTCATTAATGGTATTCCCTTTATCTGGGTTGAAGAATATAGTCAGAATATGAAGGAATACGTAATATGGTTAAACACAATATATAAAGCAAAATCCTACACTTTGACTTGGGTTACCCCAAATATGTCAAGTCTCCAGGATTCAATGGTTTATTATAAATCGATCTATTCTATTAAGTTACGGTGATACGAAGTACTAAGGTTGCAGTGGTTCACTGACAGTTTCGTTAGTTTCGGCAGTTTCGACAGGCTCAACTCCCTCAACCATCGAAATTACCTAGCTCGGTGTATTGGCAACAATGATGTTGGTTCGCCGGCAGGTTCTCTGGTTTCAGCGGTTTCGACAAGCTCAACCACCTCAACCCACTCACTCACCGAAATCTTATCTATCACCAAAGCAGGTTTCTTCCTTCAGGGCCACCACCCACCTTCTTTTATTCTTTTGCAATTTTTGTCCTACCAAGCCGTTTAAGTGATATTTTTGTCAGACAATCCATTTATGAACCGAATACTGTTTGCCCTTTTCTTCCTTGGTTTGGCCTTCAGCGGGTCAGCGCAAAACATCCCCTTGTTCCAGTGGCGTTCGCACCTGCCCTATGTGGATGGCATTAAGGTGGTGGAAGTGGGCAGCAAGATCTATTGCGGTACGCCTACGGGGCTGTTTTATTACGATAAGAGCGACAACAATATCCAACCGCTTTCCAAAACGGATGGGTTTTCGGATGTGTTCATTAAAACCTTGGGCTATGATGCCGTGCACGATATCCTCTTTATTGCCTACCAGAGCGGAGTGATAGACATGTTGCACAAGGGCAGGATCACTACCAATTCAGACCTGAATTCCAATACCATCAACGAGATATACTTTCACGGGGATACGGCATTCATTTCCTATTCTGGTGGGCTGTCTATTTTCCAAACCCTGGAAAACCAGACCAATACCACCTTTGGGGAGTGCTTTGGCCAAACAGGGGCTTATAGCAGCACCATTTTGGATACTGACTTGTATGTGGCTTCGGCTGCGGGGATTTCCAGGATCAGGTACAATACTTTTCTCATCAATAATTGTGGGCTTTGGCAGAGCATCAGCAAGGATTCCTGCTCCAATGTGGTGACATTTGCGGGGAAAATATTTGCGACTTTCCAAGGCGGTACCTTACGGATGTACAATGAGGCCGCCAATAATTGGACGGTGCTGCATTACACCAAAAACAAGACCATAAAAAGCCTGGAATCCACCAATGGCAAATTGGTAATGAGCAATGATGACAGTATCTATATTTATTCATCTGACCTCACGCTTTCTGCATTCCCAACCCCGCAGCAAAACGATGTGATCGTTGACAAAGACCAGGTGATCTGGATTGCCAAAAACACCTATGCCTTGATTGACCAAGGCTCCGCCCATCCCGGTGTCAAGGCCCCTCCTGGCCGGCCCAGGACCAATAACCTGTTCAATGCCTATGGCTATAAGAATGAGATTTGGGTATCCTCCGGCCTTATCACCCGCAGTGGGGCACCCGCCTATAGCAACTACGGTTTTTATTTATACGATGGGGAAACATGGCATCCTTACGATCCCGGCACCCCTGATGTACGAGACTATTGTGGCATGGCCAAAGATACCATCACCAATCATTTGTGGCTCGGTGGCTTGGACTCTGGTGCGGTGGATTTTGATCCGGTTTCCAAAAACATTTCCAAAGTATATTATTCAGGAAACACCAATGGAGGGTTATCCGCCGGGTCTGACCCCACCAAGAAAGCCAGCACCGTATCGGATGTATGCTTTGATGCTGATGATAACCTCTGGGTAAGCCTGTACCGGTCGCCCAAACAACTTGCCGAGCGGAAAAGGGACGGCACCTGGGTATCATACCAGATATTCACCAATGGCCTCACCCCTGACGTAAACAAAATATTGATAGATGAATATGGCTATGCCTGGCTCATAACCACGTTGGAAAACAATGGCGTGTATATCTACGACCATGTGCACAATGCCAAAGTAATCCTGAGTACCACCGTGGGTGATGGAGGTTTGCCATCTACTCAAGTAAACTGTATCGCCAAGGACAAGACGGGGCAGGTATGGTTGGGCACCTCGGCCGGGGCATGTGTATATAGCGACCCGTCTTTGCTGTTTGGCAGCACCAAAAAATACGATGTGCAAAAACCTTTCGTGAGCAATGGCCCATTCCCTGGATACCTGCTTGCCGCACAAAACGTGACGTGCATTGCAGTGGATGGGGCCAACCGCAAATGGTTCGGCACCAACAATGGGGCCTATCTCACCAATGCAGATGGGGATCAGGTCATCCAACAGTTCACCACGGCAAACAGCCCCTTAGTATCCAACCAGATAAATGCCATAGCCATAAACGGGGTAACGGGGGAAGTGTTTTTTGTGACAGACAAAGGGATCGTTTCTTATCGGGGCGGTGCCACGGATGGGGGCGCCCAAAACGGAAAAATATATGCCTATCCCAATCCTGTAAAACCGGGATACAATGGCCCTATCGCTATTACCGGATTGGTAAATGATGCAAACGTGAAAATAACCGATATCAACGGGAACCTGGTGTATGAAACCACGGCACTCGGGGGGCAAGCGGTATGGAATGGGAAGAATTTCTCAGGCCGGGCAGCAAGTTCGGGCGTATATTTGGTTTTCATCACCAATGATGACGGCAGCCAAACCGCCATCACTAAGATCATGATCGTGCGGTAAGGAATCTTTCTGAGAGACCAAACCTGCCCATTCATTAAACAAATATGCTCGCCAAAACCCCGGGAATCGTTATCAGAAACACAAAATACGGTGAGGGAAGCCTGATTTCCAAGATATACACGCGGGAGTTTGGGGTACAATCCTATATGATCAATGGTGTATATGCACCCAAGGCGGCCATCAAGGCATCGTTGCTACAGCCGCTCACCCTGCTTGACCTGGTGGTGTACCAAAACCGGCTGAAAGAGATAAACCGCATAAAAGAGGCTCGGATTGCCCATCCGCTGCCCAACCTGCACTTTGATGTGGTAAAAAGCAGCGTGGGAATGTTTGTTTCCGAACTGCTGAACAAGGCCATCAAGGAAGAAGAAGCGAATGCGACCATGTATGATTTCATCGCGTCCTGCATCATCCGGTTAGACGATGAATCTGGCAGCCTGGGTTTATGGCCGGTATTCATCATGTTGCAGCTCACCAAGTTCCTGGGCTTTTCGCCTGAAAATAATTATGAAGAACCAGAAAACAACTATTTCGATCTGATGGAGGGTCGGTTTACCTCGTTTCCCCAAAAAAGCGATTATGCCATCGGCCCACCCGAAAGCAAGTACTTTTCAGACCTTATTGACCTGGACATGGAGAGTTTTACATCGGTTACCATCCCCAAACCCGTACGGACAGAACTGTTGCAACGGCTGATCATCTACTACAAACTGCACCTGCCTGATTTTCATGATATAAGATCGGTGGAAGTATTGGCAGGGCTATAGCTAAACTGAAAGGTTTTGGATAGATTTTGGAAGCATGGCCAAAAAAGGCAAACAACGTTCCCAATGCAGCGCATAATAGTTGAATCCCAAAGCGATATTTTGATAGTATTGAGGGCGATGGTCCCAATAATACTTTTCTGAAGGAATGGCCCACGTAATTTTTCCCAATTTTGTGGAGATAAACCATTTCTCCAAAAGCCTTGCCGCACGTCCGTTGCCATCACCAAACGGGTGGATCATGGCTGTGACAAGATGTATCATGGAAGCATAATAGCATGTTTCTTCCAAGCTTAGTTCTGCTTCTATCAGGGAATCAATATCATGAAACAGTTTTCGCATTTCCTGTTGTACAAATTCTGGTTCAACCGCCAGATAGGCAAGTCGCCCCGTGGCCGAATCCCGAATGCCTACTTGATCGGTTCGGTACTTTCCGCGTTCTTTTATCTTGAGCAAAGTCCCCGACAACAATAAATGGGCTTGCAGGAAGTTTGTTTCTTTCAATGCGTTTTCAGAGGCAAACCGATATGCAGTGACTAAATCCTCTATTTCTGTCACTTCTTTTGATTTTGGGGAGTCTTTCTTGCCTTTGTTGAAGAAAAAACTGTTGAAATCCAGGGAATTGCCTTCTATTTTTGAGGAAAACAAAGAGGAAGCAACGATGTAATATTCAAAGTCTTCTGATGAAAACCCTTGTTTTGACTGCCTTGTTTGTAAAGTTCCTAGGTCCAGTGGCGGGCATTGGGCCAAAAAAGCCTCAAGATATGCGGTAGGGATCAATTGCAGTTCATGCGCCATTGATACAAAAATAGGGATAAAATGGCAAGGGGACAATAATAACAATCGTCTGCGGAATACCAAAACAACCCAACCGCCTATCTGACAGAATTTCTATCTGTTTACGTGAAAACATCGGCATCTTTTCGTTACCTTTGCGCGCTAAAATACGCCCCTGATGGAGATACCCAAGACCTTTGATCCTTCTGCAATTGAGGAGAAATGGTACGATGAATGGATGGAGAAAGGTTTTTTTCGGTCGAAACCGGATGAAAGAGAGCCTTTTACAGTTGTAATGCCCCCACCGAACGTGACTGGGGTGCTCCATATGGGCCATGCCCTCAACAATACCATACAGGACATCCTTATCAGGCGGGCGCGCATGCAGGGATACAATGCCTGTTGGGTGCCGGGAACCGACCATGCCTCCATTGCTACCGAGGCAAAGGTGGTAAAGCTGCTTGCCGAACAAGGCATCAAAAAGGCAGACCTGAGCCGGGAAGAATTCCTGAAACATGCCTGGGATTGGAAAGAAAAATATGGCGGTATCATCCTGCAGCAGCTCAAGAAAATCGGGGCTTCCTGCGATTGGGACCGTACCGCTTTTACCATGAACCCGGACTATTCCAAGTCAGTCATCAAGGTTTTTGTTGACCTGCACGAAAGAGGATACATATACCGCGGTTCGCAAATGGTGAACTGGGACCCGCAGGCCAAGACCGCCCTCAGCGATGAGGAAGTTGTTTTCAAGGAAGTAAATTCCAAACTATACTATGTAAAATATAGGATCGTATCCTCACCCGAGGGAAATCCTAGTACCCCTTCTTTGTTCCCAACCGACGATGCGGGAAGCGAGGAAGAATATATCGTGATAGCCACCACACGCCCCGAAACCATCTTAGGCGATACGGCCATATGTGTGAACCCGGATGATGAGCGGTATTTCCATCTGCACGGCAAAACAGCCATTGTGCCTTTGATCAACCGTCACGTTCCCATCATTGTGGATGGCTATGTAGAGAAGGATTTTGGTACGGGTGCCCTGAAAGTGACCCCAGCCCACGACAAAAATGACTATGAACTGGGCAAGACACATGCCTTGGAAACCATAGATGTACTGGATGCCGATGGCAAAATGAGCGATGCAGCCCAGTTATATATTGGCAAGGATCGTTTTGCTGCACGTAAACTGATCGCAAAAGACCTGGAAGAGCAAGGTTTTCTGGTAAAAATAGAAGATTACACCAGCAATATCGGGTTTTCAGAAAGGACGGATGCGGTTATTGAGCCGCGGTTGTCCAACCAATGGTTTTGTAGGATGCACGATCTGGCAACGCCAGCCATAGAGGCGGTGAACGGCGATGATGTGGAACTGTATCCCGCAAAATTCAAAAATGTGTATCGGCACTGGATGGAAAACATCCGGGATTGGTGCGTGAGCCGTCAGCTTTGGTGGGGGCATAGGATCCCTGCATTTTATTTGCCTGATGGTGGCATTGTTGTGGCTGAAACCCCGGAAGAAGCATTAGAAAAAGCAAAATCCCTCGCTGGGAACAATAACCTGACCCTTGCCGACCTGAAGCAGGAAGAGGATGTAATGGACACTTGGTTTTCTGCCTGGCTCTGGCCCATGGCAGTGTTCAATGGCATATTGTACCCTGACAATGAGGATATAAAATATTATTATCCCACCCAGGTACTGGTATCGGGCCATGATATCATATTTTTCTGGATCGCCCGTATGATCATGGCAGGCTATGAGCTATGGGATGCAGAGCCTTTTAATGAGGTGTATTTCACGGGTATGGTACGTGACAAACAGGGCCGCAAAATGTCAAAATCCCTGGGCAATTCCCCGGATTTGTTGGATTTGATCCAAAAATACGGTGCTGACGGGGTTAGGTTTGGCGTGATCGTATCCTCCCCGGCCGGCAATGACCTGTTGTTTGACGAGAAATTGTGTGACCAAGGGCGAAACTTCGGCAACAAGATATGGAATGCCATGCGCTTGGTAAAGGGCTGGGAACTGAACGACCAGATCAAGCACAAATCTTCGCGGTTCAACGAGAAACCGGTGAGGTGGTTTGAGAACAAGCTGTTTCAGGTACAGAACGAGATAGACGATTTCTTTGAAGAGTTCAAACTGTCAGAAGCGTTGACAGCCATTTATAAGCTTATCTGGGATGATTTCTGCTCCAATTACCTGGAAATGATCAAGCCTGGTGCGGATGGTGCCATGGATTCGGTGACGTATGAGCATACCCTCGGTTTCTTTGAAGAGCTGATGAAACTCATCCATCCCTTCATGCCCTTTATCTCCGAAGAAATATGGCATCAATTGCGGCCAAGAAAAGAGGATGATTTTTGTATCAATGCCCAATTGCCCGAGCTACAAAAGGCTGACAAAGATTTGCTGAAAAACACCGAAAAGGTGATTGAGGTGATCAGTTGGGTGCGTTACCTGCGCAACGAATCTGGTATGAGCCCGAAAATAGGCCTTGACCTGTATATAAAATCAGAAAACCCGATGTTGTACCGGCAATGGGAGCCGATCATAACCCGGATTGCCAACATCAACTATGTTTCTTTCGTACAGGAACGGGTGGATGGCGCCAAATCCTTTTCCATAAAAACCGACGAATTCTATATCCCGATAAAGAATGAAGAGGACCCGGCCGAAGAACGCTCAAAAATGGAGAAAGAGCTCGAATATGCCCGTGGCTTTTTGAGTTCGGTGACTTCAAAATTGGCCAATGAACGCTTTGTACAGAATGCCCGCCCGGAAGTGATTGACACCGAAATGCAAAAAAAGGCCGATGCCGAAGCAAAAATCAAGCTGCTGGAAGAAAGCCTGGCGCAATTGAGATAGCGGGCTCGGGCTAAGTGTTGAGCGCCCATTGTCTGAATCGCGGATTTTACGGATTGAAAGAAGTACACTGATTGTGGTATGTCTCGTCATGCTGCGTGGATCTTTTGGGCATCAAGGTCCCTGATCCTGTCGAAGGGCCTTTAAACCCAAAAGATCCACGCTCGCGCTCTGTCTTGAACGAAGCGATGACTGGGTGCGGGAAGAATCTCCCGGTCTTGGACCGCCGGGTTGCACATACACCAAAAAATCTTTATCTTGGCACCATGAGCCGAAGGTCAGGTTTGTGGCAATGGGTATATACTGGCTTTATAGCTCGGAACAAACTATGCAAGATTGGAAAGGATCATTGAGATTGATTATTTATGCTAAATCGTTCAAATACACCTGTCCAAGACTGCAAAGATGGGGTGCGCACCCAGTCACCGCTTCGCTCAGACTGGGCGCGAGCGGAGGGCTGATTTAGAGATAAATAATTTATTGCGAAACAATTATATTTGATTCTTTAATTTGCAATCCTGTTATTTTTGCAGATGCGAGATGTTGATATAGTCTTTCAGATATATGGATTTTCCCGTCAAAATAGAGAGAAGTAGAAATTTTGAACAAATCTATATTGGTATTAAAATCGTCATTTAATCTTGTTTTCATTGCGGCTAATATTAGCGAAATGTCTTCATTGCGAAGTTTGGTGGATATATTTAACCATTCTTGCTTGGAATTTATTTCAACATCGCGGACTTTGTCTCCAAATTTAGTTACAATAAAATTTGTATGTCCCCAATCAATATCCTTTGTAAGATCAGAGCTAATTTGTATTATAAAATATGGGAAAGTCAACTTATTATGCTTTACTTGAACATTATAGTATCTATGGTCTACTAAATAATGTTCATCAAGAATCCTTTTAAATTGAGGGCTAATAAGTAAGAAGTTTAGACCTAAGCCGGAATAGCTTAAATTATCCGTTAATTTGCTCCTGCTTTTTACTTCAAAAATGATTCCATCAGGAAAATAATTAGATAAACCTTTATACGCATCCCTTGCAATGTCAGTGAGCATATTTTTCTTCAAATTGTCATTCTCTTTAGATGATAATATTGCTTGTGGGTAATAAGGCCCAGTTTCTTTGGTTGCAACTGCATCTGAAATAGTATAAAACTGCACACAAATAATTTTTACGAAAGTACATGTTTTGTTTTAGTAATGTACAAGGCCCGCTCGCCTAAAGCCCGCACCAAGTTCATAGCAAAGGATAGCCTAGTGCAGCCAGAATAAAGCAGTTTATAACTGCCGAATGTAGAAAATCCATCGCTTAGCCCTTGCTCGCGCTCTGTCTTGAACGAAGTGATGACTGGGTGCGGGAAGAATCTCGCGGTCTTGGACCGCTGGGTGGCCATTTACCGCTTTGCGACAGAACTGGACGCGAGTTGTAGTATTCTGCCGCGCTGAGTCACTGCTGTACTTCAGACACGGGCGAGCAGTCAGATCAACTTATTGGAAGTGAACGGGCTTTTATCCCCCTGCCCGTACCGTATTGGCACGGTCGGCGGGCATTCTTTCTACATGAGTGACGTTATCCCTTAATACTCTCTCAAACTGGGGCAACGAGATTCATTTTTGAATTTATTTTTGATTATGTTTGTACTTGTATTCAAAGGAAACAATTAGGGAAGAAGAAAGGAGCATAACATGGCACGACCGATCAAAGATACACCAGTCATTAAGGGTAAAGATGCGAAACGTTTTATTGAACGCAAGGCGCAAAATGACAAAAAGAAAGCCTCTCCAGCGGAAATAGCAAAAATCAAAGACGGTTATTCATTCCTCAAGAAATTAGCAAAATTCTAGGGTGCAGTTTGTAAAGTGTTTGCCGGGTCACGATTTTAAGCCTTTTGATTGTGGGGACCAGGATTTGAATGAGTTTCTTGTTCAGGATGCGCTAGTATCGTACTCAGAACTGTTGACCGTAACGTATATTTTCGAGGATGATGAAAATATTTTAACGTACTTCAGCCTTCTAAACGACAAAATCACATATGAGGAATCGGAATTAAGCAACAGGAAATGGAAACGGTTTCAATTGCTGTTTCCTCCTGACAAATCTTACAAGAGCTATCCTGCACTGAAAATAGGCAGGTTAGCTGTAAATGAGCAACACAAAGGGCAGAAAACAGGGACTAAATTGCTCGAATACATTAAAGGACTGTTTCTCGAAACCCCGAATTCCGGATGTCGATATATTACTGTTGACGCTTATTCGGCATCCGTGAATTTTTATCGCAAAAACGGATTTGAGTTTTTGACTGAAGAAGACGAAGGCAAAGATACAAGATTGATGTATTTTGACTTGAAACCCTTTGTTGAGACATATCAAATTGCTGAAAATGAGAATATTTAACGGCGGGATAGATTTGCATTAGACAAAAGAAAAACTGGTATCCCGCTCGCATTCAGTCTTGAACGAAGTGATGATTGGGTGCAGGTCCCGAACATTCGGGACGGTCTTGGACCGCCGGATTTTGCACATAAACCAAAAAATCTTTATCTTGGCACCATGAGCCGAAGGTCAGGATTGTATCAAGCCGAACATTCTAGCTTTATAGCTCGGAACAAACTATGCAAGATTGGAAAGCAACATCGAGATTGACTGTTTATGCTAAATCGTTCAAATACAGCAGTCCAAGACTGCAAAAATTCTTTGCGCACCCATGCTGCGCTTCGCTCAGACTGGGTACTAGAGATATTTACAAACGGATGAAAAAACTCCGGTTAAAGATGCAATAAACGAAATAGCATTAAAGAAAACCCAGTAATTAAATGGAAACTATTGACACACACATCGAAGAATTTAATACTTCTGAATCTTATTTTGGACATATACTTTTTGGTCAATGCAATTTGGTTGTTCCATACGTAAGTATAGAAATTTCACATCATTTTATAAACCCGTCGAGAAAGCCGAAATTCATTGACAAGGCATACTATATCTTCGAGGGCGCTTTGAGTTTAAATATTGATTTTTCAATAAACAATAATGGAAATGTTGAAGATTATCAATTATGCGAGATGAAAAATGACTTAACTAAATTCTATATAGGTGGAAATAGTTTTTATAAAAAAACTCATACTGAGATGTCTATTGTGGCTCAAAAAAGATATGTGCAATTTCTTGATGAAACAAAAATTGCCGATGAAAGATGGATACCAGAAAATTATGCCCATTTCAAAGCAAATATGGAAGATAGTATAGAATTCTTATCAAATAGTAAGATTCCATCTAACATTCAAAATTTAATTGGGAAAAATTTTAAAACAATTTGGTAAGGGATCGCTTGGAGCATCTTCAAAAAAAATTGTTCCTTATAACAGATATATGTTGTAAATCAATGGTATGTTTACCCCAAAGCTCGCCAAGTCGATATCCTCGCGGTCATTTGGTGCAGCCAGAATAAAGCAGTTTATGACTGCCGTGTGTCCTGTTTAACAAAAATCCTGTCTTAATCCCGAATAAAACCCGTCGTGGTAGTTCTCAAATCAGTACCCAATAAAAAAGTCCTCCGGGCAGTAGAAGGCAGTTTTAAGAATTCTGCCTACCTTTGCACATGGAAGAAAAAATCCTTATTCTTGATTTCGGCTCGCAGTACACGCAGCTTATAGCACGTAAGGTGCGGGAACTGAATGTCTATTGCGAAATTCATCCCTACAACCATATCCCGGCCATTGACGATAGCTTAAAGGGCATTATCCTATCAGGCAGCCCCTTTTCCGTGCGCAGTGAAGATGCACCCATGGTGGATATTGAGCAATTCGCGAAAGGCTTGCCCGTGCTCGGCGTGTGCTATGGTGCCCAAATGATGGCAGCCATGAAGGGCGGCGAGGTGACACCTTCTAAAATAAGAGAGTACGGTCGTGCCATCCTCTCAGAAATAGACCAAACAGACCCATTATTCAAGGAGATAGAAACAGGTACCCAAGTCTGGATGTCGCATAGTGATACAATATTCAGAATGCCTGATTCTGCAAAACGCATAGCCAGTACGGATACTGTCCAAAATGCCGCATATAGGTTGGATGCATTGAATTTTTGGGGCATACAGTTTCACCCCGAGGTTGCACACACCATACAGGGATTGCAATTATTGAAAAATTACCTGGTAGATATCTGCCATTGCAGCCAAAACTGGAGCCCGGCCCATTTTGTGGACATGACCGTGGCGGACATCAAAAAGAGAGTGGGCAATGATAATGTAGTGATGGGCCTATCCGGTGGGGTTGATTCATCGGTAGCCGCTACCTTGATCCATAAAGCCATCGGCAAGAACCTCTATTGCATATTCGTGGACAATGGGTTACTTCGCAAGAACGAATTTGAACAAGTGCTCGAATCCTATAAAGAACTTGGGCTGAACGTGAAAGGGGTGGATGCCAGCCAAAAATTCTACGATGCCTTGGCGGGGATATCAGATCCAGAACTGAAACGCAAAACCATTGGCCGGGTATTTATAGAAGTATTTGACGAAGAAGCGAATAAAATACAAGGCGTAAAATGGCTGGGTCAGGGCACCATATATCCGGATGTGATTGAGTCCATTAGCGTGAAGGGTCCATCGGCCACCATCAAATCCCATCATAATGTGGGCGGTTTGCCCAAGGAAATGAAAATGAGCGTGCTGGAACCCATCAATACTTTGTTTAAAGACGAAGTGCGTAGGGTAGGCAAACAGTTGGACATACCGGCTGCCATTTTGGAGCGGCACCCCTTCCCCGGGCCAGGTCTCGCCATCAGAATCTTGGGTGATATTACGGTAGACAAGGTGAAAATATTGCAGGATGTGGATGCCATATTCATCAATGGGCTAAAAAACGATGGACTTTATAATACGGTATGGCAAGCGGGTGCCATTTTGTTGCCCGTTCAGTCAGTGGGGGTTATGGGCGATGAACGGACGTATGAAAACGCTGTTTGCCTCCGCGCCGTGCAAAGTACCGATGGAATGACGGCAGATTGGGTACATTTGCCCTATGAATTCCTGGCGAAGGTATCGAATCAGGTCATCAATCAAGTAAAAGGGATAAACCGGGTAGTATATGATATCAGTTCCAAACCACCGGCCACTATTGAGTGGGAATAAGCTTTGGTGGCTGCTTTTGCTATTGCTGGCAAACCATGTGTCGGCACAAAATGCTGCCGCACATGGAGGTGAAAATAGCCGGGACACAACAGTAAAAACCTATGTGGTTGATCCTAAATTGATCAATGATATAGGCTTAGGCAAAGTACAGCCCCACATGGCCAATGCAGATGATAATGCTTTGAAATTCTTTAGCCCCAGCAAAGCGGGCAAGGACAAATACACGCTCAGTCTTTTTCTCCCTTTGTATTTTGATAGCCTGGACCGGGAACAGCGGCAAAAAACGCAGCTCACCATTAGCCGGGAGTTTTACAAAGGGTTTATGATCGGGGCGGATACCCTGAAAAAATGTGGGTTGAGCCTGGATATCCATGTATTTGATTCAGAGAAACCGTGGAACTACCATAGTGTGGAAGATACCTTGCAGCGGAACAAAACCGATCTTATCGTGGGCCCAATCATGGAAAGCCGGATCTGGTATATGGATTCGCTTTCCAAGCTGGACAAGATCAACTATATATCGCCTTTGCTCACCAACGAAAAGAGCACCAACAAAGACCACTATTTTCAATCGAGGCCTTCGCTGCATTTTGAGGCCCTTTCTGCGGCCCAAGTGGTGAAGAAGAATTTTCGTGGCTATAAAGTACTGATCATCAATCAGTCAAAACTGAAAGATAATATACTCGCCCAAACCTTTATCGCCCAATTCAATAAGGATTCAATTACCGTTTTGGACTGTAATGGCAAAGGCGTGAAAGGGCTGCCCGAAACCCTGCCTTTGGGGGACAGCAACGTGATCCTGATTGTTTCAAAAAGCGAAGTATTCGTTTCTTCCGTGCTTTCTCAGCTCAGGGTCGCCACCCAAAAAATAACGGTGATCGGGGATTTTCAATGGCAGTTTTTCAAAAATTTCGAAGGTGATCTTTGGGAGAAATTCCATGTGCATATCCTTTCTCCGTATTTTATTGATTATGAAAACCCAGCGCTCAATAATTTCATCAACCGATACCGGGCCAAATACAACGAGGAGCCTTCGGTTTGGTCCTTCATCGGGTTTGACGAGATGGTATATTATGGCAGCTTGTTACACACCTATGGGTTGCATTTTCAAGACAATATCCAGGGGTTGAACATCCCCTTGCTGCACACTACCTATAGCCTTCGCCAAGGCATAAACCACAATGGATGGCAGAACGAATATGTGAACGTCCTGAAATTTGAAAATTACAAACTGAGCCGGGTTATTTATTGAC
>Ga0206962_1069_pt1 | contig 38067 bp, 29 predicted proteins | sample Alteio_BWOrgHeat_27_FD_153241 | JGI IMG/M metagenome (GOLD analysis project Ga0206962, IMG submission 153241) | Enriched cells from forest soil in Barre Woods Harvard Forest LTER site, Petersham, Massachusetts, United States -... | ecosystem: Environmental > Terrestrial > Soil > Temperate forest >...
TTATACGTATTCATGGAATACCACCCCATCTCAAACAACTGCATCTGCATCAGGCATTGCTGCCGGAAATTATTCGGTAACGGTTACCGATGCCAACGGATGTCAGCAAACCACCGGTATTACCGTTAACTCCAATGCAGGTGGAACCGCATCCATCGCTTCCAGCACCAATGCCAATTGTAACGGATCGGCTACGGGCACTGCTACAGCAGCTATTACAGGTGGCACAGGGCCGTTTACCTATTCCTGGTCTCCAACGGGTGGCACAGCCGCTACCGCTGCCGCTCTTGTTTCAGGAACGTATACGTGTACCATCACCGATGCAAACAATTGTGTATCTGTAATCGTACATGTATATGTTCCGGCAGGAAGGTTATTAGCTGTGATGGCTGTTCCTCCTGCGGGTGACCAGGAATATGTAAAGGGCCCTGTACCGCCAGTCATGCTTGCAGTAGCTGTTCCGTTGGCCGATCCATTACAATTCAAATTGGTGCTGGAAGCAATACCGGCTGTTCCACCTGAATTGGAATTGACGGTGATAGTGGCAGTTTGCACGCAGCCCTTGGCATCCGTTACCGTTACAGAATAAGATCCTGCAGGAATGGAGGAGGCGGTGGCTGTTGTTTGAGAAGGCGTGGTGGTCCATGAATACGTATAAGCCCCCGTACCACCCGACACACTGGCTGTGGCCGAACCATTGGAAGCTCCGCAATTGGAAGGAGTCTGGCTGGTGCCTATTGTTAAAAGTGTTGGTTGTGTGATGACTACCGTTGTTGTTGCAACACAAGCATGGGTATCGGTGATGGTGCAAGTGTATGTACCGGCGGGAAGATTGGTGGCTGTTACAGCCGTTCCTCCGGATGGGGACCAGGAATACGTGAAGGGCCCTGTGCCTCCGGTAATATTGGCGGTAGCTGTTCCCGTTGCAGAACCATTGCAGTTTGCATTGGCACTGGATGTAATACCAGCTGTGCCGGCAGGATTGGATCCAACCGTAATGCCTGAACTTTGCTGACAACCTTTTGCATCGGTAACGGTAACAGAATAAGTACCGGCACCAATAGCGCCTGCTGTAACGGTAGATTGAGAAGGTGTGGTGTTCCAGGAATAGGTATAAGCTCCGGTTCCACCTGATGGAAGTGCAGTGGCCGATCCGTTGGTTCCTCCGCAATTAGCGGCAGTCTGGCTGGTTCCTAGGGTAAGTGCGGCCGGTTGAGTAATGACAACGGTAGAAGCGGAAGCACAATTATTGGCATCGGTGATCGTGCAAGTGTAAGTTCCGGCGGCAAGGTTGGTGGCGGTAATGGCTGTTCCACCCGAGGGTGACCAGGAATACGTAAACGGTCCGGTACCTCCTGTAATAGTTGCGGTAGCCGCTCCTGTAGCAGCCCCGTTACAATTCAGATTGGTGCTGGAAGCAATGCCGGCTGTTCCTCCTGAATTGGAGTTGACAGTAATCGTCGCAATTTTCTGACAGCCTTTTGCATCGGTCACCGTAACAGAATAAGTTCCCGCTGCAATGGCAGTTGCTGTAGCGGTAGTTTGTAACGGAGTGGTATTCCAGGAATAAGTGTATGCGCCGCTTCCTCCCGATACACTTGCCGTAGCCGTACCATTGGCTGCTCCGCAGTTGGAAGGTGTTTGGCCGGTAGTTACGGATAATGCAGTAGGCTGACCGATAACCGTAGTAGTAGAGGAGGTACAATTATTGGCATCGGAGATTGTGCAGGTATATGTTCCGGCTATAAGGCTGCCGGCTGTTGCCGCAGCGCCTCCGGAAGGAGACCAGGAATACGTATAAGCTCCTGTTCCTCCCACAGCACCGGCTGTGGCCGAACCGGTATTGCTACCGTTACAATTTACCTGTGTAGCCGAAACGATGGAAGCGGTTGGTCCCGCCTGCCCGTTGATAGTAGTAGTAGCTGTGGCTTTACAACCGTTACCATCCGTAACGGTAACCGTATACGTACCCGGTGCAACAGATCCTACACTTTGTGTACTGGCCCCGCTGGTCCAGGAATAAGTAAATACTCCGTTTCCTCCCGATGGGGTTGCATTCAAAGTTCCGTTATTCAGTCCGCAGGTAGCATTGCCGGAACTAGCGGTGGTGCTTACGGCCGGAGTAGTGGTGAGTGTATAGCTTTGCGCTTTGCTACAACCCGATGCATCGGTAACTGTAACGGTATAAGATCCTGCACCGAGACCGCTTAATGTATTGGTGGTAGAAGCAGTTGTTGTATTAGCCCCGGTACTCCATGAATACGTATAGTTAGCAATACCCGCCGTAACATTAACTGTTGCACTTCCATTCGCAACCGAACAGGCGGGGTTGGCAGAAGCCGGAGTTACGGTAGGAGCATTTCCTACTGTTACCGGTACTGTGGCGGTATTGGTACATCCATTACCATCGGTACCTGTTACCGTATAGGTAACGGAAGATGCAGGAGAAACCGAAACAGATCCTCCACTCATGGCGCCGGGAGTCCAGGAATAAGATACGGCACCTGTAGCATTCAGTGTAGTAGGGCTTCCGTTACAAATACTTGGACTTGTTGCCGAAGCGCCTACCCCGGGTTTTGGATTCACCGTAACAGTCACGGTATTGGTTCCGGTACATCCTCCTGCATTGGTTCCGGTAACGGTGTAGGTAGTCGTAGATGCCGGTGTAACAGAAATAGATGAACCCGGACCACCGGGGTTCCACATATATGAAACAGCTCCACCTCCGGCATTGAGTGTCGTGTTGCCTCCGGCGCAAAAAGTAGGAGTTACTGCAGAAGCGGTCACATTTACGGGTACGGGATTAAATGCTTCTGTCAATGTGGCCGATCCAAAAATAACCTGATTGCCTCCGTTGATATTGTTTAAGCAGATGAGGTTACAGGCGCCTGTAAGCGGGTTAACACTATAAAAGCTGCTGTCTGCAGCTCCTATCATCTGGGTATTGGAAACACAGTTAGCTCCGTTGGTGATGGAAACAACCCCGAACATATTTGTTTTGCTGAGCGTCGAAATCACTGTAGTGGCTGCAGTAACGGGGTCTACCGATACAAGCTGATTAGAGTTGGTGGTCAGATACAAGGTTCCGTTATACCACGTCAAATCTCCGCCTGAAATGAATCCTCCGGGGCTTCCTATGGTAGTCCATGTGTTGGCTCCTACATTATAATAATACAAGCCGGAAGTAGTTCCATCTGCTGCATAAAGATTGCCGCTGGCATCGCTCACCAAAGCATTCAGCTGGTGAGATGCCGCGCCTCCGTGCGTGGAATTGAAAACACCGTTGATAACCGTATACGAGGGAACCGAAATATCGATCCTGTAAATACTGTCTTTCCAGTCTACTCCGTATAAGATATTCGGATTGAAAGGATCGCAGGCTATATCATAAAACTGAGGAGTTGGATTGCCCGTGCTGAAAGGCAGTACCACTGTGGAGGCACAGGTGCCTAAATCCACTTTATAAATCTGTCCTCCCCATTCCTGTATATAAAAATTGAATACCGAACTCCAGGAATACGTGTAGCCGTACGTAGAAACAAATATGGTTTGAGCTTTGACCGGTTTGTAAAAAGAGCAACACAGAAATAAAACTAACAGGCCCCGGAATAAGATACGGGTTGGTGATTTCAGAAGTTTACCGGGTAAAGAGTTAGAAGTCATGTACAAAACACTGTTTTATCCGTTTACTAACTTATCATGAAATTAATGCAAAGACCAGGGTGTTTCAATCTAAAATACCGGAGTGATTGGAAGTTGAATTGGAGGGAAGTAAATGGAACTGAACAGGTAGTAAAAGGCAAATAAATATAATGTCCTGACAGATAGTGTTTTGTGTCAACACTATCCTGTCAGGACAAGAATAAAGGGTGGATTTAGAAAGAGTCGAGATCGATAGGTCGGGCCACGCCAAACCATTTCAGAATCCGTTCCCCTACACCGGGCACATTGACATGGATAAGATAGAGTCCGCTTGCGATTGGAATACCGGCAGAGTTTTTAATATCCCAATCCTGATAGGTAATATCATTATCCTTTTTATACTGACGTACCAGGATTCCGCTGATGGTAAAAATGCTGATGGTGCATTTGCCCGGCAGGTTGGTAATCTTTACCCGGTTATCCAGCTGACTTGTTTCATAACTCGAATAAGCATAGTACGGATTGGGCACAATATTAATAATGCTCAGTGCATCTTTGGCCGTCGTCAAACTATTGGTCACCGTTTTGAGTCCGTCAGTACTGAATTTATAAACGGGTTGTGATTTATTTACAATTACCGTAGCCGAATCGGCGGCCCCGTTGAGGTAAGTCATATACGGTCTGCTTACACGAAGCTTGATGGTAACGGTATTCGACAATAAAGTTTGTCCGGCAGCCAGCATAGGAATTCCTACCCAGGCACAATCTTTAAACACATTGCGTTTGTCGGTGGCAACACCCGTAGAGAGTTTGGTGTGGATATACGCACCTGCATCGTACGCCGGCATATTGGTATTGCCGGCAGGACCTGCATTAGCCAGATATTTTCCGTTGTGATTAAATACATAGATATAATGTTTGCCTCCCCATACATTGTTTCCAAGCTGATCCACCATATCCGATGTCGGGTTCCAAACCATATCCCGTCCATGATATGCCGTGAGCCAGGAGTCTTCTCCGAAGGCGATATTGAGTCGCTCTCCTGTTTCCACATTAATAGCATAACCCGGAAACCATCCCATCCCCGTGGGATAATCATAAGTTGGATCAGCATGATGTCCTTTATCTACCGATGTGCCTTTTCGTAAATCCAGTTTGGCTGCGCCATCTTCAGCCAGAGCAGGTTCATCGGCTAATTCAAGTACAGGGCAGCGCGACCATTTTGTCTGATCATTGGTAAGCACAATATCAATGCTGGGCAGCTGTGCCATTTTGGTAAGCGATGAATTTCCGTTATACTGATCCCACGATGGACCGTTGTGATTGCAAAGCGTACCGCCTATGGTCTGGGTAGAAGCGCACAAACGATAAGGAGCCCAGGTGCCTCCCAATACTTTTGAATATTGTTCCGCTACATCCAGATACCCGTTGCTTCCTTTGATGCTGTTGTATGCCGCATCGCAGGTAGTGGTGGAGGTGGCAGTCTGAGAACCGCCGCGAATCCAGTTGAAATCGGTATACCCATCTGCATCCGGAATTCCGCTCAGCCAGTTTTTCGTATTGTCGGCATAAATCATATTGCCCGACAGGAAGTCATAGCGGTAGTCACCACTCGTATAATTATATCCTATGCCTGTACCATCGTTGGTAGTTTGTATGGGTTGGGTGATGGTAACTGAGATACCCCAATTGGGCATGATGGATTTAACCGAGGTCAACGTCTGCTCATTATATATGGCCAGTGTTTTGTCCGATACCACACTATCGCCTGTGGTGGTATTTCTCAGTACCCAGGTACTGTTTGGATTCATCACGCCTCCGGCTACAGTGCCTTTTATTTTTAAAGTGAAATTGGCGCTCGGCACATTCAGCGGATCCACTACTTTCACATTAATAGGTCCGAAGCCACCTTTGTATTCAATCTGTTCAACACGACTCGCAGGAGCTGTGGAAGATAGGATGGCCGCTATCGTTGCATCGGTAAGATCGAGTGTGTTGCCACCGTTTCCGTTTCCATCCACGCGGGTAATATCCGGACCTGCTCCGTATCCTCCGTTTATAATGGTTCCTCCACCTTGAGGTGCCGGAATGTGAGGGATGCCTGAATACATTTTTATATTCTGTCGTCCTCTTTTATAGGGTTGTTTCTGTCCCACATCGGATGGGATCTTTGGCTGCGAAGAATTGAACGCCACATCCTGAGCATAGGGGATATAATTATTATAGGCATAAGAAACAGCCATGTAATAATAGGTCTTCTGATTCACGAGTTTGGTATTGGATGTCTGAGAAAACAAATCGGTGGTGATGCTGAAGGAGTGATTGATACCGGCATCGGTACCTACCACCATTTCCTGGGGAACTGTTCCGCCCAGGGCTGTGTTGGGAACAAAATTGACGATGCGGGATACTCCGTTTTTAACATCGCACTCTGCAATCAGACGGGCCTTATCTACATTATCCAGATCGGCTGCCGACACAGTGGCATCGTGCAACTGATAAATCTGGTATCCTTCGAATTTAAAAGTATCATTCAGCGAAATGGTATTGCCGAATAAATAATTTGATTCCACTTGTATCAATGGATCGATTTCATAATACGATTCCAGGTAATTATTCGAGATGGGAGTAGGCTGATTACTCAGACGAAGGATAAGCTGACGATCGAGTTCCTGCAGGGTAACATCGGGCGCAGCAGGGCCATTCAGTACCTTAAAACAATTGTCAAACAAAGCCTGGGCTTTATCATCCACGAGTTTCAACAGATCAACCGATGCGGTAGGTCCACCGCTGGTAGCCCTGGCCCAAACAATTCCGGTGGTTACATAATTTACTGCTCCGGGTTGTAATGTAAAAGAACCTGCCGACTGCATAAAGCGTCTGTCGCCGGGAGTATTTTCATCGCTTGCTTCTGTCCATGCCGGTTGAGGCACATGATTGGTACCCCATCCGCTGGGATCCGAATTGCCGGGAAACATAAAATCGCAAGGCACACCGCTGTTGTATCCTATACCTCCATAGGTCATACGGCTTCCGTCTCTCCAATAACCTCTCAGATAATTATAATAGTCTGTACCCGTACGCGGATCACCGTTCACCGTCGGTGAATTATTATAGTATACAAACTGAGACATGATAATCTGTTCACCCGGTTCATCCACCACACCGTTTCGGTTATTATCAACGCCATCATGCGGGTCGGCAACAGGTCCCTGAAAAAAATCGCAACCGCAGGCAGGAGGCTGACAGCCGTACGTTCCAGGTCCACCCGAGCCATCACAGGGTGTGCCGTTGTAGGTATAACCTAAACCGCGACTTACATCACATCCTACATAATCATCCAGTCCATACCCCAGATCCATATCAATCCATTGCCCAAACCAGGTATGCTCCATGGTATAGGTAGACCGGTTGATGATTTTGTATTTATAAAAAGTCATGTTATTGATATCGTCATTGGTGGAAAAGGCGAAGGCCTGAGCCTGTACTTCCAGACCTATAGGAGCTGCATTGGTAACGGTATGGATATTTCCCTTGTCGTTAAATACCCACCAGATGGATTCATCACCGAAGAGTTTCCATCCGCAGTTTTGATTTCCTAATAAATCAAAACCAGGATAGTCACCATCGCTGGGGTCATAGCGTCCGTCGTGGTTGTTATCATAAAACGGAGCGAGGTAGTGAGCCTGATTTTTGGATTGATCACCTGTCGCCGGCCAATTGGTGATAGATGCCGGAATGGTATATCCGGCGTATTGAGGATCGGAAGGATTGGCATACCATCCTGCAAAACGTTCCACATCGCTTAAATATATTTTATAGTGCTGATCATATTTCTGACACTGATCACCGCTGGTAGATACATTTACGGTATCAAGCGGACCCGGCCAGAAATCGTTTCCATCCTGACGATATGTTTGTGCCGCCACTTTCAGCTGACCGCCGGCATCCAATCCCCCTATCCATAACGAGCCCGCATATACGGAGCTGACACCGCCGCCTTTCGGAATTTCATACTTAGCCGAAATCAGATCCCACCACATATCACCGCCGGTGAGCAGTTTGGTGCGTACATTATTCAGATCCAGATCTGTTTTTGCCGTACCGGGAGAACACGTGTTATCCAGTGTTTCCTTTGGATTGGTGGCTGCGCGATTTTGCTGATGAGGCTGATCGGCCCGATGCGTCATTTCGCCTGCAAAACAAGACGAAGATAAAAGCACAGTAATGGCAAGGCCTGCGAGGTAGGGTTGGGGTCTTTTCATGCTGCAACGTTTAGAATCGTGAACTGAAAAGGGGATGAAAAAAAACGGGACGGAGGGATAGTTACACTACAAATATAATTGTGATGTTGTATTATAAAGGAGAGAATGAGCGATAGGCAGGATAAATTGTATAGGTGGTTGGTTTGGGAGGAAAGGTGGAGGATAGCATTCGTATCCCAATGAGAAAAACTAACGAGGTCATTCTGAACAGAAGGGTTGACAGGTGAATGAGGATGAAGAATCTGATGGTGCGTATGATTCGAATCCTCATCCTCCCCCTTGCCCCCTCCAGAGGGACGGCAATCCCGCAGTGCGGGATTGAGCGAGCATGTGCGCAAGCATATCCCCCTTTGGAGGGGGCAAGGGGGAGGACAATCGTGTCCTCTCCACATATACAATTCCGCTCTCCCTCTCCACCGATTGATACTAAATGTGTACATATACCACCTCCTTCTTCATCGATACGATCTCCTTGTCCACAGATACATCGTCCAAGTACACAAATCCTATCTCCAAGTACGCATGTACCACCTCCAACTACACAAATCTTATCTCCAAGTACACAAGTCCTGTCTCCAACTACACAAATTCGATCTTCAACTCCACCGATCCGTACTCAATCTTCACCGACACCACCTCCATTGTCACAAATCCTGACAATTTCTTTACCGATCCGCTCTCCGGCTTTACGAATCGTACGGACATCTATCGCCATCCGTACGACGACTATAGATGTCCGTACTCCATCTATAGATGTCGTACATGTCTGTAAGATCATACATGCTCTGTTTGTACATTTTGATCAGATTTGCGGACATTTTGACAGGATTGTTATCGCCGGAGATGGTATCGGTGAAGAAGGAGAACAGATTCCTGAAGTCGGAGAGCGTCCTTATTTACCAAAAGATACTTTCTGCGAATGAGGAAAGCGGATCTTTCTTCCGGGAGATCCTTTTCCTTTACCGAAAGGAACAATTCCTACATAAATTGTCAGGATTCCCGACATTGAAGACACTTTTCCTTTACCTGGAGATAGAACCGGTGAACAAAGAGCATCTCCACCTTTAGCTGGAGATAGTACAGCGATCGCTGTAGGTGGTATAGCGATCGCTATAGCACCTGTTTTGAAGTTTCGGAATAAAATTTGCTGACAAATTGTCGCTAGGGGCATACGTTTTTCTACTTAGTGATAGGAACACCACAGGTGGATATCACTTTCCAGTTATTGTTTATCCATTTCCATACCCGCATATACCGGAACAAAGCGCTTATTTCCTGTTCCTGATAACTACCCTTCATTTCCAACTGAAAGGAAAGAATGGCTGTATCTTCTATGAAATTTATTTGCTGATCGCTGGGTGTGAGGGAAGTCATGGCTGTATTTCCCGTGCGGTAGTTTTCCAGCAATTGAGATTTGTTGATGGTAAGTGCATTGGGTAATACAAACAAAGCCTGGTCGTGAATCAATTCGTCCAGTACAAGCAAATCTTTATCGCGGAATGCATCGAGGAGTCTTTTTTCGCAGGCCAGGATTTGGGTTGTGGGTGTGGTTGGAGTGGAGGCTGTCATGTGGCGGAGCTTATTGGAGAGCTAAAATAAGGAAAAATGAAAAAACCTCTCCGTTTGGGGAAAGGCTTTTTGATGTTCTGGTATTCGGTACAGGTATTTTTTAAGAGTTAGTTTGGCAAGTATTTATTATTCTTCAAAATTGAGATTGGACGGTTCTGGCTGGACAAACCCAGGCTGGCCTATTGTTTCGGTTCCTGTAACCGGGATGGATTTATCCACCTCTTCAAAAGATATGTTTTCAAACCATACCTGTCCTTTACCCCTCAGCTGTACACCGTATGAAAGTAAAGTGGCATTTGTGGGTACATCCAAAACAATTTCGTATTTCTTCCATCCTGTTGTTCCTGTTATTCCTCTATTCTGCATATTGTCAAAGGCTAAAGCTGTTAAAGAAGATGCCTGATCTACCCGTAACCACATTCCGGAAAATGATTCTACATTTTCAGATTTAATAGATCCGGTCATCCGTACTCTTTTACCCAGATACTTATAAGGGATACAGGACTGCATTAAAGTACCAAAACCTGTTGCACCTTCTTTATATTTAATGGTAGCTGCATTTTTGCCATGCTCTCCCTCTCCTTTTGCTATTCCCATATCATATTCAGAGGAATGACTTCCAATATTCGTTTCTTCGGCATGACTGCCGGCCGGCCACCATGATTTTGGAAGGGTAAAGGCATTTTCAAGCTGCGCCCCCATTTTATCATTTTGATCCGACTCAGGCTTAACCTTTGCGGTGCATGAAAACAAGATTCCGGATAGTGTGAACAGTAAAATGCAAACAGGTTTTATGAGTCTCATTACTTAGGAGAGTTTATTTGTTCAAAGGTATGTTAAATGGGCCTTCGTCAGCAAAAGTGTGATGTCCTTCCTCTATTCGAATAATATGCCCCGGTAAAGTTACCCCGATAATTTTCGACGGGATATCCACCTTTGACAGTGATGTGGAATAAATGGTGGATATTTGTTGGAATATAGGTGTCACGCATGAAATTAAGAAGCCAATATACGTATCCAATTATCTATTCACTTTTTCCAATATGTATAGCTGTTATAGTGTGGAAAAATTGGGGAGGTGATCCTGGTCTAATCAATGTAGTGCTTCCTTTTTTTATAATTGGGCTGATAATAGCCTTGTGCTCTTTTCTGTTTTTAATCAAAGATATCGTTGTACTGGAAGACACTTTGATTATTCAATACCCCCTCAACAGATGGATGGAAGACATCAAAATACCGATGAAAGAAATTCAGGAAGTGCAATTGCCAGGAGGAAGGATAACCACCATAATTTTCAAATATACTGACCTACAAACCTCCGATGTGAAAGAATCCAGGTTTCTTTTTGACATGAATACCAAAACCAGATACGATTTGTTTGATTTTTTAAGATCAAAAAACATTAAATTATCCGGGCGGGGAGCTGAAACTTATTTTGAAGATATTAAGACTTGGGCAAGTGTGGAGAGGCAAGAAAGAGGGAGATTCCCAAAATGAATGATTATTTTTAGATAGGGAGTTTTAAAACTGATAACATGAGAATAATCTTAAAAACTATTTGTTCACTTATTGTTGCAATGATCTTGGTTTCCTGCAATCAACCGTCATCAACCCATGCTGATGTTGCTGATAGCAAAAGAGCCAATGATAGTCTCCATAGATCAGATTCTCTTCAGGCTCATTCCGCCATGCTTCATAAACATCCTGTTTTAGAATCCAAGACTTTCAAGAAAGGGGATATCATAGAGCCATTAAAAGCGTTTGATTTTTCACTCCCGAATTCCTATGCTATGCTGAATATCAGCGGGAATGATTTTGAGGAATTGCCCTCCTCCATTCAAAAGAGCGCCTTATTGAAAATAACCGACCCGGAAATTTTGAAGCAGCTTCAAACAGAATTCAGATTTACCTATACAGGCACAGATATGGCTACCTGTGAAAGTTCCATCAGCTTTTGTTCCGGTAACAAAGCAGTATTTAAATCGGAAATTGTCATTGAAAATAATAAGGTGGGATTGCAAGGCCACTCCGGATGGATTGAAGCGGTGGATAGTAAAAAGATTATTGATTTAATTGCCAAAGGCGCTAGGGTGTATACGCCTGAGTTGAAGTTGTAACCACATTTTTAGCCATGAGGATATAAAATTATTTTAAAAAAGGCAATTCGAGCACTTAATTTTTCTCAAATTGTTGGGTAGTGATGGAACAATATTTATAGTTTTTGATAATGATCACATTAAAAGATTTGGGAGCATTTCTGCTAATACTTGTTGGATGGCTGGTGCTTTCGATTGTATTGTTGTCAATAGATCGTATTGCAAATAGTGATTATGCATTCTTCATTATTTTTCTCCTAGTTATTGCAGGAACATCTTTAACCTGGAATTATTACAAAAGAAAAAAATCAATAGCTAATTTTTTAGAACACCAGTTCAATAGGATGGGGTATAATGTTCTTGCAGAAAGATCATTTAATTTCAAAGAGAAGTTCACTACATCAGAAATAAAGGTGGCTTTCTGGACACCTATCGGACTCTTTATGGATAGGATTCAGTATAAATCTAAGTTTTTTAAGGTTTTTGTTGTGTCAAATTCAAATGGACAAAGACTAGAGTTAGCTGCTCTTGTCACTTTTTATTGGGAAGGAGAGCCGGATATTTCTATCTTAGGTAAGACTCCTCTATAATAGGGAGAATGCACGTCCTTTGGCTCAATAATAATTAGTATAGGAGATAGCCAAAGTATAAGTTTTCCTAAAGGGAAGCAATCTGTTAGTCTACTATTGGAATGAATAAGTATTTTAAGATTCTCATGGGCCCCAACAGATTCTATCCCATTCTATTCTTAGGAGCCATAATTTATTGGATATGCACTGGTTTTAAAAAACCATTTAAAGAGGCTTTTATTGGAACCAAGAAGGATGATGATAGAGCAAGGGATTCGATTGCAGGAAGAAACAATACAATAGGATGGATTGCCTTCTTTGTTTTGTTGTATTTATTAAAGCGTTTAACTGGTAATAATTGGTAACAGTATATAATGTGACCCTATTATAGTAACACCCGAATTAAGAATGTTGGAACCTATTAACCTAAGTCTTCCAAAGCGGATTTTATACACCCTGATCCCCTATTCATGTTATAGCTATAGCGTGCCTTATGGAGAAGAGGAGTTGCTTAAAAGACTTCAGGTTCTTACGACCGTATTAAGACCCTTGGCTACAGTGGAAGGAACTCAGTATATGTTCTTGGTAAAGGAGGTAAAGGGAGAAAATAAAGTAGTATTCAGACCTGGGCCAGGAAGGACAGGTAGTGATGGGACTGCCTCTTATATCGGAAAATATTGGTCAACTGATAAGGGAACTGAATTTGAGCTGAAAGTTAAACCGGACATTTGGTTTTATTTGATTAACGGCTTTCTTTTTTCTTTTTATTGGTTTGTGGTTAGAAAAGATCCTTTTGATATCCGTGGGTATTTGATTGCTTTCTTGATTCTTTATTTGATCGGATATCTTCCAATCTATTCATTTGTTAAGAGGCTGAAGAGAAATATTGAGAATGTTTTGGATGATTCAGACGAGTAGACTGAAAATGGAGAACCTGTGACCCTCCCGACGAAAATCGGGATGGTCTGAATCAGCTAATAAATGGTATAAAACAAAAAAGTGAGTGTAATCGCTCTCGCTCTCGCACTCACTCTGTTTTGGTGGGAGCTACAGGGTTCGAACCTGTGACCCTCTGCTTGTAAGGCAGATGCTCTGAACCAGCTGAGCTAAGCTCCCCTTTTTGTAATCGGGAGGCAAATATAGAAAAAATCCCAATCATGTATATATTTTTTATTTCAGGCTGTAAAAAGCAAAAAAGTCCTTTAAAAAGGGAAGAAACAGAGAAGGCGTTCATTAAAAGACATTGCCGAACAATTTGTCCAAGATGCTGATAATCAGCAAAACATAACGAATAATTGTAGAACAAGAGTCAATTACTTATTTTTGCTGCCTTCACCATCTTAACAGGACATCTAGCTCAGTTGGTTTAGAACATCGCCTCAAAGAAGGATTCAGTATTATTTAGGGCAATTAGCTCAGTTGGTTTAGAGCATTACCTCGACAAGGTAGGGGTCACTGGTTCGAGCCCAGTATTGCCCACAGAGAAAGAGACTGTCGAAAGATGGTCTCTTTTTTTGCTTCTTGGTTCACGCTCTTGCCAATACTCAAAAAGAAGAAATTTCGTAAGTTTACTCAAAGCTTATGACCCATGAACATACAGGCAGAAAAACTGGAATTGCTCGAATTGCTTTTAAGAACGGATAATGAAAGTGTTTTGAAAAAAATACGGGCTGTTTTCAATGCGTCAAAGGCTACTCCCCGCATTACTGTTAAGCAATACAATTTAGAGCTCAAAGCCGCAGAAAAAAGGATAAAGAATGGGAAATTCATCACCCATGAAGATCTCGAAGCCCAAATGGAGAAATGGTAACCCGCAAGAAGGCATATTGTATATATCCTATCTATAAGTAAGTAAAGCTTCCAGAGAACCTAATTCCCCTATTCTAAAAACCCCTTCAACCACAGCACCGCTTCCTCTTCCGAATTAAAAAGCCGGGTAGGGGATTGTTGGGAGGTAAGACTTTTGAAAAAATTACCGACAAGCTTGCCAGCCAGAGAATTTACAACCAGGGCTGCTGCCAGACGGGTTTCCTGATATTCATTACTGGCCATTCGCCTAAGGGCTTCGGGTGCAATAGTGAAATGAACGCCCCGGCTATCCCAAAGGATACAGAACTTCTTTCCTTCGCTCAGTTCCAGATTTATCTTCCGCATCATCAACACATCTTCCAGATCCAGCAAAGCATTCTGCTCCACAACTATTTTGATGATTCGGGGTGCTACAAGTGTTTGTGTATACTTCACAAGTAAAAACAATTATTAATTTCTGTGGCCCGCACGGAATTGTTTTATATCCATAGGCCGGAAGAGTGAATTCAGTTTGGGCCAGTCTTCAGCAGGAATCCGTTCTTTATTAAATACAAACCAATACGCTTCTTTCGTCATCCCCGAATAATGGATCAAAGCATTGTTATAGCCTTTTGTCATCGTCAGGTTTAAGGAAAAAAAGCAATAGATAAGCGAACAGAGCAGGATCACCGTTACTGTTTTGGCCCACACAGCCTGGAATAAATCAATCAGCATCTCATAAAAGGCACAGAGCGGCAAGGCAAGCAAGGCATAATTCTGTACCATGGCCCTGCATCCGAAACTACCGCTGAATGTCCAGTCCCACCAGCACGATAAAAGATAAATATTCAACACCGTAAAAGCAAGAACAGGTAAGAAGAGGGATCGTTGTTTACGATAAAGCGGAATAAAACCTATAAAGGCAAGAAGCATAATGGGGGTATACAGAAACAATCCTTTGCGGTAACTGAACAGAAAATTAATGACCTGGGGATCGGTGAAGAAAAACTTTTCGCCTATATAGGCATCGAAGATAAAAGACCCTGAATTTATTTTCCAGTAGATAAGTTGGGGACTGATGATGACAAAAAATAAAAGGATGGCGATGAGTAACTGGGTCCGTAGCGACCAGAGATAAACTACCCTTGATTTAAGTGTACCTATATTATATACCCCCATCAAAGGGAGGAGCAAAAATATAATCCCGTCAACCGGGCGGGCCATAAAGATGAGTCCACCCAAAAAAGCGCTGAGATAGAGATGTTTTTTTCTTTTTTCCTTATACCACATCGCCGCTGTATACAGAAAGAAACAATACAGGGTAAAAAGAAAGGAATGCGACATCTGTCCCAGGGAAACGGTATAGTACAACAGGTTGGTGGCGTAAAAGACAGAAAAGACGGTTAGCAAAGCCGCTAAGGGCTTGAAAAACATAATGAGGGTTTTGTATAGAAACCAAAGCCCGAAAAAGACATACAGTATGGTGCCGAAATAAATGGTCCATATATAAGGAGGGGAATATCCGTCCGGCGGATAATCGTGGTGATTGGCTATCCAGTCTCCGATTAAAAACATGGGCGCTTCCATAATGGCTACGCCCATACTCATTTTGGGCACCACTTTTCCGTTGGGTGTGGGTATGAGCCAGTATTCGGCAGGGGAGTGAAACTGAATTTCATGATGAATAAACAGAGAAGGCAGATAAGAATAGTATTGGTTGGCATCCTGGAAGAAAGGGGTTTTCTGATACTTCCAGTATATAAGACCTGAATACTGAGAAGAAAGAAATACAAAGCTGAAGACGGCAAATAAGGTCCAGAGCGACATCTTTTTCAGACGTTCTTTTAGCCGGATCCAGGAATGCTGAATTTTTTTCATTCCGGATTGTAAAGCAAAGTGCGATTCATACTCATAATGCACAAGATGATGTTTTTCCCTGAGATACGGACTTTCTCCGACTGATAAAGATTGGAGAGCCAGCTAAAGAAATGGAAGGAGGTATCCATTATTGCAAAATGTTTTCCTATGGGCATTCGGTAAGTTGGTGTTAAAAGTGCCTAAAAATAAGTCTTTTAAAATAAACATCCAATGTGGAAACGGGACTAAGTACGATCTGATATAATATACAGAATGGAGGAAACGATAGACGAACTGGATAAATTACCAGATAATCATTCATTCCTGTTAGATACTCATTGTCTCCTGTGAATTACTCATTCTGGCATTAAAAGGGCTTGTGATGGATGTTTCTTTGCCACCGAATTCACGTTACCGCTTTTGCACGTTAAATAATAAACAACACAAACATGAACTATTTCAGCAAGGTTTCCTTGTTGCTTATGGGGGTTATTGGTCTTATCCCTCTTAATCAGCAGGCGCAAAATCAGAAGACGTTATCCTATCCTCAGGATCCCGACAACTATTATTTTATAAAGGACCAGTACATGAAAGCTCATCCGGCTAAAGCAAAAGATAAGGATGAGGACGATAAAGACGATCAGTATGAAGGGGCGTTTCAGCAGTGGGATTGGTATTGGGGCAATCACCTGGATGCAGGTTCGCATATTCCGGGAAAGAAAGCCGACATGACTAAACACCTGAAAGATTATCTGATGGGTTCTGCATCACAAAGCTCCAACAGGAGTTTGAGCGGAAATCCTTTTGTTTGCCAGACTAGCCTGGGTAACTGGACTCCCTACGGGCCAGCTACTTTTACTGCACCCTGGATGGGTAAAGTAAATCTGACCTGGGTTAATCCTTCCAACAATTCGGAGATCTATGCCGGAAGCTCCGGAGGTGGAATGTTTCATACTACCAATGCGGGTAGCGGTGTTACCTGGTCTTATGTGAATCAGGTAGATGCCAGTGGAAATCGTTTCCCTTCTATTGGTACTACAGCCATCACCGTAGATTATACAACCGCAACTCCTATCATTTATGCAGGAAGTTCCAGTACCACTCCGGGAGCCGTGTGGGGCCTGGGAGGTAATTACGGATTCGGGTTGCTGCGGTCTACCGACGGAGGTTCCACCTGGCAGCAGATTCTTGACCTGAGTACATTCCCTACACTTCGCAGTCTGGATTATGTACGTGTGGTGAAAATTCATCCGCAGGACCATAATACCGTATATGTACTGGCCGGACAAACCGTATTCGTTACCAGCAATGCCACCAGCGCTACTCCTACATGGACTGCGGTATACACGGTAAATTCTGCCGCGTATTGTACTTACGGTATTTTTGCCTTTACCGATATTGAAATCATTCCCGGAGCCACCGGTGTAAGTAATTCTACCGTGGCTGTATCTACCAACCGTATGGATTTTGACGGAAGTTCTTCTTCCTCCTGCGGTTCTGCAAAAATGTATATCTCCAACAGCGGAGGAGCCAGCGGAACATTTACCGATGTGAGCGCTACCGTACTCGGCACATTTATCACCGACCGTATCAGCATGGCTTTACAGCCGGGCAATACCAGCGAAATATATGTTACCTACGCTACCTGCGGAGGAAATACTACCGGCCCGAGCTATATCAACTTCGGAAAAATTAATGTTTCCACATTGGCTGTTACCAATATCGCGCTTAACCAGTCCAATAACTTTGCAGCTCCTGGAGCCGGTTTTTGGGATTTGGAATTTGAATTTTCTAAAAACAACCCCAACTATTTTTACATAGGCGGGCAGATTCTATATAAGTACTGTCTGAGTGGCACTACGCTCACTTCTGCAGTTGCGTATTCACAGTATACACCTAGTTCCGCAACAACCACACACGCCGATATACGTGGTATGCAGGTATTGCCTTCCGGTACTACCAACGACCTGATTGTACTGAGTGATGACGGTGGTGTACAAGAGGTAACAGTACCTTGTACTTCTATGACAACGCCTACAAACTGGACCAACCTGAATGGGAGTACAGCAGGAAGCTCCCTCAACATTACTCAGTATTTCGGACTTGCCTGTTCGGAAGCAAATTATGATGAGCTGGTGGCAGGTGCGCAGGATAATGGTATCCATAACTATCATTCCGGAAGCTGGACGCAGTGGTACGGTGGTGACGGATGGAAAGGGGTAATTAATCCGATTACCAATATGTATTATGGTCTTGATAACCCCGGAGGTCTTTTTGCCTTTACAGGGAATGTAACTTCAGGTGGATTGTCAAGTACTACTACTCCGTCTCCTTATGGAGGAGGAAATTCACCGGTGGTTACAACACAAAATAATCCGAATATTATTTATTCCAGCGGAAGCAATTCTACCGGCGGAAATGATGTGTTCCGTTCTACCAACTTCGGTTCTTCCTGGTCATCTATCAGTTTCCCAGCCGATGGAAATGATATCCGTTCCATACGCGTTGCTCCCAATGCACCCGATACCATTTATGTGGTAAAAGACAACCCAACCTGGGGCGCTACCGGCGCAGCAACTGCAAACCGTATCTGGATGGGAGTGATGAATCCAAGTACTTCTGTCTGGACCTGGACCGATATCGCTGCTTCCAATACCACCTGTGGTGCATTGATCAATGGATTGTCCTGGGCCTGTGCCTGTGATCTGGCCATCGATCCGAACAATGCCAAACGTATCTGGGTTACTTTTAACGCGTACTGGAATATCGGAACTACATCAGCCGGTCAGAACCGTGTTGTTCACAGCCCCGATGGTGGTGCCACCTGGTACGATGCTACCAATAACCTGCCTCCGTTTCCTGTTAACTGTATCACTTACCAGAACGGTTCCAATGATGTCTTGTATGTAGGCACGGATGTGGGTGTGTTCCAGTTTGCAACAGCAGGAACTACTCCGGGTGTGGGAACATGGAATTGTTTCAATCAGGGATTACCGATAGTAGCTGTTACCGGAATTGATATCAATTACTGCAAGGCTAAAATCCGTATTTCTACCTATGGTCGTGGAATCTATGTTTCCGATTTGCCTATCCTCACTGATTTTGTAGTGAACTCTACCACATCCTGGTATGGTACGCATTATGTAGCGAATGATATTTACGTGACCGGAAATTCAACACTTAATCTGTATGGTACTATCTATATGAGCGCAGGTAAACGCATCAAGGTAGATCGTGGTTCGGTATTGAATATGCACCCGAATTCTTTAATATCAAACGGTTGCGGCGATATGTGGCAGGGTGTGGAAGTGTATGGAACTTCGGCCACGGCACAGAATGTAAGCGGATCACAAGGTATCATCGTGATGCAATCAGGAGCAACTATTTCCAATGCACTGGAAGGTGTATCTAATGCCCAAATGAGCGGTGGAGTGCCTGTTACCGGTTATACCGGAGGTATTCTCGAATGTACAGGTGCTAATTTCATCAACAACCGCCGCGACGTGGCCATGTACTCCTACCACTGGTATGTGGGTGCATACGAACAACCGAATATTTCCTACTTCAAGGATTGTCAGTTCGAGACCAATAACGGACTGAACTTAAGTACACAGGCATTGAATACGCACATGACCCTGAATGATGTATTTAAACCAACCGTTCTGGGATGTAACTTTGCCAATAATACAGCCAATACCATTTACGCTTCTAACTACAGAGGAGCCGGTATTACATCAGTGGATGCTACCTATGCAATTGATAATTACTATCGTCCGGGTATCACCCCTCCGATCCTGATTTCTTCGACCACTTTCACCGGTCTTACTTCAGGGATCATGGCCAGTTATACCAACCCTACCGGAAGACAGGTTACGGTGAAGAACACCACGTTCAATCACAATCTGCACGGTATGCAGGTGAGCAATGGTGCCAATCCAAGCGTAACCCTCAGCACCTTTACTGCAATTCCGCAAGGACTCACCACCAACTGGGTAGATGCAACCTATGGAGTGGATATGTACGGTTGTACCGGATTGCTGGTAAACTGTAATACCTTTTCAGGTATCTATTCCACTACCTCCAATAACTACGGAACCATTATCGACAATTGCGGAAGCTCCACCGGCAATATTGTTTCTAACAACACCTTCTCCAATGTATATGCAGGAGTTCAGGCACAAGGAAACAATGGAACCGGAACAAGCGGTGTGCAGTTTGAGTGTAACACCTTCCAGTCGAGCATAAGCTATCAGATGGCTGTTTGTCCTCAGAACACAGGTTCTATCGCCAGCCAGGGAAGTGCATGCACACAAGGGCTGACACGTCAGAATAATTTCTTCGTGCCTTCATCCCCGTACAAACAGATTCTGTCTACCAATGCAGCGCTTACCTATTATGCATCCGTAGTTGATCCTACTGTATTGTCAGGATCCATCACCATCAACTGGTGCCCAAGTGTTTCCGGCGAATGTCAGACCGGTTGTTCATCCGGAGGATCTCAGTCATCCTCTGCTCTTACACCGGATGATTCACTGGCACTTGCCAGAGCTGTTACCGAATTCTCTGCTTTGGAAAGTCCTGAAAGGGAAATTGCATTAGCAGGTGCCTATATCGTTAACAAGCAAGGCAGCGATGCGCAAGCTATCATCACCGGATTCAGAAGCAAAGGAATGACAGAAGCGGCTGACTATTTCGGTATGGAGATGGATCTGTTCTCCAACGGCAAGTCGTGGTACGATATGAGTCCTTCCCAGCTTTCCAGAATAACGGAGATTGCTGCAGGTACTTCGGAGGTAACCGGTTATGCCAACGCTGTACTGCAATTGCTTAATGGTACTACTTACCAGCACCAGATCGAGCGTATCAGCTTGCCATCCGATGAAATGAAAAACAAAGGAGGTGCCAGCAACATGCTTTCTGATAATATCCCGAATCCATTCCAGCATATTTCTGCCATACAGTGTCAGGTAGAAGATGGTGCTCAGAAATCCTATCTGCAGATTTCAACTGCACTGGGTGATGTGATCAGGACGTATAACCTGGTGCCGGGTGAAAATAATATTGTCGTTGACGGATCCGACTTACGTCAGGGTGTATACTACTACTCCATGTTTGTAAATGGATCACGTGTAGCCACCAAGAAAATGTTGGTGCTTCACTAAGACAGCGTTCATATTAGACCATTAAAAAGGGTTGTTTCCACTATGGAAACAACCCTTTTTTTTATAAGAGAATGTTATAGGATTGTCAGATCGCGTCGCCTACGGTGAACGTACTTCCACCCACAAACACCAGATCATTTTTTCCGGCTTTTGTTTGTGCAGCCTTCAGTGCTTTTTTCACGGTGGGGTAGGTGTTTCCTTTCAGGTGGTAAGGTTTAGCCATGGCTTGTAGCTGGGTAGCATCCATGCCGCGGGGTATATTGGCTTTGCAGAAAAAGTATTCTGCTTTTTTAGGCAGGAGCTTCAGGATAGTAGTAATGTCCTTATCGGATACCATGCCCAGCACAAACAGTAATTTATGGTACGGGATCTGTTCCATGGATTTCAATACCTCTTTAATGCCCGCTTCATTATGTCCTGTATCGGCATAGGTAAGGGGATGGTCGGAGAGTTTCTCCCAGCGTCCCCGTAATCCTGTCAGCTTTCTTACTTGAGACAATCCTTTTCGTATTTCTTTTTCCCCTATTTCAAAACCTTGTTTATTCAGTTCGGCTATAACAGCTAATACACCCGCCATATTTTTTTGCTGATACGCTCCCGGCAAATCGCATGACAGATCTTTTACGGGTGCATGCCCTTTCTCTTTTACCTCCACTTCAAGAAATGCCTCCTGCCTCCTGCCTCCTGCGCCTGCCTCCTGCGCCTGCCTCCTGCCGCTGAGCTTTACCGAATAATGCTCTGAAGCAAACACCACCTCCGTTTTCATTTTCTTTGCTGCACTAGTAAAAACAGAAGCCGTGGCTTTTTGTTTCTCACTCACCACTACAGGAACGCCCTTTTTAATGATGCCTGCTTTTTCACCGGCAATTTTTTGAAGCGTATTGCCCAGCAGATTGGTATGATCGTAACTGATGTTAGTGATAAGCGACACGAGCGGGGTGATTACATTGGTGCTGTCTAGTCTTCCGCCCAAACCCGTTTCGATGATGGCGATGTCCACTTTTTCGGCTCTGAAATAATCAAAACACAAACCTACCGTCCATTCAAAAAAAGAAGGCTGGATACGATCGAATTCTTTTTTGTATGTATTGACAAACCCGCTGACATAGGTTTTAGGAATCATTTTACCGTTGATACGGATGCGTTCCCGAAAATCTTTCAGGTGGGGGGAGGTATAGAGACCTACTTTCAGACCTTTGCTTTGCAGAATAGCAGCCAGCATGTGGGAGCTGGATCCTTTGCCGTTGGTGCCGGCAATATGAACGGAGCGAAATTTATTTTCCGGATGATTCAGCAACTCGCAAAGAGCATGGGTATTATCCAGATCGGCTTTATAGGCAGCTGCACCGATGCGATGAAACATGGGCAGACAGGAATACAGGTAATCGAGCGTTTGTTTATAATCGAGGGGCATAAGCAATGCTTCTGTTTAACAGAAAGAAGCTCTGCTAAATTCGCAATTCCATTCAGTATTTGAAAGGAAAAAATAAATCAATGGAGGGTGAAGTCGAAGACATACGTTCCTGTCTGATCCAAGCTGCCATCAGGATTTTTGTCAAACTTGGCTTTGCGTGCCGCTTCACGGGCTTTGGCCCAAAGCAATGCATTGGTGGTGGTAGATCCTTTGGCAACGGCTTCGGCATCAATTACATTTCCGTCTTTATCCACCGTTATTTTAACCACTACACGCCCTTCTTCCTGTGCATTGCTCAGTAAGGTGGCAGGTACTACCAGGTGACGGTGACTCAGATGAGCTCCGGTTCCACCGGTACCACCAGTGCCGGGTCCGCCGCTGCCCGGTGTGCCGGTATAATTCTTAGCTCCCGGTGTTCCGTTCGGGTCGCCCTTAAATCCGGGTGTATTATCGTCTCCATGACCTCCTCCTACATTTTTGGAGTTGGAATTATATTCTTTCAGCATTTTGGCAAGGGCATCATCGGGAGGTTGTACCGGTGTTTTTACTACCGGTTTTTCAGTCGGTTTTACCACCAATGTTTTTTCTTTCACCTTCTTTACCGGAGGCACAGAATAGTCCGAGTTGTCGGTTGAATTGGTGATGGCCGATTCATCCACCGGGGCAGGAGGGATAGGAGCGCTTTTTTTGTCAAACGAAGGAGGATTTACATCATCATTCATTCCTTCATCGGTAAGCCCGTAGGCTACATCCACCCCGCTGCTATCTTCCGGAAAGGGAGGGATAGGAGTATGAAGCTTGATGAGATAAAGAGCCAGCAGCAACAGCGCCAGAAAAGTCAGGCTGATAAACAAGGGCAATGCCCTGGCATCTTTTTGTTCTATGCGTGCGCTGTTCATCATTTAATGGATAGAGGCTTTGGTGGCCAAAATCATTTTTACTTTCAGCTTTTCACCTATCTGTAATACATCCACAAAATCCTGGAGTTTTAAACTCTGATCCAGCTTTAGCACCACGGTGGCATTGACCGGATTTTCTCCCAGCTTAAAACGGATACCAGGCTCCAGCTCATCAAAACGAAGCGGGCCTGTCTGGTTGATATAATACTGAAGATCTTTGGTAACCTGTATTGTCACTTTTTGAGGACCCGTGGTTCTGTTCGGCTTGGAATTCGGCAGATTCAGATTCATCACGTTGGGACTAACCAATGTGGAGAGAATCAAAAAGAACAGCAACAGAAAAAACATGATGTCGTTCAGCGATTCCGTGCTGACTTCCGCATGCTCTCTTTCTCGTTTACGTAGATTCATTGTAGTGTTTTTAAATCTCGAATGTCCTTAGGACACTTGAATATTGAGTGTTTAGCGTTTAAAATTTAATATTCTTAATTATAAATTTTAAACTATCAACTCTAAATATTTAACTAACAATTGCTTCCTGCCGCTTCCTCCCCCTGCCCCCTCCAGAGGGGGATACGCGGATGTCCCCCTTTGGAGGGGGATAAAGGGGGAGGACCTATTTCCCCGGCTCATTCAAAATGTCCATAAACTCCATCGTCCCTCTTTCCATCCTGTTTACCAGCTTATCTATTTTAATGTTTAAGAGATAGTACCCCAGAAATGCAATGATACCTACCATCAAACCACCGGCGCTGCTGGTCATTTTAACATATAAACCATGAGAGATGGTAGAGATTTCCACGTTATTGGCCAGGGAGATATCATAAAAGATCTTGATAACACCCAGGATGGTTCCCACAAATCCGAACATAGGAGCAAGTTTGGCAATCAGACTGAGGTATCCCATGTTTTTTTCCAGGCGGCTCACTTCCAGCTTACCCACCGTTTCCATGGCTCCTTCTATATCCTCCATGCTCTGCCCAATGCGGGAGATTCCTTTTTCAACCATACGGGGTACGGGTCCTGCGCTGCTTTTGCAAAGTGTTTTGGCCGATTCCAGATTACCGGTATGGATGGAGTCCTTCACATGATTCATGAAATTGGGATCCATGCGCGAAGCTTTGCTCAGGGCAATGATGCGTTCCATGATAAAATAAATGGCCAGGAAGCACAGAATGGCCAGCGGCACCATGATATATCCGCCTTTCACCACCATATCCAGCAAACTGAGAGTATCCTCTGTTTTCACAGGTGCGGCAGTAATGCCGGAAACGGGTACTGCCGTTGCTACTTTATGAGTAGTATCGGCAGTAATTCCGGTAGTAACGGCAAGAAGAATTGTATTCAGCATCGGGGACAATTTTTTAGTTATGCTAAATTACTCCTATATGAAGGGCACCTGGTCAGCATACAGATGCACTTATAAACATGACCCTGTTAGTTGTGTACCTGCAAGGCCAAAGCGTTGATTTATGTCAATTTTTCTTCGTTTTCTTCCTCATTCCTGTATCTCATAGGTGAGGGGTTGCACATGCCATACCTTTACTGCTTTGTTGCCTACTTTACCCGGTTTCCATCTGGGCATTTTACGAATCACTTCCGATGCCTGATCTTCCAGCCCATAGCCTACCTTTTTTAGCACCTCTATATTGTTTACGTTACCTTGTTCATCCACTACAAAACGAATCACCATTTTTCCATGCGCATGGGCTTCTGTAGCCATGGGGGTGTAACGGATATTGCGTTGCATATAACGCATCAGCGCCGCTTCTCCTCCGGGAAACTCAGGCATGGTATCGGCAAAAAGAACAGGCAGTGATACAGGCTCTACCTTAGGTTCCACAGGCCCCGGATGTGATCCTTCGCCTCCGGGATTTCCTGTTTCCGGAGTACCGGGTCCGGGATTGCCGGTAGAAGGGTTCGGATCTACTTTTGTCTCTACCGGTTTAGGTGTAATTGTGGAATCAACAAAGACGGTGGCTGCATGTTCATCGGGTACCCGCTGTGGAGGATCAACATGATGTTTCTGAATGGGAGGCGGATCAATGATAGGGCGGATATCGACAAGTGTTCCGGTGAGTGAAGTGATAACCGGAGGAGGTACTATTTTAGAGTCGGGTAAAAGGCGATACACTCCTATCAATGCCAGCAATGCGAGCATGGCCATGCCAAATGAACGCACGAGTGCATCATCATAACTTTTGCGTATGGCATATGCTCCATACGATTTGTTTCTGTTCTCGAAAACGATCTCGTCCATCGAGTTTTGTTTGTTGGTTGTGGTCCCCATGGTTCTGATGTATTTGTTGTTTGTCAGATGCCGCAAATGGAATTTTTCCATAAACGGTTTGGGGATGTAATCGGAAATTCAGGGGATGTACTAAAAGACTAAAGGGTAACTTTTCTGTTCAGGGGGGATGTATTTGTTATCTTAAACGGAGGGGATACAGGAAAAGTTGTGCCGGGCTGAAAATTATTTTACCGGTGTCCGCCAAACCCCGTTATCGGACTGCTGAATGTTACCTTGTTATGTTCCATCAGATCCAGGATCACATAGTTCAGATCTTCCTGCAAGTGCAGGTAATCCGAATAATCAGGAGATTCCATATAGCACAATACAAGCATGTTGACGGAGTTGGTTCCCAGTTCCAGCAAGCTTACCTGACGGGTGTCGGGTAGGATCCTTTCATCCTTTTCCATGAAATCTTTTATGCCTTTGGTAATGGTACGTATCTGAGCCGAAGTGGAGCCCCCTTCCAGACCAAATGTAAAACGGATACGGCGGTGTGTACGGCGACTGATATTATCCAGCTCTGCATCCACCATTTTTTTATTGGGAACGGTTACCAAAGTTTTTTCAACGGTGCGAATGCGGGTGCTCCTAAAACCGATGCTTTCAACCGTACCTTCGAAAGAAGAGATTTTGACATAATCGCCTACCATAAAAGGCTTATCCAGAAAAATCGTAAACGACCCCAGCAGATTTTCAATGGATTCTTTAGCTGCCAGAGCCACTGCCAAACCGCCTATGCCTAATCCGGCGATGAGGGAGGCCACATTGATTCTGAAAACGGATCCCAGGATGGTAAACATGCTCAGAATAATGATCAGGACTTTAATAGCTTCTTTAATAAAAGGAACAAGCTGATCATCTTTGGTATCGGCCAGACTGGAACGATATTTTAATACGAGCCCGAAAAAATCCACAATGCGCAGGATGATAAAACTGAGGCTGGCGATAAGTAACAGATGAAAAGAACGTTGCAATATCATTCGCAGACCGAAATGATCATCCGATGCCAGATGCCATTCGTTGGGAAAGCTCAGGCAATCGGCAGCAAAGTACAGGGTAAGCAGCAGAACAAGATATCCCAGTGGCTTTTTAACGAGGACATGAAGTTTGTCATATCCTACATCTTCGCCCGAATAGCGTTTGAGTATCTGGAAAAGAAAATGGGTAAGCAGACGGGTCAGGAGCCGTTTAAGCAGAAGGCCTATAAGCAGAATGCCGATACACCAGCTGAGCTCAGCCACCGTATCCTGTCCGTATAAAGGATAATTAAATAATTTCCTGAGTTGTTCCATTACTTAAGCATTCAAATACCGATACAAAATAAGGTATTATTCATGTCCGGAACAGCATTGCGGCTATTATTTCAGCCTATTGCAGCCTGGATTTCTGTTTCCTGCATAAGTTGTTTAAGAGCCAGCTCCAACGCTGTCTGGGAAAGATTGATTTTCTCCTTATTCACCGCATGGGTTTTTTGTAAGGCCGTACGAATGGTATTGGAAACATCCTGAAAAATACTCTGGTCGCTGTAATCGCTGCCATGCTGCATCAGATAAGCAAATACGCGGGCCATTCCGCAGTTGGCAATAAAGTCGGGGATAATACTCATCACCGAATCGGCATAAGCGGCCGTAGGTCCGAAAAATATTTCAGCATCGGCAAAAGGTACATTGGCTCCGGAAGCAATCACTTTGCAACCTGCTGCATGTAACCGGTCTATCTGGGCACGTGTTACCAGACGGGAAGCAGCACCGGGAATAAAGATATCACAAGGCAGATCCCAGATACGTTCATTAAGCTCATCAAAAGGAATCAGTTTTTCGGAACGAAGCTGGTTGGCCTGACGGTTGAGAAATAAAGTACGGATCTCGTCAAAAGAAAAACCTTCCTGTTTCAGCAGTCCCCCGTTGCGGTCTATAATACCTACAATAGCAACACCCATCTGAGAAAGATAATAAGCTGCTGCTGCTGCTACATTTCCCCATCCCTGAATAATGGCTTTTTTGCCTTTTATCTCACCGTCGTAAATAGCATAAAAATGTTTCACCGATTCGGCTACTCCATAACCGGTAATCATATCGGCAATAAGATATGTAGCATTAGGGGTAGGGGTGAAGTGGGGATCGGTAATGATTTTTGAAACACCTCTTCGGAGCTGTCCTATTTTATAAATCTTTTCCCGCTCATCAGGTTTAAAGTGGCCCATCACAACACCTTCCTGAGGATGCCAAATTCCATAATATTCCGTAATAGGAATCACCTCATGGATCTCATCCACATTTAAATCGCCCCCTGTACCATAATAGTGTTTCAATAAAGGAGCAACGGCATGAAACCAGCGTTTCAGCACACCTTCTTTACGCGGATCGGCCGGATCGAAACAAATACCGGATTTGGCTCCTCCTATGGCGGGACCCGAAACAGTGAATTTTATTTCCATGGTTTTGGCAAGCGATACTACCTCATGCTTATCCAGTCCCTTTCTCATCCTTGTTCCGCCTCCCGCAGCACCGCCGCGCAGGGAATTGATCACAATCCATCCAATGGCTTCTGTTTTCGGATCTCTCCATTCAAATACAATTTCAGGAGCCTTGGATTCATAACGCTGAATCATTTCTTTCATCTTCATCTATAAACGGGATTTGAACAAAAGTAAGAAAACATTATTTGGGGGAAGAATAGAAGAGAGTGCCCGGAACGTATTTTTTTGCAAAAAAATTGTATCATTGTGCTAAATATTCAAGAAAAGCTTTTTTACCTTTGTAATAACCTGGAAGTTTACAGCAATGAAAAAATCTTCTAAGACAGCAAAGAAGGATACTAAAATCAAGAAGACGAAAGTTTTGGGCGCAGAAGAGCTCAAGAAAACCAAAGCGTCTACTCTTAAGCCTATGAAGGCAAAGGAGAAGAAGGCCTGGAAGAACGATCTGCACGAAGACGAAGAGGATCTTGAGGAAGAAGGCCTGGAAGAAGGAGAAGAAAAAGAGACGGAAGAATTTGAAGAGTTCGAAGAAAAAGAACCCTCCAAGTTTGAAGACTTTAGTATCGGCCTTAACGAGGATGATGAGGAAGAAGATGACGGTTACTATGAAGATAGTTTCTGATCCCGTCTTTCCCTGAATTTATCGTCCCGGTTATTCTACCGGGACTTTTTATTTATACGGTTTTTCCTGTATAAATGCATCCACCTGTTGAATTACGCCTGGCACCGGTCACCGACTGCAGGGTATTTGTTTCATTGCAATATCTTAACAATCCGAGAAAAGCAAAAATCAGGGCCTCTTTAAAGGCTATCAGTCCCGGCTCTGGAAGGATTATGACCGATTCGCAATGATATTGGATACGTTCCATCAGATACGTGTTCCATGCTCCGCCCCCTGTAACAAGAATATGTTTGTTTTTTCCTTTCAGCTCTTTGCCCAGTTGCCGGGCTATATGCTCCACATAGGTATGCAGCTTGTTTTCGATTGATTCTTTGTTTTTGCTCAGCAGAGGCAGCACCTCTTTATCCACCCATTCCTTACCCAGTGATTTGGGTCCCTTGCGCGTATAGTAGGAGGCCGAATCGAGTGTTTTCAGAAGTGATGCAGAAACAGTTCCCTTGCATGCCAGCGCTCCGTTGCGGTCATAGGCCTTGCCTTTCTTACTGCTCAGTTCATTCAAAACAATATTTACCGGGCATACATCATATGCAATCCGTTTCCCTTGTTGGCGGAAGGAAATATTGGCAAAACCTCCGAGGTTAAGACAATAATCATAAGCCGGAAAAAGCAGATCATCCCCGATAGGAACCAGGGGAGCGCCTTGTCCTCCCAACGCTACATCCAGGGACCGGAAATCGCATACCGTATCTGTTCCGCATACGGCAGCCAGGGCAGCTCCTGAACCAATCTGAAGTGTGAGGCCTCTGGCAGGTTGATGAAATACGGTGTGACCATGAGCACAAATAAGATCCGGAGCCTGTAGCCGGTGTTTTTTTATAAAGGCATTTACCTGATTACCCTGCCAGGTACCAAACCAGGTATGGGTTTCGAGGAGTCCGATAGCAGTGGTATTCCCAGCCTGGGTCAGACGTTTCTTTATGCCAGGGCTATATGGGATGGTCTCGGCCTTACGGATGTGCCAGGTCCACTTTGTTTTATCTTTTACAAATTCGCAGCAGGCAATATCCAGCCCATCCAGGGAGGTACCCGACATGAGTCCAATAACCTTGTATTTTTTCATGACAGTAAGATTAAACAAATTTATTAATAAGTATATTTGTCGCCTACCAAACCCCAATTAAGCCATGGAATTTAAATTAACGGAAGAGCATCTGATGATTCAGAAAGCAGCGAGAGATTTTGCCCAGGATGTACTTAAGCCAGGAGTTATTGAACGGGATGAATTACAGAAATTTCCGAAAGAGGAAATAAAGAAATTGGGCGAGCTTGGGTTTCTGGGAATGATGGTAGACCCTAAATACGGAGGTGGGGGCATGGATACCATTTCTTACGTGCTGGCTATGGAAGAGATATCTAAAGTAGATGCTTCTGTTTCCGTTTGTATGTCGGTCAATAACTCACTTGTTTGCTGGGGCCTTGAGCAGTTCGGTACCGAAGAGCAAAAACAAAAATACCTGGTGCCCCTGGCAAAAGGCGAGATAATAGGCGCTTTTTGTCTCTCCGAACCGGAAGCCGGATCGGATGCCACATCCCAAAAAACAACAGCCATTGATAAAGGCGATCATTATCTGTTAAATGGTACGAAGAACTGGATTACCAATGGAAACAGTGCTTCCGTATACCTTGTCATAGCACAAACGCATATTGAAAAAGGACATAAAGGCATTAATGCCCTGATTATTGAAAAAGGGATGCCTGGTTTTGTAGTCGGGAAGAAAGAAAATAAATTGGGTATCAGAGGATCGGATACGCATTCCCTGATGTTTACCGATGTAAAAGTGCCTAAAGCGAATCGTATCGGTGAAGATGGTTTCGGATTCAAATTTGCCATGAAAACACTTTCCGGCGGACGTATCGGTATTGCCTCTCAGGCACTGGGTATTGCTTCCGGAGCGTATGAACTGGCACTGGCTTATTCTAAAGAACGTAAAGCTTTTGGAAAACCGATTTGTCAGCACCAGGCCATACAATTTAAACTGGCCGATATGGCCACCGAAATTGAAGCGGCCCGTTTGTTATGTTTAAAAGCAGCCTGGCTTAAGGATCAGCACCTGGATTATACACAGGCAGGAGCTATTGCCAAGGTATTTGCATCCCGAGTGGCCATGGAAACAACGGTAGAAGCGGTACAGGTACATGGAGGTTACGGATATGTAAAAGAATACCATGTAGAGCGTCTGATGCGCGATGCCAAGATTACCCAGATATACGAAGGCACTACCGAAGTGCAGAAGATTGTGATATCAAGAGGGATACTCGGATAAAATGGCGGCAGGAGGCAAAAACAGGAGGCAGGAGCAGGAGACAAAAAATGATGGCAGGAGGCGGGCCACTTTCGGCAACAAGAGTAGGGCTACTGAAAGAGGCAGGACTGTTATTTAAACATTTAGAGTTGAGTGTTTAGAATTTATAATTGAGAATATTAAATTATGAACGCTAAACACTCAACGTTAAAGTGCGAATACTCCCCTTATTCTAAAGGATTTCTACGAGTTTTTCCAGCCCTACACCACGCGATCCTTTTAAGAGGATGGTAGCTCCGGTAAACGGATGCTGCCGGATCCATTCCAGTGCTTCTGCTGAAGTTGAAAAATAGGTGGCTTCCAGTTCGGCTTGTACTTTCTGAAATTCTTTTCCTACCAGCAATACCTTCGCGAATTTCTTGCTTCCTAACAAGCTCAGTATACGGCTGTGCTCTCCTTCACTTTCCTGTCCCAGCTCCAGCATATCTCCGACAATAACAACTTTGTTTTGGCCTTCGAGCGCCGCAAAATTATCAATAGCCGCTGTAAGACTGGATGGGTTTGAATTGTATGCATCCAGAATAAGGGTATTGTGTTTTGTCTGGCGCAACTCCGAGCGGTTGTTGGAGGGTACATAGGATTCCAGCGCTTCGCATATTTGTTTTTCTTCCACGCCAAAATGCAAGCCTACACAAATTGCGGCTAAGAAATTATCAAAATTGTATTGTCCTATCAGCTGTGAGCGGACAATATGCTTTTTGCCTCCTGCTGTTTTTTCCCAGTTCAGGGAAAGAAAGGGATCCATACCGATGATGCTACCTTTTACCAGGCTTCCGTTTTTTCCTCCGTAACAAATCCTGTCAGCACCTGAGCTAAGCCCAAGGAGGAGGTCGTTCTCCCCGTTTACAAAAAGATGTCCTCCTGCCTTGCGGATATGGTCATACAATTCGCTTTTGGCTTTTATCACGCCTTCAAAACTTCCGAACCCTTCCAGATGGGCTTTGCCGATACTGGTAATAAGTCCGTAATCGGGCAGGGCTATGGAACAAAGTTCTTTGATCTCGCCCATATGATTGGCGCCCATCTCTATGATGGCTATTTCATGTTGGGGTTGTATGAGGAGCAGGGTAAGGGGGACACCAATATGATTGTTCAGATTGCCGGATGTTGCCAGTACCTTGTATTTTTTGCTGAGCACGGCATGGATAAGTTCCTTGGTGGTTGTTTTACCATTACTGCCGGTAATACCGATTACAGGTATGTGTAACTGTTTGCGATGCAGCAGGGCCAGATGCTGAAGCATTTTAAGTACATCTTTACAAACCAGGTACCGTTTATCAAGGGCAAAGGCCGGATCGTCAATAACGGCATAGCTGGCACCTTTTTCAAGGGCCTGTGCGGCAAACTCATTGGCATTGTATTGGGGGCCCTTTAAAGCAAAGAAAATAGCACCGGGCTGTATCTGCCGGGTGTCGGTAGTCACCAAAGGATGCTTCCGGAAAAGGGCGTAAAGATCTTCAGGAGAAGTCATATAACAAATTTAAAGGCCCCTGTCAGTTGAATGACAGGGGCCTTTAAAAGTTATGAAGAATGGAATGTTATCTTTTGCCAAGTCCTACCGGGCTGCCTACGCGTGCCATCGCACAACGGAAACCAATCCAGCTGGTAGCCTGTTTCTGATCAAGGAAACGGCGGGTACCAGGTACCATCCAATAAGCACGGTCGTTCCAGGAACCTCCTTTATAAACACGGGCCTTGTCATTGATGAGGGATGATACGCTCCACTCATACATGATCTTATCCGGAGTTTGTGCAGTAGGATCCTGGTAGTAAATACTGGATTCCACATCACCGTCAAGATAAGAGATGTTGTCGGACTGTTTGTAGTTACGACGTTTATCCAGGTTATCTTCTTTGTGTTTCAGATCCACATCGCGCATACTGATGTGACCAGGCAGGTTAGTGATCACACTGTCAACACGTGCACCGCTTTTATCCAGGATATATTCGTGTTTGATAGAGTCATTAATAACAGTCAGGTTAGGATCGGTCGTATCTTTCAGGGCTGTTTTGAAAACGTTACCACGGAAAGGACGGAAATCATCTTTATCTTCAGGAGAAAGAGGGCGGTATACATCCATTACCCACTCACTCACGTTACCGGCCATGTTATACAGACCGTAATCGTTTGGCCAATAAGAGAACACAGGAGTTGTGATATCACCGGCGTCATTCAGCAAACCGGCAGTACCCATGTTGTCACCATTACTACGTTTGTAGTTGGCTTGCATCTGACCTATATAACGTTCATCCGGGTTACGAACACCATGTCCGTTCCAGGGATAAAGACGACGATCAGTAATACGTTCTCCGATAGTGTTTCCAATCAGGCCATAAGCGGCATATTCCCACTCTGCTTCTGTTGGCAGGCGGTATTTAGGAAGCAGGATACCATCTTCCATACGCACTTTACGGGTTTGGCGGTCTGGATCCAAAGAAGGAATATCCTGAACTACGGCACCCTCATAAGGAGTGGTGGCTTTGCTGCCTGCCAGGTACCAGTCGGTATTAAAAGTTGTTCCATCGCGCTGATCGGTAGCAAACTCAAGGATACCCTCCCGGATAAGAATGAATTCGTTTACACGGTCTGTTCTCCAGGAGCAGAAGTCATTACACTGTAACCAGTTTACACCTACTACCGGATAATCACGGTAAGATGGGTGACGCAGGTAATATTCTATATAAGGGTCATTATAAGCCAGTTTGCTTCTCCATACCAGGGTATCAGGAAGGGCTTTAGACAGGATTTCAGGATAGTTAGCGCCAAATACGCGGCCTGTCCAGTGAAGATACTCGAGGTAGTCCAGGTTACGTACTTCAGTTTCATCCATATAAAAAGAAGAAACAGTAACACGGCGTGGAATGTTGTTCCAATCGTACAGTACATCCTGTTCGTTGCGTCCCATGGTGAAGGTACCACCTTCAATGAGTACAAGGCCCGGACCAGTTTCCTGCTCTTCGTAAGGAACCACTTCAAAACCACCATTCTTCGGGTCGTTGTAATTCCAGCCGGTAACATTGGAACGATCCTTTGCACAAGAGGCAAGGAGCGCTATGCCAGCCAGGATAATCAACGGTTTACGGATCCTTTTCATAGGTTTGGGTATAACGGTTGTAAGTGTTTAAACGGTTTTAAAGTTTATTTATTGTTTAGAAGGAAGGGCAGCTTACTGTCCTGAACTTCTTTTTCTTCGGTTTGCACTCAAACTGCAGCTGGAACGATATTTCATGTGAACCGGCTGTTGTATTGGTCAATTTCGAAACAGTTACATCATAGCTGTATCCGATTTTGAAATGGTCTTTCTGGAGGCCAAGCAACAGAATAAAGGAATCTCTGTTACGATACCATAAACCAACTACGATAGGTCCTTTAACAAGGTACAGTCCCAGATTAAGCTGTTGAAAATCCTGTTGTTTCTGATAAAGGATGTTTGGAGAAATATAAACCAATGGGTTACGGTTTCCATCCAGTGGTATGATAGCTCCGGCATGACCGGTAAATTTCATAGGTAATATACTGGGGCCCATCAAACCTTCATCAGGCTGGGTCAGGTGATTGACAGCAGCACCAAAGAAATAACGTTTGCTGAATCCTAAGATACCAGCCGAGAAATCGATATTGGATTTGCTGGGAGCACCAGGAACTTCAGCACTGGTATAAACGAATCCTCTTCTGGGATCGATCATATCGCCGAAATTAAGTTTGCTCCAGTCTACACTCTTCTGCATATAAGTAACCTCACCGGCCAGCTTCACTGAAAATTCCCGGGTGATATTCAATTGGTAAGAATAGATACCGCTTACATTGGTGGTATTGATGGTACCCTGACCGGCACGGTCATTCATTACTATAAGACCAAGACCTCCGAAGATCGCATCGATATGCTGATCGTAAGAAGCGCTGTAGGTAACAAAGGTACCGGAGATGCCGGGCCACTCGTTACGATAGTTAAGACAAATACGTGGACACCGCGCTGTACCTGCAAAAGCAGGGTTCAGGTAAAGCGGATTGGCGTAGAATTGCGTAAACTCAGGGTCTTGAGCGAACGCCGTATCGCTGAAAAACATAGTAAACCCTGCGATCAAAGCTATGAGTAAACGCTTTACCATGGTCCTGGGATTAATTATAAGAATACAATACTACGAGTTTTTTCCAAATTAGTTGCATCCAACCCATTTTTTTGCGCTAAAAGAGCTTTTTGCAACAATAATGAGCCGAAATCTTCGTTCGACAAGGGTGATGATGAAAAGATGGAAACATGCAAGAATTCAGGTAAATATATGTTTAATTCACGAAAAACACAAGGATCGATCTGAATTAATTACGTATTTTTGAACACTCAAGGAGTTAAATATGCTGAGAATGAGATTGATACTGTTGCCGGCTTGTTTATTGTTGTCATTGTCGGTATGTGCTCAGGTTACTAATAAGCAAAGTCCGGCCCCTGCACCGGATTTGCAAAGAAATACCATTAAACCTACACCAGCTTCCGGTTCTACACCGGCTGCCACCACTCCTTCAGGCATACAGACAGGTAGCGGTTCGGGCGGAAATATGCCGGGAGGTGGTCCTCACTCCGAACAAACATCCGTTGCCACCGCAAAAAAAGGTAAAGGTGTCAAGAAACCCATGATTAACTGGGAGGCACCCCGCGATTGGGGTCTTTTAAACGGAGAAAACAAAAAGGTACTTTATTTTGACGGAGCCACCTATTCTAAAAACTTTTTGCCGGAATATATTCAACGTATTCCTATGCAGGGAAGTGAAAACAGCGCTTCAGCAACCATTCTCAAACCAGTATTCCAGCCTCTGGATGCAGCTTCTCTTGCCTGCGTAGATAAAAAAGCGCTAAAAAACGAAATTACCCCTCGAGTAGTTGTTACCTACGACCGCAGAATGCCTGTTGCCGAAGTAACTTTTGTTCCAATAAGGCTTAATAAAACAACCGGGCAGGTGGAACGGCTGATTTCTTTTGAGCTCAAACTCAACCCTTCTTTTGAACCATCCAAACATGCTGCTGTTTCTTCCAGAGCCTTTGCCACTTCTTCTGTATTGGCTACCGGCACCTGGTTCAGACTGGGTGTTACCACCACGGCTATCTATAAACTATCGTATTCGTATCTGAAATCAATGGGTATTGATGTTAAAAACATGAATCCTCAGGATTTGAAAGTTTATGGTAACGGAGGAGGCATGCTTCCTTTTTTAAACAGCACCTACCGTCGCGACGATCTGGTGCAGAATGCCATTTATTATTCAGGGGGCAGCACCAAAATAAAAATGGATTCCACCGATTACTTTCTTTTTTACGGAGTATCGCCTCATACCTGGTCCTACAATGCAGCAAGCAGCTCCTGTACACAATTCAGCCATCTGCTGAATAAATACAGCGATACCACATTCTATTTCATTTCGCCCGATGTTGCCGGTACATCCAAGCGCATTGCATTACAGCCTTCTTCTTCGGCTACTCCCAACAAAACGGTGACCACTTTTGACGATTACAGTTTTGTAGAAAACGATGCCGTGAACTTATTTAATTCCGGCAGAGAATGGTATGGAGAGGTGTTTGATGTTATCAACTCTTATACCTATCCTTTTAATTTTCCCAATATTGATGTAACATCTCCCGTCACGGTAAAGGCCGATCTGGTGGCCAGGAATGATGCCGATACCTATAACCCGTCAAATTCTTCTCCTGCCAATCTCGATTCTGTATTTTTTAATCTGAGCTGCCAATCCACCTCTCTGAATTTTAGCGTACCCAATGTGAGTTTCTCTACCTACTGGGGTGATTATGGTTTGGAGCGTTACGGATGTATTTCTTTTTTGCCCGCTTCATCGGCAATGAATGTAACGGTAAGCAAACAAAGCCCTACACCCAGTCAGGGATGGATGAATTATGTGGAGGTGAATGTACGTCGTAAATTACAGATGGCCGGTACAGCTATGCTCTTTCGTGATTCCCATTCAGCAGCGCCCGGAAATATCTCTCAGTTTACTGTGGCCAACATGATTCCACGGGTTGTAGTGTGGGATGTGACAGATCTTACCAATGTAAAACTTCAGCAGGTTGCTTATTCCGGCACCAGCGGTCAGTTTATCCTGCCTACGGATTCCATCCGTGAGTTTATGGCTTTTGATACCACGGCATCGATGAGTATACCGGTTAATTTTGGCCCGGTTCAGAATCAGAACCTGCATGCAACGGCGCAGACTGATCTGATCATTATATCTCACCCTGATTTTCTTTCCCAGGCCAATCAGCTGGCAAATATGCATGCTACCAATGATCATATGACAACGGTTGTTGTCACTCCCCAGCAGATCTACAATGAGTTTTCTTCCGGACGACAGGATGTGGTGGCGTTACGTGATTTTGCCCGCATGCTTTACAAACGTTATCAGACTCCTGCCACGATGCCCAAATACCTGCTTTTGTTTGGAGACGGATCATACGATCCTAAACACAGGCTTCCGGGTAACACCAACTTTATTGTTACGTTCGAAAATCTGGATCCTGCCGGACCGCTTAATGAAAGCGACTCGTATGTATCGGATGAATTTTTCGGATTGCTGGATGACACCGAAGGTCCCTGGGATACACCCAGTGATGCGGGCAATATTGATATAGGGGTGGGACGTTTTCCGGTAAGGGATGTGGAGAGTGCACAGATATTGATTAATAAAGAACAAAAGTATATCAGTCTCGGAAGCCCACCTCCGATATCAGGTTGTAATCTGCAGAATTGTTCTGTGATGCGCGACTGGAGAAATACCGTTTGTTTTGTTGCTGATGACGGAGATGGTGATACCCACGTTATTCAGGCCGAACAGCTGGCTACCATGATGGATACCGGTTTTGTCAATTACAATGTAGATAAGATATATCTGGATGCTTATCAGGAAGAACAGACTCCGGGCGGAGGACGTTATCCGGGAGTGGAAGATGCAATCAATAAGCGAATCGATCAGGGAGCACTTATTTTTAATTATACAGGTCATGGTGGCCCATCTGGGTTGTCGCACAAGCGGGTAGTAGAGCTGA